>Ga0316579_10000120_pt1 | contig 21316 bp, 19 predicted proteins | sample J5NA_2_FD_203074 | JGI IMG/M metagenome (GOLD analysis project Ga0316579, IMG submission 203074) | Rhizosphere microbial communities from salt marsh grasses in Alabama, United States - J5-7_160517rDrA | ecosystem: Host-associated > Plants > Roots > Rhizosphere | place: USA: Alabama | collected... | reverse complement strand
CCGCATCACCGGGACCAACGCCAGGTATCAGCGCCAGTTGACCAGCGCAATAAAGCGCGCGCGGTTTCTCGCTCTGCTGCCTTATTGCGACTCGCATTGATACGATGCAATGACGACAGGGGGAGAGTGCGCCTTGTGTCCCTTCCGTCCCCGGTCAGTGATGAATTAAAACGATAATGCAGGCTATCGCGCGATATGTCATGCGGGGCCGCTTGCAGGCGATGCTGGTGGCCGCCGTGGCGGCTTTGCTGTCTTTGCTGTTACCACCACTGAATTACATCAGTAGTGCCGTGGTCGGCCTGGTGACCCTGCGTAGAGGCTGGCGCGAAGGCTTGATCATTATCGCGGGGGCGGGGGTGGCTACGGCGGCGTTTGCCGTATTGACACCCTTGGATCCTTTGCACGCCGATCTGGTCGCCGCAGCGATCTGGGTGCCGGTGTGGGGACTCGCCCTGATACTGCGCTATACCGTCTCCTTGTCGATAACGGTGGGCAGTGCCGGCATCATCGGTGCCTTGATTGTGTTGGGCACCTATTTGAGTCTGGGTGATCCGGCACAGGCATGGCGGGATGTACTGGGGCACATAGTCAAGCTGGCTAAACAGCAGAATGAGCCGGCGGTCGCGGACAGCTTGGGACAGATGCTGATGCATGCGGCGCCGCATATGACCGGCATGCTGATTGCTGCTCTGGTATTGGGTTTGACCCTAAGTCTGTTCCTGGCCAGATGGTGGCAGGCTTTGTTGTTCAACCCGGGAGGATTTGCTCGGGAGTTTCGTGGGCTGCGGCTGGGTCGCAACTACGCCTTACTGAGTTTGGCGGTTCTGGTGGCGAGCATTGCAGCTTCCGGATGGGTCGCGGAAGTGGCAACTAACGTGCTGATTGTGCTGGTGGTTGTTTACCTTGTGCACGGCATGGGTATGATTCACGGAATTGTGGCGGCAAAGGGCCTGCGCACGGGGTGGCTGATAGCGGTGTATGTGGTAACTTTTATTTTGCCGCAATCCACTTTGCTGGTGGCGGCGGCTGCTTTTGCGGACAGTTGGATGGATATTCGGGCCCGTATAAAGAAATCGGATCATGGCGGGCCGCCCGATCACGAAAGCTGAAACGTGACGACGGTGGAATTGGGGTAATCATAGTTAGCTTGAGGTACAAACGATGAACATAATATTGCTGGAAAAGATTCAAAATCTGGGTAAGCTGGGTGACCGTATTTCAGTGAAAAGCGGCTATGCCAGAAATTATTTGCTGCCCAAGGGCAAGGCCGTACTCGCCACCCCGCAAAACGTAGCCATCTTCGAAGAGCGCCGCGCCGCCCTGGAGAAGGCCGAGGCCGAAGTGCTGGCGAAGGCCCAGGCGCGCAGTGAAACCATCTCCGGTAAGTCCATCACCATCAGTGTCAAGGCCGGTGATGAAGGCAAGCTGTTCGGTTCGGTTGGTACGAGCGATATCGTGGAAGCCGCCCAACAGGCCGGTATAGACCTGGCCCGTCATGAAATCCGTATGCCCGGCGGCGCATTCCGCAATACCGGCGTTTACGAGGTGGAGATTCACCTCCATCCGGATGTCGATGCACAGCTCACCGTAAATGTGGTACCGGAAGAATAATTTAAGTCCTTGCTGAATTTCTATCGTACTCGTAACGTCGTACCCGCTGTAACGCCAATCAATGATCTTTACGAACGTTGATGTAGAGGCATGACGGCAATACAGCGGGTTACCCTTTTCAGTTGACACCATCGATGAACACTCATCGATTACGCGTTGCAGGATCATTGAGATTGAGCGCGTATGCGCTGGTATGCGTGCTGCGTGCGATTTATTTTCGTTGACTCACCGCGCGCTAGACCTTAACGTGTCCTGAATGACAGCGATATTCAGAACAAGGGATACGCCAACTCTAGGTGATAGCTGAGACCATGCAGGATTCCGCATACGCCACCAATTTATTCGATGAAGCGACCGCAGCACTCAAGGTGCCGCCCCATTCCATTGAGGCGGAACAAGCCTTGCTGGGCGGATTGACTCTGGATAACGAAACCTGGGATCAGGTTGCGGATATCGTTACAGAGTCGGATTTTTATCGTCGTGATCACCGCCTCATATTCAAGGCCATCAGTAATCTGGCGGCGCAGGGCATACCTTTCGATGTCGTCACTCTCGCGGAGCGCCTGGAAGGCAGCGGTGAATTGCAACAAGCTGGCGGTCTGGCCTACCTGGGGACTTTGGCAAAGAACACTCCCAGCGCCGCCAATATCAAGGCCTATGCGGCCATCGTCCGCGATCACGGGGTTGCGCGCCAACTGATTCGCGTCGCCACCCAGATCGGTGACAGCGCCTTCAATCGTGAAGGGCGTTCCACCGCGGAGCTGCTGGACCACGCTGAGCAAATGGTATTTGAAATCGCCGAGCAGGGCTCACGCGGCCGCAAGGGTTTCACCAGCATGAAGGATTTGCTGGTGAAGGTGGTGGACCGCATCGATACTTTATTCCAGCAGGACGACCCGATCACCGGAGTGCCCAGCGGCTTCACCGATTTCGACGAGATGACATCGGGTATGCAGCCTTCCGATCTCATCATCGTCGCCGGCCGCCCCTCCATGGGCAAGACCACCTTTGCCGTCAATCTGGCCGAGTACGCCGCGATTAAAAACAAGCTGCCGGTGGCAATGTTCAGCATGGAAATGCCGGGGGAGCAGCTGGCCTTGCGTATGATGTCGTCCCTGGGGCGCATCGATCAACACCGGTTGCGAACCGGCAAACTGGATGACGATGATTGGCCGCGTTTGACCAATGCGGTAGGCATGCTGGCCGAGACGCCGTTTTTCATCGATGACACGCCGGCCCTCACCCCTACCGAGTTGCGGGCCCGTGCCCGGCGGCTCAAGCGCGAGCATGATATCGGCTTGATCGTGATCGACTATCTACAGCTGATGCAGGTGCCGGGAAATAAGGAGAACCGTGCCACTGAGATTTCTGAAATTTCTCGTTCTCTCAAGGCATTGGCAAAAGAACTTCATGTCCCGGTGGTAGCCTTGTCACAGTTGAATCGCAGCCTGGAACAACGGCCCAACAAGCGGCCGGTGATGTCGGATCTGCGTGAGTCGGGTGCCATCGAACAGGATGCCGACGTCATCGTGTTCATCTACCGTGACGAGGTCTACAACGAGGACAGCCCGGACAAAGGCATTGCGGAGATTATCATCGGTAAGCAACGTAACGGGCCGATCGGCACCGTGCGCCTGACCTTCCTCGGTAAATATACCCGCTTTGAAAATTACACCCAGGATGTCTATTCGAGTGAGGATTATGGATGACGCGCCCCGCGCAGGCCACCCTCGACCTGCCTGCCCTCAGCCATAACCTGACCCAGGTTCGTCGACTGGCGCCCGGTCGGCGCATCATGGCCGTGATCAAGGCCAATGCCTACGGCCATGGGATGGTGAAGACGGCCAGGACCTTGGGGGAAGCCGACGCCTTTGCCGTGGCCTGCCTGGATGAAGCTATCATCCTGCGCGAGGCCGGTATCGCGCAACCGCTGGTACTGCTAGAGGGTTTTTTCGACGCGACAGAGCTGCCGCTGTTGACGCAACATCGTTTGATCACGGTGGTGCATCATGAAGAGCAATTGGCTATTTTGGAACGCAGTCGACTCGACGCGCCGTTGCCTGTTTGGATAAAAGTGGAAAGCGGTATGCACCGACTCGGCCTGGCGCCTGCCAAGCTTGCCGATATATGGAAGCGTCTCAACGCCTGTGGGTCGCTGCAGGTGTTGGGGTTCATGACCCATCTGGCCAATGCCGACTACCGCAACGATCCCTTGACCCTCTACCAGCTCAAAAGCTTCACTGAAGCGGTGGAGGCGTATCCGGGCCAGCGCAGCATTGCCAATTCCGCAGCGGTCCTGAGCTGGCCGCAAACTCACGGTGACTGGGTACGGCCCGGAATCATGCTCTACGGCGTATCACCCTTTGCCGAGAGCAGCGGGAGCAGTCATGATCTGAAGCCGGTCATGAGCCTGCACTCCCGGCTCATGGCAGTAAATCACTTCAAGCGTGGCGATCGCATCGGGTATGGCGGCGAATGGGAGTGTCCGGAAGACATGTCGGTGGGAGTGGTGGCCATCGGTTACGGCGACGGGTATCCCCGTCATGCCAAGGCCGGTACGCCGGTGCTGCTGAACAACAAGCGTGTTCCCTTGATCGGACGGGTCTCCATGGACATGATCTGCATCGATCTGCGCGGCCAGGCGCAAGCGCGCATCGGCGATCCGGTGTGTTTATGGGGTGAGGGCCTGCCTGTGGAAGAGGTGGCCCGCTATGCCGGCACCATTCCGTATGAGTTGTTGTGTCGAGTCACTTCGCGGGTCCACTTTCGCAGCGAGTAAGCCTGATTATTTCCCGTGAGCGGTGGCAAGTGTGTCAGCCGCGATAAGAGCGGTGCGGGCTGGCAGGACAATGGAGCCTGCCGGTGTCACGGCATGGTCGCTCTGGGTCACCTGCATATACAAGGGCGAATCCACCACCCGCCATTGCCCTTTAAGCATGTTGGTCGGGGCATTGCCGCTGAATGCCAGATAGCTGTAACTGCCGTAATGCGGTAGTTTGCGCGCCAAGCCGGGGTAGGCCGCCGGGTTATCACAGCCCAACCACATCAATACCGTGCCGGAGGCGCCGCCGTGACGCGCGGTAAGTACCACGGCATGTTCCCTGCGGGTCAATGATTGTTTGTCCACCGTCGCCCCCGTTGCGGACAGCGACATCTGCGGCTGCAGGTCCGCTGCCAGTTGGGGGAGAAAGCGATTCTCCCATCCCAGCAGCCATACCGCGCGGTCGGCGGGAAGTTGAGGCAGATCCTTGTCCCAGCGAACATCTACACCCACGCCGTCAGCCGCCCAGGCCTGCGCAAATTGGGCGTAAGCCTCGCGCAGCGACGAGGGCGCCGCGGACGGCAGGACGACCAACAAGCTGTCAGCCCCCAGGGCTTCGCTGAGGGTGGGCGGCAGTTCGCCGGGGTCGAGACGACGGAACACATCGAATTGCGGATCCACTGCGAGGCGCCACGGCCGGCTCGGTACCGTCATTTGAATGGTTTGCCGTTTGTGCGTCAGCTCGACCACCGTTTGCCATGCCTGTTGGCGACCTGCTAGCTGTACCGCTACTGGGACGTGCAGGTGATAGGCGGGCCCCGTCTGGTCCTGGCTGATATTCACGCTCAATTCATAATGATCGCCTTTGGGCTGAGCACGCGCCCCGTGCAATTGCAGGGCGGGCGCACCGCGGCGATTCAGCCATTGATCGAAGTCACTACGCAAAGATAGGCCGGAAACCGCTTCGAAGGCATGGCGTAGATCGTCCCAGCCGGCGAGGTGAAAGCGCTGCTCATGGTAAAAATTGCGTAAGGCCGTCAGAAAGTCTTTATCACCCATTCGCATACGCAACATGTGGAATACCATCAGCGCCTTGTCATAGCCAACCGCCTGGGTGGCTTCGTTATGCCGACCTTGAAAGTCCTTGAGCGGGAAATCATTGCCGGCCGATACGTAATTGGTATAGCGCAGCAGGGCGTTCCGTCGATAACTTACGCCCTTCCCCTGCTGTTCGCGCAATAAGTGATCGGCGAGGTAGGCGGTAAGACCTTCAGACCAATTGCCCTGGCTGTAGTCGACATAGACACCATTTCCCCACCAGTTATGCAAAATCTCATGGGGCAGGGAGGTGTGCAGGATAAACGGGAAGCGCATTACCCTGGGGCCGAGCAGGGTAAATGAGGGCATACCGTAACCCGACTCCCAGGTATTTTCCACCACCACGAACTTGCTGTAAGGATAAGGGCCGAGCAAGCGCTTATACATGTTCACATATTCGTCTATGGCGGTTAGGTATTTATCGGCGAGACCCGGATCGGCGCTGCGCAGCAATACCGCGGCTCTTATACCGTCCACCGATCGTTGGTATTCATGATAAGCGGCGGCAAGCAAATAGATTTCCTGCTGCGGATTGTCCTCCTCCCATTGCGCATCGCTATGCCCATCTATCAATAGCGGGCGCTTGCTGCCTTGGCTGATCGATCGCCAGGATGGGGGTAATTCCACATCCAAGGAGAATGTCAGCAATTCATCGTCGAACTGCGGATACCAATGGCTGTTGCCGTCCAGGTAAACGCCATCGGCAGACAGGTATGCCTGATTTCCCGGTGGACTACCCGGTATTGCAGCCTCTGCTTTGAGGTTGCCTTGATACTTTAAAGTGAATTGACTACGACCTTGCGGCAATGTCACCCGGTAAATCTTCAGTGCGGGGGATGAAGGCATTTTATCCGCCATGTCGATACGCACGCCCGGGTCGACAGCGGCGGGAGACAAACCGGCATTCAAGCTGAAAATGAACGGCGTCTGCTGAGGCGGCAAGGTGATCGTATCGCGAACCAGGATGCGGCCGTCCGCGGCTGCCAGTTTCACGTGAAGCCGGTGATGGATGACGACCTCGGCCTGGCTTAAGCAAGGCAGTATCAAGATGGCGCCGAATAGACCCCAAAGCCGCAATATGGATAGCAAATTTCGGTCCTTTCCCGAATATAATCGCTAGGTGAACGTCGACACGGTGTGCAAGGAGAGAGAATAATACAAGCTTTTTCCGCTTTTGGTCCTGAAATGTTGTAACTTTGCAACTTGCGAGTCATTCTCTCCCCCTTCAAACTATCCCGGTCCGGAATCTGCCGGGGAGGACGCACGCTAGGTGCCTATTGAAAGGGGGCATGCTTCATGAAGGCGGACATCAATCCGGTATTGGGTAGTTGGTACCGGCATCTCGATAAGGGCTATGTATTCCAAGTGGTTGCCTACGATGAAACCGACGGCATTGTGGAAATCCAGCATTACGATGGCGATGTAGAGGCGCTGGAGCTGGCCGAGTGGTATGAACTGGAATTGGAACAGATTGAGCCCCCAGAGGGTTGGGCGGGCGCCATGGACGATTTTGAGAGTGATGACACCGGATACTCGGATACGGAGATGTCCGATATGGACTGGAAAGAAGGGCTCGGTGAATGGCATGAGGACCAGGGCCGGCATGGTGATGAATAATTACATCGCTTCCCCTGCATTATCGTATTTTCCCAAGGAGTAAGTAGGAGTGACGTTATATAAGCATTTTTGGTTGATCTTAGCGGGAGTCACCATCGTAATGAGTGGAATGTGGACCTCGGCACCAGCCGCCGGGGATTCACAGAATCCATTGGCACAACTGGAACAACGTGCGCGTGACGGTGATGTCGAGGCGCAGGCCGATCTCGGTACGGCCTACGCCTTGGGTAAAGGCGTAGAGAAGGATTATGTGGTTGCGCGAGGTTGGTTGCTGAAAGCGGCCGCCAAGGGGCGCGCCGATGCTCAGGCAATTCTGGGTTATATCTATCGTGACGGCTTGGGGATAGACAAGGACTTGGTAGAATCCGTGAAATGGTTTAAGGCGGCGGCGGAGCAAGGCCTTGCCAGCGCGCAGACCAATCTGGCGATGCTGTATAAAAACGGCCAAGGTGTGAAACAGAACGACAGCGAAGCCTTGAAGTGGTTTCGCAAGGCCGCCGATCAAGGCGACGTCTATGCGCAAACGAATATCGGTTTGATCTATGAGGCGGGGCAGGGTGTGCCCCAGGATTACAAAGCCGCAGCCGAGTGGTACCAAAAGGCCGCCGAACGCCAGCATGAAATCGCACAACGCAAGCTCGCATATTTATACGAAACAGGGCAGGGTGTGCCGCTGGACTACCTGAAGGCGTATACTTGGTATGCGATTGCCAGCGTATGGCGGGATAGTGAGGGTCAACCCATGGCGGCGGACGATCCGCGCAGACGGGTAGGCGCCCACCTGACAGCCGAGCAGATCAATACAGCCAACCAATCCGCATCGGAGTGGTGGAATAAACACTTCAGTAATGCCGCTGCGCAGTGAGCGAGGGGATGAAGGATAGAGGGGATTTTCAATCGAAGTTAGATCTACTCTTGCGTAGATCTAACTTCGACGCTTTCAGGTAAAGGTACTAAGCTGCGAGCAATACCTTGCATACTGTGGGCTTACGGCAAACGCTTTCATAGGCCTTGTCGTATAAGCGCTCCTTGCCTCTGCGGATGCACTCAACGTAAATCAGATCCAACAGGGTATGGGAATTTGCCGTGGGATTGCTGGCGTCCGATAATGATAAACAGACATATTTTTGTACGGTCTTTATTAGTTCGCTGTCCTTGAGCGTCTCTAGCGTTTCGCGGAATTCTTCCAGGTTCATATCTAACCCTCCAGCGGTGTTTATTGTCACCAATCTTCTATACGGTTAGACGAATCCTTGTCATAGTGCAATTACCAAAATATTAACTCGTCCTGTCTTACACTATGACGACCACAAACAAAATATCTTTAAACCGAATAATGATCGAGTTAGGCGCGATAATTGATATGTGACGCGTTCCTTAATTTCCCAAGAGCTTAGGCATCTTAAACCGTATGCGTGCTCACTGAGCGGCTCGGCCTGAAATACCTTGATGTTCAAATCGGCGATATGGCGAGTATTGAGAAAGCCGCTGTCGCTATAGCCGGCCGGATTACTACATTCCTAAAGTTTCCGGGTGTATTATTTAATAGCAAGATTCCCAGTAATTCCGAGCGGAATCCTAAGTTATGCGGCTCGGTTGAACTTTGCTGGATATATGGACTCTTGTGAAATTGTATGTGACGTTGGATGACATTACTCAACATAGGAGGAGTAGCCATGACATCTGCGAACAAACCATCCACTGTAAACAATCCATCCCGCGAAATTCAGCGTCGGAGCAGTGCGGCGCTCAGCCCTTGGCAGGAGATGGACAGATTATTCGAAAGTGCATTTCCGCGTAATTTGCTTGGTTTAGGACGGTGGCCCTTGCCCGAGTGGGCCGGGCGTTTCGAATCCAAGCTGCCGGCGGTAGACGTTATCGATCGCCCTGACCATATCTTGGTGCGCGCCGAAGTACCCGGGGTGAAAAAAGAGGACCTGGACGTCTCGGTCAGCGACAATCTAGTGACCATACGCGCCACTACCAAGTACGAGGAAGAAAAAGAGGAGGGGGAATATTACCGTTGTGAAATGAGCCATGGCGAATTTTCCCGTTCGGTCACTCTCCCGGCGGCCGTAGACAGTGCCGAGGCCAGGGCCAGTTTTAAGGACGGCGTACTGGAATTGACACTCCCCAAGACCGCGCCTTCCAAACGACGGGCCATCCAGGTGGAGTAGGCTTAGATTGATCCGAGTGAATAAAGAGGCGTCTTCCAGGCGCCTCTTTGCTTTCACGATGCCGCCGGCCGACATCAACACTACAATCGGGTATGTCAGGCCACTTGAATTGCATAGCCTGGACAGGCGGTAACTGTATAAACTAACCCTACCCTTACTTGATTGCGACGCGAAAATTATCACAACTCGCCCAGTGGACGCCTCATCTGTTCATTTTTCCTTTCTTATCTACCCTCTGCTAGGTCTGCTCAGCGGTTTCCTCGCCGGCTTATTGGGAATAGGCGGAGGATTGGTTATCGTGCCCGCCCTGTTGTTGATCTTTCCATATCAAGGCATGGCCGCCGCCGTGGTAACCCATACCGCGATTGCCACCTCCCTGGCTACCGTCGTCGTCACTTCCCTGATTGCCGCCTACAGCCACCATCGTCATAGTGCAGTCGAATGGTCGATATTCCGAAGGATGGCGCCGGGTTTGTTAAGTGGTGCATTGATCGGCGCCTTGGTGACAACCTGCTTGCCGGGAGAAACCCTGCGGGTAATCTTCGGTCTGTTCGCTCTCGCCGCCGCGATGCAAATGGGCTTTCAGCTGCAACCGGCTAACCGGGGGCATCTGTTCGACGCACCCGGCCTGGCCATGGTTGGCATCGTAATCGGCCTGGTGTCGGCGCTGGTCGGTGTCGGCGGAGGTACAATCACGGTTCCCTATCTGCGCTGGAGTGCTGTGAATATGCAGCGAGCGGTTGCCACTTCGTCGGCCTGCGGTTTCCCTATTGCCGCGGGTGCTTGTGCGGGATTCAGTCTGGTGGACGGGTTTGCAGGCGGGGCCGCATTGGCAAACAGCACCATTTACTGGCCTGCCGCCATATGGATAGCCATTGCCAGTCTCGCGGCCGTACCCCTGGGCGCGCGCTTTACCCACCGCATTTCCATATTATCCCTGAGCAGGATCTTTGCCATTACCTTGGCAATCATCGGGCTACGCTTGGTCTTTGTTTGAAACCAATTTTCGATCGATAGTCAAGCCCACTCCCATAGGATGGCGACTTGTGCTAAAAATGCATACTGGTCGGGCAGAGTTCTTGTTAGAATAGCCCACATAATCTTATTCTGAAAAAATGCGCGGTGGAGGTTGATGGTCATGTTAGAACAACAAGTTGTGGCAGGTGACCGTAGGGTTCGCTCGGCGAGTCAAGTCAATAAAATTGTAGATGCCCGCACTGAAATGCTGGCATTGTTCGGCGAACTGATCGGCAAAAGACCTTTTGTCACCGAGTCATCCGTACCGACCTTGCTACAGCAATTTTGCCAGGCTTTGGTGGATTACACCGCACACGCCCATTTTCAATTGTACCGGCACTTCGCCGAGAACCGGGAACGCCGGGTTTCCGTATCCAAGGTCGCCGATGAAATCTATCCCCAAATCCTGACCATCACCCAGACTATATTGGATTTCAACGAAAAATACGATTGTGAGGACCATTGCGAGGGTTTATCCAATCTGGATCACGATCTCTCTGTGCTGGGTGAACAATTAGCGGATCGTATCGAGTTAGAAGATAAATTGATCGCCGTTTTTTCTGCCGGTCGGCGAGCGGTAAGCTAAACCATCGCTTTTTCCAAGACCAACCTCCCAAGGGCCTGTTGCCGCTATCCAGCCCTGGTTTGGATAGCGATAACAGATCTAATAATAACTCGCCAGCTATAGGGGCATCCCTGGATAACAACATCCCGCGGAGGTAGCTCATGACAAAGGGTGAAGGGCTCAAGGCTGAGCAACTTTATCAGCTCTGTGATCCGGCGCAATTTCCCTTCGAGACCACGGCGGAGCTTCCCGATTTAGCCGAGAGCATAGGGCAAGAGCGTGCCTTGGAGGCTGTACACTTCGGCATCAGTATCAAGAACTCCGGCTACAATATCTTCGCCCTGGGGCCGCCAGGCATAGGCAAACACAGCCTGGTCATGCAACTCCTGGCCGAGCCGGCCCAGCGACACACAACCCCTTCCGACTGGTGCTATGTCAACAACTTCGACGATCCGCGTCGGCCTCGCGCCTTGGCCATGCCGCCCGGCAAGGGGCGCCTGCTGCGCGACGATTTGACGCGTCTGATCAATGATCTGAAGACGGTAATTCCCGCGGCCTTTGAAAGTGACGAATATCGCACCCGCAGCCAGGAAATCGAGGAAGAACTCAAGGAACGCCAGGAAAAGGCCATCGCCGATCTTCGCCAGCAGGCGCAAGATCAGGATATTGATCTCATCCGTACCCCGGCGGGTTTCGCCTTCGCTCCTACGCGCAAGGGTGAGGTGATCAAACCCGAAGAATTTGAGAGTTTGCCGGAAGCGGAACGGGAAGGTATTGCCGCCACTGTGGCGCGCATGCAGGAAAAGCTGCGCGCCGTGATTCGCCAGGTACCGCAATGGCGCCAGGAGACACAGGACAAGATCCGGGCGCTCAATCGTGAAGTGGCGATCTCCGCCGCCGAACACCCCATCCATACACTGCGCGAGAAGTATGCGGATCTTCCCCAGGTCGTAAGCTATTTGGAGGCGACCCAGGAAGATATCATCACCAATATCGACGATTTCCGCCAGCAACAAGAGGAAGGTCAAGCCGGCATCGCGCTGCTTAGCGGGGAACGCGCCCCTTCGTTTCGTCGTTACGAGGTTAATTTAATCGTCGAGCGCGGCGCTGCAAACGGGGTACCCGTTTTATATGAGGATAATCCCACCTATCACAATCTCGCCGGCGCCCTGGAGCACGTCGCCATGATGGGGGCCTTGCTCACGGATTTTACCTTGATCAAGGCGGGTGCCTTACATCGCGCCAATGGCGGCTATTTACTTCTGGATGCCCACAAGGTCTTAACCCAGCCCTTTGCCTGGGAGGCTTTGAAGCGCGCACTGCGCAGCAAGGAGTTGCGCATCGAACCGGTTGAGCGGCTCATGAGTTTGGTAAGTACTGTGTCTCTGGAGCCGAAGCCGATTCCTTTGGATCTCAAAGTCATTATTCTGGGAGACCGTTCACTCTATTACCTCTTGTGCGAATACGATCCGGACTTTGCGGACCTCTTCAAGGTGGCGGCGGATTTCGAAGAGACGCTGGAACGCACGCCGGCCAGCCAGCAGCGTTTTGCCCAACTCATCGCCACCATGGCGCGTAAGAACCAGTTGAGCCCCTTCAATCGTCAGGCGGTCTCCCGCATTATCGAACACAGCAGCCGTATGAGCGGCGATACCCAGAAACTATCCACCCACTTGCGTAGCGTCGCCGATCTGCTTCATGAGTCGGATTATTACGCCCAGGCCAGTCAGGCTGCGACCGTGGACGTGGCGCACGTACAACAGGCCATTGATGCTCAGGAGCGCCGCGCCAGCCGTATTAAGGAAAATATCCAGGAGGCGATCCAGCGGGGGACTATACTCATCGCCACGAAGGAGACGGCGATTGGACAAGTCAATGGCTTGTCGGTCATCGAAATGGGCGGCTATGCCTTTGGTGTTCCACATCGCATTACCGCGCGGGTGCGCCTCGGTGAAGGCGAGGTCATCGACATCGAAAGAGAAGTGGAATTGGGCGGCCCGTTGCACTCCAAGGGCGTGATGATTCTCAGCGGCTTCCTGGGCTCTCACTATGCCGCCGATCTACCTTTGTCACTTTCGGCCAGCCTGGTGTTCGAGCAATCCTATGGCCAAGTGGAAGGTGACAGTGCGTCGTCCGCTGAATTGTATGCCTTGCTGTCCGCGCTGGCCCAGGTTCCGGTCAATCAATCGCTGGCTGTGACCGGCTCGATAAACCAGCATGGCGAAATCCAGGCCATCGGCGGGGTGAACGAAAAGATCGAAGGATTTTTCGATATCTGCAAGAGCCGCGGCCTCAGCGGTGAGCAGGGTGTGCTCATCCCCGCCAGCAATGTGCCCCACCTCATGCTCCGCAAGGATGTGGTGGATGCGGTCAGAGACGGCCTGTTCCACGTCTTTCCCGTCAGTAGCCTCAATCAAGGTCTGGCGCAGTTGAGCGGACTCGCTGCGGGTGAACCCGATGACTTCGGTTTATATCCCGCCGACAGCTTCAATGGGCGGGTCCAGGCGCGACTGAAGGAACTGGCCCAGCTGCGCCAGAACTTTGCCGAGCATGGCAAGGATAAAGAAGGGTTATGAGCACGGGGGAGGGTGGCTTTGTCGTTGGCCGTATCCTGGTAGCCGTCGATGCCACCTCTGGCAGCGCGGCGGTGCTGGAGACCGCGGCGCAACTGGCGAGTGAATTCAATGCCGAACTGGATGGCATCTTCGTGGAAGATATCAATCTCCTGCGTTTGGCCGGATTACCCTTCGCCCGGGAATTGACCTGGTCTACGGCCATGGAGCTGCATCTCGATTATCAACGCATGGAAAGGACCTTGCGCGGCTATGCCGCCCACGCCCAGCAGGCGGTGGTCAAGGTCACGACCCAACTCAAACTGCATGCCTCCTTGCAGGTCGTCCGCGGCTTGGTTGCCCAGGAGCTGTTACGAGCCGCGGAAAAGGCGGATCTCTTCATCCTGGGCAAAGGCGGGAATGTGCGAGGGGCGCGTATCGGCATCATTGCGGGGCAGGTGCTGCAGCAGGCGCAGAGTTCAGTATTGCTGGTGGCAAGCCAGCTACAGCTCTACCGGACGGTAATGACCATATTCAACGACAATGAGCGTAGCGGGCGGGTGCTCAGCGCCGCTGCTCACGCGGCGCGTGCCAGCCATAAGCGACTTCTGGTGCTGATACCTGCAATACAGAGCTCCGACTATCAGCACCTGCGTGAACAAGCCCGGCACTTGCTGGGGCAAGGCCCGCTGCTGGTGACTTATCATGCCGTCAGCGCCATGGAGCTCTGCTTTGCTCAGCAAATCCTGCATGATGAAGGCGTAGGCATGATGGTGATCGACGCGGCGCTCGCTGCCGCAAATGGTACGGAAGCCCGGCTCGCCAAGATGGCCTGTTCGGTACTTTTAGTACGCTAACTAGCCTGCCGTTAAATATCTTTAGAACTAAATGCTTATAGAATAATCTTAATAATCATGGTTAGTGTTACCGACAAGAATACCGGCATCACCAGCAAAGAATCCCTGGATGTGGAGCAATGGTTGGCGAGCATCGCCGCGTCTTATCCCGCTTCGGAACTTGATGTCATCCGCCGTGCCTGTGACTGGGCGCAAAACGCCCATGCCGGCCAACAGCGCTACTCGGGTGAGCCTTTCTTCCAGCACGCCCTGGCGGTGGCCAACATCCTGGTGAGCCTGCATCTGGACCATGAGACCATTGCCGCCGCCTTGCTGCATGACGTCATCGAAGATACCGCCGTGACCTTTCAGGAGATCGAAGCGAATTTCGGGGTGCGCATCGCCAAATTGGTGGACGGCGTCACCAAAATGGAAGTGATGCAAAACTTCCCTGGAATAGGCGAAAGCGCTAAGAGCAGGAAGGAACGCGCTCATACCGAGGCCTTGCGTAAGATGTTGCTGGCCATGGCGGACGATATCCGGGTGGTGCTGATCAAACTAGCCGACCGCACCCACAATATGCGTACCCTCGCTTCGCTGCCCAGCGACAAGCAGTTACGCATCGCGGAAGAGACCCTGCACATCTATGCACCGCTGGCCAATCGCCTGGGTATCTGGCAAATCAAATGGGAATTGGAAGATCTTTCACTACGGGTCTTGCATCCCGATGCCTATAAACAAATCGCCGGGATGGTCAATGAGCGGCGCGTCGACCGGGAACGCTACATCGCCCAATTCATCAAGACCGTAGCCGGGGCCTTGGCCGCGGCCGGCATTCAGGCCGAGATCAACGGACGACCCAAGCATATCTATAGCATTTGGTTGAAGATGCAAAGAAAGAACACTGACTATCATAAAATTTATGATATCAGGGCCGTGCGCATCCTGGTTCAGCACGTGCGCGATTGTTATGCCGCCTTGGGTATTATCCACGGATTATGGCAATACATCCCCGGTGAATTCGACGATTATATCGCCACTCCAAAAGAAAATAATTATCAGTCCATTCACAGCGCGGTCATCGGTCCCGAGGGAAAAACCGTGGAGGTGCAGATCCGCACCTACGACATGCATCACCATTCGGAACTGGGTGTGGCGGCGCATTGGCGTTACAAGGAAGGCAGCGGCCAGGATGCCGGTCTCGATCGCAAGGTGGCCTTATTGCGCCAACTGCTGGAATGGAAGGAAGACATCTCCCAGTCGGGTGAAGCGAGCGAGGAATTACAGACCGATCTGTTCCAAGACCGCGTCTATGTATTCTCCCCCAAGGGTGACATCGTTGATCTGCCCATTGGCGCCACCCCTCTGGATTTTGCCTATCATATCCATACCGAGCTGGGAAACCGTTGTCGCGGCGCCAAGGTCAACGGCAGCATGGTGCCCCTGACCTATACCCTGCAGACCGGTCAGCAGGTGGATATTCTGACCATTAAAAAGGGAGTGCCAAGTCGCGACTGGCTCAACCCCCATCTGGGATATCTCAAGACCTCGCGGGCGCGCCATAAGGTTCAACACTGGTTCAAGCAGCAGAATATGGAGGCCAATATCAACGCCGGCCGCGGAATATTCGAGCGCGACATCCAGCGCTTGGGATACGCCGGCGTCAATTACGAAGACGTGGCACGCCGCCTCCAATATGCCAAGGTCGATGAAATGCTGGCGGCGATCGGTCGCGGCGATCTCAAACCCTCGCGGGTCCTGCATACCCTGCAGGAGCTGCAGCCGCTGCCCGAGAATAAGGCCGAGACGCCCATACCGCTGGGACAGGCACAGCGACATGCGGGCGGTGACATCCAAATCTCCGGGGTCGGCAACCTGATGACCAATCTGGGGCGTTGCTGTAAGCCGGTCCCCGGCGATGAGATCGTCGGGTTTATCACCCGCGGTCGCGGCGTCACCATCCACCGCCGCGATTGCAGCAACGTCTTACGCTATCAAAATGATAATCCCCAGCGCCTCATCGAAGTGGAGTGGGGAGGCGCAACGCAGACGTATCCGGTCGACGTCCAGATCACGGCGTTTGATCGCCAGGGCTTATTACGGGATATCACCTCGGTGCTCGCCAATGACAAGATCAATGTCATCGCCGTCCAGACCTTGTCGGACAAGACCGAACATGTGGCCTATATGACCTTGACCCTGGAGATCTCCGATATTGATGAGCTCAGCAAAATGCTACAGAAACTCAATCAATTACCGAATATAATTGATGTAAAAAGAGAGCGCCGCTAGACTGCTTGGAACACGCGGATTGAAACACACGGCCTCGCCTTATTCGTACTCGTCAAAGAGACCGGACCATTCGCGATCGTTGCTGTCGAGATCCACAAGCTCATGGTAGTCCTCTTCGAAGCCGGCACGTTCTTCGTAGTCATCGCCCATGGTCTCGTGAGGTGGATCAATCACCTTAGGCTCCACGCTTTGCCAGGCATCTGAGTCCAATTCTTCAAGGCTGCCATCCAGATACTGGATCTCGATGGAGTCCTCCTGCGGATCGACAGCGACTACTTCGAAGATGTCGCCCGAAGACGTCTTGTACCAAACATCAATCGAGGGTTGCGGCGGTTGCTTCCTAGGCATTCACAGGTCCTCATCAATATAGTGTGATCGATTTCTGACTACACTCGGAATCCGCGCAGCTATCCCTGAAACAGTCTAGTCCATGCTGGATTCCCGTCATTTATCGGCTGGCATAATTGTTACTTAAGGCGTGTTACATCCGTGTTAACGAGGCCTTGAACCGAAGCTAGACCTCTAAAAAAATCCATGGGCGCGTTGTTTCGGTTAGAATTTCATGTAAGCTTCGAGCGCCCCCAACCTAGATCACATACCATGAATATACTGCCCTTCGACCAAAACTGCCGCCGTTGTAAGCGGCTTGCAAGCTTTCTCGATTCGGTGCACGAGGAATATCCGGATTATCACGCGCGTCCGGTGGCGCCGGTGGGCGACGATAAGCCCTTGCTGCTCATCGTCGGCCTGGCGCCGGGGATGCACGGTGCCAATGCCACCGGACGCCCGTTCACCGGCGATTACGCCGGGATCCTCTTGTATAAGACCCTCCATGAGTTCGGTTTCAGCAATCAAGCCACCTCCAGCCACATTGGTGACGGTCTGGTGCTGCGAGGCTGCCGTATCACCAATGCAGTAAAATGCCTGCCGCCGCAAAACAAGCCGCTCGGCGATGAAATCAAGTCTTGCAACAGTTATTTGGAGAGCGAGCTTCATGAATTGGGGGAGGGGGCGTTGATTCTGGCCCTGGGCACCGTGGCCCATAATGCGGTATTGCGCGCGAAGGGTTTGCGGGCCGTGACATATCCCTTCGGCCATGGCCGGGAACATGAACTGCCGCGGGAGCAATGTCTCATCGATTCCTACCATTGCAGCCGTTACAACACCCAGACCCGCCGCCTGACCGAAGTCATGTTCCGCGACATCTTCGCCCGAATTCGGCAGCGGCTTAGCGCATGAGCGGTGATGCCCATGAAACCGCATTTTAATGCCAAGGGTTTCCTCAAGGCCCTGACTCATCATCCCGGCGTGTATCGCATGCTCAATGCGCAGGGCAAGGTGCTCTATGTGGGCAAGGCCCGTAATTTGAAGAAACGCGTGAGCAGCTATTTCCGCGCCGGTGGATTACCGATCAAGACACAGGCACTGATGGCCCAGGTGCAGCAGATCGAGGTAACGGTCACCTCCAGCGAGAGTGAGGCCCTCATCCTCGAAAACAACCTCATCAAGGACTACAAACCGCGCTATAACATATTGCTACGGGACGATAAGAGCTATCCCTATATCTATCTCTCCGCCCATCAGGATTTCCCGCGTTTCGGTTTTTATCGCGGCGCAAAGCAGGAGCAGGGCCGCTTTTTCGGTCCCTATCCATCGGCTTCAGCCGTGCGGGAGAGCCTACAGCTGTTGCAGAAATTGTTTCCGGTGCGCCAATGCGAGGACAGCTTCTATCGCAACCGCTCCCGGCCGTGCCTGCAGTATCAGATCAAACGCTGTACCGCCCCCTGCGTCGGCCTGGTGGACCGTGAGACCTATCAACAGGATGTGTGGCATGCGGTGCTGTTTCTCGAAGGCAAGAACAGTCAGGTCATCGCCGAACTGGTGGCGCGTATGGAATCCGCCGCCGCCAATCTGCACTTCGAAGAAGCGGCCCGCTACCGTGATCAGATCGCCACCCTGCGCCATGTCCAGGAACAGCAGTATGTCAGCGGCGAGCGGGGAGACCTGGACGTGATCGCAAGTGTCGCACACCACGGTCTGAGCTGTGTCGAGGTGTTTTATGTGCGTGATGGCCGCGTACTCGGCAATAAGACTTTCTATCCGCAGCACGCCCAGGATACCGATGCCGCGGCCGTGTTGGCGGCATTCCTGCCTCAGTATTATCTGGGCCGGGAAGTCCCGGGAGAGATATTGGTCAATCACAACCTGGACGATAGGGAGTTACTTGAACTCACCCTGGGAGAGCAAGGTGGCCAACGGGTGACGATTACCCACAAGGTACGCGGCGAGCGGGCGCGTTGGTTGGACCTGGCCGCCGCCAATGCCGAACATGCCATTGCCCGCCAGCTGGCTAACAAGGCAAACACCTTGCAGCGTTTCGAAGCCTTACAGGAGGCATTGGGTCTGGATGACCGTCCGCAGCGTATCGAATGCTTCGATATCAGTCATACCATGGGGGAGGCCACCGTGGCATCCTGTGTGGTGTTTGACGCGGAGGGCGCGCTCAAGGGTGACTATCGCCGCTTCAATATCGAAGGTGTCACCGGCGGGGATGACTACGCGGCCCTGCATCAAGCGATACTGCGACGTTATACCCGGCTTCAGGATGGAGAGGGAAAGTTGCCCGATGTACTGCTTATCGACGGCGGGAAAGGCCAGCTGGCGCAGGCCGCGCAAGTGCTGGAAGAACTGCAGATCGGGAATATCGTGCTCATCGGGGTCGCCAAGGGACCGGAGCGCAAGGCGGGGGCTGAAACCTTGTTCTTGTCCGGGGTAAATCAGCCCTTTATACTCCCCAGTGATTCGCCGGCACTGCACCTAATACAACAAATCCGCGATGAGGCGCATCGTTTCGCCATCACCGGACATCGCCAGCGTCGTGGCAAAGCGCGCACCCACTCGCCCTTGGAACTTATTCCCGGCCTGGGCCCCAAACGGCGACGACTGTTACTGAGTCACCTGGGTGGCATGCAGGAAGTGGCGCGGGCCGGCGTGGAAGAGCTTGCCAAGGTGCATGGCATCAGTAAGGCGCTGGCACGAAGGATTTATGATGTACTGCATGGCGATGGCCGGTGATCCTCAAGATGAATATACCGATATTTCTAACCTTCGTACGCATCGGATTGATTCCGATATTCGCCATTGCCTACTACTTACCCGTCAGCTGGGCGAATATCGCTACCACGGCCGTGTTCGTGCTCGCCGGTATCACGGATTGGTTTGACGGTTATCTCGCCAGACGGCTCAATCAGACATCGGCGTTCGGTGCCTTCCTGGATCCGGTGGCCGATAAGTTGATGGTGGCGGTGGCCTTGATCCTGCTGATGCAAACCCATCCCAACGTCTGGATGGCGGTCCCCGCCGCCATCATCATCGGACGGGAAATCGCCGTTTCCGCTTTGCGGGAATGGATGGCGGAACTTGGACAACGTGCCCATGTGGCGGTTTCCTTTCTGGGTAAATATAAAACCGCCCTGCAAATGCTGGCCCTGATCCTGCTGCTCTACCATGACCCCTTGCTGGGCTTGCCCATCCAAATGACGGGCTTTGTCCTCCTATATGCGGCGGCGGGCTTGACTGTTTGGTCCATGTTTGTCTACCTGGAAGCCGCCTGGAAGGTCCTGAGTGGTAAATAACTGCACAAACACAGGTTGACAGCCACCACGCCGTGGATACAATAGAGCGCCTGTTAAAGAGGGCCGCAGCGGGAATAGCTCAGTTGGTAGAGCACAACCTTGCCAAGGTTGGGGTCGCGAGTTCGAGTCTCGTTTCCCGCTCCAAATTCAAGAATAATTATCAAGCGCATTCCTCAGGGTTGCGAACAAAGTCCGAAAGGCTGCGTAGGCTGGGTGGCAGAGTGGTTATGCAGCGGCCTGCAAAGCCGTGGACGCCGGTTCGATTCCGACCCCAGCCTCCATCTCCTTTTATTCGCTTTTCGTTGATGTGACGTCACGTTACAATGCCACGCTGCTCTGCCCGGGTGGCGAAATAGGTAGACGCAGCGGACTTAAAATCCGCCAGCCCTAAAACGGCTGTACCGGTTCGATTCCGGTCCCGGGCACCATCCCCAAACTGAAACCCTTCCTAATAATTCTCTCCCTACAGCTCAACGATGGCCATCGCTGCCGGTTCGAATCGTTAAAGATACTCATGAAAACCAGATCAGAGGCTCGGTCTAGAGAAAAAACGCTAGCACATGCATTTTTTACTGGAAATGTAACGCTTTTTCTACTAATTTAATGCACGGTGCATTCTCGCGCTCAATCTACTGACAAAAGGGAACGAAGTATGGCGAAAAAGAAAGCTACCGCGAAAGCAAAGACAGCAAAGACAGCGAAGGCAAGCCCAGCAGTAAAAGTGCCTTTTACCAAATCCGAGCTATTGACCAGCATCTCTGAGAGTACCGGTCTGTCCCGCAAGGATGTCGGCAATGTAATCGATGAATTGTCGAACGCGATTGCACGGCATGTCAAACCCAAGGGTCCCGGTGAATTCAAGATGCCCGGCCTTTTAAAGATCAAGACGATCAGGAAGAAGGCCACCAAAGCCCGTAAGGGAATCAATCCATTTACTGGCGAAGAGACCGTATTCAAGGCAAAACCGGCACGCACCGTCGTGAAGGTTGTAGCCTTGAAGAAGCTCAAAGAAATGGTCCAATAATATTAACATAGTCGTAATCAGCGAAGGCCCGGTCCGTAGTGGATTGGGCCTTTTTTATGAGCTCTAACTTAGCGCTAATGCCTTCGGTCACGCGGTCGACAAGCAGGGTAGGCATGAATCAAGCGGGGGAA
>Ga0316579_10000119_pt1 | contig 21344 bp, 12 predicted proteins | sample J5NA_2_FD_203074 | JGI IMG/M metagenome (GOLD analysis project Ga0316579, IMG submission 203074) | Rhizosphere microbial communities from salt marsh grasses in Alabama, United States - J5-7_160517rDrA | ecosystem: Host-associated > Plants > Roots > Rhizosphere | place: USA: Alabama | collected... | reverse complement strand
CATCACCGACATACATGGCAATACCGATGATTCCCAGGAACAAACCGGTAACGGAAGCAACATAGGATAGGAAATTCAAGAAAAAAGTCGATTCCAGTACGCGGATTGCCATCAGGAAAGGCAGGGCGGCGCCAATCACCAGGAGGATGACAGCGATGATGAAAAGCCGGTAAGATTGTCTGTTCATGTCTCAGCACCGTGCTGCGGGTCGAATAACCAGCAGAGCACGGTGTGGTCGTCTTCAGTCGCGATCATCGGCGGCTTCTTCACATCACATACGCCGGGGATCATGTGTTTACAGCGCGGGTTGAAGCGGCATCCCTGTGGGGGATTGACCAGGCTCGGCGGTTCACCAGGTGGCACATCACGCATGACCTGGGCGTTATGGGCATCTGGGTCCGCGGAAGCCTCCATCAGGGCTAGCGTATAGGGATGCTGGGGATTACCCAACAGTTTTCCCATTTTTGCGAACTCAATGATTTCACCGGCATACATAACAAAGATGTACTCTGAGAAATAACGCACTGTCGACAAGTCATGGGTGATGTAAATAACAGCCAGATTATGCGTCTCTTGCAAACCACGTAATAGTTTAAGGATCTCTACACGCACCGAGGCATCGAGCATAGAGACAGGCTCATCCGCCACAAGCAGTTGGGGATCCAAGATCATGGCCCGGGCAATCACGACACGCTGCTGCTGGCCGCCGCTTAACATGTGCGGGTACTTAGGCAAAACTTCTTCAACCGGGGTGAGCTTTACCTCGGTCAAGGTTTTTCTGATGCGCTCCAGGCGCCTTTCTTTATCCTTGATGCCGTTGATGATCATTGGCTCTTCTAAAATGTGCTGGACGGTCATGAATGGCGGCAAAGCGCCGAATGGATCTTGTTGGACATAACCTATTTTAGAACGGTATTCTCGTAAATCCTCCCCCTCAGTTTCGGTGAGCTTCATACCATCGAAGACGATATCGCCTTTTGTCGGCCGATTGATGCCAATGATCGTCTTCATCAAGCTGGACTTTCCACAGCCGCTCTCCCCGACACAGGCCATGGAATCCCCTTGTTTCAAATCAAAGGTTACGCCATCAACGGCTTTAACAAAGCCGGCATGCCCAAAACCAAAGCGTTTCAGTTCATACCAGACATGTAGATTTTGAATCGAAAGCAGGGCCCCATTTGATGAGGGTTGCATTTCAGTCTCCGACATTTTCCATTCCTCCCACATGCAGCCAACATTTCACCTGGCGATTGCCAATTTTCACCATAGGGGGTTCCTCATCACACTTCTCGAACCGTTCTGAACAACGCTCGGCGAACCGGCATCCCTGCGGCGGATTCACCAGACTCGGCGGCTGACCGGTTATAAACTCCGGCTCGACATCGGCGCGCAAACGCGGCACGCTGGCCATCAACTTACGGGAATAAGGATGTAAGGGCTCATTAAAAAAGTGATAGGAATCGCTCACTTCGACAATCTGGCCGGCGTACATCACGGCGACGCTTTCGGCCAATTCACTAGAAGTAGCGATATCATGCGTGATCAGGATGAAACTGGTCTCCATCTGTCCCTTGACCCGTTTCATCAAATTCATGATATTTGCCTGGGTCAGGACATCCAGGGCGGAAGTCGGTTCATCCAGAATCACAAGATCCGGCAGAGTAACCAGGGCCATAGCCAGCGCCGCGCGCTGGCGCATACCGCCGCTCAACTCAAACGCATAGCGGTATAAAAAGTCCGTTGGTACGCCTACATGTTCAAACATTTGTGCGGCCTGCGACATGGCCTCTTTTTTATTCAATCCCAGGTGAACCATGGCCGGCTCTGCTACCTGATCGCCAATGCGGATAACGGGATTGAGAGCATTCATAGCCGCCTGAGGCACCATGGAGATGCGTTTCCAACGCACAGAACTGCGAAACTCTTCGTCGTTCAGATCCATGATGTCTCCACCGTTCAGATATACCTTGCCGTCATAGGTTTGTACATTACGCGGCAGTAAGCGCAAGATCGCTTTGGCCATGGAACTCTTCCCGCAACCCGATTCGCCAATGATCACCGTGGCATGGGTTCGCTCTAAATTGAAGTCAACTTTATCAACAGCCTGGACGACTCCGGAGCGCGTTTTAAAGTAAAGACGGAGATCTTTTACTTCCAGTAAATTACCGTTTTCTGAAGCCATAATGTTAGAGCTCCCTCAATCTGGGGTTAAAGATGCGGTCCAGGGCAAAACCGACGAGCGCGAATCCAAAACCAGCGATCATTAATAAAATTGCCGGTTCCAAAATCCAATAATAAAAGCCATTAAACAGAGCGCCTTGTTTGAAAGCATCTTCGATGACCTTGCCCCATGTTGGTAAAACAGGATCGCCGAGACCTAACACGGCCAGCGCCGCTTCCAGGAACACAAAGGCCGGAACGAGCGAAATGAGATCGGGAATTGTCAGCGGCAGAACCCGGGGAATCATATAGCGAAAGATGATGCGCATATCGCTGGCCCCATAGGACTGGGCCGCCTCAATATAGGGCAGTTCCTTCACCTGCAGGAAGATCGCACGATAATTCTTAATGGCCAGGCCAAAAATACTCAGCAAGATGACTACCCCGAGCATCAACCAGATGCTGCGCGAGTAGAAAGTCCCGACCATAATTAAGATGGGCAAGAGCGGTAAAATGGCGTTGACCTCCGTCATGCGTTGAATAGCCCCATCTAACTTGCCACCATACCAGACACCAATCGCGGCGATACTCATTGTCGTTACGGTTGTGCCCACAGCGGCTAGCAAACCAAAAGCCATGGCAATGGGGATGCCCCACAACAGAGCGACCATCAGGTCCCTACGCCGGTGGTCAGTGCCGGCCCATCCATGAATCAGACCGTAGGATACGAAAGTCAGGTCCACTTCCGAATCATCTTCAAATAGCAGCGTACTGGCCTCCAAGATGTAGGTGCCTTTCAGCACTTGCAAACCTTCCTGTTCGGGATCGTCAAAAAGCCCCTTATTAGCGGAGACACCATCTATCCCGGTCTGGCGCTCGAGACGGCGCTGTAAGCGCGTGTCTTGAGAAAAACGGAAGGAACTGGAAGGGGCTGATGAAAATTCACCGGCGCGGATCTCACGGCCGTCGGGCGTGATCCACAACATCTCCACGAAGGGTTGTTTTTCATTGTAACGAGCCTTGGCGAAAATGTTAATTTCAGAGGGAAATTCATCGTAGGGGAAATCAAACTCAAAGGTGTATTTCACCTCCCTCGTGCCTTCTGACAGCTGTTCAACAACTGGGTTACCATCCCCTTCCGCGGTGCTGAAACGGATAGTTTCAGGGAGTTTTCCTTCAACAAACCAGTTTTTCCATTTGGGCCAGGCGTTGCGTGGTGTTTCTCCCCACACATCTTCTCCCCCGCGCCAGAGACGCACAGCCTCGCTGTATGGGATGCGGATGGGCACCACGACAGAGCCAATAAGCAACAGACCGATGATTATCAAGCCGACGACGGCCGAAGGATATTCTCTAATTTGCTGCGAAAAACGTCTGAGCTGGTTCATCGTTTTTCACCCCCATCGGCAACGCGCACACGCGGATCCACAAGGGCGTAAATAAAATCCAGCAGGAAAACGGTGATTGCCAGCAAATAGGCGTAAACAACCACATTGGCCAATATGACCGGCGTATCATAGACGCCGATAGCCCTGAAATAAAGCTGGCCGATACCCGGCCAATTAAAGACCGTTTCCAAGATGATTGCCCCACCCCACAACGTAATCAAAAGCAGGGCAAAACTGGTAATAATATTGGGCAGCGTCGGTCGTAGAACGTAACGCCGTTCAATCATGCCGTCAGTCAACCCTTTAGCTTTGGCCATCTGCACATAATCTTCGCTGGAATAAATCAAGAAAAAAGTGCGCCACTTGTAAGTGGTTAAGAAAACGGTGCTGATCAGCACCGCCAAGACGGGCAGGATCATGTGTTGGGCCAGGCTCAGGCCATACTCAACCGGATTATCCGGCGGTGGCGCGCTGACCATGCCACCATAGGGGAGTACACCCATCAAGCCGGCAAAAATTAAAATCAAAAATAGTCCATAGAACCAGCCCGGCGCAGAAGAAGTAGGGGCCAGTCCCAGAACAAGTTTATCGGTAAAACTTCCGTAGCTGCGCGAGAGTGCCAGTCCAAATAACAAGGCGAGGAAAAACACCAGTAAATTGGCTGTGCCAAATAAAACCAGAGTTGAAGGGAGACGCTCAAGAATAATATTGCGCACCGCCCGCGAACCGCTGTCGCTGGTTATACCATCCGAAAATCCAAGATTGAGTGTGAGGGCATCCTTCAAGTAGGCGAAGCTGCGCAGGATGAAGGGTTGGTCCAATCCATAACGGCGCTCCTGGATGGCGATCGTCTCATTCATAATCTTACTACGTTCAGCTTCAGCTAGTTTTTGAAATTCAGGGTTTGTTGTGAGCGTGAGGGCCACCGATTCACGAATTTGGCCGCGCCGGATTTCATCGACATAGCCGCCCATATTGGCGATCAAAACAGTCAGATAGACGCCTATGGCAACGGTGAAAAACAACGCCAGCAGCTTCATAGCTGAATAACGAAGCAGCCGAACCGTTGCCTGTTTCCGCGCCTGGCGCTCGACATTTTCAACCTCTTGCAGATCAACTTCAGTCTGCAGCATGTCCTCCTGTCCCAATTCTGGTTGTATTGCTTCCTGACTCAAAGTATCACCCTCTTCCCTTATCTGCCCAGCGAAATTACCAAAGCAGACCGTTTACCCCCATAAGATGCACGGGTTATAAAAAAATAAAATTAAGTATTTAACGGGGGTGCAAAACCATATCCTAGTTATAGCACAGATCCTCCCAAGATAGTTTAAAACGACCTTGAGAGGATTCTGTGAACTTTGCAGCATTCATTTAGCTGCTCTGTTGATATAGTGGGATCGGCATTAATACCGATCCCACTATTAAACACTTAACCACAAGGGGCTAAGGGGCTGTTACAAATGGGAATTCACCCAGGCTAGCCAGAGCCACCAGGTTGGAAACGACCACGATATCGAGGCGGTTCGAACCTTCTGCCAAGGCGCTGGTCGTGTCCGGACTGAGCGTCACTACCCACAAGCCATCGCTGTCGGCTTCGGCCAGACCCTGCTCAACCAGGGTACCGGCCGCATCAAACAGCAAGTACTGGACATGGGAAATGTCATCCACAGCATAGGGTTCGCCATTGGCGTCAATGTAAACGTCGAAGGTGGCTTCGTCACCGATCGTCACACGGCCGGGTCCGTCAACTTCGATAACGGGAATAGCCGGTGGACCGAAGCGGTGCCAACGGTTGGCCGCATCGGGAGTATTCGGATTGTTAGCCAGAACGGCTTGTCCCTCAACCGGGAAGACACCCTGCAGGAAGTAGGGGCCGGTACCGAGATAATAATGGCCGTAACGACGGGCAAACTCTCCCAGGTTGCTGTAAGCCGTAGCTGCATCCTCAGCGGAGACATATTGCCCCAACGTCGCTGCATAGGGAATGAACCCTTCTTCCTGGGCGGTGGCCAGTTCAGTGGCCAGGACCTCCAGGGAAGGACCGGCGATCAGGCTTGTCCATTCAATTTCGTTGGCGTCCGCCTTATCCGTTGTAAAGGCAAAGCTGCCATCACCCTCACCCATCAGCATCAGGGCCATATTGTGCCATGCCGCATCACCAAAGTCATAAGCGCCGCCACCTTCCTCGCTGGGGAACCAGCCGACAGCGGATATCTCAGCATCCAGGCTGGGGTTATCGGCATAGTGCTCGATGACCAACGGATCCTCGGAAACGATGCGCACACCCTTAAAGGCGGAGAGGAACTGTTCCAGATCAGGAACCAGGTTCTCATCGTAGTAAGGGCTGGCTTCATTACCCAAGTCGAAATTGATGATCATGCCCATGACGAAGTCGGCTACGCTTATTGGCGTCCCATCATGCCATTTGACGGTCTCAAACATATCTTCGGGATAGTACACCGTGCTCTTGTAAACAGCGGTCTGAGTCTCGGTGTAATAATCACCGGCGGTGATGAATGTCTGGTTCTCGGCATCCCAGGAAGCCCATGCATCGTCAGGAACGACAATTTCCGGTTCGAAAGTTAGGTCGACCCAATCGAGTGTTTTACTCATTGGGAAACCTTCCTGCACGACGATTTCGGCACGCTCGGCGCGGGACGGCCAGCGCAAACCGGTGTTGGGATCGGACAAAAACGCCTGATCGGTAACACCGTTCTTGATCATACTGTCAAAGACCCAGTTCGATCCGCCGATGGGATTGTAGGGCTCGACCCAGATATCGGGCAGGGCGATGGTCATCGAACCACCAGGTTCCTCACCCTTATAGGTCGTCCAGGGCCAGAGGGCGGCGCCGCTCAAACCGGCAGCCAGGTCGGTCGTGGCTTCAACTTGATCGCTGAAGGGTACGAGAGTCGTGCGGCTGGTAACCCAGACTCGCGGCGACATTTCCATGGCCAGGGGCAGCCCTTCGCGCATCAAAGCGATCTTCTCATCGATGTTAGAAAAATCGTTATTAAAGAGAGCCAGGGAAATTTCGCTCAGGCGCTCCGGTGTCTCAAAGACGGCCTGGTTTTCCCAGGGCAGTACACGGTCGGTGTAATATTGTTCAAACGCGTAGGGGGACTCGCGAGCGATTTCCGACTGGCTCCAGGCGCCGGTGTACCAGTTCCAGAGGCACTCGGCCGGATTTGACTGGATCCAGATCGTGCTCAATTCACCGGAAGTGCGCTCAACGCGCTCGACCTCAAAGCCCAGTTCTTCCATCTGGTTGGCGAAGTAGTTGCCAATTTCCAGACGCGTGTCCTCAGTGCGGATGAGACCAATCAGCTTGATCGGCTCGCCATTGTAGGTCCATTTGCCGTCGACAAGTTCGGCGCCCATGGCTTCCATCTCAGGAGTGATAATCTCACGCGCTTTCTCCAGATCGTAGGCATATTTGGACTCTAGCTCACGAACCTCGGCGGCAATAAGGGCGCGATCGAGGCCGGCTTCGGCATGGGGGACAATCTTGGGGATTGCTAAACCGCCGTACAGCTCATCAGCCACGTAATTGCGGTCGATGGCGTAGTTCATGGCCTCGCGAATCTTGGCATTGTTGAACGGATTTAAAAGGGTCTCGTCGGTGCAAACACCACCATTGAAGAAAATCTCGTCAAACAAACCATACTGCGTACGCGTCTGGATATTGCCGGCATCGGCAATAGCCTGCACCAGCGCTTCACCAGCGACATCATCGGCAAAGACGTCTATATCACCGGAAGCGAGGCGAGAAATGGCCGCATCCTGGTTGGGCTCACGGACAAAGACGATTGTATCCATCCAACCGCCACTGCGGTCAACGGGTTCGGGCTCCGGAGTTACAGGCACTTCAACAACGGTTTCCACCTCGCGAGTGACCTCAACGACGGTCTCAACTTCCGTTTCAACGACTTTCGTAACTTCTACTTCTACGGTATCGGTCTCAGTAACAACACGCGTTACCTCAAGGACTTGAGGTTCCGCAGCGCATGCGGCCAAAACCGTCACCAACAACAAGATGAATATGACTGCGGTAAGTTTTTTCATTCTTCCTCCATATTTTTAAAGTCGAATTTTTATTCCCTACAAAACCTGGTCTAAAGACAGCATGCGTTGATCACCAACACATGATCAATGGACCCCACCTAAACTATTCTAACGACATCGACTCAGCGTTTTTTCGATATACTCCTCCTTCGAAATTATTCATCGGGATGGGGGTAATCTTGACCCACTCACCACAACGTCACCATTTTACCACTAAATTGTCACCAAATAAATACCCAAATTCAGGACTCCCGAACTTTACCTTACCAAGAGGCCTCTTCCATCTGTACTCTATTGTGATGGCAAATTCAAAATTTGTCTACCCCAAACAGCTGGTCTATGGTTCAACGAAGCGTCTGATGCCGGGTTTTACAATCGTTCAATCAATCCAGGCGGCCACTGCTGCGGATGAGGTGTAGCCATCATTTTGAGATAAACAAATTGTAGGTTTTAATCGGACTTTTCATCTTTTCCTCCGTGAAAGATATGGGGTGACGTCAGGGCAATAATAGCGCAGGCTGGCCGACTTATCGCATGCAGGAGGAAGGAGCAAATACTAGGCAAGCGGGCAAAGCACCTGGAACCCGTGTTCCAGGTATCAGGCTGAGATGGTTTCCAGGTGCTTTGCCCCTACAATTAAATTTTAGGATTGGAGGGATTTGAGACGGGGGGCGTATTTCTGGCGGAATTTGACCAGTTTGGGATTGATCACCACCTGGCAGTAGGGTTGGTAGCTGTTATTGGCGTAGTAATCCTGGTGGTAATCTTCAGCAGGGTAAAAGGGACCGGCCGCAGTGACCTCGGTCACAATGGGGTTGGGCCAGATGCCGGCAACGTCAAGCTCAGCAATGATCTTTTCGGCCGTTTCTTTCTGCGCCTGATCATGGTAAAAGATAGCCGAGCGGTACTGCGTGCCCACATCCGCGCCCTGGCGGTTGAGCGTTGTGGGGTCATGAATGGTAAAGAAGACGCGCAGGATATCCTCGAAAGTAACCACATCCGGGTCGAAAGTGACGCGCACGACTTCAGCATGGCCGGTCGCCCCGCCACAAACGACATTATATGAAGGATTCGCAACATGCCCGCCTTCATAGCCGGAAACAACTTTGTGCACACCTTGCAGTTCATCGTAGACGGCTTCCAAACACCAGAAACAGCCACCGGCCAGGTCGGCGAGTTCGAGATTCGAGTTATTCTGATCCATATTCATTATCCTTTGCGTTGGCAAGTATGTTGTACAGCGTAGTACAAAGGAAGTTGAAGGTCAAATCAACTTATCTAGGAGACTTATGCGGTCAAGGTGACAGCTTGAAACGGGAACATTGCGTTGCAAGGCGTCAGGGTAAGGAAGTCTCACCCATGAGCCAGCGGTCGACCTCGCGGGCGGCGCCGCGCCCTTCGGTAATAGCCCAGACAACGAGGCTCTGGCCGCGGCGGGCATCGCCTGCGGTAAAAACGCCTTCCAAATTGGTATGGAAACTACCATACTCAGCCCAGGCATTGGACCGCGCATCACGGTCGACACCGAATTGATCGAGCAAGGTCTGCTGCGGGCCTAGAAAACCCATGGACAGAAGGACCAGCTGCGCGGGCCAAATCTTCTCCGTCCCCGCTAGCTCCTCCAGGCGTGGACGACCGTGGCTGTTGCCATGCCAGGCAACCTGTACGGTACGGATCGCTTCCACATGGCCGTCATCATCAGCCAGAAATTCTTTGGTCATAATCGAGTAGGTGCGTGGATCAGCCCCGTACATTTGCAGCGCTTCTTCCTGACCATAATCTAACTTGTAAATCTTCGGCCACTGCGGCCAGGGGTTATCCGGTGCACGGGAGAGAGGCGGCTTGGACAATATTTCAAACTGCGTCAGACTTTGACAGCCCTGGCGTAGAGCCGTGGCCACGCAGTCAGTACCCGTATCGCCGCCGCCGATCACAACCACATCCTTACCGTCGGCGCTTATGAAACGGCCGTCTTCGTGTTGGGAATCGAGAAGACTTTTTGTATTCGGACCTAGGTAATCCATGGCGAAATGGATGCCCTCCAGGTCTCGACCGGGTACAGGCAAATCGCGAGGCTGCCCTGCCCCGGTACAGATGACGACGGCATCAAAATCAATTATCAAGGTCTCAGCAGCCACATCACGGCCGACTTCGGTGCTGGTGACAAATTCCACGCCGCCTCGGGCCAAGAGATTGACCCGCCGCTCAACGATCCCTTTGTCAAGCTTCATATTGGGAATACCGTACATCAACAAACCGCCAATGCGATCGGCGCGCTCAAAAACCGTGACAGAATGGCCGGCCAAATTTAACTGCTCGGCGCAGGCCAGTCCGGCCGGGCCGGAACCAATGATGGCCACACTTCTCCCGGTGCGCTTCTCAGGTGTTGGTGGGACAACCCACCCTTCTTCAAAGGCCTTATCGATAATGGCATATTCAATGCTCTTAATCGTCACCGGCGGATCGCTAATGCCTAGTGTGCAGCCCGCCTCGCAGGGAGCCGGACAGACGAGGCCGGTAAACTCGGGGAAATTATTTGTTTTGTGCAGGCGCTCATAAGCCTGCTGCCACTGGCTGCGGTAAATGAGATCATTCCACTCGGGTATTAGGTTATTGAGCGGACAACCAGTTGTCATGCCGTTCAAAATAGTGCCCTTGTGGCAAAATGGAATGCCGCAATCCATGCAGCGCATGGCCTGATTCTGCAGTTTTTCATCCGGCAGGTGCAGATGCAGCGGCTGCCAGTCCTGAATGCGCTGTTCGACCGGTCGTTCTTCGGCCGTTTCTCTCTGGTATTTTAAGAAACCTCTTGCTTTAGCTTTCATAGTTAGTCGTGTAGCCGGTTAATCTTTAGTCTAAAGTCCATGGTCTATTCGGATGATCTTCTTCTATTCTATCCCGTTGATCGATAGATTGGTGGTAATCAATTGCCGGTGACGCGGGCGAGATCACGAGCGTTGGCTTCAAAGGCGGACATGATAGCGTCTTCTCCGCTAAGCCCTTCATTCTCGGCCTGGGCGATTTTTTCCAGCATCCTTTTGTAGTCCTTGGGGAAAACCTTAACGAAGCGGCGATAGGTCTCTTCCCAATCATTGAGTATACGCCAGGCGACTTTACTGCCGGTATGGAAAGCGTGCTGCCAGATCAGGTCGTTCAATTCGCGAACATCTTCATCTTCGGTTAGCTGTTCCAGGGCTACCATCTCCAGGTTACAGCGGGTATGGAAATCGCCATCGCTGTCCAGGACATAAGCAACACCACCGGACATGCCCGCAGCGAAGTTTCTACCGGTCGTGCCCAGTACGGCCACCCGTCCACCGGTCATATACTCACAACCATGATCGCCTACGCCTTCAACAACGGCCGAAACTCCGCTGTTGCGCACACAAAAACGCTCACCGGCGACACCCCGGATATAAGCCTGGCCACCTGTCGCCCCATAAAAGGCGACATTACCGATAATGATGTTCTCTTCGGGTATGAAAATGGACGTTTCCGGGGGTCGAACAATGATCTTACCTCCTGATAATCCTTTCCCAATATAGTCATTGGCATCGCCGTCGAGGTAGAACGTCATGCCGTTCGGTAAGAAAGCGCCGAAACTTTGCCCCGCTGAGCCGAAGAAATGCAGCTTGATGGTATCTTCGCACAATCCGTCCGCACCATAACGGCGGGATACTTCACTACCGACCATGGTACCGACGGCGCGGTGGACATTGCGAACATTGATCGTCGCTTCGACATGGTGTTGATCTTCGAGCGCCGGGCGGCAAATGTCAAGCAGCAGTTCCCTATCCAATGTATTATCCAGGCCATGATCCTGGAGGATACTCTGGTAGCGACCAACTTCAGCCGGCATATCGGGCTGGTATAGAATGGTTGACAGATCAATCCCAGCCGCTTTCCAATGATCTCCAGCTTCAATTTGAGCTAGCTTGTCTGTACGGCCGATCATCTCATTCAGCGTTCGGAAGCCCAAGGAGGCCATCATCTCCCGCACATCACGCGCCAGGAAGCGCATGAAATTGACAACATAATCCGGATTGCCGGTGAAGCGCTTGCGCAGTTCCGGATCCTGGGTGGCAATGCCCACGGGACAGGTATTCAGCTGGCACACGCGCATCATAATACAACCTAGAGAAACAAGAGGTGCGGTGGCAAAGCCGAATTCTTCCGCGCCAAGCAGGGCAGCGATAACCACATCGCGGCCGGTCTTTAATTGGCCGTCCGTCTCCAGCCGTACGCGGCTGCGCAGCCTATTCATGACCAGTGTCTGGTGTGTTTCAGCCACACCCAGTTCCCAGGGTAAGCCGGCATGCTTGATACTGGACTGCGGAGAGGCGCCCGTGCCACCGTCATGACCGCTGATCAAGATCACATCGGCATGCCCCTTGGCTACGCCGGCGGCGATTGTACCGACGCCAACCTCGGAGACAAGCTTCACATTAATTCGCGCCTGCGGGTTGGCGTTCTTGAGATCAAAAATGAGCTGCGCCAGGTCCTCAATCGAATAAATATCATGATGCGGCGGCGGCGAAATGAGACCCACGCCCGGAGTCGAATAACGCACTTTAGCCACCCAGGGGTAGACTTTCGGCCCCGGCAGCTGGCCCCCTTCACCCGGTTTTGCACCCTGGGCCATTTTGATCTGGATCTCTTGCGCATTAACCAGATATTCGCTGGTCACCCCAAATCGACCGGAGGCAACCTGCTTGATCTTACTCTTGCGCGAATCTCCATTGGCGTCAGGTACAAAACGGGCCGGGTCCTCACCGCCCTCGCCGGTGTTGCTGCTGCCACCGATGCGGTTCATGGCCATAGCCAGTGCTTCATGCGCTTCCTTGCTAATTGAACCATAGGACATGGCACCGGTCTTAAAGCGAGCCAGGATAGCTTCTTCGGGTTCAACCTCCTCCAGAGGTATGGGCTCGCTCTCTTCAAAACGCAGCTTCAACAACCCCCGCAGCGTGGCATATTCACGATCATGGCGATTGACGGCCGCAGCATACTCTTTATAAGCTTCGTAATCATTCATACGCACAGCTGTTTGCAGGCGATGCACAGTTTCCGGGTTGAAAAGATGATACTCGCCATCCTCACGATATTGGAAACGGCCGCCCACATCAAGCGTATGCCCGTTCACCGGTCGTTCCGGGAAAGCGGATCGATGGCGAATAGTGACCTCTTCGGCAATGATGTCCATGCCCACGCCTTCAATGCGTGTGGGAGTACCGATGAAATACTCATCGACCACATCACTGCTGAGACCCAATGCTTCGAAAATCTGAGCGCCACGATAACTATGGATGGTGGAAATACCCATCTTAGAAAGAATCTTGACAATCCCCTTCACGCTGGCTTTGATATATTTCTCGGTCGCCGTTTGATAATCTGTGCCGGTGATCAAGCCGCGATCGACGATGTCGGCAATCGTCTCAAAAGCGAGATAAGGATTAATGGCCGAAGCGCCGTATCCCAGTAGAACCGCGAATTGGTGGGTTTCGCGCGGTTCGCCTGATTCAACGATGAGGCTGACGCGCGTTCTTGTCCCTTCTTTAATAAGATGATGGTGCAAAGCGGCAGTTGCCAGCAAAGCGGGGATGGCCGCGTTTTCATGGTCAATACCGCGATCGGAAAGGATGAACAGGTTGACGCCCTCGGCAACGGATGCACTGGCCTGCAAGCAAAGGTTTTCCAGGCTGCGTTCCAATCCAGCAGATCCTTCTTTAACCGGGTACAGAATGGGCAGGGTCATCGCCTTGAAACCTTCAAGTTGGATATCACGCAGACGGGACACATCATCATTGCCTAAAATGGGCACGGGTACGTTGATTTGATTGGCATCTTGAGGTGTTGTATCCAGGAGATTGCTCTCTGATCCAAGCAGGATTTCCGTACCCGTGACAATTTCCTCGCGAATGGCATCAATGGGTGGGTTGGTCACCTGGGCGAAAAGCTGGCGGAAGTAATTGTAAAGCGGCTGAGGTTTATTTGACAGCACCGCCAGCGGCGTATCATCGCCCATTGAGCCGATTGGTTCGACTCCATTCTTAGCCATGGGAGCCAGAATCATGCGTAAATCTTCAAACGTATAACCAAAAGCCCGCTGGCGCTGCAAGACGGTCTCCTGGGATGGTGGCACTTCCTTACGACGCAGGGGTAAATCACTGAGCTCGATCATGTTGCTGTCCAACCACTGCCGGTATGGAAAAGCGCCGGCCATTTCATGCTTGAGCTCATCGTCGCTGATGATACGGCCCTGCGTGGTGTCGACCAGGAACATGCGGCCGGGTTGAAGGCGGCCTTTGATGGCCACATTCTCCGGTGGAATATCCAGCACACCAACTTCGGAGGCCATAACTACAAGGTCATCTTTTGTGACATAGTAACGCGACGGCCGTAAACCATTACGATCGAGTACCGCGCCGACGACATTGCCGTCAGTAAAGGCGATGGAAGCCGGGCCGTCCCAGGGCTCCATTAAAGCGCTGTAATATTGGTAAAAGGCGCGCCGTTCATCGCTCATTGTGGTATGGCGCGACCAGGGCTCGGGAATCATCATCATGATCACCAGCGGCAAGGGCCGCCCGGCCAGGGTCAGGAATTCCAGAGCGTTATCGAAATCGGCTGAATCACTGCCGTCATCATGGATAACGGGCAGCATGCGCTGCAAGTCGTCGCCGAAGAGATCCGATTGTAATGTCGCCTGGCGCGCAAGCATCCAGTTCTTGTTGCCGCGAATGGTATTAATTTCGCCATTATGATTAATATAACGGTTAGGATGGGCGCGTTCCCAGCTGGGAAAGGTATTGGTTGAAAAACGAGAATGAAGAAGAGCGATGGCTGATTTGAAATCCGGGTCGGAAAGATCAGGATAAAATTGATCGATCTGGTCAGCCAGCAGCATACCTTTATATACGAGGGTTTTGTAGGACAGGCTGGCCACGTAAAAGTTCCGGCAGCCATCCTCTTCTTGATTGTAACGAATCGCTTTCTCGGCCAGCTTGCGAATGACGTAAAGCTTGCGTTCAAAAGCCATGTCATCGGGGATCTCTGCACTGCGCTGGATGAATACCTGGCGGATGAAAGGTTGGCTGGCAACGGCCGTGGCGCCCAATGAACTATTATCGGTGGGAACGGTCCGCCAGCCGAGGAGGGTCTGACCTTCTTCGGTTACGATCTGGGCAAATCGATCCTCACAACGACGACGATCTGCTTCGTCCTGGGGTAAAAAGACCATGCCCACACCATATCGACCGGGAGCCGGTAAGCTAAATCCTGCGGCTGGGTTCAATGACGGTCCCCCGGCGGCACACATTTTGGTCAGAAACTCATGGGGAGTCTGTACAAGAATCCCTGCGCCATCGCCGGTATTGGGCTCTGCACCTGCAGCGCCGCGATGATTCATGTTTTCCAGCGCAGTAAGCGCATGGCGCACAATCAAGTGCGAGCGACGACCTTGCATATCGGCTACAAATCCAGTTCCGCACGCATCGTGCTCAAACCTGGAATCGTAAAGGCCTTGTCTTTCCGGTATCATCGTTTTCTGCTTTGTATGGCGCATTTCTATCATTTTGCTCTCCGATAACAGTTTGGAAAAGTTCCTTCCCAGTCGATGAGGTCGGGCAATTGAGACGCCAGACCTTTTTCTGTTTAGTTTAGATGCGAAAACCACACCTGATCCTTCGGGCGTCCATACATTATATGGGGCAGGGATGGGGGGAGTGAAGGGACAGAATCACAGAACTTGCCAATATTAGGTTGTAAAAAATGTACAGATAAGAGGCAATTTACGTTCAGTTTAATGACATTCGGTGCCAATTACATCAGCGGGTCAGGCATTATCACCAAAACAGAGGACTGATATTTTGTTAAATATGATGGGTTGACCAGTTGGATTTTCCGTATTAATCTAATGGTCATATTCGCCAAAAAAATATTTAAAAAGGCCAAGACGCCTCCTGCTTATGTCGAAAGACCATTGCAGAAGGCGTCTTTTTCTTTTCCGAGTGGCAGAAAATAAAAGGAGATATCATGACAAAAAATATCAGAAACATACGTCGATTTTTAAACATTGCCGTGATTCTTGGCCTGTTCTTGTTCTCAACGGGCACGGTCTTCGCTCAAGAAGCGGACGCGGTCGTCAGCCCGGTTGATACCGTTTGGGTATTGTTTGCCGCCTTCCTGGTCTTTTTTATGCAGGCAGGCTTTGGCTTTTTGGAAGCAGGATTTGTTCGTTCGAAAAATGTCGTCAACATCATGGCCGAAAACCTGATGGACACGACGATGACCACAGTAGGTTTTATTATTCTTGGTTTTGGCCTGATGTTCGGCGTGGGAAATATGTTCTTCGGCACAGAATGGTTTGGCCTACAAGGCATTCCCGATGTATATCCGGGCCTGACAATCCCTACCCTGGCTTTCTTTTTCTTTCAGTTTGCATTTTGCGCCGCCGCTTCAACGATCGCCTCCGGTCTCATGGCCGAGCGCACCGATTTCAAAGCGGACCTGGCTTACAGCTTTTTCGTCGGCTTAATCATTTATCCGATCTTTGGCCACTGGGTTTGGGGCGGCGGTTGGCTAGCGGAAATGGGCTACGTTGACTTCGCCGGTTCATCCGTCGTCCACCTTGTCGGCGCCCTGGTTGGTCTTGCAGGAACGATTATGCTGGGCAAACGCAAGGATAAAAAATGGGGTCTCGCTGTCCGTGGTCACAATATCACTCTGGCAGCATTAGGAACATTTATTCTATGGCTGGGCTGGTTCGGTTTCAATCCCGGAAGCCAGCTGGCGGCCGATCCCTTCGACATTTCGCTAATCGTTGTCACCACCGATTTTGCAGCAACTACCGGCGCGATTGTAGCTATGTTCCTGGCCTATGCCTATGAACGCAAGTGGGATGTAAGTATGGCTTTTAACGGCGCCTTGGGCGGCCTAGTAGCCATTACGGCTCCAACGGCCTTCGTCACACCTATGGCTGCGTTACTCATCGGCGCTATCGCCGGAGGTATCACCTTCTACGGCGTCGGTTTGATGGAGAAGATCAAGATAGACGACCCGGTCGGCGCTTTCCCGGTACACGGTCTCAACGGCATCTTCGGTGTCCTGGCCGTAGCGATATGGGGCACGAATGGCCTGGGTATTCTCCATGGCGGGAGCATCAGCCAATTGGGCGTTCAGGCTCTGGGCATTGTCGCCTGTATCGCCTGGACATTACCGATGGCCTTCGCGATGTTCTACGTGATTAAGAAGACAATTGGTCTGCGTGTCGCGCCTGAAGTGGAAGAAATCGGCATTGATATCCCCTATCACGGCATTGAATCCTATCCGGAATGGGAATCCAGCGATGAAATCTCTGTTCCATCTGATATGGAACCCATCCCCGCAGCCGGCGATTAGGAATGATTTATCAAAATTTATTACTGGGAGCAATTTATGAAATAGAGCTGACCACAGCGTAACTGTTCGCCCACGAAAAGTAGCAAGCCTATTTATCAGGCAAATTTGAGACAAGCCGGCCAAAGCTGGCTTGTCTCTAACGATTGTATTACTAATAAACACTATTAATTTATTGAGAAAGGAGAAAATCAATAATGAAAACCCCTAGCGATGTCATGGCCTATATTAAGGAAAATGACATTCAGATTGTCGATGTCAAATTCACAGATGTCTTTGGACAATGGCAGCATTTTTCAATGCCGGTCGAAGAATTCACTGAAGAAAACGCTTTTGAAGATGGTATGGGTTTTGATGGCTCTTCTATTCGTGGCTTCCAGAGCATTGAATCCAGCGATATGATTTTGCTGGCCGATCCGGAAACGGCCGTTATCGACCCGATCTGCGAAATGCCCACCTTAAGTCTCGTTTGCAGCATTTTCGATCCCATCACCCGCGAGCCCTATTCGCGCGACCCGCGCTATGTGGCCAAAAAGGCTGCCGAATACTTAACGTCAACCGGCATAGCAGATACGGCTTATTTTGGCCCGGAAGCGGAATTCTTCGTTTTCGATCAAGTTCGCTATTCCGCCGGTGAGTACTCATCCGCCTATCAGGTGGACAGCGTCGAAGGTCCCTGGAATTCCGATATCTTTGGTTTCGGCCATTCCGTACCCCATAAACGCGGCTACTTCCCGGTGGCGCCGTTCGATACGCTGCAAGACCTGCGTTCGGAAATGGTGCGCGTGTTGATTGATTCCGGTGTCAATGTTGAAGTACACCATCACGAGGTAGGAACCGCGGGCCAATGCGAAATTGACATGAAATATGGTCCCCTGGTAAAAATGGCCGACAATGTGCAAATGTACAAATATATCGTCAAGAACGTTGCTAAAGCAGCGGGTAAGACAGTCACATTTATGCCCAAGCCGATTTACGCCGACAATGGCTCCGGTATGCACACGCACCAAAGCCTGTGGAAAGACGGCCAGCCGCTCTTTGCCGGCGATGGCTATGCCGGTGTAAGCGAAATGGCGCTGTACTACATTGGCGGCATCTTGAAACACATTAATTCCCTTCTGGCGATCGTCGCCCCGACAACCAATTCTTACCGCCGCCTGGTGCCTGGGTATGAGGCTCCTGTGGTGGTCGCCTATTCCGCACGTAACCGTTCGGCCGCAGTGCGTATCCCGATGTATTCGCATTCACCAAAGGCAAAACGTATCGAGTTCCGCTGCCCCGATCCGGCAGCTAACCCGTACCTCGCTTTCGCGGCGATGTTGATGGCCGGTCTCGACGGCATTAAGAACAAGATCGATCCAGGCGAAGCGGCCGATATGGACCTTTTCGAGGAAGAAAATATCGACAAAGTCACGATGACAGTCGGTAAGTTAAATGAATCTCTGGATGAATTGGAAGCAGATAATGACTACCTGCTGGAAGGCGGCGTCTTTACCCCCGATCTCCTGGAAGCTTATATCAGCTATAAGCGCGCTCAGGAAGTTGGTCCTGTCAGCCTGCGGCCGCATCCGTACGAATTCTTGCTGTATTACGGGATTTAGCAGCGGTTAGCGGTCAGCTTACGGCAGTCAGCAATCAGCTTTCAGCTTTAATGTGACGGCTGTTTATCATTAAACAAAAGGTCCTTTCCATTTTTGGGAAGGGCCTTTTTCTATTAAGTATGTTTTCGTACCAGCCGATAACTGACAGCTGATGGCTGATGGCTATCGTCTGACAACTGCTATAATTACACCATGCCACGAGGAATGAAATCATTTACGCAACCCAGAGCTTTAACGGCTTTGCGCGAGATCGTACGCAGTTTAAGTGGAGCTTGGGATCTTGATTCGACGCTCGATTTGATTGCACGCAAAACGACCGAGGTAATGGGTGTGGACAGCTGCTCGATCTATTTGCTCGATCCCGACGGCCGAACGCTGCGCCTGCAAGCTTCAACAGGGCTGGCTAAACGGGCTGTCGGCCGTTCTACGCTGGATATTGGCGAAGGAATGACGGGGTATGCCGTAGCTCATAATCGGCCGATTCTCGCCGCGGACGCCAGGAGCAATCCCCATTTCAAATGGGTAGAAGAAGCAGAAGAGCGTGGTTTTACCTCTCTACTGGCCGTCCCCCTTGTGATCGATCAGGAACCTATAGGCGCGCTGAATGTACAAACCACTACGCCCTATCATTTTGCGCCGGCCGAGGTGGAACTGGTTTCGATGATTGGCGATCTGGCCGCGAGCAGCCTAGCCAGGGCACAGCTCTATGACCGCCAGCGGCGGCAGATCGAAGAACTGCGCACCCTGGCCCAGGTGAGCGAGATGGTAACCTCGCCTCTTTTCATTGATGATATGCTGGATATCGTCAGCGAAATGGCCGCACAGATCATGGATGTGACGACCGTTCAGGTGTATTTAATTGACGATACACCTAACTCAGTACAGCGCCATACAGGAATATCGAACAAAAATGCCCCAAGTCCACACTTCCCCATTGGCAGGGGCGTGGCTGGTCGTGTTGCAGCCAGCGGCGAGGCGATCTATGTAGCTGATATTCGTAAGGCGCCGGAAGTGGAAGATAGAGATATGGCGATCGATATGGGGCTGGTTTCTTTATTATCCGTGCCCCTGAGCGTACGCGAACGGGTAATCGGCGTTTTGAATTGTTTTTCTGACAGCAAGCGCGAGTTTACAGACGACGAACGCACCGTTCTGCTGACATTGGCCAACCAAACGGCGCTGGCTATCGAGAATGCACAGTTGATCACCAACACGGCCGTTGTGCGTGAAATGCATCATCGCATTAAGAATAATTTACAAACCGTAGCCATGTTGATGCAAATGCAGGTCTACGAAACAGACTCGCAGGACACGCGTCACGCGCTGGAAATGAACATCCACCGCGTGCAAAGTATCGCTTCGGTGCATGAAGTGCTCTCCGAACGAGGCTTTCGCCTGGTGAATGTAAAAGAAGTCCTGGAACAAATAACGAGAATGACGGCCGATTCGATGGTCAATCCAGGACAACAAATCACGCTCAGCGTCAATGGCCAGGCGTTGCAGCTGCCCAGCAAAGCGGCCACGGCGCTGGCATTGGTTTGTAATGAACTGGTGCAAAATGCGCTTGAACATGCCTTCGGAGATCAGGCGGAGGGAGTCATTGATATTTCGTTGGGGCATTCACCGGATGAATACATCATCCTCGTACGCGACAACGGGCAGGGTTTTGATGAAAATTTCAAAAAAGGCTTAGGGTTGGAAATCGCGGGAACACTGGTGGAGGACGATTTAAACGGCCGGATCAAATTTAACCACCTACCCCAGGGCACGGAAATCAGCATCCGCTTCCCCCGCGAAATCGAATCAGATCGCCAATAAACTTAACCTCAATCCAACCCTTCAAGCATTGAATACAACTTGTTATCGCGATATTTGGCTTGTCATATGATTATGATGCGGCTATTGTTATGAGAACCGCTTACTATTAAATTTATCATCGGGAACTCTTCAAGATCGCATGAGAATTCTAATCGCCGAGGACGAATCGATTATCCGCCTGGGGCTGAAGTCGATGCTGCAAGAAATGGGGCACGAGGTTTATGCGGCCGTAAACGGCCGTGAGGCGCTGGAAATGGCCCGTCGCCATAACCCCGACCTGGCGATCCTCGATATTAAGATGCCCTACACAGACGGCCTGCAAGCAGCAAAGGTACTATCGCGTACACAGCCGATGCCTATTTTGCTGCTGACCGCTTTCAGCCAGCAGGACCTGGTCAAAAAAGCGGCTGATCTGCCCATCCAGAGTTATCTCGTCAAACCAATCAAATCTGACGAACTGGCCGCGGCGATTACCGTGGCCAACAAACGCTTCCTGGAAATGCAAAGCCTGGCCCTGGAAAATGAACGCCTGCAAGAACAACTGGAAATGCGCAAACTTATCGATCGCGCCAAAGGCAAGTTGATGCAGGGAGGGCTGAGCGAAGAAGAAGCCTATCTAGCTATCCAGCGCCAGGCGCGCAGCAACCGGCAGTCGATTAGAGAGGCAACGCTTGCCATCTTGGAGGGATAGAAGACTGGAGAAAGGTGGCAGGACTGCAAAGCTGCAATGGATGGCAATCTGCCAGGTAAATCGAACAGCTTAAGTAAAAAAGACCCCACACGGAATTTTGCCGGTGGGGTCTTTATGGTTTTATGAGATGAGATACCAGGCATCGCCAAAAGCGATTCGGCGGTGCCAAGCACTTTTATTTACGCATTGTCTATACTTTCTTCGATTTGTTCAACGGGTGCAGGC
>Ga0316579_10000118_pt1 | contig 21470 bp, 18 predicted proteins | sample J5NA_2_FD_203074 | JGI IMG/M metagenome (GOLD analysis project Ga0316579, IMG submission 203074) | Rhizosphere microbial communities from salt marsh grasses in Alabama, United States - J5-7_160517rDrA | ecosystem: Host-associated > Plants > Roots > Rhizosphere | place: USA: Alabama | collected... | reverse complement strand
TCTGAGGCGTTTATTCAACCGGGTGGAGCTGGACTGCAATGAGGTCAATATCCTGAGGGGAATATTGACGGCGGTGGAGCGGCGAGGGATGGTGGGGAAGGCCGGTCAGTCCGAATTATAAGTGACATGCTCACTTGCCAGAGTCATAAGGTGATGCCAGGGCGGTGACAAGGCGCTAGTATAGTGAGTTCAATTCTTTATTGTTTAGAAATGAAATATGTTTCAGCGTCTGCGTGAAGACATAGGCAGTGTTTTCGACCGCGATCCGGCGGCCCGCACCTTTTTCGAGGTGGTAACCACCTACCCGGGCGTGCACGCCGTTATCTTTTACCGCTTGAGTCACGGGCTGTGGAATGCGCGGCTCAAATGGTTGGCGCGCTGGTTATCCACCTTGGGGCGCTGGTTGACGGGTATCGAAATTCATCCCGCGGCCAAGATCGGGCGGCGTTTCTTTATCGATCACGGCATGGGGGTGGTGGTGGGGGAGACCGCGGAGATCGGTGACGATTGCACCCTCTATCACGGGGTGACCTTGGGCGGGACCACCTGGAAAAAGGGCAAACGCCATCCTACCCTGGGCGATGATGTGGTAGTGGGCGCGGGCGCCAAGGTGCTCGGTCCCATCATCATAGGCGCCGGTGCGCGCATCGGTTCCAATGCCGTGGTGGTAAAGGATGTCCCGCCGGGCGCCACAGTGGTTGGCATTCCCGGACGGGTGGTGAAGCAGGCGGCGGCCCCGGATGAGCATGATGAGCGGCGCCGCGCCTTTGCCAAGAAGATCGGCTTCGATGCCTATGGCACACCCCAGGATATGCCCGACCCGGTAGCCAATGCCATAGACCGCATGTTGGACCATATCCATGCCATGGACAGCAAGCTGGAGATGTTGTGTGATGCCCTGAAAAAGGCGGATATCGAGATCAAGGACATGCCTTTGCCGGAACTAAAATCTAATGAATTCAATGGGCCGCCTGTTAGTGTTGATTCGCGGCCGGCAGATTCCTCCGGGGGACAGGAAAACAGTAGTTGACGCGTAAAGTAAGGCAAGTACAATAAACCGTACATCATATACGGCAATAGGAAGGGTGAACCATGAGACTCACTACCAAAGGGCGTTATGCAGTTACCGCTATGCTTGATTTGGCCATTCATGCCACGGAGAGCCCCGTGCCATTGGCAGATATCTCGCAGCGCCAAGGTATATCTCTATCCTATTTGGAACAGCTCTTTGCGCGCTTGCGTCGCCAGGGACTTGTCAAGAGTGCGCGGGGTCCGGGTGGCGGTTACCGCTTGAACCGGATTCCGGACGAAATCACCGTCGTGGAAGTGTTGAATGCCATCGATGAAAAGATCGATGCAACCCGTTGCGGCGGCGAAGGTACTTGCCAGGAGGGCCATGCTTGTCTGACCCACGATTTATGGTGTGACCTCAGTAAGCAGATTTCAGATTTCCTCAGCGGCATTAGCCTGGGTGAGTTGGTGGATCGCAACTCAGTGAAGGAGATATCCGCCCGCCAGGATTCCGTGGTGAGGGTGCATCCCGTCGGCGTGTCTTGATGACGATTGGAACAGGTGAGGTAAGCCTGTTCCAGAGGTATGACCATCTATCTCGATTACAACGCCACTACGCCGCTGGACCCACGGGTATGGGCGGCGATGGCGCCTTATCTGCGCGATCATTACGCCAATCCCTCCAGCGTCCATACCCCGGGCCGCATGGTTCGTACCGCCGTGGATCAGGCGCGGGAGCAGGTAGCGGCCCTGGTCGATGTTCATTCTTCCCAAGTGATTTTTACCAGCGGTGGTACCGAGGCCAATAATCTTGCCCTGAAGGGTGTGATGCAGCATTTCCCCGGCCAGCATCTGGCGGTGAGCGCCATAGAGCATGCCTCGGTCTTGCAACCCGCTTATGCCTTGGCAGCGCAGGGTTGGGGTATGGATGTCATTGCCGTGGATGAGTTGGGGCGGGTAACGGAGGTGGCCGTGCTGGCGGCCATGACCCCCGGAACTCGCCTGATTTCGGTGATGAGCGCCAATAATGAAATCGGCGTCATTCAGGATATTGCGCTACTCAGCGAGGCGGCGCGCCGTGCCGGGGTGATGATGCATAGTGACGCGGTACAGGCGGCGGGCAAGCTTCCCCTGGATTTTTCCGCCAGTGGTGTTCAGCTCATGAGCCTATCGGCGCACAAGATCTACGGACCCAAAGGCGTCGGCGCCCTGATTGTGGGGCGCGACGTGGAACTACAGCCCTTGCTCCACGGTGGTGGGCATGAGCGGGGTCTGCGTGCCGGCACGGAGAATGTGGCGGGTATCGTGGGCTTTGGCATGGCCGCCGAACTGGCGCGCGCTGAAGTTGCGGGGCGCGCCGCGCACAGTCTGGAACTGCGCCGCCATTTAGAACGGCGCTTACACCAAGAATTACCCGAGCTTGTTATCGTCGCGGAGCAGGCCGAGCGGCTGGGCAATACCGTGATGATATTGGTGCCGGGTATCGAAGGGGAGACCGTGCTGATGCATTTGGATCAGGCCGGGTTCGCGGTCTCCAGCGGCTCGGCCTGTTCAGCGGGCACTGCTGCCCCCAGTCATGTATTGGTGGCCTTGGGCCTGGTGGGGGACACTGGGCGTAGCGCCGTCCGTGTCAGTTTCGGCCGGGATAACACCATCGCGGAAGTGGATGCCTTAGTGACCGCCCTGGACGGCATGCTTAAGCAGTTTCGCGGCATGTCGTTAACTGGATGGGCATGAGCTTAAGCGCCGGAACTGGTTATAATAGCCGCAGTCTTATTGAGTAACAATTGTAAGAATTTGAGGTAAATCATTATGGGAGTTGCACTTACACCATCGGCTGTCGAATATGTCAGAGGTTTTCTTGCCCGGCGCGGTTCGGGAGAGGGTCTGCGGGTGGGGGTGAAAAAGTCCGGCTGTTCCGGCTTTGCCTATGTGCTGGATTTCGCGGAAACCGTCAATCCCGATGATGTCGTCTATGAACAGGACGGGGTCAAAGTGATCGTGGCGGCGGATAGCCTGTCCTACCTGGAGGGTATGGAAGTGGATTATGTCCGGGAGGGACTCAATTCGTTTTTCAAGTTCAACAATCCCAATGTCAAAGACAGCTGCGGCTGCGGGGAGAGCTTCAGCGTCTAGGGGCTGCCAGCGGCTTAGCGGGCTTTGATTCACATTGCGGAACCTACAGTAAGACGTTAAACTACCTGACCTTTTTTACCTGAGTTCCGCAGCGCGGAATCTGTCTTTTTCGTTTGGTGTGGAGGATTTAAATGGCCGTTGAGCGTACTTTGTCTATTATCAAACCCGATGCCGTCGCCAAGAACGTTATCGGAGAAATCTATCGGCGTTTCGAGCAAGCCGGATTGAAGATCGTCGCAGCCAAGATGCTGCACCTCAGCCGCGAACAGGCCGAGGCCTTCTACGCCGTGCATAAAGAGCGGCCGTTCTACAATGATCTGGTGAGCTTCATGATTTCGGGGCCAGTGATGGTGCAGGTCCTCGAAGGTGAAAACGCCGTGCTGCATCACCGCGATGTCATGGGCGCGACCAATCCCGCCAATGCGGAGCCCGGTACCATCCGCGCCGATTTCGCCGCCAGCGTCGAGGAGAATGCGGTGCACGGCTCCGATGCGGCGGATACCGCCAAGCAAGAGATCGCCTTTTTCTTCGAGCCCAACGAAATTTGCGCGCGGACACGGTGACAACTTTTGAGTCTTAGCGTCGACAAGATCAATCTGCTGAATTTCGATCGGCAGGCTATGGAGGCCTTCTTCACCGCTGCGGGGGAGAAGGCCTTTCGCGCTACACAGGTGTTGCAATGGGTACATCAACGCGGCGTCGATGATTTCGCGGCCATGAGCAATCTGAGTATGGCGCTGCGTGCCCGCCTGCAGGAAACGGCGGAGATCCGTTTGCCGGAGCTGGTTATGGAACAGGGTTCCCGTGACGGTACGCGAAAATGGCTGCTTAGATTGGACAGTGGCAATTGTATCGAGACGGTGTTTATCCCCGAGACCGACCGCGGCACTTTATGCGTCTCGTCGCAAGTGGGCTGTTCGCTGAATTGCAGTTTTTGTTCGACGGCGCAACAAGGCTTCAACCGCAATCTCAGCGCCGCCGAGATCATCGGCCAGTTGCTGGTGGCCTACCGGGCCTTGGGCGATACCCCCAAGGGCGAACGGCGCATCTCCAATGTGGTGCTGATGGGGATGGGCGAGCCGCTGTTGAATTTCGACAATGTGGTGCAGGCGATGAACATCATGACCGATGACTTTGCCTACGGACTGTCGAAGCGACGGGTGACCTTGAGCACCGCGGGCATGGTGCCCATGATCGAGCGTCTGCGCGAGGAGTGTCATGTCAGCCTGGCGGTATCCCTGCACGCGCCCAATGACGCATTGCGTAACGAACTTGTTCCCTTGAATAAGAAATATCCCATCGCCGAGTTGATGGCGGCCTGCAAGCATTACGTGGCCGGTGCACCGCATCGCAAAGTGACCTTTGAATATGTGATGCTGGATGGTGTCAATGATAGTCCCGCCCATGCCCGGGAGTTGGTGGCGGTGTTGGACGGTGTTCCCGCCAAGGTGAATTTGATCCCTTTCAATCCGTTTCCCAACACCTCATATAGGTGCTCGTCGGCGGTGGCGATCGCTGAATTCCGCCATATCATGACGCACGCCGGTCTGGTGACGGTTACCCGCAAGACTCGCGGTGATGACATCGATGCCGCCTGCGGTCAATTGGTGGGTAGAGTGACGGATCGAACGCGCCGTTCGCAGCGTCTTGCAGTGAGCGAGGATCGGATAGCGCGATGAGATGGTTGCAGCGGACCTTGATTCTAGCGGTAATGGTGGCGGCGGCGGGCTGCAGTACCACCGAGACCGGAGTATTGCAGAGCAACCCGCAGACCGCCGCCGACCTCAACGCCGAACTGGGTCTTGCCTACATGGAGAAGGGCAATAATGAGGAGGCCCTGAAGAAACTGAAACACGCGCTGAAGCTCAATCCGGATTCAGCCAACGCCAATCATTATATTGCCGAGCTCTATCGGAAGCTGGGAAAAAATCGCGAAGCCGAGGAACACTACCGCAAGGCCTTGTCCGTGGCCCCGTCGGACCCCATGTTGCTCAACAATTACGGCGTATTCTTGTGCAGTCAGCACCGTTTGGATGAGGCGCTGAAGAAATTCCTCGCCGCCGTCAAACAGCCCTTTTATAAGACGCCGGAGGTGGCTTACGACAATGCGGGCTTATGCGCGCTGCAGATCCCGGATATGGCGAAGGCCGAGGAATATTTCCGCAGCGCCCTGCGCTTGAATCCGCGTATGCCTGATGCCCTGTATGAATTGGCCGTTATTAGCTTCCAGGAGCAGAAATATCTGCATGCCCGAGCCTTCGTGCAGCGCTACCTGGATATCACGACACCTAATCCGCAGATCTTATGGCTGGGGATCAGGGTGGAACGCCAGCTGGGTGATCAGGACGCCGCCGCCAGGTATGCCCGACAACTTAAAGAACGGTTTCCCACAGCGGAGGAAACCCTTCTATCAGAAGGACACAAGGCGCCATGACAGAAGAGGCTGTCAAAGAACACATTCCCGTCGAACCCGAACCCAAAGTGGGACCGGGTCCCGCCTTGCGCGAGGCGCGCGAAGCGCGCAATTTCACTCGGGAGGCGGTGGCCAAACAACTGCGTATCGATCCCTCCCTGGTGCGTGCCTTGGAAGAGGACGACTATAGCAAATTCGCGGCGCCTATTTACGTTACCGGACATCTGCGGACCTATGCCCGCTTGTTGGGCTTGCCGCCGGAAACCTTCATCAAGGCCTATCAGAACATGGGAGCTGCGCCGCCCTCTTTGGAGCGGGTCGCCCATCTCGCTCATCAGCCGGAACCCAACGGCAATGCCCAGGTACCACGTTGGGTGGTGTATCTGATGATAGTGGCGATGGTGGTGGTCGTGGGCTTCGTGTGGCGTGGCGAGGTGATGAAGTTATTGATGCCGATCATGGAATCGCCGTTCATGCCGGAAGTATCGGTGGAAGGTATGCCGAACAATGGCAGGAGCGGGGTTCAACAGTCCGACGGCAGCTCCATGCAGCAGGCCCTGACCTTGCCCAGTCTGCCCGAATCCCGAGGCACGGCCGCTGCGCCCGCTCCGGAGTCGGCGGTACCTGCGCCGGATGCGATTCAAGCGCCTCCACCGCCGCAGCCGGACCTACCGCAGGCGCATCTTTCCCTCAAGGCGGAAAAACCGTCATGGGTGGAGATCAAGGATGGGACCGGCAAGCGCTTGTTCTACGATTTGATGGTACCGGGCGACGAGAAGACCCTAGATGGTGTGCCACCGTTCGAGGTGCTGTTGGGCTATGCACCAGGTGTGATCGTCGAATACAACGGCAAGCGGGTGGACCATTCCAGTTACACGCGTCAGGATATGGCGCGCTTCCGGGTGGGTGACAAGGGTACCAGCAAAAATTGATGGAATTAGCGGGCGAGGCGGGCTGCTTCGCCGCGCAGCGGATACGACGCTGCAATTCCGCATCGTTACTCAGTACAATATGGCATTCATTTTCTCGGCCGAACTCGATAAATGCGTACTACTCTTCAAGCCGTTCGCGGTATGCACGACATCCTCCCGGAGCAATGCCGGTATTTCGCCTATCTTGAGCAGGTGACCCGCGAGGTCCTGGAAGGCTACGGCTATGAAGAGATCCGCATGCCCTTGCTGGAGAGCACCGAGCTGTTCAAACGCACCATCGGCGAGGTGACGGATATCGTCGAGAAGGAGATGTATACTTTTGAAGACCGCAACGGCGATAGCTTGAGCCTGCGCCCCGAGGGGACCGCCGGTTGCGTGCGCGCTGGGATCGAAAACGGTTTGTTGCATAATCAGACCCGCCGGCTGTGGTATGCCGGGGCGATGTTCCGCCATGAACGTCCGCAACGGGGACGCTACCGGCAGTTTCATCAATTCGGCGCCGAGACCTTCGGTATGGCTGGTCCGGACATCGATGCGGAATTGATCCTGTTGAGCCAGCGGCTGTGGCAGCGCTTGGGAATCGCGGACGTGCGTCTGGAGATCAATTCCCTGGGTTCGCCGCAGGCGCGGACGGAGTATCGTCAGCGTCTGGTCGAATATCTCAGCGGCTTTCAGTCCGAATTGGATGAGGATAGCCGACGGCGTCTGCACACCAATCCGCTGCGCATACTCGACAGTAAGAATCCAGCTATGCAGGATATCATCGCCGGAGCGCCGCGCTTGCTGGAGATGCTCGACGCCGAATCCGAGGACCACTTCGTTAAGCTGCAGCAATTGCTGGATGGCGCCGGTGTGACCTATAGCGTCAATCCGCGCCTAGTGAGGGGCTTGGACTATTACACCAAGACGGTGTTCGAGTGGATCACCGATCGCCTCGGTGCGCAGGGCACTGTTTGCGCCGGTGGGCGTTATGACGGCCTGGTGGAGCAGTTGGGCGGGCGGTCTACCGCTGCGGCGGGTTTTGCCATGGGTGTGGAGCGCTTGGTGGCCTTGCTGGAAGAGGGAGACGCGGCGCCGGCGTTCGCGACGCCCGATTTTTATCTCGCCGTGGTGGGCGATGAGGCGGAGCGCCAGGGCATAGCCTGGGCGGAACAGTTGCGTACGGCCTGTCCGGCGGCGCGCCTGGTGGTTAATTGCGGCGGCGGTGGTTTCAAGGCGCAACTGAAACGCGCGGATAAGAGCGGTGCAGCCTTTGCGTTGATATTGGGAGAGGAAGAAGTGCGCGCCGGCCGCGTGACGATCAAGCCCTTGCGACAGGAGGCCGCGCAGCGCGACTGGGACTGGCAGGATTTTTTGCGGGTGATTACAGGACAGGGCGGTGCCGAGATCGCCCGACTTATATTGCAGCATTAATTACAGAAAAGGACGGGTTGTGGAAGGTTACGAATCGGAGAAAGAACAGGTCGAGGCCATCAAGAAATGGTGGAAGGCCAATGGCAAGTCTATCATCGTGGGCGTCGTGCTCGGCGTGGCGCTGGTGGTCGGCGGCAGGTGGTGGTTCGCCAATCAGAACAAGCAGGCTGAAATCGCATCCGAGCAGTATGGAGAGGTCCTGCAGGAGATCAGCAAGGGCGATGCCGATGCGGCCCTGAAGCGTGGCGGCCGCGTGTTGGAGGTCTTCGAAAAATCCAATTATGCCGCGCTGACCGCGCTGGAACTCGCCAAGCTCAAGGTGAATAAAGCTGATCTGGAAGGCGCGCGTTACTATTTGCAATGGGTGGTGGATCACGCCTCCTCGGCACCACTCAAAGACGTGGCGAGATTGCGACTCGCCCGGGTACTGTTGGCCAAAGGGGATAAGGCCGGGGCCTTGCAGGCCGTTGATGCCGTGGATGTGAAAGTCTTTGCCTCACCGGTGCAAGAGTTGAAGGGGGATATCCTGCTGGCTAAGGGTAGTCGCGACGAGGCGCGGGCGGCGTACAGCGCGGCGGCCGATGCCATCCCCAAAGGGGGTGACCGCAGCCGCATCGAGATGAAGCTCGCTGAAGTCGGCGGAAAAGGCACGCCTTGATGCGCATTTTCTGGTTGGGGTTCGTCGCCCTCCTGGTGGCGGGATGCAGCAGCGTCCCGCAGAGTGAGCGGCCGTCGCCGCTTCCGGCATATAGTAAGGACGTGACGGCTAAGGCGTCGTGGTCGCATAGTATGGGCGCATGGCATAACGCTCCGGAAGGGCGGCTACGGCCGGTCGTTGCCGACGGCATGCTGGTGGTGGTGGATGGTCTGAATTGGTTGCGTGCCTATGATGCTCACAGCGGCAGCCTGCGCTGGGAGTTGCGTACCGGGCTGACCATTACCGGCGGCATCGGCGTGGCGGGTAATTCGCTGTTAGTGGGTACGCGGCGCGGTCAAGTGGTGGCGTATGCGCTCAAGGACGGCCATGTGTTGTGGCGGACGTCGGTCTCCAGTGAGGTGTTGGCGCCGCCGGCGGTGGCAGACGGCGTGGCGGTTATTCGTTCCGGCGACGGGAAATTGTTCGGTTTGAATGTGCAGGACGGCAAGCAGTTGTGGATGTTCGAACGCTCGGTGCCTACCCTCAGTCTGCATGGTACCGGCAGTGCGGTGATAGCGGGTGATGAAGTCTTCGCCGGTCTGGCGAACGGTAAGCTAGTGGACCTGAATTTGAAAGACGGTAGCCTGTTGTGGGAAGTGGCCGTCGCCATGCCGCAAGGCCGTTCCGAACTGGAGCGTATGGTGGATGTGGATGCCGATCCACTGGTGATGGGCGATACCGTGTATGCAGTGGCCTATCAGGGCAGGGTGGTGGCCTTAGAGCGCAGTAGCGGCCGCGAGCTATGGGCGCGGGATATGTCCTCGTACCGCAATATGGCCGCCGATGAACATGCCCTCTATGTCAGCGATGATCAGGGCGATGTCTGGGCCTTTGACCGCAGCAGCGGCGCCGCGCTGTGGAAGCAGCAGAAGTTGCGCAATCGTTCCGTATCGGCGCCGGTGTTGTTCGGCGATTACCTGGTGGTGGCGGATTTCCAGGGTTATTTACACTGGCTGGCGCGGGACGATGGCCGTTTGGTGGGGCGCTACCATGTGGATGACGCCGGCGTCGTCGAGGCACCGTTTCCTTCCGGGAAGTTGTTGTACGTGCTGGGCCGGGACGGCGCAGTGGTGGCCTTGCGCATGCAATGATACGCAAGGGCACAGGCGTTATGCGGTAACATATAAACTAGAATCTCAGCCGTCCCGGACAATTGGCAGGGCAGGCATGATTATATGCTCCCGAGCTCCTTGAGGATCGATCTCACCGAGCGGACGAGGTGGCGCTTTCGCTGATAAGCATTGAGTGAGATCTGAGGGCCATGAAGCCTGTTATCACCCTGGTCGGCCGGCCTAATGTCGGTAAGTCCACTTTATTCAACCGTCTTACTCATTCCCGAGCCGCCCTGGTGGCGGACCTTCCGGGTTTGACCCGCGATCGCATCTACGGTGACGGCAAGATCGGCGATCGTCCCTACATGGTGGTGGATACCGGCGGTTTGAGCGGAGCCCACGAGGACATGGCCGAGCACATCGCCGGTCAGGCCCGGCAGGCCATTGCCGAGGCGGATGTCGTGCTGTTTTTGGTGGACGGTCGCGGCGGTTTGACCGCCGGAGATGAACAAATCGCCGCCATGCTCCGCCAGATGAATAAACGAATTTTCGTTGTCGTCAACAAGAGTGAAGGCGCCGATCCCCATCTTGTCGCTGCGGACTTTCAGTCTTTGGCCTTGGGGCAGCCCTATGCCATTTCCGCTGCGCATGGGAACGGCGTGCCGCAATTGATGGAAGCGGTGCTCGCGGAATTGCCTGCCGCCGATGCTGGCGATGAGCAACTGCGGGATGGTATACGTGTCGCGGTTGTGGGGCGCCCGAACGCTGGTAAATCGACCTTGATCAATCGCATGCTCGGTGAGGAGCGGGTATTGGTCTATGACCAGGCCGGTACCACCCGTGACAGCGTCTATATCCCCTATGAACGTGACGGGCATCATTATGTGTTGATTGATACTGCCGGTGTGCGACGACGCGCGCGGGTGGAAGACGTCATCGAAAAATTCAGTGTGGTGAAAACATTGCAGGCCATCGATGCAGCCCATGTGGTGATCATGGTCTTGGACGCGCGGGAAGGTGTGCATGCTCAGGACCTGACGCTGGCCGGCATGGTAGTGGAACGCGGCCGCGCCTTGGTGGTAGCGGTCAATAAATGGGATGGTCTGCCCCCGGAGCAACGGCAACGGATAAAGACGGAAATCGATCGTCGTTTGCCGTTTCTGAGTTTCGCGGCCCTCCATTTCGTTTCCGCCTTGCACGGTACCGGCGTAGGGAATCTTTTCGATGAGGTACGCAAAGCCTTTGCCGCCGCCATGCGCAAGTTGTCCACTCCAGAACTCACCCGGATCTTGAATCAGGCGGTGATTCATTATCCGCCACCAATCACCCGGGGGCGGCGCATCAAGTTGCGTTACGCCCATCAGGGCGGCAGTAATCCCCCGCTCATCATCGTGCATGGCAGTCAGACCACGGCACTGCCGGCCGCCTATCAACGTTATCTCATCAATACCTTTCGTGACACCCTGCATCTGGAGGGCACGCCGGTCCGTATCGAGTTCAAGACCGGCGCCAATCCCTACGCCGGGAAAAAGAATGTTCTGACCAAACGCCAGGTGGCCAAGCGCCAGCGCCTGCGGCGGCATCTAAAGAAATAAGTCAAAGCAATGTTCAACGCAAGGATGCGGGGGGCCGCGAAGATTTTCTCGATAGCATGGTCATGCTGTTCGTCGCGCTCCTTGCAGCGTGGTGGCGTTATCTTGCACTTGGTTTGGTGCTATCCTCAGTGCCATGAACGATCCCTATTTTACGGCGCCCATCGCCCGCCATATCTGGGACGTCAAATACCGCCACCGTGAGGGCGACGAGGTGTGCGACACGGCCGTCATCGATACATGGCGACGCATTGCCCGTGCAGTTGCGGCGGTTGAGGGAAGAGAACGACAAGACTGGCAGGCACGGTTTTTCAGCGCATTAGAAGGGTTCAAATTCCTGCCGGGTGGTCGCATTCAGGCGGGGGCCGGCACCGCGCACAAGGTCACCTTGTTCAACTGTTTCGTCATGGGCGTCATCGGCGATTCCATGGACAGCATCTTCGAGGCCCTCAAGGAAGGCGCGCTCACCATGCAGCAGGGCGGTGGCGTCGGTTATGACTTTTCCTCATTGCGTCCGCGCGGCACCCGCGCCTACAGTGTCGGTTCGGTGGCGTCGGGCCCGGTATCCTTCATGCGCATCTGGGACAGCATGTGCGCCACTATTCTCTCCACCGGTGCCCGCCGCGGCGCCATGATGGGGACGCTGCGTTGCGATCACCCCGATATCGAAGAATTCATCGCCGTCAAACGGGATCGGACCCAGCTGCGGCATTTCAATATTTCCGTCCTGGTCACTGACGCCTTCATGGCTGCGGTTCGTGAAGATGCCGATTGGCCCTTGGTGTTTCCCACGGATGGACATGAGGTGCTCGGTGAAACGCTGTTGCGCCCGTGGCCGGGGCGCAGCGGCGCGGTGGTGTGCGAGGTGCATCGCCGCGTGAGGGCGCGAATCTTGTGGGAAAAGATCATGCGCGCCACCTATGACTACGCCGAGCCCGGCGTATTGTTCATCGATCGCATCAATCAATTCAATAATCTTTACTATTGCGAGACCATCGGCGCCACCAATCCCTGCGGTGAAGTACCGCTGCCCCCTTACGGGGCGTGCAACCTCGGCGCCATCAATCTTACCCAGTTTGTGCGCGAGCCTTTCAGCAACGGGGCCTTTCTGGACATGAATGGTCTCGGCGAGACTGCCGCTGCCGCCGTGCGGTTTTTGGACGATGTCATCGATCTCTCTCAGTTTCCCCTGGTGGCGCAGGCTGAACAGGCGCGCGGTTCGCGGCGCGTCGGTCTGGGATTTACCGGCTTGGCGGATGCGCTGATGATGTTGGGTATGCCTTATGGCGGCGATGACTCAATGAACTTGGCGCAATCGGTGATGCGCACGCTTTGCTACAGCGCCTATCGCACCTCCATTACCATCGCCGAAGAAAAGGGGCCGTTTCCATTCTTCGATAAAGAAAAATACCTGGATGGTTTGTTCGCACGCAGCCTGCCCGCCGACATCCGCGATGCCATCGCCCGTCACGGTATCCGCAACAGTCATCTCACCGCCATCGCACCAACGGGCACCATCAGCCTGCTGGCCAATAATGTCTCCAGCGGTTTGGAACCGGTGTTCGATGGCGAATTCACCCGGCGGGTACTGGAATTAGACGGTTCTTATTCCGAGTATCGGGTGGTCGATTACGCCGTTGCCCTATGGCGGGACAGTGGCGGCACTGCGACGGCATTGCCGCCGGCGTTCAGCGATGCCCATCATCTTTCACCCGGTGTACACCTCGATATGCAGGCCGCGATTCAACCCTACGTGGATCAGGCCATTTCCAAGACCATCAATGTGCCGGCCGACTATGATTTTGCGGCTTTTCGCGAACTCTACCGGCTTGCCTTCGACAAGGGCTTGAAGGGTTGTACCACCTTCCGTCCCAACCCGGTGACTGGGGAGATCCTGCGCGGCATGACGCCGGAGGAGGTGGCTTCCCATTGCTGCAATCTGGAACGGGAAGCGGATTGAGTTTGAATGATCGAATGGGCGCTATCCGTAGCCATCGCCATGGATCAATAATAATAATGCGATAGAAAATTACTTGGAGACCACTATATTTCCGCCGGTCTATGGTAAGCGGTGCCTGCGTGCTCCGCCTAATCCAAACTATTCCCCTACTCAGAGTATGGATTATAGTGAGGAAATTTATATACTTAAGCTTTCCCAGGCCATCCTATCCTGCCATAATAGCCGCGACGTATCCGTCGGCAGGCAACGCTATAGCAGCGGTTCAAATCGACGGTCATTCAATGTTGGCTAGTGTTAGTTATAGGGGAGTTAATAAATGAATCCAATCATAGTATTTGTGCTTTTCCCGATTTGTTTCATGCTGCTGATGCTGAACGCGGTGATGCAAGGATTGTAATAGCGTTTCCGCTCACTGGTAATAAATGTGGAGCTTCCCGTGTTCGTGATGGAAAGGCGGGAAGATAGAAAATATATAATCCACGAATGATGAAGGGTGGAGGTAGTGCGGCAATGGATCCCCGAGACTCCTGAGTGCCTGCCTGATTGCTTCTGATAATTATTCATTGCCTGGCGGGATGGTTGCTGCACCGGTCGCGACAAGAGGTATCTGCGTGTCCACCCAACGTAGGCCTCGAGTCGCGGCCGTCAAGCCCGTGCCGGGTTTCCACGTAAGCTCTTTCTCATGTTCCGACTATGGGTAGTCTTTGAAACGAGACGCTGCGTCTGGATCGGCGCTTCTGCGTTATTAATATAGCGCGGTTGGAAATTTGGTTTTCAGCGGCATGCTGCAGTTTTTAATTTATTTTCCCTCCAGTTTTGCCAAGGTATCCGGCGCCAGGAACAAACCCGGATCGACGCGGGCATTATTGAGACTTACTCCCCAATGCACGTGGGGGCCGGTGGCTCGGCCGGTTTGGCCCACCAGGCCGATCACTTCGCCGCGCGTCAGCTGTTGCCCTTTCTTGACCATGATCTTTTGCATGTGGCAGTACATGGTGACCAGTCCTTGGCCGTGGTCGATGAGCACGGTATTGCCGTCAAAGAAATAATTGCCGACGGCGGCTACCCGTCCCGCCGCCGGGGCATGGATAGGCGTCCCGGCGTGGGCGGCAATATCCAGGCCGCTGTGGGGATTGCGCGCTTCACCATTGAAGATGCGGCGTAGTCCGAACGGGCTGCTGATCGGACCCTCCGCCGGCAGATCGAAGCGTAAGGGCACAAGATCTTGCGCACGCCATGCCGTAAACACCTTCTGCATGACCCGGTGTTCGCGGTGGATGCGTTTGAGATCCTGGGTGTTTGGATCTACCTTACGCTTGTCTTTGATGGTGATTCTTTGCGTCGTGTACGCCTTATCTTGAATAGTGAAAGTCCGGCTGGAGTGGTGCGTAGCGTCGGTCCGGATCTGTAGCGTGGCGGTACCCGGGCTGCTGTTCAGAGGTATGCCGACGATCGCCACCCACTGTCCGTCGTTCTTGAGCACCATGATGCGTTGGCCATTGAAATAGACACTGGGGGTGTGCTGGCCGGCGCTGCTCAGCGGCACCACGGCGATCCCGCCGGGAACCGGTTCCGCCTGTGGCAGGGAGGCGGCGTAGGACAGGCCGTAGAAAAATGTCAGCAACAGGGCAAGCAGGTATTTCATGTCTCGTACTTCTCGTTGACGGTGGAGATCAAACGGCCGTGCGCGACGCGGGTTTCGATGCGGTCACCAATGTTAACGGCATCCGCAGACCGCACGATAGTGCCGTCAGGCAGGCGTTTGACGATGGCATAACCGCGATTCAAGGTTGCCAGCGGGCTCACCGCATCCAGGGCCCGGCCGAGGCCGGCCAGCCGCTGGCGGTGATTATGCAAGGTCGTTTTCATTATTTGGAGCAGACGACGGTTCAGCTGTTCCCGTTGCGATTGCAGTTGTTGCAGGCGGCGGCTGGGGTCGTGACGCAGCAGTTGGGCGGTGACGGCGTTCAAGCGCACCGCGGCGTGGCGCAGCTGCCGGCGCCACGCCAGCTGAAAGCGTTGTTCCAGTTCGTCCAGGCGTTGGCCCTGATCACTCAGGCGCCGCCCCGGATGTTGCTGCGCCAGACGTTTGCCCAGCCAGAGCAAGGCTTGGGCCTTGCCCTGCTGTTGGCGTTTTATCTGGGTAAGCAGACGATTTTCCAGATTAATAAATGCTTGCAGCCACTCTTCGCCGTTGGGGCTGACCAGCTCCGCGGCCGCGGATGGAGTGGCGGCGCGCTGGTCGGCGGCGAAGTCGGCGATAGTGACGTCGATTTCATGGCCTACGCCGCTGACGATTGGAATGGGACAAGCGTAAATGGCACGCGCCACGATTTCTTCGTTGAAGGCCCATAGATCCTCCAGGGAGCCGCCGCCCCGCGCCACGATGATGACATCGCAGTCCCGGCGCTCGCCGGCGAGACGGATCACGCGGGCGATTTCCGGCGCAGCCGCAGTGCCCTGTACCGGTACCGGATAGATCAGTACCGGGATGGCGGGAAATCGGCGGCGGAGTACACTCAAGATATCGCGGATCGCCGCCCCGGTGGGCGAGGTGACCACTCCGATGCAACGCGGCAGGCGCGGCAGGGCATGCTTGTGGGCTGGATCGAACAGGCCTTCGCTGCTGAGACGTTTCTTCAGCTCCTCGTAGGCGCGGCGCAGGAGTCCGTCACCGGCCTCTTCCATATGTTCCACCACCAGTTGGAAGTCGCCGCGCGGCTCGTAGAGGCTGATGCGCGCCCTGACCAATACCTGTATACCGTCGCGGGGGGCGAAGGACAACAGTTGGTTGCGCATCTTGAACATGGCGCAGCGTATCTGGGCATCCCGGTCCTTAAGGGAGAAATAGAGATGCCCGGAACCGGGGCGGGACAGGTTGGAAAGCTCGCCCTCGACCCATACCAGGGAGAAGTGGCGGTCTAACAGCGCGCGCACTTCACGATTCAGGCGTGAAATAGTGTAGACGTCGCGTTGTTGGCCGGTTCCTGCGGTAGGGGCGGGGCTAGATGGTGATTCCATAGGATTATCTTAGCCTATACACGCAGTTAATGGGGAATGTTTAAGTTGCTGCGGTTTACCTTCCCGGCACTTAGCCCTATAATAACCGGTTAATTTATCTATTGATGGGGTATCACTTATGCTGCGCGTAATCGAGGAAGCCCTCACCTTTGATGATGTGCTCTTGGTGCCCGCCCACTCCGCGGTGATGCCGCGGGATGTGGGACTCAAGACCCGTCTAACCCGGGAGATCACCCTGAACATTCCCCTGGTGTCCGCGGCCATGGACACCGTGACCGAGGCTCGTCTGGCCATTACCCTGGCCCAGGAGGGCGGGATCGGCATCGTGCATAAGAACATGACCGCCGAGCAACAGGCAGAGGAGGTGCGCAAGGTCAAGAAATATGAGGCAGGGGTGATTAAGGAGCCGATTACCGTGCTGCCTAATGCCACGATTAGCGATGTGCTGGCCATTACCCGCGCCCACGACATTTCCGGCGTGCCGGTGGTGGATAAGGACAATGAATTGGTGGGTATCGTCACCAATCGCGATCTGCGTTTCGAAACCCGTTACGACAGTGCCGTCTCCACCGTTATGACACCCAAGGAACGTCTGGTCACGGTCAAGGAAGGCGCCAGCCGCGAAGAAGTGATGCGTTTGCTGCATCAATACCGTATCGAAAAAGTGCTGGTGGTGAACGACAGGTTCCAATTGAGCGGCCTGATCACCGTCAAGGATATTCAAAAGGCGCAGGATAAACCCAATGCCTGCAAGGACAGCTATGAGCGCCTGCGGGTCGGGGCGGCGGTTGGTACCGGCGAGGGAACCGATGAGCGCGTGGCCGCCCTGGTCGCGGCCGAAGTGGACGTGATCGTGGTGGATACCGCCCATGGACATTCTCAGGGTGTGCTCAACCGGGTGAAGTGGATCAAACAGCATTTTCCCGATGTGCAGGTGATAGGCGGCAACGTGGCGACGGCCGCCGGGGCCTTGGCCTTGGTGGAGATGGGCGCGGATGCCGTGAAGGTGGGTATCGGACCGGGTTCGATTTGTACCACGCGCATCGTCAGCGGTGTGGGTGTGCCGCAGATTACCGCCGTCGCCAATACCTCCAAGGCCTTGGAAAAGCTCGGGGTACCGGTGATCGCCGATGGCGGCGTTCGCTATTCCGGCGACTTGGCCAAGGCCATTGTGGCGGGGGCCAACTCGGTAATGGTGGGCAGCATGTTCGCCGGGACCGAGGAATCGCCGGGCGAGGTGGAACTCTATCAGGGCCGTTCCTACAAATCCTACCGCGGTATGGGTTCTCTGGGCGCCATGCAGCGCGGCTCCAGCGATCGCTATTTTCAAGAACTGGAATCCGAGGTGGAGAAGCTGGTCCCCGAAGGCGTGGAGGGACGGGTTCCTTATAAAGGCAGCATGGTGGCTATCACCCATCAGCTGATGGGTGGCTTGCGTGCCAGCATGGGTTATACGGGCTGCTCCAGTATCGACGAGATGCGTACCAAACCGATGTTCGTGCGCGTCAGCAGCGCGGGTATGCGCGAAAGCCATGTCCACGATGTCGCCATTACCCGCGAAGCGCCGAACTACAGAATAGATTAATAAAGCGATCAGTGATCGGCTGCGAGTAAGGGCATATGCTTTTGCCGCACAATGTTGAAAGCTGATGGCTGAAAGCCAACCATGACCGATATTCATCAATACCGTATCCTTATTCTCGACTTCGGTTCTCAGTACACTCAGCTGATTGCGCGCCGAGTGCGCGAGGCCGGCGTGTATTGCGAATTGCATCCCTTTGACATGGACGCGGCGGCGATTCGCGCCTTCAATCCCCAGGGTGTCATTCTGTCTGGGGGGCCGGAATCGGTGACATTGACCGAGACCCCGCGCGCGCAGCAACTGGTGTTCGAATTGGGCGTGCCGGTCTTGGGTATCTGTTACGGGATGCAGACCATGGCGGTGCAATTGGGTGGGACGGTGGCAACCTCGACGCACCGTGAATTCGGTTATGCTCAAGTGCGCGCCCGCGGCCATTCATGCTTATTGCGCGACATCGAGGATCACACCACGGCCGAAGGCTATGGTTTGTTGGATGTGTGGATGAGCCATGGTGATCGCGTGGAGCAATTACCCCCGGGATTCAAGCTCATCGCCAGTAGCGACAGCGCGCCCTTGGCAGGCATGGCCGACGAGGATCGTGGTTTTTACGGCCTGCAATTCCACCCCGAAGTGACCCATACCCGCCAGGGCAACCGCATTCTCAATCGTTTCGTACACGATATCTGCGGTTGCGCCGCAGACTGGACGTCCAGCAATATCATCGACGACAGCATCGAGCAAATTCGTTCCCAGGTGGGCAAGGATGAAGTGTTGCTGGGCCTGTCCGGCGGTGTAGATTCTTCGGTGGTGGCGGCCCTGCTGCATCGCGCTATCGGTGATCAGCTCACTTGCGTATTCGTCGACAACGGTTTGCTTCGCCTCGACGAAGGTAATCAGGTGATGGCCACCTTCGCCAAACACATGGGCATCCGCGTGATTCGCGTCGATGCCGAGGAGCGCTTCCTCAAGGCCCTGCACGGCATCGCCGATCCCGAACATAAGCGCAGGATCATCGGCAATATGTTCGTCGAAGTATTCGAGGAACAGGCCGCCAAGCTCAGCAATGCGCAATGGTTGGCGCAAGGCACGATCTATCCCGATGTGATCGAGTCCGCCGGCGCCAAGACCGGCAAGGCCCATGTCATCAAGACCCATCACAACGTCGGCGGTTTGCCGGCGGCCATGCGCATGAAATTGATCGAACCGCTGCGGGAGCTGTTCAAGGACGAGGTGCGCAAGATCGGCATGGAGTTGGGCTTGCCTCACGACATGGTGTATCGCCATCCCTTTCCCGGTCCAGGACTGGGGGTGCGTATCCTCGGTGAGGTGAAGAAAGAGTATGCCGAGTTGTTGCGCCGCGCCGATGCGATCTTTATCGAGGAATTACGCGAACATGATTGGTATGACAAGGTCAGCCAGGCCTTTACGGTGTTTTTGCCGGTACGTTCGGTGGGGGTGATGGGTGACGGCCGCCGCTATGATTATGTGGTGTCGCTGCGCGCGGTTCAGACTATAGATTTCATGACCGCTCATTGGGCGCCGCTGCCCTATGAATTACTGGGTACCGTGTCCAACCGCATCATCAACGAGGTGCCGGGGATCTCACGAGTGGTTTACGATATTTCAGGTAAACCGCCGGCCACTATAGAATGGGAATAACGCACTCACCCGCGGCAATAACGAGTTGTAGCTAACAACCCGGGCCTGCCGCGAATATTGCCGTCAGCACCTTGCCACTCGATACCGACATTAAATGGATGCGCCACGCCCTGCGGCTCGCCGAGCTTGCGGGCGCGGAAGGTGAGGTGCCGGTAGGCGCGGTACTGATCAAAGACGATGAACTAGTGGGTGAGGGCTGGAACCGGCCCATCGCCACCCATGATCCCAGTGCCCATGCCGAGCTGCTGGCATTACGCGCCGCCGCCGCCGCCGTGGGCAACTACCGGCTCCTCGATACTACCCTGTATGTCACCCTGGAACCTTGCGTTATGTGCGCGGGAGCGATCATCCATGCCCGGGTAGCGCGCGTAGTTTACGGGGCCGGCGACCCCAAGACCGGCGCGGCCGGGGGGGCGGTGGACATATTTGCCGCGCCATTCGTGAATCATCGGGTCGCGGTGGAGGGCGGGATCCTGGCGGAGGAGTGCGGGAGGATGTTGACCGAGTTTTTTAAAGAGCGGCGTCGTTAATCGCGCAAGTGTCTATCATTCAAAGAGTTTCTTCATTTCTGTTGGGGGCGTGCCGACCACTCGGCCGGTCTGGAATATCCAAGTCTTACATCTATGGGAATGTACGTATTGACTTTATGCTGATATCACTAGAATCTAAAGTGTAGATAGTTAAAAATAAAAATAGACCTAACGCGGCGGGGTATTGGCCGAGAAGGGGGGCTGGTGTCAGATGTGACGCTCCGGCCATGAGGGGTAGATATGCGTGAACAGAACGATGAGCAGCGGCTTTCCGCCAGGCTGGGTGCGGGCACGATTCCGCTTGCCAAACTCAGTATGCCCCGCTCGGCAAAAGGTATTGTACGGCAGCGCCTGCATCAGGCGCTGGATGAGGCGCGCCAAAGCAGAGCGGTGTGGATAGATGCGCCGGGCGGTGCCGGCAAGACCACACTAACCGCCACCTATATTACTGAACGACAACTCCCCTTTCTGTGGTATCAGTTGGATAAGGACGATGCGGATCCCGCTACCTTTTTCTACTATCTTGGCTTGGCGGCCAAGCAGAGTCTCCCGGGCCAAGAGGTGTTTCTACCGCTGCTGACCCCCGAGTATCTCCACGACATCCCGGGTTTTGCACGCCGCTTTTTTCGGCAACTGTTCGCCTTATTGCCTCGCAATAGCGTTGTGGTGCTGGATAACTACCAGGATCTCTTGGATGCCGATGTGGTAAATGAGGTGCTGCGTAATGTCGTCAGCGAGCTGCCGGAGGGCAGCAATATCATCATCATCGGCCGTATCTCCCCACCGCCCCAATTGGCACGCCTGCAAGTGACCGGCGAGCTGGAGGTCATTGCCTGGGAGGATTTGCGCTTCAGCTATGATGAAACCGAAGCGATTGTCAGGGGATATGACAAAAAATTGGACCCAAAGATCATACGCAGGCTGCATGAACGTTCAGAAGGCTGGGTTGCGGCATTGACCCTAATGTTGAAGCAGATTGGGAATAAGCATGCGGAAGAGCAAGCTATAGGGCTCAAGTCCCTGGAGCGGATATTTGATTTTTTCGCCAGTGAGTATTTCGATGAGCTGCCGGACGCTACTCGTGATTTCCTGATGCAAACCGCACTATTAACCCATATTACGCCGAATATCGCGGCTGCGATGAGCGGGAATAGCGATGCCGAAAAGATACTCGCTACGCTCCATCAGCAACATTTTTTTACCAGCCGCCGGGATTTGTCCGAAGTCACCTATCAATATCATGCCTTGTTCCGTGAATTTCTCCTCGCCAGATGTGTAGAGACCTATACCCGAGAACAATATCTTGAACTGACTCGTCGGGTGGGGAGTTTACTCGAAAAGCATGATCGCGGCGAAGAGGCCATCGCCCTTTATTTCCGGTCCCAAGCATGGGCTGAGGCCATAGCGTTGATCTTGACCCATGCGCCGCGACTCATCGCCCAAGCTCGCGCGCAAATCGTGGCGGGCTGGCT
>Ga0316579_10000117_pt1 | contig 21545 bp, 18 predicted proteins | sample J5NA_2_FD_203074 | JGI IMG/M metagenome (GOLD analysis project Ga0316579, IMG submission 203074) | Rhizosphere microbial communities from salt marsh grasses in Alabama, United States - J5-7_160517rDrA | ecosystem: Host-associated > Plants > Roots > Rhizosphere | place: USA: Alabama | collected... | reverse complement strand
CTCTCCATGACTCGTGCCCTCACTGCGCAACCCAGGGTGCTGATCCTCGACGACAGCACCAGTGCTTTGGATGCATCCACCGAAGGACGTGTTCAGGAAGCAATTCCAGGGTTTACAAACAACATTACCACCCTGTATGTTGCCCAACGCATCAGCGCAGTCATTGACCTCGACAAAATTGTATTGCTGGAAAATGGCGAAATAGTTGCCATTGGCTCCCACGAAGAATTGCTCGCCAGCAGTCCTCTCTACCAGGAGATTTACGAATCACAATTAGGCAGCGGGATCACCGCTGGATTGGAAGTGGAGGTGGCAAAATGACTACTGCAGCCTTAGATAAAAAGACGACCGAGCAGGCGAATAAGAATTCACGGGATATTATCGAAAAACCGAATGATACCCTCCAGATCATCTCCATGCTGTTGAATTATATGGCTGGTGGGGAAAAACGCGCCAAGTTTACGCTGGCGGTAATTGTCCGCATAATCGCGCTGCTTGGATTAATATCACTGCCTTTCTTGACCGGCCAAGCGATCAATGTGCTTCAAAATCCGGGTGGGACGATTGCTGAGCTGCAGGGCTGGGTGATCTATGCCTTGATCGCTGGTGGGGTATTCCTGGTGATGACTCTTTTCGCAGAGCAAATGTTCGCAGATTTAGCCACCCAAGGTTTACAGGGATTACAGACCCACCTGTTTTCTCATATGCAAACTCTCTCCTTGAATTTTTTCGATCGCCAACCCATTGGGGAATTACTCAGCCGCATAACTAACGATACCGAGGTGGTCTCCCTCTTCTATGAGCAAGCGGTTGGTCCCATTATCCGGGCTTCGATTACCATTATCCTAGCTTTCTTAATCATGGTAGCGATTGATTGGCGCCTGACCATCGTGGCGCTGCTGATCGTACCCGCGATCTTGATCTTGACCAATGTGATTGAACGCATTTCTACTCCCGCTTTCGCCAAGCTGCAGGAAGATTTAGGTACATTGAGCGGCTTCCAGGAGGAGTCACTTTCCGGTCACAAAGTGATCATCAGCAAACGCCAGCAGGATTGGGCTGACGAAAAAAACGATGCCCTGGCAACAAACCTGTACGAGGTGGGCAGCAAAGCCTTTTTTACCTCCCTGCTCCAATATCCATTGACCCAATCTCTGGCCAGTATACAAATTGTGTTGGTGTTGATCGTCGGAGCCTTCATGGTTGTCAGTGGTGAAATGCTTTTAGGTACAGTGATCGCCTTTGCAGGTTATTCAGCTCTATTGACGCGTCCCCTTTCCGAGATCGCCAACCTCACCAGTACGACCCTAAACGCGGTTGCGGGTGGCAGGCGCGTATTCAGCGTGATTGTTGAACAACCCACCGTCAAGGATTTACCGGATGCCAATGAATATGAATTTAAAGGTGGTCGAATAGAGTGCACCGATGTTGATTTTAGTTATGTCCCTGGACGTAAGATCCTGCGTCAAAATACTTTCAACGTGGAGCCAGGTGAAGCTATTGGCATTTGCGGACCCACTGGCGCCGGTAAGAGCACCCTGATCAATATCCTCACTCGCTACTATGATATTGACAGCGGGACCATTTTGATCGATGGTCAAGATTTATCGAGTTTGACACAGGAGAGTCTGCGCAAACAAATCGGCGTTGTACTTCAGGAAGCTTTCCTGTTTTCGGATACCGTCATGAATAACCTGAAATATGCCCGGGAGGGTGCCACTGATGAAGAATGCATTGCAGCCGCCAAGGAAGCCAACGCCCACTCGTTCATCATGAACCTGCCCCAGGGTTACGATACGATGCTGACAGAACGAGGCGCAAACCTGAGCCAAGGTCAGCGCCAGATGATCACCATCGCCCGTGCCATGGTCGCCCAACCCAAGATAATGATCCTGGACGAAGCCACCAGTAATGTAGATACCAGGACCGAAAAGTTAATCCAGGATGGTCTGCGCAAGTTGATGGGCGGCAAGACCAGCTTCTCCATCGCTCACCGCCTGGCAACCATCCGCGACTCTGCCAAGATCATGGTGCTCAACGGCGGTGAGATCGTAGAATATGCATCCCATGACGAGCTGATGGCTGACAAAGGTTTTTACTATGCGCTCTATATGAGCCAGTTCAAGGGAAAAGCGCCTGCTGGCACAGAAGCATCGAATGTAGATTTTGTCAGCACCTAAACACATATTTTACCGGCAGCTATACATTACTCAGCAGGTGCTGTCCGCGGACAGTACCACCTGGTATATAATTCTTACAAAGATTATCAGCAGGAGGAAACTATGTCGAGCCAAAATGATATCGTGCAGGATGGCAAACTACTCTCACATCAGGAAAGAATTGCTTTTAAGATGATCGCAAGTGGAAATGATCTGCACGGCAAGCGGGCGATTGCACTGCTGGCTGTCGATGAAGGAGCTACCCAATCTGAAGCTGCCCGGCGAGCCGGATTATCTGTGGGGCAGGTCAGATATTGGCTCGCAAAATTTCGCCAGGTGCGCATGGAAATTTTCCCTGAGCAGATCTTGGAAGCAAACCAATCTAGACCCGAAGATGAGATAGATGCCTCGCTGACCGCAGATAAGTCTGGAAAACCTCAGAAAAAGAAGAAAAAACAAAAATCTTTAAAGAAAGCAAAAACTGGCAAAGGAAAGAAATCCAAGAACAAGAAAAATAAGCAGAAAGGTAAAGACAAGAAAAATAAAACAAAGAAATAAAGTAAGGCCTGGCAATTAGAGATACTTCGATTGTCCCTGAAATGAACAAAAATATCCCGTTGATGATACGGGATATTTTTCATTAATCTATAAATGCTGGGGATTCAATCCAGCAGGCCTTCGGCTTCAAGCGCTTCTTGCTCTGTATCATAGATATGTATGGCTTCATTTAGTTTGGTGAGCTCAAAGATCTGCCGGAAATGATCACTGAGTTCAACCGCGACCAGGTGCTTACCCTGCCGTCCCAGGCGAATCAGGGAGGTGACGAGAAGGCCTATCCCGCTGCTGTTCATGTAGCTCAGATCCTGAAAGTTCAACACTATATAGCTGATCAGGTCAGTATTGGCTTGGTCGATAGCCATTTTCAACTCATCCTCAGCGAAGGAGGTTAACTCTCCCCCGATATCGATTGCAGCGGTCTGTTCGTTTATACTGCGGACTGAAATTGTGACCTCGGTGCGCATTAGTTCATCTCCTGCGGTGTCTATTTTAAGTAGTCATTGTTTCTTTGATGCGGTCCCTGGAATAAATCAATTTTCATTTCCGGGTTCTACCATTGATTGGGATTCAATCCTGGAAGGATTCGTTACGGTATTATATCTTCTAACCCAAACGATGGTAATATCATCTTCTGGCTCCTGCTCTGCGCCAATGAAATTCTTCAGTTCCCTCATCAATTGGTCAATTAAGTATTCGCTTTCTCCTGAATAACCAGCGAACTGGTCCTTCAAACGCTGTTCACCAAACATTTCCCTCTCACTATTATGCGCTTCGACCAGGCCATCGCTGTAGAAGATCACATCATCTCCTGGTTTGATGACTACCTCATGTAAATCATATTCGATATCAGGCATTAAACCCAGCGGCATTCCAGCAGCTTTAATCTCCAATACTTCCCGGTTGGACAGGCGGTAGGGTAGATTATGCCCAGCATTAGAATAAACCATTATCCCGTCAAACGGATTAAGAATGGCATAAAAACAAGTCACGAACATGTTTTCCGGAATATCATCCAGAAGCAAATTATTAACGCGCGCCAAGACTCTTGCTGGAGATTGAAATTCTTGCGCGGCAGCTTTTAACAGTGTCCGGGTAGTCGCCATCACCAACGCGGCTGGAATACCTTTACCGGTTACATCTCCTACAAATATCCCCAAACGACCATCTTCGAAGGTCTCAAATTCGTAAAAATCTCCACCCACTGCCCGCGCGGGTTGATAAAAGGTAGACATATGCCACCCATCAAACTTCGGCAGCTCCTTAGGTAATAATCCTGTTTGGATTCGGCTGGCAACCGAGAGCTCCTGGTTCATACGTTCCCGTTCGATCGCTTCTGCTTGCTGTTCGGCAACCAGTTGGGCAACGCGAACAGCAGGAGCCACCTGGATCGCCAGCCTGGAAAGTAATAACTTGTCTGCAGTAGAATACCTCTGTTCGCTGAGGCGCTCTCCCAATACCAACCAGCCGGTTAATTCTCCTTGAGTGATTAATGGCACCACCACCTGAGCCTCGAGGTTTACTAACAGTCTCAACCCTTTCGATTCCAGGTCCAATTCACCAACTTCGATCGTTCCAGGACCGCTGCTGAGCAACCTTATCAGAGAATCCCCCAGATCGACGCGCGATACCCGATCACCTTCGGGAAAATTTTTCTCGCCCTCAGACCGGTAAACCACGAAGCCTGAACCATCTGATAACCAAGTGGAGCAAAAGGACGGGTATATCGTTTCTTGGATCACCGACTCTAAGCGCTGGATAACTCGATCGAGATCGACCTCATCACGCAAGGAAGTGCTAAACTCCTCAACTGTCTTGACTGCATCATACCTGCTACGATAAAAGCGCCGATCAACGAATTCTTGGACATAGCGACGAACAGGCACAATTAATGCCACCAGAACCAGGGTCGATACAACAGCTGCCAGATCCGATCTTTCGCCAGTTAAAGTTTGAAAGGTCCTCTGGAGAACAAGGACACTGGACAAATATATCCCTACCAGGACAACTGTCAGTAAACCATAAACCAGCGTACGGTTGATGATCACATCGATATCCCACAACCGGTAGCGCAAAATTGCGGTCGCTATTGAAATTGGGAAGAAAATCAGGAATGGCAGAAATATACCTGGATTCCATGGGATTTGAAGTCCCAGGTAAGGTGCCAGCATCCACAATACGATCGGTAAAAAAGCAATCAGGCTCCCCCATAGCACAATGCGTGCCTGCTGCTGTACTGCCGGAACGGTATGAGAAAACTGCCGGTAGAGCATCACCCCGATAAAAAAGAATATTCCAATCGAAGTATAAATGTAGCTGAAACGCCATGGATTGACATATGCCCAAGGATTTGAGCTGTCTACTAAGGTGAGGACCCCCCAAACTGCCAGTCCCAGGGAAACCGCATACGGCGTGAAACGAAGAAAGCCGAACCTCTGGTTCTGGCTCCATCCCACAGGGAAAACCAACCCCAGAACAATTAGAGAACCACCTAGAAATGAAATTGCCACCGTCCATAATGCTGAAAGAACATGGGTTGATACCAGGTCAAAATACAGTCCCGTTGCGAGAGCTGCGCTCATACAAAAGATAGCAAATGCCCAACTGGACACGATTTCTCCACGTATCCGGTAGATCCAAAAACCGATCGCCAAATAAGCTAATCCAAGCAGGTAAGGCAACCAGAAAAAACGAACCAAGTCTATCGTAGGAAAGGAAGTCACTCTCACGAGGGGATAAACCCGCGTCGTGCCATCTGGAAAGACGGTGGTAATCCCAACCGGGGAACCGATAGATAAATTCTCGGTCATACTTAAATAGTCCCGTCCATTGAGAATTGGCCGCCCACCAATTTGGGTGATTCGTTCGGGATAATCAAGGCCAATAGCCTGCGCATTCCAGCTGACCCCACCCACATTGGACACCACTAATGTGGGTTCAACGACGAATCCCAAGAAAGGCTTCTTACTCCATGCCAGAGCCAAGATGGCGGCGTTTAAAAAAGCCACAAGGGAAATTATGAAGAGGGCCAATGTGACGATATTACTGAAGGAATATCCCCGGTTTGAACTGCGGTCTTCTTCTATTTCGGTGTCAGGGGATGACCAGGAGTCCATCGTTTTTCATCAACAGTTCAACTATCACTTGTACAAGGGGTAAATCCATTCAATTTACGCTGCGTTCCCATTCAGCTGCATATGGTTTTCCCAGGGAGCGTAAATAGGGTGAGAATGGCATCACACCAAGTTGGTGGACAATTTTGCGAGCAACCAGGCCCACGATTGCGGTGTAAGTTGGATAAGCCAGCTCTAATTCAGCTAGATGTTCCACCCACATATCCGCAGCCATACCCGCTGCGACCAATTGCACTACCTCGAGGGCTTGTTCTCCGATAACATGTGCACCAAGGATGCGATGCGATTCTTGTGACACGATCAGTTTACAGCATCCCTCTTGATGTCCATCTATTACCGCCCGGTCCAAAGCGGAATAAGGTACCGAAGCTATTATGCAATCTGATTCAAGAACCCGGGCTCGTTCCTCTGTCAATCCAACGCTTCCATATTCAGGATCTGTAAACCCACCGTGAGGGACAATCTTATGGGAATAAGGTTGACCTGCACCAAGCACAGCATTCTCGGCCGCGATGCGGGCTTCATATCCTGCACTTTGTACCAGCATCATTCGACCTGTAATATCCCCAGCAGCATAAATATGCTCACTTGAAGTACGCAGATACTCATCGACAAGCACATAACCGCGCTCGCTATGTACACCGGCTGCATCAAGGTTGAGGTTATCCGCATTCCCCGGCCATCCAGTGGCTATGATCACTGCTTCCACAAAAACTTGCTTAGATTCGTCTCCGGCTTTATACCACAATGATAATTCCCCTTCACCGGTCTCAATTCGCTCCACGCCGTTAATATCTGTGATAATTTCGATCCCTCGCTGGCGGAATGATTCTGTGATCGTATCTGAAATGATTGCATCCTCCATACCCAGCAAGCGGGGAGCTATTTCCAGCAACGAGACTCGGGAGCCAAAAGCTGCCAGCACAGATGCCAGCTGGCATCCTGTTGCTGCACCACCAACAATGGCGACAGAACCGGGTAGTTTTTTCAATGACCACACATCACTATGGGTTAAAGATAATTCACTGCCCGTGAATGATAAGCGCCGGGCATGGCCACCAGCACAAAGGATAAATTTTTCCGCCTCCAGCTTATTTCCGTCGCCTGTTTCAATTGTATGCGGATCCACAAATCTAGCTTCACCCACCTCGTTGAGCACCTGGACGCCAAATTCTTCCAGGTGCGGAATTAATCCTTTCTTCGTGTGGAGCTCTTCTATTTTGTTCTGAGTACATTTCATCAGCTGGTTGAAGTCCAAGTGGGATAATTCCACCTTCATACCATAATCAGCTAATTGAGCTGCATCACGGGTCAATCTGGCTGCATGTGCAAGGAACCGGGTGGGAACACAGCCATCATTAGTGCAGGTACCACCCAATTGGTTACGCTCCACTAACACGACCTTGGCTCCCAATTCACTTGCTCTGAGAGCGGCAGTAACGCCTGCCGGCCCACCACCGATCACGATAATATCATTCACTATGTTCCTCCATCATCCATCTTCGCCGCCGCCGCTCAAAACCTTGATACCATTTTACGCCGTTCTCGAGATGTAATCCTGTATTATATATGCTAACTCTCTTACCAGTATAATGAGTATATCCCTCTATTTTATCTTATTAGCCATTGTTGCGCAGGTCGTTAACCTGGACAAAGGGGGTAGGTGATTATATTCTGTGAACCGGGAATATTTATGCAGTTATGCCGGGTGCAGGGTGAATTGCGAAATTTCCGGAGGACAATTGAAACGAACTGGCTCGCTGATTACTCCCAAGCCGCGGTTGGTGTAGAGCAGCATACCATTTATATTATATAGACCTTGATCATACTTGCGCCCAAGGTAAGGCAGTACCAGGGCACCAATGCCAGGCAGGCGGATTTGTCCACCATGGGTATGGCCGGACAGCTGTACATCAATCCGGCCTTCAAGTGAATATTGGTCAGCCAAATCAGGTTCATGACACAACAGGATAACTGGCTCACCAGGAGAAGCTCCATCGAGGGTAGCATCAAGGTCCGGCTCACCACTCCAACCATCATCCAGGCCTGCAAGATATAGCTTGCCTTTACCTTGCTCAATAGATAGACCCTGGTTGATTAACACCGGCAAGCCGGCAGTTTTCAAAGCCGCAGTGATCACATCTGCATCCAACCAATAATCATGGTTCCCCAAAGTACTAAACACCCCGTATTTTGCATCCAATCCTGACAAAATAGGAGCCAATTCAAAGATCGCATCTAGGTCTTGCCAAACATAATCACCGGTTATGACCACCAGGTCTGGCTTTAATGCATTAGCCATCTCCACTGATTTTTTGATTAACGCAGGCTGGGTCAGCGGATAAAGGTGTAGATCTGAGATCTGCAGTATCGTAAAACCTTCCAGGGCAGGGTGCAGATTACCTATGGGGATTGGGATGCGCTCGATTACAGGAACTTGGGCTTCATCGTTGATCGCCAAAAAGGATGTGGTGGCAACCAATCCCCCACCAACAGCAAGACCTGAAAATTTTAGGAAGTCTCGTCTGTTCAAGGATTTTCTCTCACAATAGCTATCAAAATTCAAACGGGTGCCTGTCTTTGAATAACAGGCAAATCGATAAATCTTACCATTGAATATTTTAGGAATATTCCCTCCCTGCCAATTAACATCAGAAATTAATAAATTTCCATAAGCTGGTAATACTCACTGATAAATGTCCGCAAACTGAGAGTGTCAAGATTAACAGGTGAATTGTAATTCCTGGATATATAGGGAAATTAGGTGTGTTGGTCCACCCTCCTTGTCCTCATGGCGTGGAAGGAAGGACAATCGCCTAGTGGTTCAACCATCCGGGGTGCTTCTCAACCAGCGAGAATACCTAGGAGGGACACCATGAACTTCTACCAGTCGTAAAAGATTTCCACCAATGGCTGATCCGGCATGGCTTAGCGGCGCATATGGACATCTTAAAACATGTTGGTTAAGCGGAGTAGTGGTATCCAGATCGACTGGATGCTGCATCCATGCAGGATGAATTACCTGCCGAATCAGTAGATCTTCTTTCCACAGTCCACGACCACCTGGTAGCAGCTCTACCCTGATTAGCTGCAGCTAATTAAGAATCGGGAAATGATGGTGAATTCTGGTCTCCACGCAATGTATTACGTAGAGCTGATTGGCACGCAAGGGATCACACATTCCATACTGCAAATTACTGGCATCTATTTGAACAATTAGCCCAAATTTGATATTAATCCAATTTTCACTTGATCCCGGGTATAATTTAGATGAGTCTTGTCATAAATATTACTAACCCACCTAATTTATTTCTATGGCACTTGATAAATACGGTCGATCGATCTCCTACCTAAGAATAAGCATCACGGACCACTGCAATCTGCGCTGTGTTTACTGCATGCCAGAGGACATGACCTTCCGCCCTAATGCTGAATTGATGCAGGATGACGAGATCATATTCTTCGCTCGACTATTCGCTTCGCTTGGCTTTAACAAAATTCGTCTCACCGGGGGAGAACCGACGGTGCGTGCAAACATTGTCGATCTTGTTCAGGGGATTTCTGATACACCAGGAATACGATCAATTTCAATAACCACAAACGGTATCTTGCTTGCTCAGCTAGCGAGTCCACTGGCAAAAGCGGGCTTGGACAGGGTGAATATAAGCCTGGATACACTTGACCCGGAAAAGTTCCACCGTTTGACGCGCTGGGGGAAGCTGGAAGATGTTTGGGCAGGTGTACATGCTGCAGAGCAGGCAGGTTTATCACCGATAAAAATCAACGCAGTGGTGGTCCGTGGATACAATGAGCGGGATATCCTTGAAGTTGCCCGTCTGACCATGCAACACCCATGGCAGGTACGCTTTATCGAGATGATGCCTTTCGCTGGAGCAACTGAATTTCAACTTAATCAAATTGTTGATTGGCAAGAAATGCACCAGCAGATCGAAAACGAGTTAGGCCCACTCGAAGTTGTAGGAAATGGTCAACTGGACGGGGAAGCCAGGCTCTATCATTTGCCGGGTGCAGTTGGAGATATAGGTTTCATCTCTTCTGTGACTAAACCATTCTGCGCAACTTGCAATAGAGCCCGCCTTACTGCTGATGGACGACTTCGTTTGTGCTTGCTACGCGAGAAAGAAATCAACTTGTTAGCACCTCTCCGGGATGGGGCAAGTTTGGCAGAGCTGCGCCAATTAATTTTAGACGGCATCTGGGAAAAACCTTGGGGGCATGGCCTGGAACAGGGTGTTATCCCTCTCAACCGCGTAATGAGCGAGATTGGCGGCTGATTTGATCCCCAGGGGAAATATCAACACCATCTTCTTTGACTTGGACGGCACACTGCGCCATAACCAGCCCACATTTCTCGAAGCCCTCGCAACATATAATTTACAGCTCGGTCTGCCTGTTGAAATTGCACGCTCAAAACAGGGCTACCGCTGGTTGCACAACTACTGGGCGCAATCTGCGGAGTTGAGTGATGACAGGGAAATATTCGGCGATGATGAAGTTGCTTTTTGGGTTAACCATTCCCGTCGTTATCTGATAGCATGCGGTTGCAGGCCGGAGCAGGCTGCGCAATTGGCACCTAGGCTCACAGAATTCATGCGTGAGGATTACTCCCCAGTTGACATTCTAGATACCGAGGCCAATGAATTACTGGACCATCTCCAGCAGGATGGCTTCCGCTTAGGTGTGATCTCCAATCGTTCTAAGCCTTTTGAAGAACAACTTGAATCTCTGGGCATCCATTCATATTTCGAATTTTCTCTAGCTGCTGGAACAATTAACGCCTGGAAACCGGATCCAAAGATCTTTCACCATGCACTCCTAGAAATGAACATCAAACCAGATCAGGCAATTTATATCGGGGACAATTATTACGCAGACGTCGTTGGGGCTCAAAATGCTGGTATACAGCCCGTATTAATTGACCCAGATGGCCTCTTCCCTGAAGCAGATTGTATAGTGATCAAAACGATCGGGAAATTTGAGTTTTCTTCAAGTGAATAAAAACCAACCCCCAAGTGCAACCGCGGCACCGATCAACGAACAGAATAGATTGATCAGGTCATTATTTAACCTATACCATCCCCGGATGCGCGTTGTTCTCGTTCCGCAATGATGCTTAGGAAAACTTTCCGTCTCTTTACCACACTCCGGGCAGTAATAAATACCTTGTACCGTCGCCCCTAAAATCGAATCCACAGTAGCTCCAACCAGCCCTCCCAAGATCACCCAGGGAACATTATATGCAGCTGCTTGAGTAAAGTAAGCTCCTGCCAGTGCGATTAATCCTGCTCCAGTTAACGCGGCCAAATAACCTATCCAGGTAACCCCACCTGATGTTCCCCTGCTGACTACCTTGCCATTAGTAATCAGGCGGGGGGGGGTTGGGTTGAGCACTCCCAATTCCGTCGCCCATGTATCTGCATTAACAGCCGCCATACAACCTGCGAATGCAATCCACGGTTCCACAAGCTGCGGAAAAAACCAGTGGATCAGGACAAGAATCAAGGCCAAGCCACCATTTGCAAGTACTTGCCCAGAATCACGGCGCGCTCCTTTAGCAAATTTTTCACTCACCGCCTGCTTTCTTCCCCGAAATGCAATGGAAAGCAGGCTGGATGAGATAAAAAAAATCAACAGTAAACTCGCCCAGGGTAACCCTCCAAGCCCAAATATCAAACCGCCGATAAAAATAGCTGCTACTGTTCCACTGGGGGTCAAAGCATTGAAACGAAAAGCTGCATATCCTACCAATAGACTCAGGGTGAATCCAACCGTTAACTGCATGAGAAAATCTGTCCCTGATTAACTGACAACAACCTGTGGATAACCATTCGATTTCTGTGGATAACTCAATTAATGGTGTGGGTATCTTGCGGATAATATCGGGATTCAACTGGCACGCAGGGTGAAGACGACAGCCACAAAAAATAGCAGCCCGATGAATACTCCGCTCCCCCAGAGTAAATACGCCAGTAGCTGTCTCTCCTCAGTACGAAATAAATACAGTCCGAATAGAGAACTGGTAAAGTAATAGATGCCATTTAATAATGGCAATAGAAGCAGGAATACGGAGGGAACCGGCTCAGTCGGAAATCCATCTGGATCAAAACCCAACGAGATAGTCAAAGTAGAAGGAACAACAAGGCTTACTACGACAAGCAAAGAGAGAGAAATAACCAGACCTGCTAAAAGCAGGTACCGGGCAGGTTGTGCAGCCCAAACTCGCCGAAGCAAATTTGCCGGGTAACCGGAATGTGCGGTTAATGGGGTGAGCGAACCCAATTCTGCAAAGCGCTGGTATGACAGCATAAATTCATCCGGGTTTTCCGGGGTGATGGCAAAAATTTTCTCAGAAGCAGCGATGAGGATGAATTGCTTTGCCTGCGCGGACATAAACTCCACCCTTGTTCCATCCAGAAACTGGCGAACCCCAAGTACTGCTCCCGGCCAACGCAACCATGGACGCGGTATGGGTGTATCGAGCTCTTGAGATGGGCGCACCCAGGATACAACATCCATGGGAATGACTTCTTCGCGCAAGCCCCAGCGCAAATAAATGCCATCGCGCTCGAGCAAATAATATGCGCGCCATAAAGCATACGCCCGGTAACCAACCAGGGGGATAAAGATAAATGCCAAAAGAATGGGAACCAAATAGAGTAAAAAAAGCAGGCCGACCGGGGCTTGCGCTGCCTGCCAAAATCCCAGGATTCCCAAGGCAAGCAATATCAGGATAGCTACAATCTGGAAAATCATTCCAGCCCGGTGAGGGGGGGAAAAAAGTAAAGAATCCGTCACAAGCCTAATTGTAGTACATTAATCAAAACCAGGGCTTAACCATCATTTCGGGAAAATTGAACAGGAGAAAAACGGGAATTCTTATAAATTTTCTGGTTTTACCCTGCCCTGAAAAATTGATGGTTAATCAATGGATGTTGTAGGAAACAGAAACTTCGACGGTCAACCTTAGCTGCCCTAAGTTCACAGGTAATTGACCTCCCGGGGATTCAAGTCCACCGCCCTCCTGACCCTCGAATACCGGAACTGGTACTCCTCCAAGTTCATTGATTGATTGGATTTCTCCCAAGGAAACTCCTGCTGCTCTGGCCAATTCATCGGCTTTTATCTGTGCATTTTCAACAGCTAACTTTCTCGCTTTTGTCAGGGCCAAAGTTTTATCAGCCACGTCGAATTGAATACCAAAAATCGAGTTCGCCCCAGCCTCCACCACAGAACCCATGATAGCTCCTAAATTATCCAATTCGCGTACCGTGACAAATACAGTGCTGTCCACACCATATACCGTGCTGGTTTGGTTTCCAATTTCATCAAATCTTTCTTCGGGCAGGATATTGAAATTCATGATTTTAATATCTTCTTCTTCTACACCCATCTCCAATAGTATTTCTGTGACATCTCTGGCTTGGGTATTGATGCCATTAACAGCCCTGGTAACACTTTCATCTTCATTATGAACCCCAATGGAGATCGTGGCAATATCAGGAGTGAGATACACATTCCCTATCCCTGAAACAGTAATATTGCGAGGCTGGGGGGTGCTTGTCGGTGCTGGCTCAACGGTGCTGGTTTCGCAGGCGCTCAAACCAAGCCCAAAGATTACGAGCACCATCGCTAAAATCCTTTGGGGGGTCAAATTGCCCTCCTTATTGTTCTTCATATCCTACCTGGTACTCATGTTTCCTGGTGGAGGTAATTCCCAAGTGACTGATAATTAACGAACGGCTTCCAGATTTACGGGCCTCAAAGTAGTTTCCAAAATCGTTTAACAAGCTGAGGGTATAATATCCGATAATATTCATTTGATGAGGCAAAATTACCTCAAGAATCACACAAAACGAGGTATACAAATAATATCATGCAGCAGACAATTAAAATAGTAATCCCAATGGCTGGACTGGGCACCAGGTTAAGGCCGCACACCTGGAGCAAACCAAAACAGCTGGTCAGCGTAGCAGGAAAACCCGTGCTTGATCACGTCCTGGATATGCTGTCCACTCTCCCCGATCCGGATAATGTGGAATTAATTAATATCGTTGGCTATTTGGGCAACCAGATCGAGGATCACATAAACCGGTGTTATCCAAATACCAAGACCCATTTTGTGCTCCAAGAAGATCCACGCGGACAATCACATGCTTTATACCTGGCGCGCGAATACTTAACAGGACCTATGATGGTTGTTTTCGCAGACACGCTGATAGAGACCAATCTCTCAACTTTACCTGATGAACAATCTGATGCTATCGCCTGGGTAAAACCGGTCCCTGACCCGCGGCGGTTTGGTGTGGTAGTCCTCAACGAGGAAGGGCGGGTAAGCCAATTAATCGAGAAACCTACAGAGGTTGACAATAATTTAGCAGTGGTCGGCTTCTACTACTTTCGCTCTGCTGAGAATTTGATTTCTGCCATCGAGCAGCAAATGGAACAAAACATCCAGCTGGGAGGTGAATTTTTCTTGGCAGACGCAATAAATATTATGCTGGATCATGGTTTAAAAATGCGCCCCGAAAAAATCGATGTATGGCTGGATGCAGGGACTCCAGAGGCTTTACTCGAGACAAATCGCTATTTATTAGAAAATGGCCACAGCAACATTCTGGAGATGCCATCCCGCAGCGATGTGGTTATCAACCCACCGGTCTTTGTTCACCCAACAGCCGAGTTAGAGAATTGCGTGATCGGACCGTATGCCTCGATTGGCGCAGGCGCGCGAGTGAGCAGCAGTATCGTGCGCGATTCAATCCTTGAAGACGAAGCACAGGTATGCGATGTGATCCTGGAAAGTTCTCTGATTGGTCGCCGTTCAGAGATCCAGCGGCGCCCAGGATCAATTAATGCAGGGGATAACACTGTTGTTTCCTTGTGATGTCGAGTGCATTTCTAGTGCACGCTATGGAGAACGTCCTACCGCGATAATCTTTGAGGACGAACGCTTTGTGATCAAGGAGATCATCAAAAGATGGCGTTCCCCATCAGAAATCTGCTTCCAAGTACTGACAAAAGATATCCAGGCATTCGAATTATCCTACAATGAAGCCTCCCACCAATGGAGCTGCAGAACAATCTGATGGATTTTGAGCCCGTAATTGGATTGGAAGTTCACGCTGAACTTGAGACAAGTTCCAAAATGTTTTGCTCCTGTGCGGTGGTTGATTCTACTTTGTCAGAACCCAACATCGCAGTCTGTCCGGTATGCTCTGGCATGCCGGGTGTCCTGCCGGTCGTTAATCGCCGCGCAGTTGAATATGCTTTACGGGTAGCCATGGCACTGCACTGTGAGATCGCACCAGTGAGTGTTTTTGCCCGTAAGAATTACTTCTATCCTGATTTGCCCAAAGGGTACCAGATATCACAGTATGAACATCCACTTGCACAGCATGGATCTTTAACGACACAAACTTCGCAAGGAGAACGTGAAATTCGTATTCGGCGTGTTCACCTTGAGGAGGATACGGGGAAACTCACCCATGTGCAGATGGATGAGCAAACCTACTCCCTGGTAGACCTTAATCGAGCTGGAGTCCCTTTGCTGGAAATTGTCTCGGAACCAGATATGCGCTCCGCTGTAGAAGTGCGCGCATTTGCGACCAGCCTGAGATCTATTCTACGCTACTTGAAAGTCAATTCGGGAGACTTAGAAAAAGGCGTCTTACGCATCGAACCAAACATCTCTGTTCGCCCCCGGGGCTCGGATGAGCTAGGCACACGAGTTGAAGTCAAGAATCTCAACAGCTTCCGAGCCCTTGAGCGTAGTGTTGCATACGAAATCCAGCGCCAAATCACCCGGCTCAAGAGTGGACAGAAGGTCGACCAGCAGACAGTAGGTTGGGATGAAACCTTGGGAATCACTGTCCTGCAGCGTACCAAAGAGGCAGAAGATGATTACCGCTATTTCCCAGAACCTGATCTTCCACCGCTGATTATCGATCCTGAATGGATTGATAAAATCCAAGCATCCTTGCCCGAATTACCCGCAGCAAAATTGGAACGTTTTATCCAGGAGTACCAGCTAAACGAGTATGACGCTGGTGTATTGGTTGCTGAGCAAGCTGTGGCGGATTACTTCGAACAAGTAATGACCTCTTTTCCCAGGCAGCATACTGGTGAAGTCAAACCCAAAACGGTCGCCAATTGGATCACCGGGGAGCTATTTGGTCTGCTTAATCAATACAATCAATCCATTGAACAAAGCCGCGCTACTCCACAGGGATTGGCTCAACTGCTGCTGCTGATTGCCCGAGGGGATATCAATGCAAATTCAGCAAAAACCGTCCTGGTTGAGATGTTCAGGAGCGGGAAATCATCGGATGATATCGTGACAGAGCAAGGTTTAACCCAGATTTCAGATCATGAATTCATCAAGGAGCTCGTAGCTCGCGTCTTGACCAATAATCCCGAACAAGTCGCAGAGTATGTTGAAGGGAAAGACAGCCTCACCAGATGGTTTTTTGGTCAAGTGATGCGCCTGGCTGAAGGTCGCGCCAATCCGCAAATTATCCAGGAGGAGCTTGACCGGCAGCTAGCAATTTGCCGCAGTTCTGGTAGACAATAACATATATCATTATGTGCCATTTATCACTTGACGAGCTGCATGAGGTCTGCTATGGTATGAACCACACGAACTTGGAGATTAGGAAACTGGCTTGCTCAACCAAACCAACATTCCCCACTCCATCTGTAGTCTTCTTATGCGGGCACCATACCGAGGTGCCCGTCCATATTTTCCCTTATCTCAATAAACTAGGAGAATAAATTAATGAACGAACCAATTAATGCATTCACAATGGCTCAGGGGCAGTTTGATCAGGTTGCCAATATGCTCAACCTGGACCCGCAAATCTCGGAAATGCTGCGTTGGCCAATGCGTGAGTTTAAATTTATGATCCCGGTAAACATGGATGATGGCACAATGCGCGTCTTCTTCGGCTACCGGATCCAGCATAACGATGCGCGTGGACCAAATAAAGGAGGCATCCGATTTCATCCTTCCGAGACACTCGATACGGTGCGCGCCTTAGCCATGTGGATGACATGGAAAACTGCAGTCGCAGACATCCCGCTGGGAGGGGGTAAAGGAGGCGTAGCGGTTGATACTGCCTCTCTTTCCATTAAAGAACAGGAAAAATTAGTGCGCGGTTGGATTGATCAAATTTGGCATAATATCGGTCCAAGACAGGATGTCCCAGCGCCGGATGTAGGAACCAATCCCCGCATGATGGGGTGGATGATGGATGAATACTCCAAATTGGTTGGGCAGTACACTCCTGGTGTGATCACTGGCAAACCAGTCGGCGGTGGTGGTTCCCTGGGCAGGACGGAAGCAACTGGATTTGGATTAATCTACACAGTACGCGAGGCCATGAAACACCTGGGAATAGATCCAACCAAGTCTGTAGCCGCCATTCAAGGATTCGGAAATGTATCTCAGTACTCTGCGATTGGATTTAGAGAAATATTGGGCGGCAAAGTGGCATGTGTCTCCTGTTGGGATCACAAGGAACGCTCTCCATTCACTGTCAGTCATGCAGATGGAGTAGACCCCCGCTTCTTAAAATCTATTACTGATACATATGGATCGATCGACAAAGATAAAGCCCACAATGCTGGTTATGTCATCGAGGATGGTGATGCCTGGATCACAAAAGATGCTGATGTGCTTATCCCTGGGGCATTGGAAGGCCAGGTCAATGCTGAAACGGTCACCCATATCAGCGACCGGGTCAAGCTGGTTGCTGAAGGTGCAAATGGTCCAACCACACCAGAGGCTGATGAGGTTCTCAAACGAAACAACATCTTCGTTATCCCCGATTTTCTGTGCAATGCGGGTGGTGTCACAGTTTCGTACTTTGAGAGCGTTCAAAATGACATGAACTACTACTGGACCCGGGATGAAGTACTCTCACGCTTAGATACAACCATCACCAAGGCATTCGCCAACGTAGTGGAGATGGCAGAAAGTGAAAAGGTATATATGCGTGATGCTGCTTATATGGTCGCGATTGCCAAGGTGGTAAAAGCCATGGAGCTGCGCGGCTGGGTTTAAATCCGGATATTTCGTTGATTTACCTGGGTCTGTTCAGTCTTTTTCGCCTGGACAGACCCATATTTTTACCACGATCTTCCTTTTGCATGCCATCCTGGAATTCTTGGTACCTATAGCTGGTTTTCAAAAGAATCAGGGAGTATCCAATAGTACCAGGGTAATGATTCATGATACAATGCCCTTCACCATACCATGAATTCGGATAATTCTTTCGTTTGTATACTTTGAGTTATCCCCTACCACCTGGGAGTTGGAGAAAAATCAACAACTTTCTTTTGTCATTAACCCGAACTGTGATAATCAATATTTGTTAATTTTCGATAAGAAGACTAAAATAATTGTAACAATTCCACTCAAAAAGCGTTATATAGGATAGGAATCATGCTTCAATGGCATGATATCGATGACGATCAACTAATCAAACTTGCGAAGGATGGTGAAGCGGAAGCGTTTGGCGAGCTTTACGAAAGGCATGTTAACGCAGTGTACCGCTTTCTATATGCTCGTCTTGATAATAGCATGGATGCAGAAGACTTTTCTGAAGAAGTCTTTTTGCGCGCGTGGAATTCCTTGCCGAGTTATCACGAACGAGGGGTACCCTTCCTGGCATTTTTGTTGATCATCGCTCGGAACGTACTGATCGATCATTATCGAAGGAATGGCAGGTCACCACAACAGGTGACCATTGAGGATATTCAATTAAGAGATACCAATCCTGAACCCAGCGAAGTGACCGCCAAGAATCTAAAGCACACTGAGATTCGGAACGCAATCACCCGCTTGAGAGATGATTATCAAGAAGTATTGGTTTTGAGATTTTTAAACGACTTATCTCCCAACGAGACCGCCCAGGTAATGAATCGCTCTACTGGTGCAGTCCGGGTTTTACAACACAGGGCCATTGTTGCATTACGAAAGACAATGGAAGAAGAATATGAACAGAGAATTTGATGAGGCGCTACAGTACTGCCTCGATCTAATCCGGGGCGGACGCGAAACAATTGACTCGGTTGTTGCTCTTTATCCGGAGTACGCCGATGAATTACGCTCACAGCTCGAGATTGCTGCCTGGCTAACATCTGCAAGCAGTGCACTCGATCCGCGACCAGGCTTTGTCTCTGCTTCTCGCCGCAGATTGGTCTCAAGAATCCAGCAAGAAAATCGGGTATCTACCCCGGCACCTCTAACCTGGGCTGAGCGTTTGCAGCAGTTCTTCTCAACCCAAAAAATGGCCCCGGTTGCTTTTGTGTTTATCTTGATGCTGGCCCTATTTGTTAGTGGATCAATGGTTACCGCATCACAAAAGGCTATCCCCGGGGATACCCTCTACCCTGTAAAAATAACCCTGGAACAGATTGCCCTCGCAGCTTCTATCGATGAGAAAAACGATGCCCAACTGCAAATCCAGATGGTCGAAAACCGGTTCACGGAGATGCGGACTTTAATTGTTGCACAGAATTTTGATGAAGTTCCCGAGACGGTCCAGGAATCGACGGAACAAATCGGCAAGGCTGTTAATAGCATCATGACAGTTAGTGAACAGGATAGTTTCCTGGCTACTGAACTCGCCGCTGAGCTGAGCGGCATTTTAGAAGAACAACAAACTATTCTCGAAATTTTGGCAAGAAGTACACCGTCGAATGTAAGTGCAAATTTCACAAGGGTATGGGTTGCATCGGAAATCGCCAAACTCAACTTCAGAGTTGCTGATATTACCAGCATCGTTCCTCCACCCCCGCAAGCCCCTCCCAGCTTGGTTCCAACAGCTGTACCGACAAGCACACCAAGACCAAGACCAACGCTGGCACCCACCCAACCACCTGCGCCTACGGCAACCCCAACCAGAAAACCACCAACTGCGGTTCCGCCGACCAACACGCCTTTGCCGACGAACACCCCGGTTCCACCGACCAACACGCCTTTGCCGACGAATACCCCGGTTCCACCGACCAACACCCCGGTTCCGCCGACCAACACGCCTTTGCCGACGAATACACCGGTTCCGCCGACCAACACTCCAAAGCCAACGAACACCCCGGCACCAACTTCGACTCCCGTGACTGTTTCGGACTCCACAGTAACCTCCACGCCGTAGGATTGGTGATCATTAAACTGGGGAAGAAAAAACAACCGGGATACTTCAAGAACTGCACACAAAAGACCTGCCTCAGTTGAAACAAGCTGGCAGGTCTTTCTTTTACCAGCATTTTTTCAGCGTAGAATAACTTTTCTTCCAAAAATTAAAAAAACCTTTCGGATTTTACTCGAAAGATTTGATTAACACCGTCCGTGAAACTGATGAATTCAATGGTCTGATGATCTACTTTGGCTGGTTAATCTCTTCTTACGTTTATTTTCATACAGTGCTTTATCTGCTTCCATAATCATCGAATCCAATGAGCTCACCCGCTTGGGATCAAATTGAGCAATACCAATGCTCAGCGATAATTGGTAATACCGGTTCTGAGAATTATGGAGGTCAAGGTTTTTCTGCAACCTGGAGGTCATCGTTTGAACTCCTGCAGCAGGAGCATTCAATGCTAACACAATGAACTCATCTCCTCCTAAACGGGCAAGTATATCCGATGTGCGAAAAGTCTTCTTTAATACTGCAGCAATCGATTTTAATGCCCGGTCGCCTTCTGTATGACCAAAATTGTCGTTAATATCCTTTAAACCATCCAGATCAGCAAATAGCAGAACGAGCTGCCAATCTTCTCGTTGGGCAATTTTTAATTGCTGTTGAGCCATCGATAAAAAGCCCCGGCGATTAAGTAAACCTGTTAATTCATCATTGAATGATAATTGCTGCAGAAGAACGCGTGAGCGGTGGCGTTCAATCGCATAGAGCACGGTGCGCTGGAGTTGTTTTACATTAATTTCACCCTTGACCAAATAATCCTGTGCGCCTTCACGTAGAATTTCAATTGCGTGATTTTTATTCTCAAGTGCAGAAGTCACAATAATCGGTACTTCTGGAACACGTACACAGATCTGGGAAAAAGTCGCTACACCAACACTATCCGGCAGAGCGAGATCCAGGAGGATCACGTCGAATGGCTCTTTTTCTAGCTGGGCAAGGGCACCCGACAGCGAGGCAACTCGTTCAGCTTGAAATTGTCCGGTATTTAAACCAGTCGAGACAATTTGAAACCAGGGTGCGTATTCGGGTTGATTTTCTTCAATCACCAAGACCTTGATCGGTCTTTGTGGAGGCAGTTCAGGCAAAATATACTCCTGAAGGTTTAATGAAAATTATTCTCACGGGTAATTTTCTTGGTCACAAGTTTAGACTTGTGTTGCATAATTGTCAACCACAGTTTCCCGGATTCTTGAAAAGAAACCAAAAATATTATAAAGCATGTTTCCCGGAGAGCCGATGGGGTGATTATCTGGCGATTTTACGCTACTCGTTGTATACTGATATCAACAAAGATGAAGAGAGGTCAACGATTATGAAAGTCTCCGTTCTACAAGAAACCCTTGCCCAGGGGTTGAACATTGTTTCGAGAGCTGTGTCCCCACGGAGCACATTGCCGGTGTTATCAAATGTCTTAGTCGCCACAGACGAGGGACGGCTGCGTTTATCAGCTACCAATCTTGAGTTGGGTATCA
>Ga0316579_10000116_pt1 | contig 21579 bp, 17 predicted proteins | sample J5NA_2_FD_203074 | JGI IMG/M metagenome (GOLD analysis project Ga0316579, IMG submission 203074) | Rhizosphere microbial communities from salt marsh grasses in Alabama, United States - J5-7_160517rDrA | ecosystem: Host-associated > Plants > Roots > Rhizosphere | place: USA: Alabama | collected... | reverse complement strand
AAGTGCCCCTACTGCGGCATGGACCGGAGCGAGTACCATCACAGTCGCCACCTCGTCCACTACGAGGACGACCTGGCGGACGGCACCTGCTCCATCCACTGCCTGGCGATCAGCCTGTCGCTCAACCTCGACCGGGGCCCCAAGGCCATCTACGCCGCCGACTTCGGATCCACCGAGGCCATCAAGTCGCTGGTGCCGGTGGAGTCCGCCACCTATCTAATCGGCAGCAAGCTCAAGGGCACCATGACCACGGTCAGCAAGATGGCCTTCGCCGAGAAGACAGCCGCCGAGGCGGCCAAGGCCGCGCAAGGTGGCGCGCTGGGTAGCTTCGACGAGGCCCTGACCCAGGCCTATCTCGGCATGGCCAAGGACACCCTGATGATCCGCAAGAACCGCGCGGAGAAGCTCCGCAAGGCGCTGGAGAAGCGGGCGACCTGAGTCCGACGAGCCCGATGGTCGCCTAGCGGTGGACCCGGCGGCGGCGGGCGCGGGCGATGCCCGGTCCGCGCTTGCCCCGATTCACACCCCGAGGCGCCAGGGAATGGAGATGACCGTGCCAACGCGTTCCCTGCCCCTCGCCGTTCTGGGGATCCTCGTCGCCCTGGCCCTGCCCCTTCGGGCCGGGCCGATCGCCACCCCCGAGCCGGCAGCGACGGATACCTGTCCGGTTTGCGGCATGTTCGTCGCCAAGTATCCGGACTGGATAGCGACCGTGCTGTACGGGGACGGGCACGCCCACCATTTCGATGGGGCCAAGGACCTGTTCAAGTATCTTCTGGACCTGCCCCGATGGGCCCCGGACCATCGGGCCGAGGACATCGCCCTGGTGGCCGTGACCGAGTACTACGGGGTCACACGCATCGATGCACGTCAGGCCTGGTACGTCATTGGATCGGACGTCCTCGGACCCATGGGCCACGAGCTGATCCCCCTGGCCACACGCGAGGACGCCGAGGAGTTCCTGCGCGACCACGTGGGCAAGCGCATTCTCCGCTTTGGCGACGTGACCCTCGGGCTACTCGGAGACCTGGACGCGGGGCGGTTTGAGGATGCGCGGGAGTAAGCCGCGACGCCTTAGCCAGCGCCTATACCCACGGCGCGGATCGTATCCTTCGTTTCGGGCGGGCCCGTCGCGCATCGCCGGAGTACAGTCGCTCCCGCAGAGGCCGCGCTCGGCGTTCCATTCGCACATGTCCCGCCCTGCTCGGGAAGGGCCGAGCCAGAGGCCAACTTATTGACTCCAAGGGGTCCCCACCCCCATTAAGGGAGTGCGATCGACAAATAGACCAAAGGAGCCTCCGTGGAGACCACCGCCATCGCCGAGACCGTCCGGCAAGACCCCATCCCCGTGAACCACGTCGACCTCGGCCGACCCTGGCGCTGGCTGGCCCTGGGTTGGCAAGACCTGATGCAGGCCCGCTGGTACAGCCTTGCCTACGGGGTCGCCATCGTGTTGGTGAGCCTGCTGCTGACCTACGCCCTGACGGTGGAGGGACTCGGGTTCCTGGTGCCCTTCCTGGCCGCGGGCTTCTACCTGCTGGCCCCCGTGATCGCGCTCGGTCTCTATCAGATGAGCGCGCGGCTGGAGCAGGGCGAGGCACTGCAGTTCTGCCACGCCCGCGAGGCCTGGAGGCGCAACCAGAGCCAGCTCGGGATCGTGACGGCGGGGCTGCTGATCCTGATGCAGCTCTGGATCGCGGCGAACTTTGTCCTGTTCGCCCTGCTCTACACCGGTATTCAACCTCCCCTGGACCGATTCTTCAGCGCCGTCTTCCTGTCCCCCGAGGGCCGGACCTTCACCCTCGCGAGCATCACCCTGGGCCTGGTTCTGGCCTGGATCTCGTATGCCATCAGCGCCGTGTCGATCCCCCTGCTGATGGACCGCAAGGTCGACGGCTTCACCGCAATCCGCACCAGCGTTCGGGCGGTTGTCCGGAATTGGCCCGCCATGACCCTCTGGGCGGCTCTCATCGTGATCTTCGTGGGTCTCGGGCTCGCGACCTTCTATATCGGCCTCGCGTTGACCCTGCCGCTGCTCGGACATGCCACCTGGCACGCGTACCGGGATCTGATACCGCCCGAGTCCTGATGCCGGCCGCGGCCCGTTACTGGCCGAGGTCGAGTTTCGCCCTTACCGAGTCCCCGGGTCCCCCGCCCCGCCGGGCTAGGGCCCCAGGGCCAGCCACCTCAGGATGTCCTCCCGGGTCACGAGCCCCAGGAGTCGGCCCTGCTCCACCACCGGGAGCTGGTTGACCCCGGTCTCCGCGAGAAGGCGCAGGGCGGAGAAGGCGGAGTCTGCGGGGCCCAGGGTGCGGAGCCGACGAAGCGGGGTCATGACGTCACCGGCCTGAGTCCCCGCCCATTGCGTGCGATCCAGGCCGCGAACGTCCTCGAGGCTGATCAGACCCTGAAGTGCCCCCTCCCCCACCACCGGGTAGGCCCGGTAGCTCAGCGCCAGGAACCCCTGGTCCACCAGTTCCTGAACGCGCATGTCCGCCGGGATCTCCCTGAAGTCGTGGTGCATGACCTGACTGACCGGCAGGGCGCCCAGGCGGTCCTCGACCAGACGACCCTGCCAGCTCTGTCTGGCCGCGTTCCCCAGGAACCAGCCGATGAGGGCGAGCCAGAGTCCACCAATGGGGCCACTGCCGAAGACGGGGACCCGCAGGCCCAGTATCATGGCAAAGCCCATGGCGATGAGGAGCCAGGAGAAGGCCTGCCCAACGGTTGCGGCCAGCAGGGTGGAGCGGGTCAGGTCGCCGGTGACGCCCCAGAGGATGGCGCGCAGCACCCGCCCGCCGTCCAGGGGGAAACCGGGGACCAGGTTGAACAGGCCCAGGATGATGTTCACGGGCCCCAGCCACAGCAGCAGTGTGGCAACGGGCCCGACCTGGGCCAGTCCGCGGGCCGGGTCCTCCGGGTCCACCGGGATGGGGCCCGCGATCAGCTGGGCCAGGACGAGGAAGAGCAGCCCCAGACCCAGGCTCGCCAGGGGCCCGGCGAGGGCCATTCCGAGTTCCGCCCGCCAGCTCTGGGGCTCCCCCTCCATTTGAGCCATGCCGCCGAAGACGAACAGGGTGATGCGGCGGATACCCACCCCCAGACGCCGCCCCACCACGGCGTGGGCGAGCTCGTGGAGCAGCACCGAGGCCAGAAACAACGCGGCGGCGGCCAGGGCCGTCGCGAGCACCTTCGCCTGGCCCCAGTCGGGATGCCATTGGGGCAGCAGCCCGCCCGCCAGCGCCATGGCGATCAGGGCGAAGACGATCAACAGGCTCCAGTCGAGACCGACCTCGACCCCGGCGATGCGGCCCACGCGAAACTCCCTGGGTCCCTGGGTGCCGGGCCCGGCGGCGCCCCCCGGGCGATCGGTGCGCTGCGATTGCATGCCTTCCTCCCGGGCCTTCGCCCACTCTGCCCCTGGTCCTCGCCGAGCGCCGGGAGGCGCAGTTGTCCCCCGCGCCCGGCCCCGTCCTGAGTATGGGCACCCCGCCCGGGATTGTCTCCCATCGTGCCGTTCACCCTCCCCCAGTTGCGGTCTTTGGACTAGCCTGAAGGGAGCTAGCGAGGGATCTGGCCTTCCCGCGGCAAAGCAGCATGTTCGAGCCCCTAGTCGATCATCCGCAGACATCGGGCGACGCCCCCGCGTCGGCCGTCTCCGATCCCATCGGGCGGATCGAGGAGGTGCACGGGCCCGTGGTGGTGATCGCCTGCGAGCAACTACCGCCGCTGCGCCAGGCCCTGACGGCCAGAATCGACTCGGAGACCTATTGGTTCGAGGTCCACCAGCACCTGGATCGGCATCGCGTCAGGGCGATCACCCTTCACCGCACCGCGGGGATCACGCGCTCGCTGGCGGTCTACGACACGGGCGCGCCGCTGCACGTACCGGTCGGTCCGGACTGCCTCGGCCGGGTGCTCAACATCTTCGGAGAGCCCCTGGACGGCGAGCCGCCCCTGGCGCCCGCCGCCTACCGCAACATCCGCGGCGCGCCCCTGCCGCTGATGGAGACGGTGCCCCCCAGCTCGGTGCTCGAGACCGGGATCAAGGTGATCGACCTGCTCTGCCCCTTCGTGCGCGGGGGCAAGACCGGACTCTTTGGCGGGGCCGGGGTCGGCAAGACCGTGCTGGTCATGGAGCTCATGCATGCGATCGTTTCCCTGCACCGGGGGGCCTCGGTGTTCGCCGGGGTGGGCGAGCGCATCCGCGAGGGGCACGAGCTGTGGCGCGAGCTCCAGGGGACCGGGGTCATGCCCAAGTCCCTGCTGATCTTCGGCGAGATGGACGAGTCCCCGGGGGTGCGCTTCCGCATCGGGCACACGGCGCTCACCTACGCGGAGTATCTGCGCGACACCCTGGCCAGCGAGGTCCTGTTCCTGATGGACAACGTCTTCCGCTTCGTCCAGGCGGGGAGCGAGATCTCGAGCCTGCTCGGCCGCCTGCCCGCCGCGGTGGGCTACCAGCCCACCCTGGACACCGAGGTCGCCGAGATCGAGGACCGCATCAACTCGACCCGGGGCGGCGCCATCACCTCGGTGCAGGCGGTCTATGTCCCCGCGGACGACATGACGGACCCGGCGGTCACCGCCATCCTCGGACACCTGGACACCACCGTGGTCCTGTCGCGCGGCCAGGCCGGAAAGGGGATCTACCCCGCGGTGGACCCCCTGGCCTCGGCGAGCAAGATGATGGACCGCCACGTCCTGGGGGATCGCCATTACGCCATCGCCGAGGGCGTGCGCGAGCACCTCGCCCGCTACCGGGAGCTGGAGGACGTGATCGCCATGCTGGGGCTCGCTGAGCTCTCCCCCCGGGACCAGGCGGTCGTCAGGCGCGCCCGTAAGCTCCAGCGCTATCTCACCCAGCCCTTCCACGTCACCGCGGCCCACACGGGCCTGGAGGGGGTCTCCGTCCCCCTGGAGCGCACCCTGGCCGACTGCGAGGCGTTCCTCCGGGGCGACCATGACGCACTGCCCGAGGACGCCTGCTACATGCGCGGCGCCATGGGCGACGAGGCCGGGGGCGAGCCGTGAAGACCTTCACGCTGCATCTCCAGGACGCCACCCACTACGAGCGGCTGGAGGCCGTGGAGTCCTTCGTCGGCCGGGACGCGAGCGGCGCCTTCGGGCTGATGGCGGGCCATGAGCGATTCATCACGGTCCTGGTCTTCGGGCTGGCCCGATTCCGACCAGCCGGCGGCGACTGGGAATACCTGGCGGTCCCCGGCGCCCTGGTCTACTTCCTGGACGGGGCGCTTTACCTGAGCACCCGGCGTTACCTGCGCGACCCAGACTACCAGCGGATCAGCGTCCTCCTGCGCGAGCAGCTGGCCTCCGAGGAGCGGGACCTCTCGGCCCTCCAGGAGAGTCTGCACCGCTTGGAAAGCGAGATGCTCCGGCGCCTGTGGGCGCTGGGGCGGGGCTCGGAGGCCCTGTACTGACGATGAACGAAGGTCCGAGCCGCGAGGATCTGGAGCTGGGCCGCCAGGTCGAGCAGGACGCCCGCCGCATCGCCAAGGGCGAGCGGGAGCAACCGGGAATCCTGGTCCAGACGGTCTACCTCGGCACCCTCGGACTGGTCTTCGTGCTGCCGGTGGTCGCCGCCGTCTATCTGGGCCACTGGCTGGATGGCAGGACCGCCGGCTACTCCATGCGCTGGACCCTGAGCCTCCTGTCCCTGGGGCTGGTGGTGGGGGCCTTGAATGTCTACTTCCTGATCCGCAGCCGGGAGTAGCCTCGATGGGACAGGAACAGATCTTCGCCCACGCGCTGTTCCGGCTCGGGCCGCTGGTGATCCGTGACACGGTGGTGACGACCTGGCTCCTGATGCTCGGGATCTGGCTCGCCTGCTGGTACCTGGTGGGACGACCGCGCGCCGAGGCGGGGCTGCTCCGGACCGCCGCCGAGGGCATCGTGCTGGGCATCGAGGAGGCCGTGCGCCAGGTCCTGCCCCGTCAGCAGGCGATGGTCCTGCCCTTCGTCCTGACCCTGTGGACCTTCCTGGTGGTCGCCAACCTGGTGGGGCTGATACCCGGCATGCACTCCCCCACCCGGGACCCTTCGGCCACCGCGGCCCTCGCCGTGCTGGTGTTCCTCTCGGTCCACTGGTTCGGAATCCGCTCCATGGGACTCAGGGACTACCTTCGGCACTATCTCTCGCCCACGCCCATCCTGCTGCCCTTCCACATCATCAGCGAGATCACGCGCACCCTGGCGCTGGCGGTGCGCCTGTTCGGGAATATGATGAGCCTGGAGCTGGTCGCCCTGCTGCTGCTCTGGGTGGGCGGGCTCCTGGTGCCGATCCCGATCCTCATGCTCCACATCGTGGAGGCCCTGGTGCAGGCGTACATCTTCGGCATGCTGGCGCTGATCTACATCGCCAGCGCCATTCAGACGGGCCCCGCCCAGACCGAGGAGCCCAACCCTAAGGAGTGACCCATGACCGATATGACTTGGGTGGTGATCGCATCCACGGTGGCCGCGGCGCTCGCCATCGCCCTGGGCGCCATGCTCCCGGCGGTCGCCATGGGACGGGCCATCAGCCAGGCCCTCGACGCCCTGGCCCGGCAGCCGGAGGCGGAGCGCTCCATCATGCGCACCCTGTTCATCGGGCTAGCGATGATCGAGTCACTCGCCATCTATTGCCTGGTGATCGTGCTGATCATCCTGTTCCGCAACCCGCTTCTGGAGTACCTGCTGAAGTAGGCGGCGGGACGAGGAGTCAGCCATGGGCCTGGACTGGTCGACCTTTCTGCTCGAGCTGGTCAACTTCCTGATCCTGATCTGGATCCTGAAGCGCTTCCTCTACGCTCCGGTCAAGGCGGCCATCGAGTCGCGCCGGCAGCGGGTGGAGGGCGTGCTGGCCCAGGCCCAGGAGTCCCGCGCGGAGGCGCAGCGGCTGCGCGCGGAGTACGAGTCCCGGGAGCGGGCCTGGGCCATCGAGCGGGACCAGGCCCGGGCAGCCCTGGAGCGGGAGCTCGCCGCCGAGCGCAGTCGCCGCCTGGACGAGCTCCAGGCCGAGCTCCAGGGCCAGCGGGAGAAGGCCGCGATCCTGGAGGCGCGTCAGGCCCAGGAGACCGCGCGCCGCGCCCAGGGGGAGGCGCTGGCCCTGGCGGCCGGCTTCGGCTCCAGGCTGCTCGCCCGGGTCGCCGATCCCGCCCTGGAGGCCCGGCTCGTGGAGATGGTCATCGAGGATCTGCCCCACCTGTCGGAGACGCACCGTCAGGTGCTGGCCGCGACGGCGGACGAGGACGCGGGGCGGGTGCACGTTCAAAGCGCCTATCCGCTCTCGGACGCGCAGCGCGCCGCCCTGGAGTCGACCCTGAGCGCGGCGGCCGGCCGGGCCCTGCGCTGCACCCTCGACCGGGACCCGGACCTGATCGCCGGGCTGCGCATCGACGCGGGCCCCCTCGTCCTACGCGCCAACCTGCGCGACGAGCTGCGATTCTTCGCCGAGTCCGCCGGCTGAGGCGCGCCCCATGGTCGATTCGAATCCCGCCGGCACCGAGCTTCCCTTTGCACGGGCCGCCGCCTGGGTCGCGCGGTACCAACCGGGCCTGCGGGTCACCGAGCAGGGGAGTCTGGTATCGGTGGGCGACGGGATCACCTGGATCCGCGGCCTACCCTCCGCCGCGGTCGACGAGATCCTGAGGTTTGCCGACGGCAGTCAGGGGATCTGCTTCGGACTGGAGCGGGACCTCGTGGGGGCCGTGCTGCTGCGCCAGACCCAGGGGCTCACCTCCGGCACCCCCGCCTTCCTCACCGGGCGCCAGGCGAGCATCCCGACGGGCGATGCGCTGATGGGGCGGGTCCTCGACCCCCTGGGCGCGCCACTGGACGGGCAGCCCCCGCCGGACTGTGTCGCCCGCCGCCCCCTGGACGCCCCTTCCCCCCCAATAATCCAGCGCGACTTCGTTAACGAGCCCCTGTTCACCGGCATCAAGATCGTCGACACCCTGATCCCCCTCGGCCGGGGCCAGCGACAGCTCATCGTGGGCGACAAGGGACTCGGGCGCAGCGCCATCGCCATCGACGCGGTGCTCGCCCAGCGGGACTCCGGGGTGCGCTGCGTCTATTGCATGATCGGCCAGAAGCGCTCCTCCGTGGTGAGCACGGTCAAGCTCCTCTCGGACGCTGGGGCCATTGACAACACGACCCTGGTGGTGGGGGAGGCGAGCGCCTTGCCCGGTCTGAAGTACCTGGCCCCCTTCGCGGCCTGCGCCATCGCCGAGCACTGGATGGCCGAGGGCCACGACACCCTGGTGGTCTACGACGACCTGAGCACCCACGCCCAGGCCTACCGCGAGCTCTCGCTCCTGCTGCGGCGCCCCCCGGGGCGCGAGGCCTACCCAGGGGACATCTTCTTTCTCCACGCCAAGCTCCTGGAGCGGGCCACCTGCCTGGCGGCCTCCGAGGGCGGCGGCAGCATGACCGCGCTGGCCATCGTAGAGACCCGACTGGGGGAGATCGCCTCCTACATCCCCACCAACCTCATCTCGATCACGGACGGGCAGATCTACCTGGACCAGGCCCTGTTCGCGGCCGGCTTCCTGCCGGCCATCGACATCGCCCGCTCGGTCTCGCGCATCGGCGGCAAGGCCCAGCCGGCCCCTATCAAGCGCGAGGCGGGACGCATCAAGCTGGACTACCTCCAGTTCCTCGACCTGGAGGTCTTCACCCGATTCGGCGCCCGCCTGGAGGCGGGCATGGACGCCCAGCTTAAGCGGGGAGCCATCCTTCGGGAGCTGCTGCAGCAGGACCGCCTCGACCCGCTGCCCATCCGCTTCCAGCTCGCCTGGCTCATCGCCTTCAACGCGGGGCTCTTCCAGGGGGTGAGCCCAGAGGACCTCGCGGGAGTCATGGCGCGGCTGCGCGCCTCGGTGGACGCGAGCCCCCTGACCCTCGACGACGGGCGCGACACCTGGCTGGGGGCGCTGCGGGACTGGCTCGGGACCAAGGGACCGGATCAAGAGGGCAAGGTCGATGAGCCGCCGACGTGATCTCGAGGAGCGGCTGGGCTCCCTGGAGGACATCGGAAAGATCATGGGGTCCCTGAAGAACCTGTCCTACATGGAGACCCGCAAGCTGGCGCGCTTCATCGACAGCCAGCGGCGGGTGGTGGCGGCCATCGAGGCCGCGGCCGTGGACTTCCTGGGCCATCACCCCGAGCTCCTGCGCGCACCGGGACAGCCCGGGACCCTGTACGCGCTCATTGGGGCGGAGCGGGGATTCTGCGGCAGCTTCAACCAGGCGATCATGGCCGAGCTCGAGCGGGTGGCCGGGGCCCAGGGAGGACGCCATGGGCTGGTCGCCGTCGGAACCCGTCTGGCGACGATGCTGGAGGCCGATCCCCGATTGGCGGACGGGATTCGCGGGGCCGCCGCGGCGGAAGAGGTTCCGGCGGTGCTGAGCCGCCTGGTCCAGACCCTTGGCCGGATCGCGCGGGAGCGGGATCTGCCCACGCTGGTCGTCATCCACTGGGATGCGGATACCGAGGCGGTTCGCCAGGTCCCGCTTCTACCCCCGTTCCGCGATCCCGCGACGGCGCCGGCGCCCGCTCATCCCTTCCCGCCGCGCCTGAGCCTGGACCCCGAGACCCTGCTCGCCGCCCTGGTCGAGCAATACCTCTTCGCCGCCCTGCACGCGTTGCTGTACAGCTCCCTGATGGCGGAGCACCAGCAGCGCGTGCGTCACCTGGGAGGTGCCTTGGAACGGATCGAGAGCCGGGTACGGGAGCTCGGGCAGCAACGCAACCTCCTGCGCCAAGAGGAGATCACCGAGGAGATCGAGCTCATGCTGCTCCACCTGAACGAGCCGGGGCGGCCAACGCGCGACGAACCGGCGCCCCGCTCCACCTCGGCGATCGACCCATCCACGGGACCGGCCCTCCCATGAGCCTGGGGGACAGGCTCCGACCCCTGCGCCAGCCGGCCAGGCCGGCGGTGGTCTGTCGCCATCTGGGTCAGATCGGCCTGGTCCTGGCGGTGCTCATCGCGGGACCGACCCTGTTCGCCTACGCCACCGGGGACTGGACCCTGGCCCACGGGTTGCTGCTGGCCGCCCTGTTCCCCGCGCTCGCGCTGGGCCTCTGCGCCCTGCTCCCGGCCCCGGCCCGCCCGATCCAGGCCAACGAGGCCCTGGCGGTCTCGGCGCTGGTCTTCGTCGTCGCCGCCGCCCTCATGACCTACCCGCTTACCGCCGCCGGACTCTCGCCCCTGGACGCCTGGTTCGAGTCGGTCTCGGGGGTCACGACGACCGGGCTGACCATGGTGCCGGTCCCCGAGGAGAAGAGCGCCGCGTTCCTGTTGACGCGGGCCTGGATGCAGTGGTTCGGGGGGCTCGGGATCGTGGTCCTGTCGCTGGCACTGGCGGCGGGGCGCCCCGCGGACCAGCGTCGGCTCTCCGACGCGTCAGGCGACGAGGAAAACCTGGACCAGAGCGTACGGATCCATGCGCGCCGGGTGCTCCTCGTGTACACCCTGCTCACCGCCCTCGGGCTGGCCCTGGTGTGGGCGGCGGGGTTGCCCCTGTTCGAGGCCCTGGTCCATACCCTGGCCGCCATCTCAACCGGGGGGTTCTCCGGGTACGCCGACAGCCTCGCCAAGATCAACCCCTGGGGTTGGACCGCGCTGGGGGCCGTGGCCTGCCTGGGCGCCCTCCCCCTGACCCTGCTCCATCGCGCCCATGCGCGGGGGCCGGGGCGGCTCTGGTCTGACCCCGAGCTGCGCGCCCTAGGGACGGCCCTGGTCGTGACGACCCTGCTCCTGTGGTGGCTCGGCCGCCTGACCCCGGCCGACGCCCTCGCCCAGGCCGTCTTCGCCCAAACCACCACCGGTTTCTCCACCCTCGACGTGGCAGGGCTCGACCCGGCCTCCAAGCTGGTGATGATCCTGTCCATGGCGACCGGCGGCGGCGTGGGCTCCACCGCGGGGGGCATGAAGCTGCTGCGGGTGCTGATCCTGATCCGGGTCATCCAGCTGGCGATCCTGCGCGTCCAGATCCCCCGCCACGGCGTGGCCCAACCCGAGATCGGCGGCCGGGTGCTCGAGGCGCCCCAGATCGAGCACGCACTGCTGTTGCTGCTGCTGTACCCGATCGTGATCCTCGCCTCCTGGCTTCCCTTCCTGGCGGCCGGCTACGCGCCCCTCGACGCGCTCTTCGAGATCGTGTCGGCGGTCGGGACCGTCGGCTTGTCCGTAGGGATCACTGGTCCGGACCTGGAGACCGGGCTCAAGCTCCTACTCAGCCTCGACATGCTGCTGGGTCGCCTGGAGATCCTGTCCCTGTTGGTCCTGCTGTATCCTGGCACCTGGCTCAAGCGCCTCTGAATACGGCCGCCAGTGAAGAACTCCCGCAGCCATCCGGTAAGCCTCGCCGGACAGACAGAAACCGGCGCGTAGCTGTTCGCCTGTATGCTGTTGCTGGCTGTGACGACCGCCGCCGAGATACGCTCGCCACATCCCAAGAACCGACCAGCACCTCCCGCATTCACCCTCAATGCATTGGCGGCAATACCCTTTCAGCACGAGGACTACTGCGGAAAGGTCCCGCTGCCGAACTTCTGGGCGACCTGGTACTTGCCCAGACTTCCCGAGCCCCCGCGGCATCCAGCGGCTCGCCAGCCAACACATGGCCCATGGTGCGCCCCCTCACCGGTCGCGCTCGCGCGACTCTATGATTGCGGCCTTTAGAGAGCGCTGCGGCTCGTTAGTTGAGCCCGTCTTGAGCAGACTGTCTAGGCGATCGACCTGCACTTGCAGATACTCGGGCAGGGTGTCGCGCTGGGCCTTGAGTACCTGAACGTTCTTCTCGGCGAGATCGAACTTGCCCTGGTTCATATAGTCCATCGTCTTGCTCATCAGGTTGCGGGTCGCTTCGAGCGCCCTGCGCGGCTCCACGGGCGATTGGTCCGACGCCCCGCCCGCAGTTGACGACGGACCGGAGCCAATTTCGTCTTCCGGCGGTGTCGAATGAGAGGGCTGCGACAGCGCCTTCACTGCCTCCGTCTTGGGAGGCGACTGCGGACCGGCATCGCAGCCGGCGAGTGTTCCGGCCACAAGCGCCGCGATCAACGCCAATATTGGCTTCATCATCATCTCCGCGCTTTGGTTTTGATGTCTCGTTCCCTGGGGGCAGGCAGACAAAAGCCCAGTGCGCCGACGCCGGCCCTGCACAGAAGCATTAGCATACTCGCTTGGCCGCTCGCCTCAGCTACGGTGACGACATCGATGCATCGACTTCAGTTGGCTGCCGCATAGCGCCCTTCTCCACTGGCAACCCGCCGCCGATCCAACCCATTAGGCCGCCCTCGAGATGAAAGACGTTGGGGATCTCGTGGTCCATCAGAGTCTGCTCAGCGAGCTTGGTGCGCTTTCCGGCAATGCAGTAGAGCACCACTCCGTTCTTACCCGTTAGCTTCTGAATCTGTTGCGCGAGTTCCGGCTCCGGAAGATTCATTGATCCGGGTACGTGGGCGACTCGGAATTCCGCCGGATCACGCAAGTCGATTACCAACAGGTCGTGCTCCTTTCTCTGTCGGTCCTGCAGCGCCTTCGCGGAGATGGCGGGCGTTTGAAAATCCGATCCAAGGACGGAGGGCGGCGTCAGACAAACCAGCAAGACGCAGATAGCAATGGGGAGAAGATGCATAATCCAGCGATGCGGCATCGACCTAGGGCGACTTCAGACAGTCGGGTACATGAAATTCCTCGTCGAGCCCATAACGCTCGTCGAACTTGCCGTCGCAGTTGCTGTCGCGAATTACATAGTTGCGCCCGAGGTCGGTGCCGCCAGCGTGGTCCTCCCTGCTCCAGGCCCACAGCCGGCCCTTGGTGGTCATGCTGAAGACGGCGTTCCCGGCCATATCCCTGTAGCGTACGATATGGGTCTCCTTGACGCCGTCCCCGTCGCCGTCGCCGTCCTCTTCCTGCAGGAGGATGAAACCGTCGAGGCTCGGCGGCTGATAGATTTGCTTGCTCTCCGGAGCGATCGCCTTGCCAAAGACCACGACCGTCAGCGCCGCGAGCACGGCGATGCCGAGCAGGCGGGTGGAAAGACGAAAGGCGTTGCTGCTTATCATCGGCCGGTTGCCCTGGAAGTCACCGGGAAGCGGCTTATTGCGGCTTGAGAAGCTTCTGCATTTCCTCGACGCGCTGCTGTGTGAGGGAATCTGGAGCCTTGGCCTTCTGCTCTAGCGCGGCGATCCAGGCCACTTCCTGCTTGAAGGCGGCGTTGATGCGCTCTTGGTAAACCTCGACCGGGAAGCTGCGCAGCCGCAGATCTGTGAGGTACTTGCTGAGCCGATCGCGCAGAATGTTGCGCCGCGCAGTACGCTTCGACTTGTCGTCGAGGCTCTGAAACTGGGCCGCGCGCTCGTTCTCGACCCTGACCAGGTGCCAGCCGGCGGGGGACTTCACCGGACCGCCGAGCTCCCCCGGCTTTAGGGAAAAAGTCAGCTCATCGAGCGCGGGAAAGCCGGTGCCCTTGGCCACCCACCCCATCTCGCCGAGGTCCTTCTTGGCGTTGGGGTCGATGGAGTAGTCGCGTGCGGCCTCGTAGATGGTCACCTCGCCGTCGTTGATCTTCTGCTTGACCTCGCGCGCCTGCTCCTCGCTTCCCAGCACCACCATCTGGATCTTGCGCTCTTCGCGCACTGCGATTCGGTGGCGGTTTGCACTGTAGTACGCGGCGATCTCCTCCTCACTCGGCTCCATTGTCCGGATCAATTGATTGCGGTAGCGGTTGATCAGGTGAGTCTTGCGGTACTCGCCAACCCGCGCCTGGTAGGCGGGGTCCTGCTCCAACCCGGCGGCGCGGCCCAACTCGGCCATGATGCGGGTGTCGATGACCTGGTCGAGGACACCGAGGCGCGCCTCGACGGGGTCGAGTCGCCCGCCGGACATGGCCGCGCGCTTGCTCTCGGCGAGCAGCGGCGCCTTAACCTCGCCCCAGGTGATGGGCTCCTTGCCCACCTTGGCCACTACGGCGCCGTCCTCGCGCACGTCATCGCCCTCGGGTTCTAGCTGAGGGCGCTCGATGTGGATGTCCACGCCTGCGCGGATCTTCTCGCGCAAATGCTCCTCCTGGGCGTCGAGCTTTTGCTTGCGCAGCGCGGCCCTGAGCGCCAGGCGCCCGTCGGCGCTCAGCTTGGCGCCGCCCTTGGCATCGATCTCCTCATCGCTGACTTCAAGCTCGGCGCGCAGCGCCTGTCGGCGGTAGAGGGCGGCAAGCGCGCCGTCGGCAAAGGTCTGCAGCGCGCGCCGGTAGTCGGAGTCCTTGTCGGTGCCGTGCGCGAGGGCGTCCAGGTACAGGAGGTCGGCGCTTATGATCTTATCGAGCAGGATGATGGCCACCCCTTGGCGCTCTGGGCTGCCCAGGGCGGGCACGGACACACCCACCACCGCGGAGCTGTTCATCATGCTGCTGATCTGGCCGAAGGTGATCTCATCCTCGCCGACCTTAGCGACCACCAGGTCATTGTCGGGGGCAGTCGCAGACGGCGGCACTGCATCGGTCCCGGCGGGTGCCTCGGACCACGCGGCGGCGCTGCCCGCGACGCTCAGGGCGGTCAACAAGGGAAGGACCGAGGCGGAAAGAAGTCTGTTCATGCGCTATCTCGGATTCTGGTCGAAGCGGGTGGCGCTCGGCGAGCAGCCCCGCGTTCGGAAGAAAGATGGAGGGGAAACAACCCCCTCCCTTCGTGGCGTGCGGCCGCCCGGGCAGGCGCCCGGACGGCCATCTGCGCGTTTACCAGCCGCAGGTGCTGCCGGCGACGAACTCGGACACAGCGGCCCACACGTCGCGGTTGGCGCGTCCCATCACCAGATGCTCCTTCCAGTCACGTTCACCGCACGAGACGTCTTCGGCGTGGCTTTCGCCGTGGCATGCCCTGCACACGGTGTCCAACGCCGTTGGGGCATCGGGCTCCCACACGCCGGGAGATGTCTCCTTGTAGCCGGCGATGTGACCGTTCTGCAGCTCCTCGGTCTGGTCCATGACGTTGCGCGGCGCACGCCCGCGCTCAGCGTGCCGCTGCCACTGGCGGTTGGTCGGTGTGACGTCGCTCTTGTAGTCGTCGTGGCAGTTCAGGCACATGGACTCGCGCGGGTCGGCGTTCTCGGTGAACTCGTGCTGCCAGCCCACCGCGGCATCGAAGTCGTCGACGTAGTCCGCCAGCGCGTTGCGGGTGCGGAACCAGCTCGGCACGCCATGCTCATTGACCGCATGGCAGGCGCCGCACTTGAGTGGGCCATGGGAGCCGTCGGCGTTGAGGTTGGCTGCCTGCGCGTAGCTGGTGGCGTCCACCCCGGGGAAACCCACGCCGAGCTCGCGGCTGGGGGCAACCGGGTAGAGTCCGTGGATGGACTCGTGGCAGCCTTGGCAGGTAATGTCGCGGTGCCCGCGCGAGTAGCGCATCAGCCCGGCCTTGCGCGGGTAGTTGTAGGGCGCGAAGGCGTTGATGTGCCCGCTCTGCTCCACGTATGGGGCCTCGTGGCAGTCCGCACAGTGGGGCTCGCCGGGCGCCAACCAGTGGTCGCGCGCGTCGTCGGCCGCGCTGAAAGGCACGGCCACGCCACTGTTGGCGTCGGCGTCCACAAAGCCCACGACGCCGTCCAGGGCCCCATTCTCCGGGTGCAGCCACTGGCTAGGGTCGTGCTTGTTGTTGTTGATGGCACTCACACAGTCGGCAGTGGTGCACAGGCTCAGCACGTTGACGCTGAAGCGCTCGTCCGTCGCGTCGTAGCCGCTGTCGACCGGGGTACCGTCACTCTCGACCTCGATCACGGCCATCATGGCGTCCGGGAATCGGGGATCCCAAATGTCACGGGTGTGATCGACGCCATCGGGCGTGAAGCCGTTGATGTTGTCCTTGGGGTCCATCCAGGAGATCACGGTGTCTTCAGTGCTGCCAATCATCTGTGCGAGCTCCGCCAGGCTGGTGGCGGCCCGGGGATTCTTCACGCAGTCATTACGGATCAGGTCGTTGCAGTCCTCAGCCTTCCAGATTTCCTGGCTGAGCTGGGTGTGGCAGTTGGTGCACCAGATCCCGCGCACATCCGGCTCTTCGCCCGTGATCTCCATCTGGTTGCGCGCCACGTTGTCACGCAGCCACTGGCCGACGACGTTGAGGTATTCGGGCGTCTCCGCCCCGTCGATATCCTTGAGCGGGTTGGAGTGCACGTCGCGCCCCACGAAGCAGCCGCCGGCGCCCAGGCGATTGTCAGACTCGGCATAGGCGTTGTCACCGCCGTAGGTGATCGGGTAGCCGTCCATGTTGCCGTCGGAGCGGTGCGCCGGATGGCAGCCCTGACACATGCCTTCGCGACCCAGGCTGTCTGCAAACACCATGGTGCCCCCCTGGCCTAGGCTGCGGTGCTTGCGGTGGATGGCCTCGGTGATCGGACGGATGGTCAGCGAGCCGTCCGGGTCGAAGCTCGCCGAGGTGACCGCGCCGATGGCGTTGTCGGCGTGGCACTTCTGGCAGATCACGCTCTCATGGCCCAGGCGGGTCTCCTGATAGATGGGCGCGTCGATGGGCTCGCACCCGGGGGCGCTGGAGTCGGGGTAGCAGCGCGTGAAGTCGGTGCCCATCTGCGCATCGTGTAGCGACAGGATGCTGATAGCCGCCCCCTTTAGACGCGGGTACCAGTCCGAATCGCCGGCCGCGACATCGAGTCCGTAGTAGGCCTTCCAGAACTCGATCTCTTCGTCGACCAGGGCGGCCGACCAGGTGCCGCTGGTGTTCGGCGAGTTGGTGGTGTCGAACGCGGAGTGGCAACGCTCGCAGTTGGGGATGTCGATGGGCGCGGTGCCGAAGCCGATGACGGGATGCCCATTGTCGAGCACGGGCTCGCCAACGCCCTGCGGCGAGCTGGGATCGTATTTGTGCAGCTGCGCCTTCATGGCCACGAACGGGCGCACTGAGTCCTCGTCCACCAGCCCCGGGTCGGTAAAGAAGTCGAGGGTGTCCTCCAGCGGCGTCAGCGGCAGTCCGAGCGCCTCCCAGATGCCCGGCGAGGTCAGGGTAATGGGCAGGTCTTCGAGCACCTTCATCTGCGTATAGACGATGGTGCCGGTCTCGCCTGAGAAGGTCAGCAGGTTGCCCTTGGAGAAGCCGGCGCAATCGTTGTCCTTGGTGCCGATGATGTTGCCGTCGGCATCGTAGTCGTTGGTGACGGGTCCCAGCGGGTGCAGGGCCGGGCCGCAGTCCGGGGGCACCGGCACGTCGATGCCCAGATGGATCTTGTCGGCGTCGATCCCAGTCTTGCCTTCCCCTTCCAAATTGCCGTCGTAGATGTAGAGATGGTTGAGCCACCCATTGGCGTAGCCGCCCTCGTCGAAGGTGCCGTCACCAATGTAGGAGTTGTAGTAGCCCTCACGCTGGCCGGTCACCAGGCTACCGGTGTCCGGATCTCTCGCCGTCACGTCGTAGATGGTGTTCCACATGAACATGGAGTTCAGCTCTTGGGCGCTGATCAGGCGGCTGCTCTGAGGCTTGCCCCGCCCGTCGTTGCGCGGCTGGGCCTCATGCCAGTAGCGCAGCACGTACTTCTGGAAGTTACCGCTCTCATCCATCGCCGGATCGCGCAGCACGGTCTCGCGCCCGAGGGCGTCCTTGTTCTCGTTGGGGTCGCCTTCCAGCAGCTTGGGGAAATCCTCGCCGTTTGTGCCCTTGTCGGTCTTGATCACCTGCGCCAGGATGGAGTTGTAGGGGGGCAGGACGCAGCAGTAGGCGAACTCGAAACCGGTACAGTGCATGCCGAGCTCGTAGTTCATGAGGATGTTGAACTGGTTCTGCTGGCCGACGCCCTTGACCTCCAGCCCGGTGGTGGTTTCCAGATACACCGTGGCCACGTCCGTGTTGCCGGCGACGTCGGTCACCCGATACATGAAGCTGTCGGTGCCGGGCACGTTGGCGTTGGGGATGTAGGTGAAGGAGCCGTCCGCATTGACCACGACCGAGCCGCCGTTGGCGCCCGAATAGAGCTCGGCGGTGAGCAGGTCGCCGTCGGGGTCGGTGTCGTGCAGCAGCACACCGGGGGCCGGTACCTCAATCTGTCCGTCGCGGGCTACAACAGCAGTATCCAGCGCGAAGGTCTCGTCATTTGCGGTGGGGGGCTGGTTCTCTGCGATGTCCGCACTCGTGTCGGCCGTGGCGGTATCGCCGTCGTCGTCGGTCACCTTCAGGCTGACCGCGTAGTTTCCCGCCAGCGCGTAGGTGTGAGTCGGCCTTTCTCCGGTGCCCGTGTCGCCGTCACCAAAATCCCACTCATAGGCCACGATGCTGCCGTCCGGGTCGGACGAGCCGGAGCCGTCGAAGCTCACTGCCACCCTGGCAACACCGCTGTAGGGTCCACCGGCATCACCCACCGGCGGCTGGTTGGGCGGCGGAGCCGGCGGCTGAGGTGCACAGTCGGCCGGAGCGTTCGCCACGTCCAGCTCGGCGGCGGAGCCGCCGGTCTGTGCCGCGTAGACCCGACAAGGCACTGGGCTGAGCTTCCCGACCGTCACCCTCCATTTCCCGTCCAGGACGGTGTCGTAGCCGATGATCTGCCCCAGGTTGTAAGCGTTGGCGACCGCAACCGACGCCCCCTCCGTGCCGGTGCCGCTAACATCCAGTTCCGCCGCGTCTTCATTCCAAGTCGCGCTATTGATGACGAGGGACTCAGCGAGCGCGGAAGCCGCCGCCAGCGTCATGCCAATGCCGACAGCGAGCAGCCCCATCAGGGCGCACCGTCCTCGCATGCTGTGTGTGTTTCGCATCTTCATCTCGTTCCTCTCAAACCTCACTCTTGGGACCCTTCTACCGTCAGCGCTTGGCCGACTTGGGCGGCGAGGCACCGCCGTTCGCGTTGATGCCTCGCCCCCTTCGCCGTTGGCGCCTAGTTGGGCCGCTTCATGTACCCAGGTGCTCCACCCAGATTCAGGATGGAGTCATATACCGTCTGCATGACGTATCTGTAGTTGTGGATACCGCTGCCCGGGTCCTGGGCACAGTGATAGTTGTAGGCAGCCGCGAGGAGCGGCTTGTCGAAGGTGGAATAGCTCCCCGCCGGAACCGGGTCAGTGCAGCCACCGATCCCCTCGTAGCAGCTCGCCGTGAAGAAGTACGGGTAGCCGCCGGGGGTATACATGATCGGATCGAGCCCATTGGCATAGGCGTACTGGTTCATGACCAGGATCAGCTTCGCCTGCATGCCGTCGATCTCGTGGCGGAAGCTGTCGCCGGCGCATACCCACGGTGGGGCGCCGTTGCAGCTTCCGTCATAGTCCACGTTGGGAAACCCGAAGGGCCTTCCGAGATCGTCGAAATCCTCCAACGGCCAACCGTCCGCAGCTAAGTGGCAGCCGCTGCAGTCCTCGATGTTCGGGAAGAAGTCGTGGTCCTTCTCCACGATCTCCTCACCGGTGACTGGATCGATCTCATGCGTATAGACGTTCAGGTGGCATTGGATGCAGTTCTGCCGCTGCACCTGCTCGTGGCCGCGGAAGCCGTTCTTCTCCGCGTAGGTCTTGCCCGGATACTCGTACCCGGCGTGGACCTCAGAGCCGAAGAAGATGGCGGCCTCCGCGAAGTAGTGGCGGTTGATGAAGCGGTAGTAGCCGTTGCTGCCCGGGGTCGCGTACTCGACGGACAGGCCCGACTCGCGGCCCTGGTGGCACTGCATACAGATGTTGCTGGAGTCGCCGAGGGTCTTGAGGTCGCCCGACGGGAATGCCACCTGCTGTACTTTGCCGGCGTCGTAGACGGTCTCTCCCCCGCCGTTCTCCTCGTGGCAGGTGTTGCAGTTCAACACCTTCGGGTAGATAGCCGAGTGGGCCGTGACGGCAGTGAAGTCAGGGTGAGTATTATTGCTGTCGAGCGTATATTCGGGAATTCCTGTAACCGGATCGCTGCTGTCCGCGAGCTGCTTGAAGCCGCCCTGGGAGTGGCAGCGGGAACAGCTCGAGGAGACCTCGCCCTCCGCGTTCCAGTGATTGAAGGGCTCGCCGTAACCGTCGGCGTGACCGGAGAACGCCCACTGCGTCACGATGTTGTCCGAGCCGCCGTTCGGGTCATGCGCGTGGCACGAGGTGCAGGAATCGGGCATTGGGCCAACCTGGAAGCCGTCAACGAGCAGGAAATCGGTCCACTGGAAATCCTCGGGCTGCATTACGAAGCCCGGCCAGATGGGCTCGAAGGTGTGGCTGTGCAGGTCGCCGCCCCTGACCTCTTCCGGCTGGCCGAAGCGGTTGAGCACGATAGCCGGCTCGATGGCGGACTTGCCTGTGGGGGGCATGTGGCAGCTGGTGCAGCGGGTCTCGAAACCGACTTCCATGAAGGCTGCGCTTTTCACGTGTGCCTTGACCACGGTCGCGACCTTGTCCGGGTCGCTCTGCACATCGTCCTCGGTCAGGTCTGCGAAGGGACCATGGGTCGCGTGACAGATCAGACAGAGGGTGTTCCGGCCCGTATCTGTCGGGATCCCCTCGAGGTTGGCTGTCACCAGATGGACGTTGTCGGCCTTGTGCATGTCGTGGCAGACGAAGCAGGGATGGTCGTAGGGTTTGTCCGCGGCGTGGGGCCCATTGGCGTGGTCCTGGCCCTGCTGGCTGTTGAAGGCCGCCGCAATAAACTCCTTTTCCGCGTCCCAGAGTCCGTTGTGGTTCAGGTCCTCTTCCGGATCTAAGATTCCGTTGCCGTTGGAGTCCACCTCTTCTTGGGCCACGAGGTCGATCATGCCGTTGCCGTTCGCATCGTGGGCGCCCCAGTAATAGTTCGGGTTCTGGGAGATGGTGAAGAAGCCGCGCAGGTCTTCGTGCCCGACCTGCCCGATCTGGAACAGCAGGGGCTCACCGTTGTCCTTGGTCTTGCTGGGATAGAGCAGGGCGCCATCGCCCTCCCCGTAGTTGCCCGTACCCTGCTGGTGGCACTGATAGCAGACGTTGTTCTGCGCAATCAGATCGTCGATGACGCTCAGCTGGTTGTCGTCGTTGAGATCGGTCGTTGCCCACAGCGTTGCCGGATTGACGATGGTCGCCTTCTTGAGCGCCACGGTGGGGGCTAGGACATGATCGCTACCGGGGCCGTGGCAGGCCTCGCAGGCCACGTTCATGTCGGCAAACGTCATCGTCCACAAACCGTTCGCGTTTAGTGCAACCTCGACGCCGGTTGAGTGGCAGCCTGCGCAGCGCCGCTCGTAGGCGGTCTCGGGGCTCTCTAGGTCGGTCTCCGCGATTGGCAGGTTGTCCACGTCATACCACTCGGAGAGGTTGTACGGGACGTACTCTCCCGTCTTGGCGTTGAACTGGAGGGGCAACACGTAGTGGCTGGCGCCGATCTTGGTGATGTAGAGCTGCTTCCACTGCGCCTCGCTGTTCAGGATCTTGCCGTCCATGTCCTCATCCGCGACGGTGGGGTTCTGCACCGCGGAACCGCCGATGGTGTAGGCAATGGCGTACTTGGTTCCGCCGATCTGGACTAAGGGCCCCAACTGGTCGCTCTTGCCCAGTACGGGGGCATTGGCGCCCAAATCCGCGAAGGCGTCGCCGCCAGGGAGCTCGGTAATCGCGGTCTCGCTGCCGTCGAAGAAATCCGAC
>Ga0316579_10000115_pt1 | contig 21595 bp, 17 predicted proteins | sample J5NA_2_FD_203074 | JGI IMG/M metagenome (GOLD analysis project Ga0316579, IMG submission 203074) | Rhizosphere microbial communities from salt marsh grasses in Alabama, United States - J5-7_160517rDrA | ecosystem: Host-associated > Plants > Roots > Rhizosphere | place: USA: Alabama | collected... | reverse complement strand
TCTCTCACCTCTTCCCACCCCAAGCCTCACATCGCCCTCATCATCGATGACATCGGTGATAATCTGCACTTAGGTCTACGCGCCATCCGCCTGCCCGGCAAGGTCACCTGCGCCTTTCTGCCCCACACCACATATGCCCGTCGCTTGGCGGTTTCCGCTCACAAACGCAATAAGGAAGTCATGCTCCATCTCCCCATGGAATCCGAGGTGGGCAAAGCACCCGGACCGGGCGCCTTGACCCTGGACATGACCCGGGCCGAATTCATCCAGACCGTTGACTCCGATCTTGAGGCGATACCCTATGCCAGCGGCGTCAATAACCATATGGGCAGCCTGATGACCCAGCACCCTGGCGACATGCGCTGGCTGATGCAGGAGATCAACCGCCACGGCGATCTGTTCTTTGTCGACAGCCGCACCACCGAGTACACCGTGGCACAGCAGGTCGCCAGGGAAAGCGGTATCCCCAATGTGCGCCGCGACGTCTTTCTCGACAACGTCCAGGATCCGGCGGCCATCGCCGCGCAGTTCGCCCGTTTTATCGCCCTGGCCAAGCACCTCGGCACCGCCGTTGCCATCGGTCATCCCCACCCGACCACGCTGAGCTTTCTTGAAAAACAGTTACCCCGGCTGCATGAGGAAGGTATCGAACTGGTGTCGGTATCCGAGTTAATCAAATTCAAACAACGCCCTCAAACGATCTACGCCTCCCGACCGCTGCTGATGGGTGCGGTCATACCGGATATCACCGCCGAGAGCGGTGGACACCCCGTGGTCGTCACCCCCTAAGCGGCGTCTTCGAGTTTTCAAACCGGCCCTCAGCGGCTATGCTTGAAACGATACCAGCAGTCAACTTTAGGAGGACCCACTATGGCCAAGGTTCTCGTTCCCCTCGCCAGCGGCTGTGAAGAATTAGAAGCCGTCACCATCATCGATCTTTTGCGGCGCGCCGGCATCGAGGTCATCAGCGCGGGTTTGGAAGCGGCACCGCAAGCCGTGCGCGCCAGCCGCGGCACCTTATTGATCCCTGATACCTCGCTGGAACAGGCTTTAAAGCATGATTATGACATGGTGGTTTTGCCGGGCGGCCAGCCCGGCACCGATAATCTCAACGCCGACCCGCGCATTCATGCATTGCTCGAACGCATGGCGAAACATGAAAAATATATCGCCGCCATCTGCGCCGCGCCCAAGGTGCTGGCAAGCGCCGGCCTATTGAAAGGTCGACGCGTCACCAGCTTCCCCGGCGCTTTGAACCCGTCCCAGCTCGCGGTTGTGCGCTATGAGGAAACCGCCGTAGTACAAGACGGCCATATCCTCACCTCGCGCGGCCCCGGCACTGCCATGGACTTCGCCATGACCATCATCGAAATCCTGGCGGGCAGGGCAAAACGCGACGAAGTCGAACAGGGCTTGGTCCGCCCACGACATTAAGTGATTCAGCGTATTGAATTGCGACCATCGACCTGAACAACCATGATGGCTGTCGGCGACGAAAAATCCTCAGTCACGCCCACCGGGCCATGACGCGATGAGCAAATAGGCCCCAGCCAAGCCCAGCAGCCAGGTGAGGATGGGCGCATTACCGAACATATTGGGCGAATAGCCGTCCAGGCCGAGAATCACCGCGGCGCTGATTAAGAATGCCGCGCCGGTGATGGCGAGATAAATACGCTGCTGACCTCGCTGTAAGGTGTAGCGGAGTTCTTCCCACTCGGCCGGGCTCACCACCACCTTGAGTTCACCCTGCTCGGCACGGCGCAACACATCATAGAGCAAGGCGGGCACCTGCGGCAGGCGTTCCGCCCAACGCGGCGCCTCGCGGCCCAGACCTTGAAAAAATGCCCGCACCCCGATCTGCTCACTCATCCAGCGTTCCAGGAACGGCTTGGCGGTCTGCCAAAGATCAAGATCGGGATAGAGTTCGCGGCCCAGGCCCTCGATATTGAGCAAGGTCTTTTGCAACAACACCAGCTGCGGTTGTACTTCCATATGAAAGCGCCGCGCCGTCTGGAACAGGCGCAATAACAATTGACCGAAGGAAATGTCTTTGAGTGGCCGTTCGAAGATCGGTTCGCACACGGTGCGTATCGCAGACTCGAATTCCTCGACCCGCGTCCCGGCAGGGACCCAACCGGACTGCACATGCAGTTCGGCGACGCGGCGATAATCACGCTTAAAAAATGCCACAAAGTTTTCCGCCAGGTAGCGCTGATCGACGGGACTCAGGGTACCCATGATGCCGAAGTCGACGGCGATATAACGGCCCTCGGGCGAGACGAAGATGTTGCCGGGATGCATATCCGCGTGAAAGAAACTGTGACTGAAGACCTGGGTGAAAAAGATCTCCACGCCCCGCTCCGCGAGCTTCGCGAGATCGACGCCTTGACGCTTGAGTTCCGCCACATCGCTGATGGGGGTGCCGTAGATACGCTCCATCACCATCACCTGGCGGCGGCAAAACGGCCAATAGACCTCCGGCACATACAGCAGCGGCGAATCCTGAAAGTTGCGCCGCAGTTGCGAGGCGTTGGCCGCCTCGCGCAACAGATCGAGTTCGTCGAGTATAGTCTTTTCGTATTCCGCTACTACTTCCCGCGGCCGCAGCCGCCGCCCCTCTCGCCAATAGCGTTCCGCCAACTCGGCCACCACGTACAACAAACCGATATCGCGGGCGATGGTCTTGTGTATGCCGGGTCGCACCACCTTGACCACCACATCCTGGCCGTTCAGCAGGCGCGCCAGATGCACCTGGGCGATGGAGGCTGAGGCATGAGGTTGTTCATCGAAATGCTCAAAGAGCTCGGTCACCGGCTTATTGAGGGATTTCTCTACAATGGCCCGCGCCTCGATGCCTGGAAAGGGCGGCACTCGATCCTGGAGTTTGGCCAGCTCCTGGGCGACATCGTCGGGCAATAAATCACGGCGCGTGGAGAGCATCTGCCCGAACTTGACGAACATTGGGCCCAATTCTTCCAGGCTGCGCCGGATCCGTTCGCCGCGCGGCGGCATCTCCCCGCGAAACCAATGCCAAGGCAAAAGATAGAGTAAAAACCGCACGGGGCGGAACAAGTGGGTGGCCAGGACGATCTCATCTAAACCGTTGCGCACCAACACCCAGTTGATATAGATCAAGCGCAAGGCCTGGCTGGGCCGTAACATCAACATCCATTCACCTCAGGGGTGACCCCAATCCGATGCTTACTAAGCGCATGTTTATTGTTCATGCGGGTCGATCCGGGCTTGGAGGCGTTTGACACGCGCATCCAAACGCTCTACGTCATTGCGCAGCACATCTACGGCGGCGAGAAATTTATTCACCTCATCCCGCTGCGGCAGTTGGCGACTCTCCTCCTGGAGATACTCCGTCAGATCGCGGCCTAAGGTGTCCACGCTCTTGGCACCCCACTGCAATGCATCCCGCACCAGGTTCCCTACTTGATGCGCCGCTGCATCGCCGACCAGATGAGATAATTGCTCTTCCCAGTCGATGTCGAGCTCACGCAGCACGGACTCGAAACGCTGTCCCAGCGTCACATCACCGCTAATCTGCACCTCGCCCGCGAACAACAGGCCGCGTTCCTCACCGATACCAACGCGCGCCAGCGCCAAGGGAGTGCCGCTGATCACGGCGTCCGCGCTGCCGTCGAACTCCCGCAACAGCTGGATTCCACCGCTGTGCGGCGCCATGTACAGGGTAATCCCTACACCACGCAGCTCTACGGCAATCAGCTTGCCGGTCATTCCGGCCAAGCGGGACAGGGTCTCCGGATCGAGGCTCAGGTAACGATTCAGCGTGATTTCCAATCCGGCCAGAACGAGGGCGGGCACGCTCACAGCTTGTATCCTCGGTGCAGAGCCACGATACCGCCGCTCAAATTATAGTAATCGCAATGTTTGAAACCGGCTTCGATCATCATCCCTTTCAGGGTTTTCTGATCCGGGTGCATACGAATGGACTCCACCAGATAGCGATAACTCTCCGCGTCGTTCGCCACCAGCTTGCCCAGCCAGGGTAGGAATTTCGAATAGGCATCATAGAGCGGTCGAATCGGGGCCAGGGGCTTGGAAAACTCCAGCACCAATAACCGGCCGCCGGGTTTCAATACCCTGTGCATCGCGCTCAGGGCGGCGGCGATGTGTGTGACGTTGCGCAGACCGAAGGCGATGGAGACGCAATCGAAGCTATGATCGGGAAACGGCAGGCGTTCTGCATTGGCCAATGCATGGCTTATATTGCCGGAGATACCGCGATCCAACAGTGCATCACGGCCGCGTTCCAGCATGGCGTTATTGATATCTGTCGCCACCACCCAGCCATTGCTTCCCACCCGCTCGGCGAAGGCCGCGGCGAGATCGCCGGTACCGGAGGCCACGTCCAGGACTGCCTGTCCCGGGCCGACCCCGCTCAATTCAATGGTAAAACGCTTCCACAGCCGGTGCACCCCCAGCGACATCAAATCGTTCATGATGTCGTATCTTTTCGCCACCGAGGTGAAGACACCCGCCACCAGACGCGCCTTGTCCTCGGCCGCCACTTTACGGAAACCGAAATGCGCGGACTGATCGGATGGGTCGTGCTTATTATTCATATATGATCACGGCATTCGACGGCGTTATGCCGGTGTTGCGCGCTGATATCCCGCCTTGGCCAGTTGATCCAGGTATTCCTGCCATCTGGCCTCTTGTTGTGTGCCTAATGTGTACAGCCAATCCCAAGAATAGATCCCGGTGCTATGGCCATCGTCAAAGTACAGTTTTACGGCGTAGTTGCCCACCGGTTCGATGGCGGTGATGTTGACATTCTCCTTGCCCAGCTGCAACACCTCCTGTCCGGGCCCGTGACCGCGCACCTCGGCGGACGGCGAATAGACACGCAAGTATTCACACGGCAGCTTGAAGCATGTCCCGTCATCGTAGCTCACCTCCACCAGGCGTGAAGTGCGGTGCAGGCGAATGTCGGTGGGATACGGCATGGTTTTCCTTTATCCGAAGTTTCAGCGGATAGCTTATAGAATATAGCGGCTCATATCCTCATCCTGCGCCAACTGGGCGAGCCGCTCATCCACATAGGCGCCGTCTATGGCCACACTCTGGCCTTGCTGATCGGGAGCCTCAAAGGAGACCCCTTCCAACAGCCGTTCCATCACGGTATGGAGACGCCGCGCCCCGATATTTTCGGTGCTCTCGTTTACCGTCCAAGCGATCTCTGCGACACGGCGTATGCCATCCTCGGTAAAGCGTAACTCCACGCCTTCGGTATTGAGCAAGGCAGTATATTGCTCGGTGAGCGAGGCATCGGGCTCGGTCAGGATTCGCACGAAATCATCCACCGACAGGGCGTTGAGTTCCACACGGATCGGCAGTCGCCCTTGCAGTTCCGGAATCAAGTCGGAGGGCTTGGAGACATGAAAGGCGCCTGAGGCGATGAACAGGATATGATCGGTACGCACCACGCCGTGCTTAGTGGTGACGGTGCTGCCTTCCACCAGAGGTAACAAGTCGCGCTGCACGCCCTCGCGCGACACATCGGGTCCACCGTGTTCACCGCGCTTGGCGATCTTGTCAATCTCGTCGAGAAACACGATGCCGTTTTGCTCCACGTTCTGCAGGGCGCGGCTCTTGATGTCCTCTTCGTTGATGAGCTTGCCCGCCTCTTCATCGGTGAGCAACTTCATAGCGTCCTTGACGCGCACCCGGCGATGACGGGTGCGCGAACCGGCCATGTTCTGGAACATGCTCTGCAACTGGCTGCTCATTTCTTCCATACCCGGCGGCGCCATGATCTCCACGCCCACCGGCGCGACGCTGGTCTCCACCTCGATCTCCTTGTCATCCATGTCACCCTGGCGCAGCTTCTTGCGAAAAAGCTGCCGGGTGGTGGACTCCTCCGCCGATTCGGCGGTGTAACCGCCGCGCGGCCGCGGCAACAAGGCATCCAACACCCGTTCCTCCGCGGCATCCTGGGCGCGATGGCGGACCTTGGACATCTCTTCCTCGCGGGTCATCTTGATGGACACATCCACCAAGTCGCGGATGATGGAATCTACGTCCCGGCCCACATAACCCACCTCGGTGAACTTGGTGGCCTCCACCTTCATGAAGGGCGCATTGGCCAGCTTGGCCAAACGGCGCGCGATCTCGGTCTTGCCCACGCCGGTGGGTCCGATCATGAGGATGTTCTTGGGGGTTATCTCGTTGCGCAATTGCTCGTCCACCTGGGAACGCCGCCAACGGTTGCGCAAGGCGATAGCCACCGCTCGTTTGGCATCGCCCTGCCCGACGATGTGCTTGTCCAATTCCTGGACGATTTCTCTGGGTGTCATGTACGACATAACAGCTGTCCGTTCATGTAAGTAAGCCCTTCACTGTATTCGTGTTCGACAGAAGCGGACCGCGATCATTGCGCGGCTTCCAACTCCTCGAGGGTCAAATGATGATTGGTGTAGACGCAAATGTCTGCGGCAATGGTCAGCGCCCGCTCTACGATGGTCCGCGCATCCAGTTCGGTATTCTCCATCAAGGCCCGTGCCGCAGCCTGGGCAAAGGGGCCGCCTGAGCCTATGGCCGCCACGTTGTGCTCCGGCTCAATAACATCGCCGTTACCGGAGATGAGCAGCGAGCTTTGTTTATCCGCCACCACCAGCATGGCCTCCAGGCGGCGCAACACCCGATCGGTACGCCAGTCCTTGGCCATCTCTACCGCCGCCCGCACCAGATTGCCTGAATGCTTTTCCAACTTACCCTCGAAGCGCTCGAACAAGGTGAAGGCATCCGCGGTGCCACCGGCAAAACCGGCGATGACCTTGTCGCTGAACAGGCGCCGCACCTTGCGGGCATTGCCCTTCATCACCGTCTGCCCCAGAGAGACCTGGCCGTCACCGCCGATGACAACCTGATTACCACGGCGAACCGACAGTATCGTCGTGCCTCGAAATTGCTCCACGGGACTCTCCTCGCCGAAAAGGGGTAATATACACGCTTGGTCAGGGTCAAAAAAGCAAACACCCTGCATACTTGGACCCGGCTTGGGGCGAAATGACTCATTTTCAATGCGCAGCTCTGCCCCCCTCGCGATTGGTATAGCGAGCCGATTCACTGCTAAAATACCACCAAAATCACGATAGAACGGCCGCAGACAGTGGCACGGCCAAGGCTAACGCGGGAGGAATCCATACCATCATGTCAAAACTCGTCAAACCCCATGGCGCCGAACAACTCAAACCCTTGCTGTTAGAGGGCGAGGATCTGGCCGCCGAACGTCAACGGGCCGAGGCTCTGCCTAAAGTTCACATCAGCTCCCGCGAGACCGGCGACCTCATCATGCTCGGCATCGGTGGATTTACCCCCCTGGACGGCTTCATGACCCGCGCCGACTGGGAGGGGGTATGCGACGGTATGAAGATGGCCAACGGCCTGTTCTGGCCTATCCCCATCACCTTGTCCACCGACCAGAATACCGCCGATGCCATCAAGACCGGGATCGACGTCGCCTTGGTGGACCGTGAGAGTGACGAGATCATGGCCACCATGAAGGTCACGGAAAAATACACCATCGATAAGGAACACGAATGCGCCATGGTGTTCAAGACCACCGACGCCGAACACCCGGGGGTGAAGATGGTGATGGAACAGGGCGCGGTCAACCTGGCCGGCCCGGTCAAGGTGCTCTCCCAGGGCCGCTTCCCCAGCGATTTCAGCGATGTCTACATGACCCCGACCGAGACCCGCAAGCTGTTCGCCGACAAGGGCTGGTCGACGGTGGTGGCCTTTCAAACCCGCAACCCCCTGCACCGCTCCCACGAATACCTGGTGAAGATCGCCATCGAGATCTGCGACGGCGTGATGATCCATTCCCTGCTAGGCAAACTCAAACCGGGGGATATCCCTTCCGCTGTGCGCGTCAAGGCCATTAATTCCCTGGTGGAAAACTATTTCGTCAAGGATACGGTGGTGCAATCGGGTTATCCCCTGGATATGCGCTATGCCGGTCCGCGCGAGGCCTTGCTTCATGCACTATTTCGCCAAAACTACGGGTGCTCGCATCTGATCGTCGGCCGCGACCACGCCGGGGTGGGCGAGTATTACGGACCTTTCGATGCCCAGCACATCTTCGACGAAATCCCCGCCGGCGCCCTGGAAACCCAGCCGCTGAAGATCGACTGGACCTTTTACTGTTATAAGTGCGGCGGCATGGCCTCTATGCGCACCTGCCCTCACGAAGGGTCGGATCGCCTGCTGCTGTCCGGCTCCAAGCTGCGCAAGGCCCTGTCCGAGAATGGCGAGGTCCCGGCCGAGTTCTCGCGTCCTGAGGTCTTGGCCATATTGCGCGACTACTATGCCAATCTCGCCGAGCATGAGAAGGTAGAGGTCCAACTCAGCGGCCATTCCGCCCGCTGAGGGGCGGGGATGGATCGAGTGAAATGGGGGCGCAAGTCCCATTTTCTCAAATACTTGGTGCGCATGATTTCCAAACGCCTATCCGCAATTGTTCGGCATCTTCACCATGAACATCGCATCGGGCATGATGCGAATTGACTCCAAATCCGCGAATACAGGTAATTTAATGATAAATATAATCTAATTTTATTTATCCACATCATTACTCAGGAACAGCTTGCTTGACTTTGAGTCTACTCAAACTAACCGTCCGGAGCTTGGATATCTGCACCCCATTTCGTGTCACACTACTGTCACAGTAATGCAATATTCTATGTGGGACTCAGGTCCCGCCCCATGCCATGAACGACATCAATGTAAAATCCCCAAATCTATATATAAATCGGGAACTTAGTCTATTAGAGTTCAACCGCCGCGTGTTGGAACAGGCTAAGGATGAAAATGTCCCTCTGTTGGAGCGGGTGCGTTTCCTTTGCATCTCGTCCACCAATCTTGATGAGTTCTTTGAGATACGCGTCGCCGGACTGAAAAGTCTCGCCGAGGCCGGCAGCGTCCGTAGCGGCCCCGATGGCTTAAGCCCCTTGGAGACGCTGAAGATCATTCGCCACAACGTCGGCCAAATGATTGCGGAGCAGTACCGTATCCTCAATGAGGTCTTGATACCGCAATTGAGCGAACATGGCATCCGGGCGCTGCGTCGCACTCATTGGAGTGAAGCCCAGGACGCCTGGTTGCGCAAGCTGTTCAATAATGAACTCCTCCCCATACTCAGCCCCTTGGGACTTGACCCCGCGCACCCCTTCCCGCGTATCCTCAACAAGAGCCTCAACTTCATCGTGTCGCTCAGCGGCAAAGACGCCTTCGGCCGCAACAGCCGTTTCGCCATCGTTCAGGTCCCCCGCGCCTTACACCGCATCATCTGGCTGCCTGCGGAAGAGACGGGCAGCGGCCCCAACGATTTCGTGTTCCTGTCTTCGGTGATTCATGCCTACGTGGATCAATTATTTCACGGCATGAAGGTCAAGGGCTGTTACCAGTTCCGAGTCACCCGCAACAGTGATCTGTTCGTGGATGAGGAAGAGACACAGGATTTGCTGAGAGCGGTAAAAGGCGAGTTGCTCACCCGCCATTACGGCGATTCGGTGCGGCTGGAAGTCGCCGATAACTGTCCCGATGACATCATCACCTTCCTGCTCAACCGTTTTGAACTCACCAGCGATGATCTTTATAAAGTAGACGGCCCCGTCAATCTCAATCGCCTGCTGGGAATTCTGGAAAAAATAGACCGTCCCGCCCTCTATTACACACCGTTCATACCGGCCTTACCGGCGCGGTTTTCCGGAAGTCACGACATATTCACGGCGATTAGCGCACAAGATATATTGCTGCATCACCCCTTCGAATCCTTTGCCATCATCATAGACTTCGTGCGGCAGGCGGCAGCGGATCCCCAGGTACTGGCCATCAAGCAGACGCTTTATCGCACCGACCCGAGTTCGGCGATCGTCGATGCATTGGTGGCCGCGGCACGGGCGGGAAAAGAGGTGAGTGTTGTGGTAGAACTGCGCGCCCGCTTCGATGAAGAAGCCAATGTCGCCCTTGCTACCCGTCTGCAAGAGGCAGGCGCCCACGTGGTGTACGGCATCGTCGACTATAAAACTCACGCAAAAATGATGTTGGTAGTACGGCGGGAAAACAACCGACTCCAGGATTACATCCACCTCGGTACGGGCAATTATCACTCCTACACCAGCCGGGTCTACACCGATTATTCCCTGTTGACCTGCGACAAGGCCATAGGCGAAGATGTACATCGCATCTTCCTCCAGCTGACCAGCCTCGGCAAGGTCTCCCGTCTCAATCGCTTGCTACAATCCCCATTCACCCTGCACTCCGGCTTGCTGAAACGTATTCAGCGCGAGATGAACCATGCCCGCGAAGGTCAGCGCGCCCGCATCATCATCAAGGTAAACTCGCTGGTCGAACCGCTATTGATCCAGGAAATGTATCGCGCCTCCGCCGCCGGCGTGCAAATCGATCTGATCGTACGCGGCATGTGCTGTTTGCGTCCAGGCATGCCAGGAATATCGGAAAACATTCGCGTGCGCTCGATAATCGGGCGTTTCCTCGAGCACAGTCGTGTCTTTTACTTCGAGAACAACGGCCAGCCGGAAGTGCTCTGCTCCAGCGCCGACTGGATGGACCGCAATATGTTTAAACGCGTGGAAGTTTGCTATCCATTGCAAGACCCCAAATTACGGGAGCGGGTCATCAAGGATCTGGAGGATTATCTCAAGGACAACCAAAACGCCTGGGCACTCCAAGCCGATGGTAGTTACGGACGCATAAGCCCGGCTGAAGGCGAGGCGGCGATCAACGTGCAAAGAAATCTGCTGATGAAGCTTTCCGAAAAACAAATCGCCATCAATGAAACGCCAGCTTTACTCCCAACTCAGCCAGATAGCCCGCCTCCTGTTCGAGATCGGCCCGCGTCAACGGATGGGCGTCAAGCCACTGCTTCGGAAAAACCAAAGACAAAGTCTTCTTCTCTGCCTTCAACTTGAAAGACGGCAACTCTTCACTGCTGCGGCTGCGATGCAATAGAGTCGCCAGGCGCAGCAGTATCGCCAGCCCTTGTATCACTTTGGTCCTGGCTTGGCGCAGCTCATTAATGGCCTTGGAGGGAAACCTGCGCCTATGGGCCAGCACCAGCAGCGCGACCAATTTTTGCTCCTGCAGGGAAAAACCGGCAAGGTCCGCGTTTTCGATCACATAGGCACCATGCTTATGGTACTGGTTATGGGCAATGTCCAGTCCGATCTCGTGCAGCGTCGCCGCCCAGGCGAGCCAGCGGGCACCGGATTCATACTCCAAGCCCCAATCACGCGCCAATTGCTTTAAACAGCGTTGCGCGGTTATCACCACCCGCGCCGCTTGGTCCATGTCCACGTGATAACGTGCCGCCAAGTGGTGCACGCTTTGGCTGCGGATATCGTTATGGCTGATACGACCCTGCAGATCATAGAGCAGACCCTCACGCAGGGCGCCGTCCGCGACCCGCATCTGTTTTATGCCCAGCGCCTCGAAGCAGGCCAGCAGGATCACAACTCCACCGGGGAAAACCGCGACCCGATCCTGACTCAGGCCCGACATCTTCAGGCGATTTATGTGGCCGGCGTCGAGCAAGGCACGCTGAGTACGCCGCAGCGCCGATAAGGTGATGCCTTCGTGCTCCCAGCCGGCGGCCTGGATAACCTTATCGATGGCACGGATGGTTCCGGAGGCACCGACTGCGGTGTCCCAACCCTGCTTACGATAAACAGCGATTTTCGGTTCGAGTTCAAGGAGCGCAAACAATAAGGCCTTCTCCCATGCCGCAGCTGTAATCGCGCCGTCCTTGAAGTAACGCCGCGACATAGAGACACAGCCCATGCTCAGGCTTTCCATGAGACTGGGCTTTGCGCCCTTGCCGATGATCAACTCGGTGCTGCCGCCGCCGATGTCGATTACCAGGCGTTTCTTTTCGTCCAAGGCCAGGCTGTTGAAGACGCCCTGATAGATCAGGCGCGCCTCTTCCGTACCGGAAACGACTTCAATCGGATGACCCAGTAGGCGCTCCGCATTGACGATGAACTCGGGACCGTTACCGGCGCTGCGCAAGGTATTAGTGCCCACCGCCCGAACACAGCTCTGGGGCACATTGACGAGACGCTGACCGAAGCGCTCTAGACACGCCAAGGCGCGGCGTTGCGCCTCTTCATCCAGGCGTTGCCATTCATCCAGGCCATCGGCGAGCCGCACCGGCTCACGCAGACGATCGATGATCTTAAGCTGGCCGTTCTTGATATGGGCGATCACCATGTGAAAGCTGTTCGAGCCCAGGTCGATCGCCGCCACTTCGGTCTGCTGTGGATCTTGTCGCTGCAGCTCAGCCATTCAGTGCTCGATCCCCGGCGGGCCGGAAGTCATTCAACTCTCTCATCAACGCAACCCCCGCAGCAAGTCCGGGGTCAACAGCCATTCGAGCCGTGCATGACCCTGCCGTGCCGGAATCTCCACCAGGCAGGCCGAAGCTTTACCCAGCTCCACGAAGGCCTTTCTGTGCCCGCTGAGGACCACGCACAGCCAGCGGCTCAAACCCGGCTCGTGTCCCACCAAAATTAAGCGATCCACCGGCTGTTGCTGCAGCCATGCGTTCAAGGCGGCGGCACCCTTGCCCGGCGACAGCGCCGTCGTTTCATGCAGCGATACGCCCGGATAGCAGGTCGCCAGGATCTCAGCGGTTTGCCTGGCCCGCAGCAAGGGACTATGGGCGATGAACTCGGGATACGGAAATATATTCTTCAATCCCTGCGCGCCCTTGCTCATTTTCTTCCGGCCTTTGGCGGTCAAGGCGCGCAGCGCGTCGGGTTGTTCCGCTTGCGCCTGTTCGGCGATCGCATGCCTCACCACGACGATCTGCTTTCCGCTTGCCCCATCCATGTTCCGCCACCCTCAGAATCGACAAAGACATTATTGCAGATACATGAGCGTTTGTGCGGTTCTCTCAGCAGCCTTGAACGAACGGTTTCGGAATGCGTCGCTCAGGCAAGGGAACATGTGACCGGCAACGGCGAAGAAATCTCAAGATCAGCCGGGCACGAGGCTATGCCCGGCCGACGCTTACCAGTGCAATGCCCGCAGGCGGGATATCTTTTTATGCTGATGGGCCTCCATACGAATAAGCACATTATCGAGGGCGCGCAGTGCCTGCAGTATGTAAGGCCCTTTATTCAACATGACGCACTCAGCCCGCACCCCCATGGCGGCATCGGTAAATTCCGGACGGGAACGGCTGCCGGTCTTGGCCAGCGTTTCCAATACCTGAGTGGCCCAGATCACCGGCACATGGGCCGCCTCGCACAACCACAGCAATTCCTCCTGAATCTCCGCCAGGCGGACACTGCCCAATTCCACGGATAAATCGCCGCGCGCGATCATCACCCCTAGAGATTGGCGACCGATGGTGCCCAACAGTAACTCGGGCAAGTTGCGCACGGCGCGATGGGTTTCGATCTTGGCGATAATGGACAGGTGACGTGCATCGCGTTTATCCAGCTCGGCGATCAGGCAATCCATATCTGCCAAAGTCTCGACAAATGAGAAGCCCACCATATCGGCGTGCCGGCATACAAAATCCAAGTCTTCCGTATCCTTATCACTCAAGGGCGGTAGACCCAAGTCCAAATCGGGGAAATTGAAGCCCTTCTCCGGACCGATGCGCACACCATCGGGACCGGCGTGATCCACGCGCAGCATTACTCCCGAGTCGTTGACGCTCTCCACGACCGTTCCCAGCTTGCCGTCATCTATCCAGACAGCGGCCCCGGGTCGCAGCCCTTCGACCAGCTGCGGCATTGAACAGCTGATATGCGCCGGAGCCCGCACGTTACCCTGCTGATCATGGACTGCGGGCCGCCCCGGACTGCCATCTTTGGTCAATAACAGACGGTCACCCTGATACACTCGAATCTCTAACGGCTTACCAGGAAACGAACACACGGGGTATTGGCTTACGGTGCGATAATGGCCATCCGCCCGGCGGCTCTGCAAATCGAACACGGTTTCGGCGGAGAGATAGGCGCTTTTGTCGCAGTGGGCTATCCAATAGCGATCAAATATGCGCTCGACCAGCTGGAAATAGCGGCGCTTACCCCGCAGGTCGGTAAAAAAGAGACGCCCATCCGGCAAAAGACGGTCAAAGCATTCCTGCGGCACGGCCAGACTGTATTGTCCTTTGGGCACGGGCGATGATTCATCGTCTACCGAAATCGCCTCGGACTCGATACGGATAACGGCCGAGGAAATAACCCGCCCCAGGGCATCCTTTCTCGGCTTGATATGCAGCACGGCAGGCCCCCGTTCAACGGGGCCGGTGCGGATCTTATGTCCCGCCAGATCCATAAGGATTTTGCAGGACCGGCCGTTTTGCTGGGAGGCGAGACGCACGTTATCCACCATGCTCTCCCAAGCGGCGGGGGCATCGTGGGCGCAGTTGATTCGTGCGCAGTCCATACCGTTATCCAGCAAAGACTTAACCATGCCGAAATTCCAGGCCGCCTCGGAGGGCAAAGTCACCATGATACGGACGCTGCGCGCTCCCGATGATGGCCCGAACAAGGCGTCGGTATGCTGCAACAAAATTTGTGGACCTTCCTCACCCATAGGCCCAACATAGTCATCTCCCTCTCTGGCCTGGTCAGCATTCCCTGCGGCGCGTTTAAGCAAGGACAGTACGCGATCCAAGTTCACCAAAACATGGGGTTCCCCTCGACCCAGAGAAGATAAACCACATGCCGCAAGCCGAGCCTGCAATGGACGGAGATCGATTCTGCGCAAACTGAGATAGTGCGCTAAATTGACGGCGCTATTGGTAAAATAGCCGTCCGGGAAATAAGGTCCGAAAGGCGTGAGCCGCTCTTTGGCGTTTGCAAGGACGTCGCGGCGCAGCATTTCCAAATCCGCGATCAGATGGGTAATTTCTTCGTCTAAACTGTCGGTGGGACTTTCCATAACCTTAGCACGATAACCGGACTATGTGACAAATGTATTACATCGCCCCGCTTCTATTGCATGACACCGAAGCGTCACCATTCAGCAAGTCACCCTGCGCTAATCTCGACGCTATTCGAATGAAATTCCACTATCATAAAGGAGGATAGCAGAGCCAGGATAGTTGATGAATGCCATAAAGCCCAACACGTCATCCCGCTCGAAATCACATATCGCCCCTCGCTCCAATCATCAAAAATCGTATATGGTGCGCAAGCTGGGCCTGAAGCGACTCCAGCATTTCTCCACCCTGATCTCCAAGGCGGGGCACATGGGTAAACCTAAAACTATTCACGATATCCGGGTGGCCAGCCGACGCGTCCAACAAATTCTCGATTACCTCTACCCGGCTCCCCGCCCACCCGCTGTTCGCCGTCTGCGATCCCGTCTCCGCCGTTCACGCCGCATCTTGGGCAAGCTTAGGGATTATGATGTCTTCATCACAGCCATAGACAAGCGATTGAAATTCAAACGGCTTGCACAGCGACCGCTCTTGATTGCAATTCATGACCGGCTTAAGCAGCGCCGCATTAAATTAATGAAAAAAGCACGTGAGCAATTCGATAAAGAAGACGTACCCGGCCTTTGTTCACAATTGAACAACCTACTGAACACTGGCGACCTGCAAACCGGCGCCGAGGAGCCTCCTCCATCCCGGCCGGAAGCCATGGATATTGCCTTGAAGCGACTGTGGCAGGACTTTACCGACGAAGTTGCAGAATCACTGCGCGAACCGCGCCCCGTAAACATACACGGCGTTAGAATCAAGGCCAAGCGCCTACGCTATCTGCTCGAAGTTTTCGAGGACCTCGGTAATCCCCACGCCGCAATGCCCTTAGTATGGTTGCGCCGCCTTCAACAACAGCTGGGTGATTGGCACGACCTTGAAGTCCAAGAGAAAATATTGTTGAAAATAAACTCGCGCCGACCCGTTTTAAGCGCAGCGCTGAAGGACAACTCGCTTAGCGACTTGATAGACAACATGCATGCCGTCAAAACAGATATTGAGCGGGCATACCTGCAGATGGTCGACAATGACCGGGAGTGGACGCAACTGAAGCTATGGATGACCAAGCATTTTGATCCTGCAATGTTCTGATGCCTCGACCGTCCGCATCGCGAATTTAAATGCCCCTCACTTGGGTGAGGGGCTAATCGACTTATTGAATCAGGATAAACAGGGCCCCGTCGCCGCGGCGGATATTCAACAGCAAACCGCGATTATTACCTCCGGCGGCCTTCTGAAAATCCGCCAAGCTTTCCACCGGCCGACGATTGACCGAGACGATGACATCGTTCTTGCGCAGTCCCGCCGCCCACGCCGGGCTTCCCTGCACCAGATTCACTACCACGATACCTTTCAGATGACCGTAATCAGAACTGTCTTCCGCAATCGCACCGAAGGTCGCACCTTGCAAACGTGGATTGATACGTTTCCCTTCCAGTTTGTCCTGGACCGTCTCGGCAATAGTCACCTTGATGGTGCGCGTTTTACCGTCACGCACCACATCCAGCGTCACAGTCTCACCCACCGGCAGCAAGCCGATACTGGTACGCAGTTCGCTGGAGGTCGTCACAGGCTTACCATTGACACTGATTACCACATCACCGGCCTGCAGTCCCGCCCGTTCCGCGGGAGAATCCTTGACCACCTGGGAGATAACGGCACCCTGGGTCTCCTTGATATGGAAGGCCTTGGCGAGATCCGGGGTCAAGTCCTGTACCATTACCCCGACACGACCGCGATGCACCTCGCCATGCTGTATCAATTGCGTCATAACCTGCTGGGTCATGTTGACGGGGATGGCAAAGCCGATACCCACATTACCGCCGCCCGGCGCAATGATCGCCGTGTTTATGCCCACCAGTTCGCCTTTCAAATTCACCAGTGCACCGCCAGAATTACCTGGATTGATAGAGGCGTCGGTCTGGATAAAGTCCTCGTAGCCCTCGATCCCTAAACCGGTACGCCCCAGTGCGCTGACGATGCCTGAAGTCACGGTTTGACCTAATCCGAATGGATTGCCTATCGCCACTACAAAATCGCCCACCCGCAATTTATCGGAATCGGCCACGGGCACGGCGGTCAGATTGTCGGCAGGGATCTGCACCACCGCTACATCCGTTTCCGGATCGGTCCCCACCAACTTGGCATTGAGGCTACGACCGTCCTTAAGGGTCACGGTGATTTCATCCGCCTTCGCCACCACATGATTGTTGGTCAGCACATAACCGTGCTTGGCATCGACGATGACGCCCGAACCCAGCGCTTGGGTCTTCCGTTCACGCGGCACATTGGGGACGCCGAAGAAGCGGCGGAAAAACGGATCTTGCAATAATGGGTTGTCCTGTACGCGCACGCGGCTTTCGGTAGCGATGTTTACCACCGAGGGCAACACCCGATCCAGCATCGGCGCCAGACTGGGGAGCACCTCGCCTTGACTGTCTTCCGCCGGTAATGCGGCTTGCGCAGCTTGCACAAAGCCCACTGCATTGACCAACAATATCAAGGCTGCGGCCTTCATCAGAATAGTCTTTTTCGTTTTCATCTCAGTTTGCGATCCTTTCTATTTAAGTTCGCTGGTCATAATTTTCCCATCACTTCTGAAAGCAGGCCCCCGCCACGCATCACGAGCCAAAGCGATGGGGGTTAGATGCTATCTCCCCTCCTGGGTTCAGCTTTTTTACGGGAGAACATGTAATCCAGCATCGGCGCAAGGCATCATTTCAGTACGACCGCCTCCAGTCAATTATAGGAATTACCGCATTTTAGCCCTACAATTATGACCACAATATATAGTGGTAACGATTTTGCAGTACAAATGCCAACAATTGACTACATAAGCGCCAAGCGCCAACCATAAAATTATAACTATATAATTTTTATATAAAATTAAACATGTCTATCTTTCCAAAAAATTAATTGACAGAAGCCGGCATCACGCCTAATCTTTTCATCCATCCCATATCTTGTGTTTGCGCCAAAGCGGCATAGGCGCCCCTATAGTATGGGTAATCAAGGAACTTTTCGCATTAACAGCCAAGGGAGGGGGAAATAAGTAATATGAAGACTGCTCATCTGAAGGCCGTCTCGGTGAAGGTATCCGACATTCCATACCAGCCCGCCTCACTCGACATCTGGGATAAAAAATACCGACTCAAGGCCAAGAATGGCGATGTAATCGACGCCGACCTCGACGACACTTATAAGCGGGTGGCGCGGGCCCTCGCCGATGTGGAAGCCACCCCGGAATTGCGGGAACACTGGCACGACGAGTTCCTGTGGGCCCTGCGTCACGGAGCCATCCCCGCCGGACGCATCACCTCGAATGCCGGCGCCTTGGCCTATAAACCGGCCACCTCGACCATCAACTGCACCGTGTCCGGTAGCGTTACCGATTCCATGAACGATATCCTGCAGAAGGTGCATGAAGCGGGGCTGACCCTCAAAGCCGGCTGCGGCATCGGTTATGAGTTCTCCACCTTGCGCCCCAAGGGTGCGTATGTATCCGGGGCCGGTGCTTATACCTCCGGCCCCCTGTCCTTTATGGATATCTATGACAAGATGTGCTTCACCGTCTCTTCCGCCGGCGGTCGCCGCGGCGCCCAAATGGGAACCTTCGACGTGGGACACCCCGATGTATCGGACTTCATTCGCGCCAAACGGGAAAACGGCCGTTTACGCCAATTTAATCTGTCGCTGCTCGTCACCCAGGATTTTATGGAAGCGGTAAAGAGCGATGCTCACTGGAAGCTGGCCTTTCCCCTTACCCGTAAAGAAGCGGAGGCCGATCAACTGGACCTCAACAACCCAGAACAAGTGATATGGCGGGACTGGCCGGTGCAGGAAGCTTATCTCAGCAATGCCGCGGGACTGGTTGCCCATAAGGTCTACAAGGATATCCGCGCACGCCGCTTATGGGACATGATCATGTCATCCACCTACGACTTTGCCGAACCGGGCTTTATCCTCATTGATAAGGTCAATGAGATGAACAACAACTGGTTCTGCGAGAATATCCGTGCCACCAATCCCTGCGGCGAGCAACCTTTGCCACCCTACGGCTCCTGCCTGCTGGGCTCTATCAATCTTACCAAGTTCGTGCGCGAGCCTTTCAGTGATCGCGCCCACTTTGATTGGGCGGAATTCCGCAAGGTCGTGTCGATATTTACCCGCATGCTGGATAATGTGGTGGAAATCAACGGCCTGCCACTGCAAGGGCAACGCGACGAGATCCTGCGTAAGCGTCGTCACGGCATGGGCTATTTGGGACTGGGTTCCACCCTCACCATGTTGCGTATGAAGTACGGCTCCGCCGAGTCCGTGCAATTTACCGAGCAAGCCACCCGCGAGATGGCATTGGTGGGTTGGGAAACCGCTGTGGAACTGGCCGAGGAAAAAGGCCCGGCCCCCATCATGGAAGAGGAGTTCACCGTCACCGCCGAGATGCTGCGCAAGCGCCCCGAGATGGCTAGTGACGGCTGGAAAACGGGCGATACCATCAAAGGCAAGGTATTACACGCACGCTATAGCCGCTATATGCAGCGTGTCGCCGAAGTGGCGCCCGCCTTGGTGGATCAAGTGGCTGAAAAAGGCGCGCGCTTTACCCACCACACATCCATCGCCCCCACCGGCACCATTTCATTATCGCTGGCCAATAATGCCAGCAACGGCATTGAGCCCAGCTTCGCCCATCATTATTTCCGCAACGTGATCCGCGAGGGCAAAAAGAGTAAGGAAAAGGTTGACGTGTATTCCTTCGAGTTACTCGCCTACCGGGAATTGATCAATGCCAAGGCCGTGCCGTTCTCGGAGCAGGAAGACGAACGCCTGCCTAGCTACTTCATTACCGCCGAGGATATTACTCCCAAGGAGCACGTCGATATCCAGGCGGCGGCCCAGAAATGGGTGGATTCATCCATTTCCAAGACCGCCAACGTCCCGACCGATTACCCCTACGAGGATTTCAAGGATATCTATCTCTATGCCTATGATCAGGGCTTGAAGGGGTGCACCACCTTCCGTTTCAACCCGGAAGCCTTCCAAGGCGTCCTAGTCAAAGAGAGCGATCTGGCCAACACCACTTATCGCTTCACCCTGGAAGACGGCTCCGCCGTTGAACTGAAAGGCAATGAGGAGATCGAATATGACGGCGAGACACATACCGCTGCCAATCTTTACGACGCACTGAAGGAAGGTTATTACGGGAAATTTTGAGTGTTTCAGCCCTCAGCTTAAAGCCGATCACTCAAGAGAGGAGTTCATATATGGCTATTAAGATCGAAAAAAAGATTGTCAAATATGGCGTCATAAAAGAAGGCGAGAAAGTCGACTCGCCCGCCGCAAGAACAAGTGAAGACAGCGATGACACTTCCAATGTCATTCATATGCATGAAAAGATCGAGCGGCCCGACATATTGCTCGGCTCGACCTACAAGGTAAAGACCCCTTTATCCGAGCATGCGCTGTACGTCACCATCAACGACGTGATACTAAACGCCGACACCCCCCACGAATTGCGCCGCCCCTTCGAAATTTTCATCAATTCGAAGAACATGGATCACTTCCAATGGATCGTCGCCCTCACCCGGATCATCTCCGCCGTGTTTCGTAAAGGCGGCGATGTCACCTTCCTGGTGGAAGAACTCAAGGCGGTCTTCGATCCGCGGGGAGGTTACTTCAAGAAAGGTGGTAAATATATGCCCTCCTTGGTGGCGGAGATCGGCGACGCCATCGAAAGCCATCTGCGTATCATTGGACTGATTAAGAATGACGGGCCGGATGAACATCAACAAAAACTCATCGCCGAAAAACGCAGCCAGTTCGAGCAAAATCAGCAACCATCATCCACAGGCGAAGAAAGCTCCGGCTTCCCAGACAACGCGCAGCTGTGCATCAAGTGTCACACCAAGGCTGTCATAATTATGGATGGTTGCCTGACCTGTTTGAATTGCGGGGATTCTAAATGCGGCTAAAGGCTCCGCCGGCGATCGACCCATTAAATCAAAAGAAGGCGGCCTAGGCCGCCTTCTTTAATTCATGCAGAAACGTTGCGCCTCATCAGGCTACCAACATTGACTGCCAGTACCCGTAGAGGTTTTTGCCCCCTTACTGTCCAACATAATAGTGAGGCACTCCTTATCATTCATGACTGCCCCAGAGTTAGGCGTCGCTCTGAGCGTATAAGCATCTGCCGTCCGGGCGACTGGCTCATCGATCGTATAATAACCCTCTGGAGACGCCGCCGCCAACGCAGGGCATGCAGCATTATTATAGGTATTGTATTCCGTATAACACTTCTCCAAGCTCTGCGCGGCAGCCAATAACGCCGCCCTGGCATCAGAGCGATCAGCCTTCATAATTTGAGAAGTATAGGCTGGATAGGCAATGGCGGCGAGTATTGCAATGATCGCCACTACGATCATCAACTCAATCAAAGTGAAACCGCCATCAGATAACTTTATTCCTTTTCTTGCATATCTTGTTATCTTGCTATTGAACATTTTTCCTACCTCGTTTAGCGCAAATACCAGCTTCATACCCCAAACTCAAATCATCTCGCACGAATATCCGTTAATTGACCTCACTTAATTTGTCGCCACG
>Ga0316579_10000114_pt1 | contig 21604 bp, 21 predicted proteins | sample J5NA_2_FD_203074 | JGI IMG/M metagenome (GOLD analysis project Ga0316579, IMG submission 203074) | Rhizosphere microbial communities from salt marsh grasses in Alabama, United States - J5-7_160517rDrA | ecosystem: Host-associated > Plants > Roots > Rhizosphere | place: USA: Alabama | collected... | reverse complement strand
GATCTATACCACCCGCCCCGACACCCTGATGGGGGTGACCTACGTGGCGGTGGCCGCGGAGCACCCCCTGGCGCACCGGGCCGCCGAGTCGGACCCCGCCGTCGCCGCCTTCATCGACGAATGCCGTCGGGGCGGCGTGTCGGAGGCCGAGATCGAGACCGTGGAGAAGAAGGGCCATCCCCTCGGCCTGGACGCCATCCATCCCGTCAGCGGCGAGCTCGTGCCTATTTTCGCCGCCAACTTCGTCCTCATGGGCTATGGGACCGGCGCGGTGATGTCCGTGCCTGCACACGACGAGCGGGACTTTCACTTCGCCAAGAAGTACGGAATTCCGATCAAACCGGTGATCCTTCCGCTGGACTGGAAGGGTTTGGAAACCAATTTGACCAGGGACAACACGACGGCAGGAGGCGTCCCTTTTGATCGCTCCAATTCGGTGCCCTCGATCGGAGCACCTGGAAAGGAGCCATTGCTTTGGGAGGAATGGGAAGGCCGGTTTGAGCAGAAGGGCGTTCTCTACGATTCGGGCCTATTCTCTGGCCTCACGAGCGAGGAAGCCTTTGACGCGATCGCTGGTTGGCTCGCCGAGCGTGGCCGTGGCGAGAAACGGGTGAACTTCAGGCTGCGCGACTGGGGCGTCTCCCGCCAGCGCTACTGGGGCTGCCCCATCCCGGTGATCCGCACCGCCGACGGCGGCGTGCGCCCGGAGACCGATCTGCCGGTGCGTCTGCCCGAAGACGTGATCGTCGACGGCTCCGGCTCCCCGCTGAAAAAAATGGAATCATTCTCTAATCTCGCCAACGGCGAGATTAGAGAGACCGACACCTTCGATACCTTCTTCGAGTCCAGCTGGTACTACGCCCGGTTCTGCTCCCCTGACTGTGCCAGCGCGATGCTCGACGAGCGTGCCCGCTATTGGCTGCCGGTCGACCAGTACGTCGGCGGCATCGAGCACGCCGTCCTTCACCTGCTCTATGCCCGCTTCTTCCACAAGCTGATGCGCGACGAGGGCCTGTTGGACTGCGACGAGCCCTTCACGCGTCTGCTCACCCAGGGGATGGTGGTGGCGGAGACCTGGTATCGGGAGGATGCCGAGGGCCGCAAGGAGTGGTTCAACCCCGCGGACGTGGAGGTCTCGCGCGACGACAAGGGCAAGCTCCTGGGCGCCGTCCTCAAGTCGGACGGCCAGCCGGTGAGCTTCGGGGGCATCGAGAAGATGTCCAAATCCAAGAACAACGGGGTGGATCCCGAGACCCTGATCGGGCGCTACGGGGCCGACACGGTCCGTCTCTACACCATGTTCACCTCCCCTCCGGACCAGTCCCTGGAGTGGAACGACGAGGGGGTTGAGGGGGCCTACCGGTTCCTCAAGCGGCTCTGGGCCCTGGCGGTGGGGAAGGCCGGGCAGATCCGTGACGCCGCCGAGCCCCTGGATCTGGAGGAAGGGGCGGCCTCGGCCCGGCGGGAGGTCCACGGCGCCCTCAAGAAGGCCCTGTTCGACTACGAGCGCCAGCAGTTCAACACCGTGGTCTCGGCCTGCATGACCATGGTCAACGCGCTCTACCGCCTCGACGACAGCCCCCCCGCGGCGGCCGTGCTCCGGGAGGGCCTGAGCATCTGCCTGCGCCTCCTGGGACCCATCGCCCCCCACGTCACCCACCACCTGTGGCGGGAGCTCGGCTTCGGGGACGACATCCTCGAGGCCCCCTGGCCGGCGGTGGACGAGGCCGCCCTGCGTCAGGAGACGATCGAGTACGTGGTCCAGGTCAATGGCAAGGTGCGGGGAAGGGTCCAGGTGCCCGCCGAGGCTGACCGGGCCCAGGTGGAATCCGCCGCCCTCGAGAGCCCCGCGGTTCAACGCTTCACGGAGGGTCTGACGGTACGCAAGGTCATCCTGGTCCCGGGCAAGCTCGTCAACGTGGTGGCGGCCTAGACCCGTGGCCCGGAGCGCGCCCGGCGAGGACGGGATGGCCGGGACCAAGCGGGTCCCCGGCCGGCCCCGGTCCTGGCCAGGGCTGGTCCTGGCCTGCATCCTGGTGACCCTCGGGGGGTGCGGCTTCCACCTGCGCGGGGCGGTGGAGCTTCCTGCCGATCTGGCGCCCATGTATATCCAGGCGTCCCCGGCCTCCCCGGTGCGCCGCGCCATCGAGGACCAGCTCGCCGGCGCTCCCGCGCAGCTGGCAGCCAGCCCCGCCCCCGCCAGGCTGCTGCTGCGCATCCTCTCGGAGAACCAGTTCTCCCGTGTCGCCGCGGTGGACTCCAGCGGGAAGGTTCTGGCCTATGAGCTCCATTATCTGGTCCGCTTCGACGCCGTCGACAAGGCCGGCAAGGAGCGGCTGTCGCCCCAGACCCTGGAGCTGGTGCGCACCTTCGACAACCCGGACGTGGAGGTCCTCGGCAAGCAGCTCGAGGAGCAGATGATCTACGAGGATTTCGCCACGGACGCCGCCGACCGCATCCTGATGCGCCTGCGTGCCGTGCTCACCTGATCCGCCGAGCCCGTGCGCCTGCGCTTCAACCAGCTGACGGCCCAGCTCACCCGGGGACTCGCCCCCCTCTATCTCGTCTGCGGCGACGAGCCCTACCAGCTGGGCGAGGCGGCCCGCCTGGTGCGCGAGCAAGGCCGAGCCCGGGGCTTCCAGGAGCGGGAGGTGCTGGACGCGGATGCCAGCTTCGACTGGGGGGCGCTGGACGCGGCCGCCTCCGCCTTGTCCCTCTTTGCGACCCGCAAGCTCATCGATCTTCGGATCCTGACCCCAAGGCTCGGCAAGGCCGGCGGGGACGCGATCCGTGCCTACTGTGCCCGGCCCTGTCCCGACAACCTACTCCTGATCGTCGCCCCCGCCCTCGAGCGCAAGGAGCTGGAGACCCAATGGGCCAAGGCGGTGGACGCGACGGGGGCCATCATCCAGGTCTGGCCCCTCAGGGGGCGGGAGCTCACCCATTGGATCGGGGAGCGGCTCGGCGCCCTCGGGCTGCAGCCCGGTCCCGGGGTGGCCGAGCTCCTCGCCGAGCGCTCCGAGGGGAACCTGCTGGCCGCCGCTCAGGAGACCGAGAAGCTGCGCCTCCTGCGGGAGCCCGGGCCCCTGGCCCTCGAGGACTTGCTGGGAAACCTGGCGGACAGCGCCCGATTCGACCTCTTCGCCCTCACCGATGCGGCCCTCGCCGCCGACCGGGCCCGCACCCAGCGGGTCCTGCGGGTGCTGCAGGCGGAGGGCACCGCCAGCGCCCTGATCCTCTGGGCCCTGGCCCGGGAGATTCGAATGCTCGCGGAGGCCGCGGCCGCACGAGCGCGCCGCTCCCCGATCGCCCCGGTCCTCGCTGTCCACAGGGTCCCACGCATGCGCCAGGACGCCGTCGAGCGCGCCCTGCGGCGCCTCGCCCCGGACTTGCTCCAGGACCTGCTGGGCCAGTGCGCCGAGGTCGATCTGGCGATCAAGGGACTCGCTCCCAGCGAACCCTGGCACCAGCTCGCCACCATCGCGGACGCCCTGGCGGCGGGGGCGTCCGGGATCCCGTTGCCCAGTCACTGAGGACCGGTCGCGGGCCCGGTCTGGGCCGCAAACGCCGACCCCCTCGCCCCGGGGGCCGGGCGGGCCGACCTGTCAGATCAGACCGAGGAAGGGCTGCACGTCGACCAGATCGCCGGGGGCCACACTGCCACGGTCTTCCGGGAGGCAGATGAAGCAGTTGGCGTCGGTCATCGAGCGCAGGACGCCGGAGCCCTGGTTGCCGGACAGGCGCACCCGCCAGCCACCGTCGGCTTGGTAGAGGACGCCTCGCGGGAACTCCTGGCGCCCCGGACGCTTGCGGATGGGGCTCTCGCAGGGGACCGGGAAGCTGGGATGCACGGGCAGGGGATCGAGTCCCTGGAGCCGGTGCAGGGCGTCGAGCAGGATCTGGTAGAAGCTCACGAGCGCCGCGACCGGATTCCCCGGGAGGCCGAACAGCCAGGCGCCGCCCAGCCGACCGAAGGCCATGGGGCGTCCCGGCTTGATGTCGATCCTCCAGAAGCGCACCTCTCCCAGCCGGCCCATGATGTCGCGCACATGGTCGGCCTCGCCCACGGAGACCCCGCCGGTGGTGAGGATCGCGTCCGCCTGGGTCGCGGCCTCCCCGAACGCCTGCTCCAGGGCGGGCCGGTCGTCGCGCACGACCCCCAGGTCCAGGACCTCCAGGCCGAGGCGGGTCAGGGCCCCGAACAGCGTATAGCGGTTGCTGTCATAGATCTCTCCGGGACCCAGTGTGCGGCCGATGGAGGCCAACTCGTCGCCCGTGGAGAAGAAGGCCACCCGGGGTCGGCGGTAGACGGGCACCTCGGCGAGGCCCAGGGAGGCCAGGAGCCCCAGCTCGGGCGGCCCGATGCGACGGCCCGTGAGCAGGGCGGGGCGCCCGGCGGCCAGATCCTCCCCCGCCCGCCGCACGTTCTGCCCGGGCTTGTCGACACTGGGCAGCACCACGGTCTCCCCATCCAGGTGGGCGGACTCCTGAACGATGACCGCGTCCGCGCCCCGGGGTAGGACGGCGCCCGTCATCACGCGGACCGTCTGCCCCGGTCCGATCACACCGGAGAACGCCGCCCCCGCGTAGGCCTTGCCGACCAGCGTTAGACGGTTCTCGGGAGACCCCAGGTCCTGTGCCCGAGCGGCGTAGCCGTCCATGGCCGAGTTGTCGTGGGCCGGGACGTCGAAAGGGGCGACGATGTCGCGCCTGAGGACGCGCCCCAGGGCCGCGCGGATGGGGACCACCTCCCAGCCGCCGACCGGGGCCACGGACTCCCGCAGGATCTGGCGGGCCTGGTCCAACTTCAGGGACTCTTGCAGAAGACCTCCTTGAGGAATCGCGCGCTGGCTCAGGTTGGGGGCTCGTCGGTGACCGATCGGGCCCCAAGGTCGGCGAGCCGACCCTTCAATAGTATTGGAGAAACGCCTCGCGGCTGTAAGCCCCGCGTGAAGCTGGTAAGCTCCAGGCTCATTCATTGTCCAGCCAAGCCTCGCTGGTGCCAACCGTACTGACTTACGCCCCATGAGTCATCCTACGATCAACGACATAGACGCCTACATGGCCGATCTCGGCCGACGCGCGCGCATCGCCTCCCGGGATCTCGCCCGCGCCGGCACCAAGGCGAAGGATCTCGCCCTGCACGCCATCGCCGACGCCATTGATGCCAGCCGGGATGCCCTCGCCGCCGCCAACCGTGAGGATCTGGACGCCGGTGCCGCCAAGGGTCTGGACGCCGCCCTGCTGGATCGTCTAGAGCTGACGCCCGGGCGCATCGATACCATGATCGAGGGGCTGCGCCAGATCGCGGCCCTCCCGGACCCGGTGGGTTCCATTACCGACCTCAATTTCCGTCCCTCCGGCATCCAGGTGGGGCGCATGCGCGTGCCACTCGGGGTCATTGGCATCATCTACGAGTCCCGTCCGAATGTGACGGCGGATGCCGCGGGGCTCTGCCTCAAGTCGGGTAACGCGACGGTGCTGCGGGGCGGATCCGAGGCCTTCGCCTCCAATCGGGCCATCGCCGAGTGCATCCGTCAGGGGCTGGCCCGCGCGGGGCTGCCGGAGGATGGGGTCCAGGTGGTGGCGACCACGGATCGGGCCGCGGTGGGGGCCATGATCACCGTGCCGGAGTCCATCGACGTCATCATTCCCCGCGGTGGCAAGGGGCTGATCGAGCGGATCAGCCGGGACGCACGGGTCCCGGTGATCAAGCACCTGCATGGCATCTGCCACGTCTTCATCGACGCGGCGGCGGATCTGGACAAGGCCTTCGCCATCGCCATGAATGCCAAGACCCAGCGCTACGGCACATGCAACACCATGGAGACCCTGCTGGTGGATGCCCCGGTGGCGGAGGCCATTCTCCCTCGTCTGGGCGCCGCCCTCCGCGAGAAGGGGGTGGAGGTGCGCGGCTGCCCCCGCACCCGCGATTGCCTTCCGGCGGCCGTCCCGGCCACCGAGGAGGATTGGGACACGGAGTACCTGGCGCCCATCCTGTCCATCCGGGTGGTGGACGGCCTGGACGCGGCCATAGACCACATCGCCCGTCACGGCTCGGACCATACCGACGCCATCGTCACCGAGGACTATGGCCGCGCCCGGCGCTTCCTCCGGGAGGTGGATTCCAGCTCCGTGATGGTGAACGCCAGCACCCGATTCGCCGACGGCTTCGAGTACGGCCTGGGGGCGGAGATCGGCATCAGCACCGACAAGTTCCACGCCCGCGGACCTGTTGGGCTGGAGGGGCTGACATCGGTCAAGTTTGTGGTGCTGGGCAACGGCGAGGTCCGCACTTGAGGAAAATTCGCCGGGATTCTGCTAACTTTTGGCTATCGGTACGGTCACGACCTGGCCTCGAGCGGTCTTCCCAGCGAACCTTGCCCCAGACCCGGAACAGCTTCCACCACGGCCCGCGGCTCACACGGATCCACCGCGGGCCATTCGACACCCAAGGTCCCGCGGCGGGGTATGCCGGTCGCTCCTAGCCCGGTGCAGAAGGGTCTCACCCGGCGCGATCCGCGGTATCGCGGCGCGCCTTCCAAGGCGCCGCTCGGGTTCGAATGATCGGTCTGCTCGGCGGCACCTTCGATCCGATCCACTTCGGCCATCTGCGCTCGGCCCTGGACTGCCTCCAGGCACTCGACCTCCAGGAGGTCCGCTTCATCCCACTCAACGTGGCGGTCCATCGGCCCCAGCCGGTGGCACCGGCGGCCCTGCGGCTGGCCATGCTGGAGGCGGCCATCGCGGGGCAGCCGGGACTGGTGGCGGACGCGCGCGAGCTGGCCCGGTCCGGTGGCTCCTTCTCCCATGACACCCTGGTGTCGCTGCGCTCGGAGCTGGGTGGCGAGGAGCCCCTCTGTCTGCTGATCGGGTGGGACGCCTTCCAGAGCTTCCTGGACTGGTATCGACCCCTGGAGATCCTCGACCTGGCCCATCTCGTGGTGATGCACCGCCCGGGCTCCGTGGACGGTCTGAGCCCCGACCTCGAGGACCTGGTCCGCCGACGGGGCTGCGCGGACCCCGGGGTGCTGAGGGACTCCCCCGGGGGACGCATCCTGTTTCAGCCGGTGACCCAGATGGAGGTCTCGTCCACGCGGATTCGGCAATTGATCCGGCGGGGGCTGAGTCCTCGCTATCTGCTTCCGGACCCGGTGCTCGCCCTTTGCGAGCGTGAGGGCCTCTATCGCTGAGAGAGGCCACCTCTCCCATCGGACCCTGTGGACTCAGGGTTCGGGCCTGGCCCTCGGGTCGGGCGTAGCGCGGAGGACTACGTTTGCGCCGTCGTCCTCCGGCACAACCCAGGGACGGGCCCGGGGTCACCGTGCCCCAACCGTTGATCCAGACACACGAACAGAGGAGATCGCATGCAGCTTGAGAAGCTTCGGCAACTGGTGTTGGACACCCTCGCGGACATGAAGGCCCGGGATATCCAGGTGATGGACGTGCGCGGCAAGACCGCCGTGACCGACTACATGATCGTGGCCTCGGGGACGTCCGACCGGCACGTCAAGGCCATCGCGGAGACCGTGGCCTTTCGCGCCAAGGAGGCCGGTGAGGCGTTTCTGGGCACCGAGGGGATCAACGAGGGGGAGTGGGCCCTCGTGGATCTCAACGGGGTGGTGGTCCATGTGATGCTCCCCAAGGTGCGCGACTACTACAACCTGGAGCGTCTGTGGTCCGCGCCCGCAGCCGTTCCGAAGGTGGCGGCCGCGACCCTCTGAGCGGCCTGAGTCGCGCCCCCTCCTGGAGCCTGCCGGACGATGGATCGCTTCGATCGCATCTTCGAGCTCAACCGCATCCTGCAGGGGGCGCGCCGCCCCGTCTCCCGTCAGCGACTCCAGGAGGAGCTGGAGTGCTCCCGGGCGACGGTGAAGCGGCTCATCGAGGACATGCGCCTCTACCTCAACGCCCCCATCGTCTATGACCGGGAGTACAACGGCTACCGCTACGACCAGTCGGAGGGGGCCATGTACGAGCTGCCGGGGCTCTGGTTCAACGCCTCGGAGCTGCACGCCCTGCTCACGGTCCAACAGCTCCTCGCCGGGGTCCAGCCCGGTTTGCTGGACCAGCACCTGAAGCCCCTCCAGAAGCGCATCGCCGCCCTGCTGGAGCTGCAGCGTCCGGGCTCCGACGGGCTCGCCGATCGGGTGCGCATCCTGCAGATGGCCTCCCGGTCCGTGGGACCGCAGTTCCAGACCGTCGCCGGGACCCTGGCCCAGCGCCAGCGACTGCGGATCCGCTACTTCAACCGGGGGGCCGACGCCCGTAGCGAGCGGGCGGTCTCGCCCCAGAGGCTCAGCTACTACCGGGACAACTGGTATCTGGACGCCTGGTGCCATCTGCGCGAGGGGCTCCGCACCTTCGCCCTGGACGCCATCGAGCTCGCCGCGTCCTTGGACGAGCCGGCGATCGAGATCCCCCAGGCGGAGCTGGACCAGCACTATGCGTCCTCCTATGGCATCTTCGCCGGGGCGCCGGACCAGGTGGCGGTGCTGCGATTCAGTCCCGAGCGGGCCCGTTGGGTCGCCAAGGAGCAGTGGCACCGGGACCAACAGGGACGGTTTCTCCAGGACGGGAGCTACGAGCTCGCGATCCCCTACAGCAATCAGCTGGAGCTTGTGATGGACGTCCTGAAATATGGACCGGACGTCGAGGTGGTGGAGCCCGAGGGCCTTCGCGCCGAGGTTCAGCGGCGGCTGCGAGAGGCCCTGGCCCGCTACGGGGCGCCCGCTTAGGCCATGGTGGGGGCGGATGTCGAGCGGGCCACCCGGCGGGGGCCGATCCTGGCCCTGGTCGCCGCCGTTGCCGACAATGGCGTCATCGGCCGGGACAACCGTCTGCCCTGGCACCTGCCCGCGGACCTGGCCCACTTCAAGCGCCTTACCCTGGGAAGGCCCATCCTCATGGGCCGGCGGACCTGGGAGTCCCTGCCCGGACTCCTGCCCCAGCGGCGCCACATCGTGCTGACCCGGGATCCGGACTACCAGGCCGAGGGCTGCACCGTCGTACGCTCCCTGGACGAGGCGATGGCCGCCGCCGGCCCCGCGGACGAGCTGCTGATCGTGGGTGGGGCCGCCCTCTATGCCGAGGCCCTGCCGCGGGCGGACCGGCTCTATCTGACCCGGGTGCACGCCCGGGTGGAGGGCGACACCCGCTTCCCCTCCTGGAATCCAGCGGACTGGATCGAGGTCGACCGTGTCGAGCATCCGGCCGATGGGCGCAACCCGCTTTCAATGACCTTTCTGACCCTGGAGCGGGTCCCGGACGACTCCAGCCGACGGTGAGGGCCCCGCGGCGATCTCGGCGGTTGACAAATAAATCAGAATATAAGAGCATGCTTATGCACTGAGGCTGACTGCCTCGGTGCATTCCTCCATCCTCCTTTGGTGGTTAGTCTTAAGCGCGACGTCCTGTCGCGCTTTTTTTTTTCTGGCGACGACCTGGGCCCCGGGGTCAGCCGATTGGAGCCGGTCTCCTGCGTCGTGCTTCACCCCGTTGGGGTCGGTCGAGGACCGCCCCTCGCCGAGCCGATACATTCGATACATCCGTTACATCTGGTTACAAACGTGCGCTTGTTATTTCAGTATTCGCTGATATAGTAATGCACATCGTCAAACTTAGACTTGGAATCGAGGAGATACATCATGCTTGGCGCAATCGCAGCAGTTGCACTGGCCGTCGGACTCATCGGGACCACGGTTACGGTGACCCAGAATCTCGACCAGACCGGGGCCCAGTCCGCCCAGCCCGTTGTCGAGGTCCAGGCCATTCAGAGCACCAGCTCGCCTAACGAGTGAGCGCGCGGGGCCCGACGGCCCGACCGAGATGACGGCAGCGAGCCCCGGTCGCCCTTGTGGCGCCGGGGCTTCTTGTTTCCCCCGATCGGCAAGGCGTGCGCATGGGCTCATCCGTAGGCCCGAAGGTCTGATCGATCCCAAGACGCGCCTGCTCACGGGCTTGCCTCAAGTCTCGACCCGTTTAAGCCGCCCGGACGCTATCCGCCCCCCACTCCGAGGGTGTCGCAAAGGGTGGCCGGCGCGGTTCTGTCGCGGCGCAGGCCCGAGCGGATTGTGGGAAAAACAATAGCTTGCCCGCTTCTCCCCTCACCCCAACCCCTCTCCCCCCTGGGGCGAGGGGCTTTTGCGACACCCTCACTCCTGGGGAAGGGCGCCGACCCCGTGCCGGCGAGGTGCCCGGGCGCATTCAATCCTGGATTCGCTCCCGTGCCCAGGCGAGGACCCTTTGGAGCCGCGGGCCGAGCAGGATCGGGGCCCGCTCCAGCTCAACCCATCGGTACTCGTGGTGCTCGGGGTGGCCGAGCCCGGGGTTGACCGGGAGGGTCACCTCGCCCGTTCGGGACTCCGCCAGGTAGTAGCGGGCGACCTTCCCGCGGCCATAGGGCGGGGTCTCGATGAAGTCCTCGCCCCAGCGAAAGTCCAGATCCGCGAGGCTGGTCTCCTCGGTGACCTCCCGTCGGGCGGCCTCGCGCGGATCCTCGCCCGGCTCGATCTCGCCCTTGGGGAAGTCCCAGTAGCCGAAGCAGCGCAGCAGCAGGCAGTGGTAGGTCCCGTCGAGGTGGCGCAGGACCACGACCCCGGCCGAGCGCCTGGTCAGCATCCCGGGGCCCGGTGCATGCGAGCGACTCAGCGCCGATGGCGCAGGAAATACTCGAGCAGCGCCTGGGTAGAGCCGTCATGGCCTGCCGTGACGCCCCCTGACTCGAGCTCGTCCAGGATCACCGAGGCGAGCTGCTTTCCGAGCTCCACGCCCCACTGGTCGTAGGGGTTGACCCCCCACACCATCCCCTGGGTGAAGATGCGGTGCTCGTACATGGCAATCAGGGCCCCAAGGCTGTGGGGCGTGAGACGGTCCACCAGGATGCTGTTGGTCGGTCTGTTGCCCGGGAAGGTGCGGTGGCTCGCCAGGAACTGGGCCCGCTCCTCGGGCATGCCGGCGGTGCGCATCTCCGCCAGGGCCTCCTCGAAGGTGCGCCCGCGCATCAGGGCCTCGGTCTGGGCGAAGAAGTTGGCCATCAGCTTCAGGTGATGGTCCCCCAGCTCGTTCTGGCTGTGGACGGTGCCGATGAAGTCCGCGGGGATCAGCTGCGTGCCCTGGTGGATGAGCTGGTAGAAGGCGTGCTGGCCGTCCGTGCCGGGCTCGCCCCAGACCACGGGGCCGGTGCTGTAGTCCACGGCGACGCCCTCGCGGGTCACCCGCTTGCCGTTGCTCTCCATGTCCCCCTGCTGGAGGTAGGCGGGGAGCAGGCGCAAGTATTGGTCGTAGGGCAGCACCGCATGGGTCGAGGCACCGAAGAAGTTGGCGTACCAGACCCCGATCAGGCCCAGGACGGCGGGGACGTTCTCGGTTGTTTCGGCGGTGCGAAAGTGCTCGTCCATGGCGTGGGCGCCCTCCAGGAGCTCCACGAATCGCTCGAACCCGATCGCCAGGGCGATGGGGAGCCCGATCGCGGACCACAGGGAGTAGCGGCCCCCCACCCAGTCCCAGAACCCGAACATGTTCGCGGTGTCGATCCCGAAGGCCGCCACCCGCTCGGCGCTCGTGGAGACGGCCACGAAGTGTCTGGCCACGGCGGCCGGGTCCTTGAGGGCGGAGAGCGTCCAGTCCCGGGCGCTCTCGGCGTTGGTCATGGTCTCCTGGGTGGTGAAGGTCTTGGAGGCGACCACGAAGAGGGTGGTCTCCGGGTCCAGGAGTCGGACGGTCTCCACCAGGTGCGTGGCATCCACGTTGGAGACGAAATGGACCCGCAGGTTGGGGCTCAGATAGGGGCCAAGGGCCGCGCAGACCATCTTGGGACCCAGATTGGAGCCGCCGATTCCGATGTTCACCACGTCCGTGATGGCCTTGCCGGTGTGGCCCTTCCAGTCGCCGGAGCGGACCCGCTCGACGAAGGTCTCCATGCGGTCGAGGACCCCATTCACCAGGGGCATGACGTCCTCCCCGTCCACATAGATGGGTCGGTTGGAGCGGTTGCGCAGGGCCACGTGGAGCACGGCCCGCTGCTCGGTATTGTTGATCTGGTCCCCGGCGAACATGCGCCGGGTCCAGTCCCGCAGACCCACGGCCTCGGCGAGGTCGAACAGCAGCCGCAGGGTCTCTCCGGTGAGGCGGTTCTTGGAGTAATCGACATGGAGACCCGCCGCCTCCAGGGTCATGGACTGGGCCCGGTGGGGGTCCGCGTCGAAGAGGTCCCGCAGGTGCAGGTCCTTGATCTGCCCCCAGTGCCGTTCCAGGGCCTGCCATTGGGGGGTCTGGGTGACGAGAGACATGTGAGTACTCCTATGGGTGCGCGGCGACGGGTGCGAATCGGGGACCGCTCCCGGGACTTGGGCTAATACTGCAATCTTGCCACTTCTCGAGGCCGGCCTGCGGATCGAAGGCTGCGTCTTCCTCCCCCTCGTGTATCTGACCCTGACTCACATCGGTGGGGGCCGGTGAGGATGGGCCCCGAGGAGGGCGCCCGGGTCCCAGCCGGGCTCGTCGTCCGGGTCCAGTCCGTTGCGCCAGTCCTGGTCCTCCCGGTCGAACAGGCGGGTTGCCTCCAGGGGGCCCCAGGATCCGGCGGGATAGGTGTGGATGAAGTCCCGCTCGGTGGACCAGAGCTTGAGCACGGGGTCCACCACCTGCCAGGCCCAATCGACCTCGTCTCCGCGCAGGAAGTGGGTGTGATCCCCCTCGATCACGTCCAGGATCAGGGCCTCGTAGGCGTCGATCTGCTCGGAGGGGAGGGCGCAGGAGCTGGCATCCAGGCGCTCGGTCTGGGCCCGCATCTCGAAGCCCGGCTGCTTGACCTGGATTTCGATGCGCATGCACTCGTTGGGCTGGATGTTGAGCAGCAGCCAGTTGGGCCTGAGCTGCTCGATGGGTGTCTGGCGAAAGAGCTGCTGGGGCGGGTGCTTGAAGCGGATCGCGACCAGCGAATTGGTGCGGGCGAGGCGCTTGCCCGTGCGCAGGTAGAAGGGGACATTGCGCCAGCGCCAGTTGTCGATGTAGAGCTTCAGCGCCGCGTAGGTCTCGGTGGTGCTGTTGCGGGTCACCCCGGACTCGTCCAGGTAGCCGGCCAGCTTCCCCTCTTTTGCGCGCCCGGCGGCGTATTGGGCGCGGAAGGCGTGGGCGTGGACGGCCTCCCGTGGAATGGGCCGGATGGAGCGCAGTACCTTCACCTTCTCATCCCGCAGGGCCTCCGCGTCGAGGCTGGGGGGCGGCTCCATGGCCACCAGGGTCAGCACCTGAAGCAGGTGGCTCTGGATCATGTCCCGCATCGCCCCGACGCCGTCGTAGAAGCCCGCCCGCTCCTCGATTCCCCGGGCCTCCGCCTGGGTGATCTGCACGTGATCGATGTAGTTGCGGTTCCACAGGGGCTCGAGCAGCAGATTGGCGAAGCGGAAGACCAGGATGTTTTGGACCGTGCTCTTGCCCAGGTAGTGGTCGATCCGGTAGATCTGATCCTCGCGGAAGTAGCGGTGCAGCCCTTGATCCAGTATCCGCGCGCTTTCCTGGTCGAAGCCGAAGGGCTTTTCCACGACCAGCCGGGACCAGCCCGCATCCTCGGTCTCCAGGCCCAGGGAGGCGAGCTGCTCGGCGACGGTGCCATAGTGGCGCGGGGCCACGGCCAGATAGAAGACCCGGTTGTCGGGGAGGGTCTCATCCTGGCGCAGCCGCTCGGCGAGGTTGCCGAAGCCCTCGGGTGCGTCCAGATCGCCCTCCACGAAGCAGGAGCGGGCAAGCAGGCGATCGAGGACGGCGCCCTGGGGCCCGCCGGGGATCCGCGCCTCCAGGATCGTCTTGACCTCTTCCCGCCACCGCGCGTCGGACCAGGCCCGACGACCGAAGCCGAGCAGTCGGGTCGCGGGGTGGAGACGCTCCGCCGCCTCGATGTGATAGAGGGCCGGCAGCAGCTTGTAGCTCGCCAGGTTGCCGGTAGCGCCGAAAATCACCAGGGTGCACGGATCCAGCATTGCGTAACCCCGTCACGTTTAGGTAAAACTACGAACTTGACACAGAACAAGAATACGGGCCGCGCCGAGCGTGACCGCTGGCACACAGGGCGCACCCTCGGGTGACTGCCTCGGGCGGGGCCTGGGAAAAGGGGTCTCTCATGGAGCAAGCTCCCATCAACGTCCCGAGACTGGACCGGCTGCGCATCCTGATGGCGGGCAGCGAGGCCTATCCCTTGATCAAGACCGGGGGCCTCGCCGACGTGGCCGCCAGCCTCCCGGCCGCCCTGCGGGCGCTGGGGCACGACGCCCGACTGATTATCCCAGCCTATCCGCGGGCCGCAAGGCAATTGCGGGAGCCGAAGTCGCTCTGCGAGCTACGGCTGCCCGGCTGTCGCGGCACGGTGCGCATCCTGGAAGGCAGTCACCCCGACCAGGACTTGCCCGTCTACCTGGTGGACGCCCCGGATTACTTCTGTCGCGAGGGCAACCCTTACACGGACCTGTCGGGCCGCGATTGGGGCGATAACGCGGAGCGCTTCCTGCTGCTGTGCCGGGCGATCGCCCAGATCGCCCACGGGCTGCCGGCGGTGGGCTGGCAACCCGATGTGCTGCACTGCAACGATTGGCAGACGGGGCTTGCGTTGCCCCTGCTGCAGGACCTATCGGAGCGCCCGGCGACGGTCTTCACCATCCACAACCTGGCCTACCAGGGGCTCTTCGACCGTGCCACCTTCGATCGCATCGGTCTGCCCCCCTCACTCTGGAACCTGTCGGGGGTCGAGTTCCATCAGCGCATGTCCTTCATCAAGGGCGGAATCGTGTTCTCCGATCGGGTGAACACCGTGAGTCCCACCTATGCCGAGGAGGTGCGGACCCCCCGCTTCGGCTGCGGACTGGACGGACTCCTGCGCCAGATCGGGACCCGCTTCTCCGGGATCCTGAACGGGGTGGACTATCGCGACTGGGACCCGGCAACCGACCCCTTGATTCTCCAGACCTATGACCGGGACACCTTCGGCCTCAAGGCGGAGAACAAGCTGGACCTGCAACGGGAGTTTGGTCTCACGCGCAACGAGGGGGCCCTTGTCCTCGGTCATGTGGGACGGTTGGTGGAGCAGAAGGGGGTCGACCTGATCCTGGCGATCCTGCCTGGCCTGCTCAAGGATCCCGGTATCCAGCTGGTCGTTCAGGCCGAGGGGGAGCGTCATCTGGAGCAGGCCCTGCTGGCGTTGAACGCCGCCCATCCCAAGCAGGTGGGCGTCTTCCTGGCCTACGACGAGACCCGTGCCCATCGCATCGAGGCGGGCTGCGATGCCTTCCTGATGCCATCGCGGTTCGAGCCCTGCGGGCTCAACCAGCTCTACAGCCTACGCTACGGCACCGTGCCCGTCGTTCACCGTACCGGGGGTCTGGCGGATACCGTGAGTCAAGTCACCGCCCAAAGCCTAGCGGACGGGACCGCGACTGGATTCCTGTTCGACGACGCGAGCGCGGAATCCCTCTGGCATGCTGTCGAGCAGGCGCTGGCCCTGTATCGGGGGGATCCGGATGCCTGGCGTCGACTGGCGACGGCGGGGATGTCGCGGGACTTCAGCTGGGAGGTGAGCGCCCGCTCGTACGTCCAGCTCTACCAGGACGCCATCGCGGACCGCCTCCACGGGATGCACGTGGCGAGCGCCTGAGGGGCTGATCCGGTCACGAACCGGGACGCGCGATGCGCGGTGGTCTTTGCCGCGAAGATGAGCATCAGGCCGCTTGGGCCGGGATGGCATCGCCGGTGCGGACCACCCGGTTGTGCTCGTCGAGATAGACCAGGGCCGGCTTGAAGGCGCGCGCCTCCGCCTCGCTCATCCCGGCGTAGGCACAGATGATGACGCGATCACCCGGCGAGGCCTTGTGGGCGGCGGCCCCGTTCACGGACACGATTCGCGAGCCCGCTTCCGCGCGGATCGCGTAGGTCGTGAAGCGCTCGCCGTTGGCCACGTTATAGATCTGGATCTGCTCGTACTCGCGAATCCCCGCGAGCCCCAGCAGGTCCTCGTCGATCGCGCAGGAACCCTCGTAGTCCAGCTCGGCGTGGGTCACGCACGCCCGGTGTAGCTTGCACTTCAGCAAGGTCAGTTGCATTGCCCCTCCCTCTCGACGGCGGTTAGGGATGGTCTTGGCCCAATGCCCCCACCGAAAATCAGAGTGTTTCAGTTGACTTAGAATTCTATCCCAGGGTTTGCTGCGGCGCACCATGGGCCGTGCGCCGCAGCGACACGTTGTCGATGAGTCTGGCGCGGCCCAGGAAGGCGGCGGCCAGTATCACCAGGTCCTTATCAGCCTCGCCGGGCTCCGCGAGGTCCTCGCGACGCCGGACGGTGAGATAATCGGGTCGCAACCCTGCTTCTTCGAGAGCCCGGAACGCCTCCAGTTCCACGTCGGGGATCGGCCGGCCCGCTCTCAGAGCGTCCGCCGCCGACAGGAGTGTCCGATACAGGGCCGGCGCCCGGGCGCGCTCCTCCGCGGACAGGTAACCGTTGCGGGAGCTCATCGCCAGCCCGTCCGGCTCCCGAACCGTGGGCACGCCGACGATCTCGAGCGGCATCGCCAGATCCTCGACCAGTCGGCGGATGACGAGGAGCTGCTGGTAGTCCTTCTCGCCGAACAGGGCCAGGTGGGGCTGGATCATGTTGAGCAGCTTGCACACCACCGTGGCAACGCCGGCGAAGTGGCCCGGCCGGCTGGCCCCGCACAGGATGTCCGAGATGCCCGGAACCAGGACCCGCGTCTGGGCGGCCTGGCCGCGAGGATACATGGTCTCGGGAGTCGGGGTGAAGAGGAGGTCGCAGCCCGCCCCTGCGATTAGGGCCTGGTCCTGGGCGAGGGTGCGGGGATAGGCGGCCAGGTCTTCCCGGGGGCCGAACTGCAGGGGGTTGACGAAGATGCTGACCACGACCCGCCGGGCGCGGCGCCGGGCCTCCGCGACCAGGGTGAGGTGTCCCGCGTGCAGATTGCCCATGGTGGGGACGCAGGCGATGGTCTCGCCGTGGTGTCGCCACGCGTCGAGGCGTACCCGAAGGGTCGGCAGCTGATCGGTGTGCTCCATAGTATCTGGGGTCAGTAGAGGGTCTCGTCTGGTCCGGGGAAGCTGCGGTCCCGCACCGCCGTCGCATAGGCCGCCAGCGCCTCGGGCACGGAGCCCCGGCCCTTCAGGAAGTCCCGGCTGAAGCTCGGTGGGCGGCCCGGGTTGAGTCCCAGCAGGTCGTGGAGGACCAGCACCTGACCGTCACAGCCGTTGCCGGCACCGATTCCGATCACCGGGATGCGCAGGTCCTGGGCGATCGAGGTCGCCAGGGCCGCGGGGACGCACTCGAGCACCAGCAGGCCCGCGCCCGCCTCCTCCAGCGCGCGGGCGTCCTCGCGGATCCGCCGTGCCGAGTCCGGGTCCCGTCCGGCAAACCGGTAGCCTCCGAGGCGATGGACTGACTGGGGCAACAGCCCCAGGTGGGCGCACACCGCCACCCCCTGCTCGGTCAGTCGCCGCACCGTCGGGAGCATCGCGGCACCGCCCTCCACCTTGACCACCTGGGCACCCCCCTCCTGGAGGAGGTGGGCCGCGTTGTCCAGGGCGCGCTCGGGCGTCGCGCAGGCGAGAAAGGGCAGGTCCGCCACCTGCAGGGTGCGGGAGCGCCCGCGGGCCACGCAGGCGCTGTGATAGACCATCTGATCGACGGTGACCGGAATCGTGCTTGGATGGCCCTGCAGGACCATCCCCAAGGAGTCTCCCACCAGCAGCACATCCGCCCCGGCCGCCTCCATCAGGCGGGCGAAGCTCGCGTCATAGCAGGTCAGGCAGACGATGGGCTCGCCGCGGGACTTCATGGCGGCCAGGGTCGCAATGGTGACGGCAGCGGGCATTGGGCGAGGCTCAGATGCGGTTCGGGGTCGAGGCGCCGGACACCCCGCGCCTCCGTGGGGAACGACCGTTCAAGGGCCTAGGGCCCTTGAACATGGCGGGCTTTTCTTGCCCGCTCGGGGAGGGCAGCACGCCAGCACGACCCTAGGCAGGAGGGCAGGATAGTGCCGGGGCACCGGGGTTGTCAGCCCTTGGCGGGTCATCGGCGAGGCGGCGCATCCCAGGGTCCGGGGGGCACGCGGCCAGCAGGTCCGCCAGCCGTCCCTGTCCCGGTATCTCCAGCCAGTCGGGCGCGATCTCGGCCAGGGGGACCAGGACAAAGGCGCGACGGTGCATCTCCGGATGCGGCAGCTCAAGGCCGGGGTCGGATAGCCGGCGCTGCCCGTATACGAGGAGGTCGAGATCCAGGGTGCGTGGCCCCCAGCGGGTTCCGTCCCGCGCCCGGCCCTGGGCTCGCTCGACCGCTTGCAGGGCGGTCAGGAGCTCCAGCGGCGGGAGCCGTGTGCGCAGGGCCGCGGCTGCGTTGACGTAGTCGGGCTGGGGGATCGGCCCCACGGGCGTGGTGGCATAAAGGGACGAGCGCGCGAGCAGGGCGCACCCGGGGATCTCGCCCATGGAGCCTAGGGCCGAGAGCACCTGGGCGCGCGGCTCCCCGAGGTTGCTGCCCAACCCGACGTAGGCGATCGTCTCGCCAGCGGTCGTGGGCCGAGGTTCAGGTGAGGCCATCGGCCGCCTCCGCCGTCTGGGGGAGAGCGCCCTCGCTCGACGGGCTGGCGCCCCGGCGGCGCCGGCGGCGCGGGCGTCGCTTCTTGCCGCTGCCCTCGGTCATGGTGGCGCGCTCCTGGGAGCCCGCCGCCTGGAACCGGGTCCACCAGTCGGCGAGCTCCAGGTCCGCCTCCCCCGAGGCGGCGCGCAGCATCAGGAAGTCATAGGCGGCGCGCAGCCGCGGGTGGGTGAGCAGTCGGTGGGGCCGCTTCCCCTCCCGTTGGGCCAGCCGCGGCTGGAGGTACCAGATCTCCCTCATGGGGAGGGAGAAGCGCTTGGGGATCGCCACGCGCAGGTGCTGCCGGGCACAGACCTCTTCGGCCGCCTGATAGATGGCGTCGTTCGCCGGACGTCCCCCGTCGAGCAGCTGCTCGTAGCGCCGGCGCACCGGCTCCCAGAGGAGGATGGCGAACAGGAAGAAGACGCTGACCGGCTTGTCCTCCTGCAGTCGCAGGTCGGTGTTGGCGAGTCCGCGGCTCACGAAGGTGACCGGGAAGGATTGATCCTCCCGGGCAAGGCAGGACTCGGTCTCCGGGAACAGCTGGCCGAACAGCCCGTAGTGCCGCAGCTTCTCGAAGACCGCCAGCCCGTAGCCGCTGTGGAAGAGCTTGAGGAGCTCGTCGAACAGGCGGGCGGCGGGGATGTCCGCGAGCAGGTGGCCCAGCGAGAAGAGCGGCCGCTCCGTCTCGGGCTCGATGTTGAAACCGAGCTTGCAGGCGAAGCGCAAGGCCCGAAGCATCCGCACCGGATCCTCCCGGTAGCGTCGCTCCGGGTCGCCGATCAGCCGCAGCCGACCGGCCTGCAGGTCAGCGAGCCCCCCCGCGTAGTCGATCAGGGAGAAGCTGCTGATGTCGTAGTAGAGGGCGTTGATGGTGAAGTCACGCCGCAGGGCATCCTCCTCGATGGTGCCATAGGCGTTGTCGCGGAGGATCATCCCGTTCTCCACGCGCTGGTCTCCCTCGTCGTCGTCGCCTCCCGAGCCCCGGAAGGTGGCGACCTCCACGATCTCCCGGCCGAAATGGACATGGGCGAGGCGAAAGCGCCGGCCGATGAGCCGACAGTTGCGGAACACCCCCCGCACCTGCTCGGGGGTGGCGTCGGTGGCGACATCGAAGTCCTTGGGCTCGTGGCCCAGCAGCAGGTCCCGCACCCCGCCGCCCACGACGTGGGCGGCGAAGCCTTCCTGCTTCAGCTTGTACAGCACCTTGAGGGCATACTCGCTGATGTTGGCCCGGGAGATGTTGTGCTCCGCCCGAGGGACGATCAACGGACTTCGGTGCCCCTGTGGCTGCGGTGCGTCTGTTTCGGTTGCCTGCATCGGTGTGCGAGGTCCTTGGGTGGTTCGGTCGGCCGTCGGGGCGGGGGCATCCTGCATGTCGTCCTTCGGGAGTCGGGATGGGGGTCGCCGCACCGGCGCGGAGGGAGTCTGTTCCAATATCGAGAATGGTGAGCTTGTGAGGGCGCGCGATCTCCGTATAATACGCGTTTCTGTGATCGCATTCCGCTCCCTTCGTCTAGTGGCCTAGGACACCGGCCTCTCACGCCGGTAACAGGGGTTCGAAACCCCTAGGGAGCGCCAAATCGAAACAGGGTCAGTACCTCGCGGTGCTGGCCCTTTTTCGTCCCTGGGCCCCGAGCGGGGTCCTTCGAGTGGCCGGCCAGGCCCTCGTCCATCGCGTGGCTCCCGGGCGAGGGTATCCGGCACCGGCGACCGCGGGCTCGCCCGGTCATCGTGACCACGTGCCCGGTGAAACATCTTGTTGCAAGTTGAGCATGTCCTCGTAAGCCTCGGCTGCGATACTGCAAGTACTTCATCAATTGCTGATGAACCAAGGAGCAGTACCCGTATGGTCTACCCCTGCCTTCCCTTAGCCCTTGCCCTCGCGGCCTTCAACGTCGGCGCCGCGCCCGACCCGGGCTCATCCATCGAGCTGGAGCCCTGTATCCGCGAGGACGTCTCCGCGAGCGGGCTCTTCCCCACCGAGGCGATGGAAGACGCGTTCGAGTCCTATCTGCGCTGGACCCAGGTGCAGCGACTCAGCCCCTTGGTCGCCTTCGAGTCCTTGATCGAAGGCGGTGCCGACCCCGACACGCTGTTGCCGACCCGTCACATGGCGGGGCAGTTTCGGGACTATCTGCGCTGGGTCGAGGAGGAGGGGCTGAGCCCCCTCCACGCCTTCACCGCGTCCAGGCTCCGCGACCCCGATTGACCGAGGGGGCGGGGCTCGGGCGACGGGTGAGTCGCTCTGGCCCCGGCTCCCCCGGATCCTTGCCTCCGTTCCCCGGGCCATCGGGATGCCTCGCTGACGTTCGGACGGGTCTCCTCTTCGGGGCGTCGATGGCCCGGACCTCCGGGTTCCGGTGCAGGTCCCGGTAGTCGTTGCCGGAGAGGTCCGCCCGGTCCACCTGGAAGCTGGGGATCTCCCGGGGCTCGGCGTGCTCGCCGCCGCCCCTTGTCGTTCGGCTGAAGTCGTGAGCCTCCCTCAGGTCATTCTTCGGCTCGACGGGTCTGGTGCCGCGTACCCTGGGGACGAGGTTGCTTTCCGTCGTCATGGCGAGTCCTCAACTGAGATTGGGCAAGTATTCGCTGAAAACCGAAACCGACGGCTTACCTGTGGGTTGGGCCGACGAAGGAGGTGCAACAATCAGGCCCTTACATTGACCGGCTTGTTGGGCTTCGTGCCTCAGCCCAACCTTCTATGAGGCCCCGCTTGTCAACCCCAGGGCGCCGATTTTGCGACATCTAAATCAATCTGTCGGTGTTATCCACGCTTTTGTCCACGTGCCCAGTGTCCCCTCTATCACACGGAGCCGGTGGGCAAAAGGGTGGATTACACCGACTCCTTATTTCTCGACAAGGTCGCGGTTGGCACAGTACGCGGCGTCTGGTGCCGATCTGGGCGGGCACTGACCGTGCCTCGACCACCTTCTATCCGTGCCGGCTCATGGCCGGTCACCTCATCTCGCATGCGCCCCT
>Ga0316579_10000113_pt1 | contig 21684 bp, 30 predicted proteins | sample J5NA_2_FD_203074 | JGI IMG/M metagenome (GOLD analysis project Ga0316579, IMG submission 203074) | Rhizosphere microbial communities from salt marsh grasses in Alabama, United States - J5-7_160517rDrA | ecosystem: Host-associated > Plants > Roots > Rhizosphere | place: USA: Alabama | collected... | reverse complement strand
GAAAATGTATGGGTTCTCTCCACCACCCATTTCTTTATTCCAAGGCCATGCAGGATCCATATATACATGCGCTCCTCTAAATAGCCAAGGCTCATCTTTCACAAAAGAGGATGCATCTCCCCAACACACTTTGTTTTCTTCCTTAACAGTTCTGTCCAAAGCCATATTGAAAGTTCTAATTTCTGTTAAGATCCTAAATAGTTTCTTAACAATCCAACTGTCAGGTAATTCGCTTACTTTCATGCCATCTGCGGTAGATCCACAGAAACTGAGACTTCTAAACGTCATGCTACCTGCTAGTAATTTTGCTAACGCGGCTAGCATATACGGTTTGTCTTGATAAGCTACGCACAACCCATCAAAATACTTCGCATGATCCGGTTTGATTTTACCTCCATGCGAAGTATTTGCTGTAGATATATAATTAGTTATATACCCAGCTACTGGTGTTACTTGCAACATCTCTTTGAAATCTTTGTCTGTTAGTGCTTCTATACCACAGTTTGTAAATACAGATTTAGCCCACACATGTGAGAAATAACCTGCATCATTTATACCAATGGGTATATCTCTTTCATAGCAAAAGCGATATGGTGTTCCCATACCGCCTGCAACCAAATCAACATATCTGGTTACATCTTGATCTACAAGGTTCAGTATTTTACCACTGAACCTTGCTTGGCTACCATAGTAGCCAATACTTAAATTTTTTGTTGCTGGATCTGGTGTGTACGGATGTACAGTCTCCAAACTTTTAAAATCCATTATTCGTCCTCCTCTTTATTTAGTTCTACTTCTATAAGCATTTCTCCACAGTCTTTGCAATAGAAGTCGAGTGCATCATTAACATTGCACTCATCACAAAAAAATTCTTGGCATTCTTCACAATAGAAAACTGTTAGACTTTCTAGTTCAATACCACAAAAACCACATGCAAGCATTGTTCTCCCTCATTTCATAATGTGTCCACACAATGGACACTTAGAATACGTTGTATAATGTCCACTATTTGGATCCTTTACCTTGTGAACGTCCAAACATTTTTTATGAAAAGAACTTTTGCAACCAATGCAATAAGCATCTACTTGGTACCTGTCTATAATCTTCTTACATCTTTTGTTATCGCAATAGGTTTTTCCATCTTTTTCCATTTTTATCCTCCCAGTTATTATTCGTCCATCTCATTATGACATAGTGGACACGTTGACACTACTATCATTGTTCCAAACTCTGGATGTTTTTTCCTTTTAAGAGACAAGCATTTGCCGTGAAATATGCTCTTGCATGCTCTGCAAAAATGTTTAGTTTCCCACATTGAAAACTCTTTCCCACACCCCTTAGCGTCACATTTATCATCTCGTAAACTCATTTATTCACCTCCTTTACATGTTCATGAGTCTCTATACAATCTTCACAAAACCATTTACCACAGATAGCACATTTCTGCCTGCAGTAAATACAAATATCGTACCCACAACAATCACATGTAGGCATTGTAAAAGTATGGAATGTGCAAAACCATCTTGCACATTCAGGACATGATTGCGTTACATCTACCGCTTCACATCCAGAAACTGCACATTTCTTTTTGTTAATTGTTCTCATTTTTAGTTTCCTTTTGAATTTCATGTTTTGAAACATACACACCAGTAAGTTTCCTAGGTTGATAGTGCCTTTCTATAAGTCGATCAATATTTGCCCCGATTTGCAATTGCCTACATAACATTTTGTAATCGCATTTCCAAACGCAATCTCTATTAGGATATGGAAAACAATGTTCAATGTTATGGCTGTATCTTATCATTTCCATAAGTTCCAATCGCAGATTCTTGTCAACCTGATCAATCGCAGCCTGTGACTTGTACAGTACTGCACGTTCAAAAAAGGTTTGTGGTTTTTCGTGTAGATTATCAAGCATTTTTTGATAATCTTTCACATTCAACTTCTGCTTTTCTATCTCTTTCAAGTAAATGTCATACGTTGTATCCATCGACTTATCTTTCGAAAGACCACCACTCTTGAGTACTTTTGGAATTGTTGGTGCTTTCTTTCTCAATTGATTCCAAACAGCTTGAATGTTTTCATTTTGAAAAATCTTTCGTGCTGCCCAGATGTAAATTGGCAGTTGATCATTAAAATCTATTTCTGCACTATCAAACTTCATACAACTTGTTTTATGATCGACTACCATTATGTGATTTGACTTTTTCTCTCTTACTATCAAATCAAATCGACCAACAACCATTGGAAGAACTATTTCATCATTAAACTCAAATACTAAAGGAGTCCCATCACTTTCCACTAGTGGAAACTCCCACTCTAACTCAGTGTTCAGCACCTCCCAATCAGTATCGGCAGTCTTTGCATATCCTTGATACCCTTCAAGCATAGCCACACCTAAATCCAAATGCTCTTCCATCAACATTATGTTTTCTTCTGGTAAATTCATTTCTCTGGCTTCATCTAAATTTTCTTGCCAGAGAGCAATAAACTCTTTTACTGGATCCTTTTTACAATAAAAAGCTTCCAGGGCTGCATGAATTGCAGTACCAAAATGCAACGGCAATGCTGGCATTTTAGATTCCAAACGCATACAACTTAAGCTTCCAAAGTGCCACCTGCGTCTGCATTCTTTAAACTCTATTCTGTCTGTTGCTGATGCTTTGAAAACTTTTATGTTCTTAGCTTCAACCCATTCATACACGTCCTCAAGATACTTTTGATACTCTTTCCAAGTCCTCATTTGAACCTCCTTTAAACTATAATAATATTATATAATAAAAACTAATAAAAATCAATGAAAATCATAGATTTTCATTTAAATAATCTACCAGTTTTTTATCATTTAATACATCTTCCATACATTCTTCTTTCTCCAACAACGCATTATACTTCATCTCACTAATAGTACGCGGTACTAATAAGTCATAGTAATGCTTGTTACGAGTAGATGTCATACGATGTATTCTATCTTCAAACTGTTGGTTGACGTGAGGCATCCATGTACGATCACTGAAAATAATATAATCACACTCATCAATACTTAATCCTTCCGCCATTGCCTGAATGTTACCTACCAATACGCCTTTTTTGCTTCTCTTAAATGCTTCAACAACGCCATCCCTATCTTTCGTACTCCCAGTTACTAAAAATGTTTCAAAACCTGCTTTCTTAAGTTTTGCTTCTAATAACTGAGCTGCCTTTATGAAAACAGTTCCTACAATGGTTTTTTCTCCGATATCTCGTATTAACTCAAGCGACGTATTCTCTATCACAGAGTAATCTTTTCCGCCCAAAATTGCCGGATTTGCAACGATTTGCTGAAACCTAATGATACGTTCTAATTTTGATTCAATAACTTCTTCAAAACCATCTTCTTTAACAATTCGAAACTTTTTAGCTCTTTGATACGCTACTTTGTGTGACTTATCCATCTCTATGTACACTGTATGCCTAATCTTTTCTGGCAAACCATACTTTTCACTTCTGATCATAATAGGTTGCAGTATCCACTGCAACTCATCTAAATGCGATTTGTTCACTCCTTTGATTTCCTTGCAGAAAAAAGACTCAAAAACATTGCAGAAGTATTCTACAAACGCCCAATAGGATGTAAATCTCCTAGGATACAAAATATTTAGTAACTGCCAGATATGTTCTGGAGACCCACTAATTGGAGTCCCAGTTGACATAATACAAGTATCAAATTTTAGTTTTTTTGCCCCATCTACTAAATTTGCGTGTGGGTTCTTTAAACGATGAGCTTCATCAAAAATAACACCATCCCATTTGATAGAGAACAGTATCGGAAATCGCCTTACGTCATTTCGAGATTGCAACATTTCATAGTTGATGACTATGAAACATTCTTTTTCTTTCATTGCACTCTGAAGTTGCTTCTCCCGTTGTTCCTTTTCACCTTTGATAATAAAGAACTTTCTCTCTGGTATCCATTTTTGCATTTCACGATACCAGTTCGGTTTTAAATAACCTGGAACCACTACCAGTATCTTCTTTGCATTTATATGTACCATGCTTTCCAAAGCAGTTCTGGTCTTTCCAAGACCGCGATCATCAGCCAAAATGATGCGTTTGAAATGATCAAAAAATCGTAATGCACGATACTGATTTTTCTTCAAAGAGAGGATGCAACCATCCTCTAAGTGTTTCTTAACCTGTACTGATTTAGCAACCTGTTCTTGTGCAAGATAAAGTATATCTTCTAATACCGGACATATTTCCACTAGTGGAAATAGTTCCTTCAAATAGCGCAACACCAAAGGTTCTAGCGGAAATGATAACCCTTGTTTGTTGGAAGTTGCACCATATATCTTACGTGCTTTCTTTCTATTATCTCTTGATAACTCACTTAGTTGGATCCTATTACGAACAATTGAAATCTTCATGTTAATCTCCTTCCAAGCGAACTATCATTCTTCTTAATTCATCAAACTCCTTGAAGAGTTTATTTGCACGTTTCTGTAAAAACGCTAATACCTTTGAACCATCAAAAGCAATAAATAACCACCCTTGATTTTCTAAAGTTTCATAGTCCCTCTTGGTAAGAGGGACTCTTGTCCGTAGCATTTTATCTACAGACAAAGCAATGATGTCGAGTTCTTTACAACAATCATCACAAATATTGAAGAACATATCATATGATATATCCTTCATGTGAGCTGTTGCAATATACTCTTCTTCTACGACTTTGCTACAGTTATCACACTCTTTATAAATAATGCTCATTAGTTTCGCTCCTTTTTAGTATTTCCATCTTTTTTCAACAAATCTTTGAATACGTTCATTTACTTTATCTGCCTTATTATTGTTTTCTAGATATGCGCCTATCAATAGAAAGGTATCTATTAATTCCTTCTCGAAATTGGACCAATCCTTATTGGGTTTATACTCATGATCCCAAACCCAAATCAGTTCATGTAAATGTGCATATATGCTGTTTTTTACATCATAATTTTGTGCATGTGTTTCTTTTATAATTGCAAATCCATTCATATCTAATAACGGTGAAATCATTTTTCATTCTCCTTTTTAGGTGCTTGTACTTGAGTTTCTCCCTTGGTATACTCCATTCCTGGTGTGAAATGAATCTTATACCAAAAGCGACTTTCTTGTCGCTTTATATAGTCTTGATAGTCGTTGGTATTTTGAAAGAGAAATTCAGCTACAGTATTATGCTGTAGCTTTCCTTGAATAGGATTTATAAGTTCAACTTTTGTAAGGATGTATCTGTTCGCACTTTTTGGCATTGTATCCTCCCTTTTTTAGCAATTGCATTTTCTTGTAACAGTCGCCACATAATTGACTTCTAATAAGATGTTTCTTATTAGTTACAACCATATGTATACATTGTCTACATTGAAATTGATTAACCATCGCTTAGCACCTCCTTACTTTATCAAAATACCTTAATCCGTGAGCGATTGCATCAACCATATGTTTAGTTTTATCCTTGTATTGCTTTCTATAAGAATCAGCTAATATCTTAGCTGACTCCATGTACCCTTCTTTTTGACATTGCATTTGGGTATGACATTCATGTCCAAATTTGTTTGCAAAAGATTTTATTGTGCCTACATTTTCTATTGTTTGTAAAGCTTCTTTCGTTAGTTTGCTAAATGGATTAGCAAACTGTTCTACAACGACAATACTCCACGGACCAGTTTTTATAAACATGTGATCAACAAGATCTGGAGATGCAATCACATCTCCATGAATAAACTTTCCCTCATTTGTAAATTCAGCAAATCCAGTTTGTAATCCTGGATCATATACTTGTACTACGAATTCGAATGGTCCCATAAATTATACTTCCTCTCATGCCTCTCGGCTCTACATTCTGTTTCGGTTGGAATACTTCCTATCAACAACACTTCTGTTGGTACTTCGAAATAAGTACTGCACTTTTCAACTAGTTCGAAAGGCATTGGTCTTTGACCCCTCTCATATTGAGAATATCTGTCTCTGGGTACTTTTAAGTACCCAGAAACTTCTTTTTGCCATTTTGATTTATATACTCGCATTGCCCGCAAGTTTTTCATATAGAAATTCATTTGTATTCTCCCTACTTTATCTTACAGTTTTTAACTTCAACTGATATTCCGTAACCCTCAACGGTACCTTCTATTGATACCTGCTCTCCCTTAGCAAGTTTTGCAACTGCGGATTCTTCATCTTTATTTACGAAACATGAAATGCTGTACATAAAACCATCCCCAGTTAATGTTACTGATGTTGAACCAAACATTTTGTTAATACCTTCAACAATTCCAGTAATTACCACTTTCTTGTTTTTGTACTTTTCATCTGCTGCCAATTCATTTGCAGCATATTCTGCAGCTAAATCGCTTGCTTTCAAAACGATATCTTTCTTTTTTGGACTTAGTGGCGGTTTAGTTGGTGCCGGTGTTACAGTTGGTGTTGCAGTTTGTGTCACTGATTGTGTTGGTGTTTTTGTTGGTGCCTTTGTTGCAGTTTTTGTTGGTGTTGGATCTCCTGCAGTATCAGGACTGAGAATTCCTACACATATTATAAAACATAAAAATCCAATTACTCCACCTATAATTAATGTTTTTCTCATTGTTCATTCTCCTTTTTGTTTTTAAAATCATATTCTTTCACTACTTCGTCGAGTAGTTTTTGTGCTTTTCCAGTATGTTCTTTAACACCAGAATCATCTCGATCTTGTAGGCAAATATAAGCCTTTTCCCATTCTTCCACTACCTTCACTATTTTGTTTTTGAAGTTTACGAAGAAGATTGGTGTACCCCTTTGCTTCAGATCCCTTTTGATCTGGCGCATTTTTTCAATGCCTCCACTGAGAACGTACTTGTTATCAGTTTTGCACGCTACCGAAATGGTTTCTAAACATTCCGACAATTTTTTCATTTGAGTAGAAGCAAATATGTAATAGTCTCTTTCAGCTTCTCCTTGAGACATAGGTCTTTGCTCCGGTTTTGAAGTCGCTTGTGTCTCTTCACTTCCATCACAACTACATAGCATTAAAATTGTTATCACAATAATCAAAACTGCAAGTATTGACTTTCTTAACATTTGAAACTCTCCCTTTCATATTTATGTGTTATGTATACTTAAACATTGCATACTTCGTTAACCTGTCCTACTTAGTAACCTAATGACCTGCTAGAGTTTTTATCATCTGAGGTACTTTTGCCTCAATAACTAGCACTACCAAGATACCTGCAAGGATACCATAAGCCAATGCTTCAACTGAATCCATCGTCATCACCTCCTTTCAATTCTATATCTTCGAAACATGTTGCCTTTGACCATTCATCTGTGCCATATCTAACAAAGGCATACTTTTTGGTAACCCTTATCAGAATACCTTCTTCAGTACGTTGATAAGAATGATACAAAACTGTTTTTCCAATATTTTCTTTTGCTTCTTTATAAGTCATCTTATAACGCCCTTCCTTGTACTAAAAGATGTATAGTATCTATAAAAACTACATCTTTTAGTTTTTGCAAGTCACTTAGCTTTTCAAAAGGTACTAAGCAATCACTTATTTTCTTGTGCCTGTTTGTGGTTGCACCATATTTCCAACCATTGTCAATTCTTAAATCCATCCACACGTTATGATTGTCCTTCACAGACATGAACGGATCTCTCAGTACTGCAATAGCATTATCAATGTATAACATTCTTGTTTGATACTCAAGTGCTTCAAATGGCACTCCAACATCCTCATTGTTAAGTTCCCTGATGACGTTAGAAAGAGTGTAAGCAACTTTACAACCACGTACAATATCAGAATATTTAAAAACTTTGTCTATGTACACAAAATCATGTATTGCTTCATTGTAAGATTCCTTTACTCTTAGCGTGATTTTTTTAGCCATTTTGAACCTCCTTGAGTTCGTTAATAAGCTGTCGTAGTGGTATATGAGTGTCATACATTCCAAAAGTCTTTTCAAGTTTTATCACACTAAAACCTTCACTTGGATTTGGTTCTTCAAAATGCATATCTTGCCGTTTAATAACATCTCGCAAAGCAGTTCCAAATGGATCATCCTTTGAAATACGCCTTGCGCATATTCCAGCAAGTTCTTTCACATACAAACAAGTACACTTATAATCTTTTTCAAATGCTAAATCAACAATCTTCTGACGTCTACTTGTAGTGGTATTTGTTTCATCAACAAATATCGTGTGCTCCTGATCCATTAACGTATGCAGCAGTATTTCTCTGACACCCCATACAAAATTTTCTCCTAATCCATAAAATCTTTGACCGTACACCAGTTCACGTAATTCATCTGCTGAAACAACTACCATCTTCACTCCAGCATCTTTTAGATAATTTCGAAGTGTTGTTTTGCCACTTCTCGGTAATCCTACAGTAAATATCAAGTGTTTTTTCAAAGTATTTTTTCTCCTCTCTTTAATATAATTATATTATATAATAGATTTCAAGAAAAATCAATGTTTTTCTTTAAATTCTATTGAAAAATTTTTCAAAAAAAAAAGAGACCTTAGAAGGTCTCAGAAATCTATTTTTAATGCTTTATGCAGTTAGCTGGCAGTTTCGTTTTTTGGTTCCTTTTTCTTGCCTCTTTTTGGTTGTACTTTTTCATTATATATGGCATGAACAGTTGATGCCTTATAAAAATTCATCAACGCCATTTTTATTAATCTTTTATATTTTGCAACTTCTTTCTGATCCGTTGCAGGATCTTCAAAAGCACTATTTGTCATTTTTGATTTAGCTAACGCTACCCTATTCTCATAAAAAGACAATCTTGAGTTGTCTCTGGCTTTTGTTAAATCTTCCACATCAATTTCATGTTGTCCAAAATCTATTTCTGGTTTCAAACTTTCAATTGTCTTCGCAGCCCATGCATCAACTTCTTTACCATTATCAGTAAAAATCAAACCTTCAGTAAGTTCTAATTCACTCTTGAGAAAATAATTTCTTAAATTTTCTGCTTTAGTAAACAGTAATTTTCTTTTCTTTTTTGGTTCAGAACTAGCAGGTGTTTGTTTAGCATTTTCTTTTTTAACAGTTGCGGGTTTTAAGATTTCACCTTTTTCTAAGAAAGCTTTGATAGCTTCATCTACAGAAACACCCATTACTCCTTTATATGAATTCTCAAATGATGTTCTTTCTGCATCATTAGTCAATTCGAATGTTGATCTTACAACTGTACCCTTTTCTGTTATTGTGTCACCACTTACGTCTTGCAAAGTTGCTACTTTTGCTTTACGGCCTAAAACTGCGTATACAATTCCGTCTTTTTTGTAATACTTTTCCATATTGTTTCCTCCATCTTAATAATATATTATATTATATATTATATAATACTTCACGCAATAAATCAAGTGTTTTATAAAAATTTTTGTTACTTATTTTATGCAAGTTTCCACTAGAGGAACCAAAATGGTAAAACTACGCGTCCTCGTACGGGTATATAAAAGTTGGAAAATGCACCCTGGAGGCAAATTTTCCTGCAAGTTTTAGATACTAAATATATAATAAATAATATCTAAAAGTGGCAAACTTATTAGATTTCTAATTAAAAGATACTGGATTGTGGGGAATACTGAAGTATTTTAAAGTAAAAACAATATAATTCAGTTATTTCGGAAAAAAATACCCGTGATTTAGAAATCTAAGTGAATCACCGTAATCTGGTAGTAAATTGAAGTAAATTCAAGTATAAATCATTTATTTGGGATATTTGTTGTGGGGTTTTTTCACTGGATCCGAACCGGGGTTTTAAAAAAATGGGGGGTATAAAAAATTAAAATTTTCGCTGAAAATTGGTCATCCGGGTACAGGTATATAATAAAATAATATAATATATAAAAAAAAAAGAAAAAAAAAAAATAAATAATAATCTATTTCTATATAATATATGTTGTGGTGTGTTTCTCTACGAACGTTGTTGCCCGGGCTTGCGGCCGATTTAAAATAAGAAAAAATATTTTATTGCCGTTTATTTTTTACTGCCCCGTTTTTTAAATGGGTGATTTCCCACACCACAAACTTTTATGTACCAATGTGTTCCGGTATGTACCTCATTTCCACTAGTGGAATGTTGACCAAAACGCGTAAAATGAGACTTCTGATATTCTGTTTATAGTCGTTTTTAAATACGTCAGTTTATTAATTATATCGTTTCGGGTAAATAAAAACGACTATATCCATTAGATAAAAACCAAAAAAAAAATAACCGAAAGGCTATTCAGAAAAATAAATCGTCCAAAATATCTCCTATAAAATTAATTGCTATTACAAGAAAAAACCAAGTATCCTCTTTAAAGATTTTTCCTACGATAGCTAACACTGCTATTATGATCATAATAGCGATAAAAATTTTCATATACACATTCATCTGTCTGATCTCCTTTTGTATTGTCGAGTTTAAAGTTTGAAAAAGGACTCCTACATTCCTTTAATGGATTGTCTTTGCATTTGCAAATTACTGATGTGAGTGATCTAGAATAGTAAATACAGGTTTTACATTTTGCGTTATCCTTTAGTAGATGGAAACTCATTTACATCCACCTCCTATAAGTTTTTCTGAAAAACCTGAACCTTTTCAGAAAACACCAAAAAACCTTAGATTGAAGAATTGAAAAAAGTTTTGATCTCATCTTACTCCTCCTCGTTTAGTATCTTTACCACTTGTTAAAAAAAAAAAGATACTCTGGATTGGCTTGTCTCAACCCAGAGCCATAGGGAGTAGAATCACATGTTATTTTATGAAAGCTGGATACCCAGCTTTCCTCAAGCTTTTTACAAGTTGGTCTGCATTCTCTCTCTTTGCAAAGGCTCCAACTTGTACTCTATAAAGTGTTGTTGGTGAAGACTTTTTAGGTTCAATATATCTTACACCGAAATAAGAACATATTCCCTTGCAATGCTCTTCACCAACTTCTTGTTGGAATTGTTTGTTCCTCATTAAAGAGGATTCCCACTTGTGAGTCATAAAGCCATTCTCTGAAAGTATGGCTGGCATCTTAGTTTCTCTCAATACGTGAAAGTTTGCTGTTTTAATACCTCTGTCTTTTTGTTTAGTACCCTGTACTAAATACGAATGAACTGCTTTGGCTAAACGCAATCCTGAAACACTTCCTGGATAATGATACACACTCAATCCCTGGACTTCATTGAATTGTGCACCTTCTCCATATCCATCAAAATGAATGCTTACGTATAACATTCTTTTCTTGTCAGATGCTTTGCATTGAGCATTCGCTAGCGATGTCCTATTGCTTAGGGAATTGTCTTGCCTTGTCGGCGAAACATCGTAGCATGCAATCTTGCATCTCTTCAGTGCTTCAAACATATGCATTTTCGCGTAATGATTGAACTCATTCTCTCTTATCCCATTTGGAGACCTTTTACCTGCAGTCTCCGTTCCATGACCATCATCTCCACATACTATGTATGTAGAATTGTAACTTCCATAAAAATAACTTCCTTTACTCATAAGAATCCTCCTTCACAAGTTTGTATTATTTCAGATTCTTAAACCCACCTAATCCCACACATATAACAATGTTTTTGTATTTTCTCTTTAAGGGTATTAAATAAATCATTTTTTGTTTTGAGTTATATGTGTCTCCCTTTCAATATATTAATTATATAATACTTCTAATGAAAAATCAATGGTTTTCATTAAAATAAATTAAAAAAATTTTAAGAGATCCATAATTCCAGTAAGTTTAATACCTGCAAATAATGCAATAATACCGACCAATATGAAGATAAATTTTATTAGCCGATCTACCAAGTTCCATGTTTTTGATTGATATTCGTTAAGCATTTCCTTAACATAACGTTTCATTTCTTCATTTGCATCAACGAGGCTAGACATTTGTTTCGCAACAGTTTTCGCATTGAAGTCTAATTGCATCTCAAGTTCATTGACACGCTGTTCTAATTTATTAAGTTCCTTTGCGTCCATTTGCTACCTCCTTTCTGCAAACTATCTGTTTACTTTTTCTACCTTTATATATGTCTCTTTTCTTACGTAAACTGGACTTGCTGGTGTAGAATTGTGTTGTCTATATCTGTAATAGAAATACCCACCAGTATTTCCTGTTTGCACTAAAAATCTTTCATTGGCATAGCACGGTCCTGTTTCTGTTCCAAAAATGATGTCATCAGTAAACACATCATAAGAAGTATGTTTGCTTTCTTCTGCCTGAGCGGCTGTTGTTGCGCTATTGCTCATGCCTTGTGCATTTATTCCACCAACCAGTTCGATATCTCCAGCAGCAATGAATTCACCATTAATTTCTGGAGCTGTTGACGCACAGTTATATATCAAATGCAGTTCTATATGAAACAATCCATTTGGTGGTAAGAAAACTTTGCAATCTTCCAAATTTATTGGTGTAGTTGTGTTATTTGATAAAACAGTTTCATTTTTAAGTATTCTCGGTCCATCCCAGATATCTAATGTGTTTACTTTTGAATTTGAAATTTTGTAATCTGTCATCAAACTGAAGTTTGTATCATTTTGAGAACCTTGCAAATAGATGCAACCTGCATCCGTAAATGAATGTTCATATTCCAATACCAAAACTTCTCGATTGTAAGCCATTGTTACACGTATTATACTTGCAGTAGAATCTTGTTCAATCATGAGATGAACGCGGATTCCTTTTGACAGTGTTGTTGGAAGAGCAATTGATGCAGCTGTGGAACCACTTCCTAACAAAGTTTCCTTGATGTACAGAGTTCCACTAGTGGCATAGACTTCTAAACAGTTGCTGGTATCGATAGACCACCTAAAGTTTGAAATCTCTCCTTCCACAATTACGTAATGTTCTATGTGTGCAATGTAATCCTGTATTGTACAATAAGCATGTACACCAAATACCCATGTACCTTCTGCATGTACAAGACCAAATTTTCCGAAACGAGAATCATAAAGCATAGCTATCCATGTACTTGGTTCTAGTACTTCATAATCCCAATTTCCATTACCGTCATCCAAATACCATGGATTGAAATATGTGTAATCGGCATCTTTTCTTGCCATAAACAAGGCATCAAATGTTACATATGCTCCTGAAGCAGATGAAGTTGAATACCACTCAACACGAATATAAGTAATGTCATCCCAACCGGAAGGCGTTCCATTTGTAGTGAAAGCAGATTTTGATGGATGGTAAGAATTAAAACCGGCATCAAAACCACTACTGTAAGTTACAGAATAGTTGTTACTGTTGTCATCTCCAAACTTATAAGAGATGTAAGTTACTTTTGAAGGATCTGAAATATAAAGAAGTATACCCATCAACGCAGCAGTATCTGCTGGAGTACGCCCATCTGCAAAGTTTGTTAAGTCAATTGATGAGATAGTTTTATAGGCACTCATCCAACCACCAGAAGTATCCGTTTCTGTCAGTTTTAATCCACCAGTACCAACTCTTGAATTTGTAGTGTCATCCGCTAACGTAACTGTACCTGCACTTGTCCATTCAGTACTGTCTTCAAATTCTTCTATTCTTCTATAACTTCTTTGCGTAAAATAACTTGAATATTGACTCCAATTAACAGATTGACTACGTCTTAGGTCTTCAAACGCAACACCCATATAAGTTTCTCTTGCATTTAATGTACTTGCTTGTATTGATGGAGGTCCACCATTTGCCCAAGTGACTGCTGGAAAACCACTTAAATCAGCCATCTCTATCCCTCCTTTGTATTATCTTGAAAGAGGTTTGTACAGCATTTCTTGCTTTGCGTGTTTAAAACCTTTTTTCTTATTATGTCTACTTTAGCAGTATATCTCAAAACAGGTTTCGTTTCTTTTACCTTTGCGGATACTTCATTTCCTTCTGCATCTTGTAACCTCTTAGTTTTTAGTTGAACAACATCCAACTCCTTCTCTTCAATGCTTATTATTTTCAATACATTTCCATTTTCTTTTACTTCATTCAATAATGCAATTGCGAAATCTGCAAAAGCATTTTGTTTCAAAGTTTCTATCGGTGTACTTGTCTTGTCATAAGTCTTTGTAAAATCTTTATACATAATTTGCTCCTTTCCACTAGTGGATCATGCCCTAGAGAATGTAATAGTGTACTGGATTAAAATCTCTTCTGCATCCGATTTCGTATAACTCCACAATACTCTGGACAAAAGTATTGCTGAATTGAAACCTCCAAAAATGCCCACTTCTTCAATAGCACCAACATAATCATCTCTGCCAATATAAAATTCTAGCAAAGCAACTCCATTGGAGGGATTTGATCTTGATATGTAATCCATGCAGAGAACAGTACTTACTAAATCTTCATCAGTTGCTGTTGGTGTAGTATTGTCATCACCAATACAACATCTTTTAACAACGCATTGCGTTGGATATACTCCAATGAATGTTTTTGCTATATAATTTAAAGTATCGTCCATAATCAAGTTTTTCTTAATTCCAATTGGTTTTCTGTGTTTTGTAATAGGGTCTATTGAAAAGAATCTGTACTCTCCATAAACGCCACCTTTCTCACGTACTTGCATATTCAAACCTCCTTAGTCTGATACTGAATCAGTATCATTAATTTCACCAGGGTATAACGGTGGTGCATCACTTGGATAGACATCAGTATCTGGAAACAACGGTGTCAACATCGTAAAGTCATATGTCCCGGCTTGTTCTAATGGTTCATCAATAGATTGCAAATAAAGTAATATTTCATCCGTTTCAATTTCTATGTGTTCTACTTGCATTAAGTTCTTAAAGAACTCTTCCCAACCACCTAATGAAGCACCATCTAATACGCGATACTCATATTGCATTTCTGTAGGACTTACAGGTACCCACTTACAACTTTCAACTAAAACATTCTCCGAGTAATTCCATGGAGCATCTTTAGTCAAAGTAAATTGTTCTCCTACTTCGTAATCTTTTGATCTTAAAATAAATGATGCGGAATCTCCATCATTTGCATATTTCGTTAGTAACTGTGCAGCATATCTTAAAGCGTCTATGCTACTGTACAACTTATCATTTTGTACAAAGTTCTCTTCTGTATAACCTCTTCTAGCAATTTCTGCTGAATCTTGAACAACACCGTAGATTGGCATCAATCCGTAATAGGATATTCTAATGGCTTCTCCACTACCAGCATCTATTGCGTCTTCACTTTCGTCTTGAGTTATTTGTGTATCATTATAGTTCCAGTAAAATTGTCTTCCAGTAGTTGGACCTTTCAAACCAACTGTTTGAATAACCCAAGCACCTCCAGTATAGACTTCTATGAGAGGTTCTTCTGCAATTGGAAATGTTGAAAAGAACTCTCTTACTTCTCCATCTGGTGTTGGTGTAACATTTTTATTCTCTTGGTACACAGTCTTCTTTTTGTTTCCCTTAAACCACTGCTTATTTCTATAGTTTCCATTTGACCTGTGCATCTCAAATTGTTTGTCACCAAGCAATGGAGTTGAGTTAACAGGTCCAAAAGCACTTGCCATGTCGTAAAAATGTAAAAGTTTATCTTTATCTACTCTCCACACATAATTTCCAAAACCTGCCAAATGATCTAAAGCAGCATTTCCTTTTAAGTAGTTTATGACAATCCGATTTACTGTAGCGGGAGCATCTATTAGACCAGCTCTAATTCCACTAGTGGAAAAGTATTCGTCGATCAAGTTGTGTACAATTTCTTCTAAGGTAGTATCTTCCCAAACGCCTTTGACGACAGGCCTATCAGTTAAAGCACAATAGTCTTCTATCGCTGCCGAATAAATCAACTTTCCCTTTTCTTTTTCACGGATTGAAGTAATGTTTCTAAGAACACCTCCCCAAAGATAGACTGCATCTTCATAGAGAGTAATTTCCCTTCCACATATTATACTCGCACTGCTAGCATAAAAAGCTTCTCCTCTGTCTAAAATATTTGCATACATTACACCACGAGCATTCATCTTTTCGTCTAATGACCAACTCTTTTTCTCTACTGCAAGTTCAAGTTCTACATCTCCATTCTCATCATGTATGTAAAAATGTCTTAATCCCACAATCTCACCTACCTTTTATTTACTTGAATGCCATATAGTTGCAACTTTTCAACTAATGCATTGCCAATCTCATCCGCATTCATATTTGCACCATTGATGGTAATACTGACTTGTTTAACTGAATTATCTGTTGAAACATTAGATAGTGGTGTTGTCTGTGGTGTGAAACTAAGATTAGAAGCTACTTTTGCACTTGCATCTCTGATTCTTGAAACGCCTGCTTCTAAATCGTGAGACAACATTTTGATTAAATTGGGTATCCAACGATGAGCAGTTGCACCTGGACCTTCTTTTGTTGGTGATCCAAAGCCCAAGAACCCTTTTATTTTTGAAGCTACATAACTTGCGGCAGAAGCTACTTGACCTGCTGCATTACGAATACCATTTGCAACACTGGATACAATATTTGCACCCCATTGATATGCGGATTTTGCAACAGATGTAATTCCATTCTTGATACTTGTTCCTACTGATCTGGCAGCTGATCCTGCTCTACCGGCAGCACTACTAATCTTGCTTGCCATCTGACCAAAGAAACTACCTATCTTACCCGGAAGACTTCTTACTGCACTTACAACACCACTTGCTAATGACTTAAACCTACTGACTGCAATACTTCGTGCACTATTGAACTTACTTGAAATTGTTGAATAGATATTTGAAGCAACGCTCGATATCTTGCTCTTCATAGAGTTAAATGCATTTATAACGGCATTCTTAGCATTAGTTGCAAGACTCTTTAACTTGCTAGGAAGCTTGTTAAACCACTTAATAATACCATTTATTAAGTCCGGTATGATACTATGTCCTACTAGCACATCATACAATTTCTCGAAGATCTTTCTAATCAATGCCGCACCTTTTTGAATATTGGTAACTACCTTAGCAAGTGTAGTTGCAATTTTCGCTAAAGTACCAATGAAATCAATTATTTTATCTCTGTTTTCATAAATCTTAAGTGCAAGATCTTTAATTACTTTTCCAAAATTCATTAGGTTTTCGAGTGCTTCACCTTTCATATTGGTGAGCATTTCTTTGAGTTTATCTTTCAGTTCATTGATTGTATCTTTGAACTTCATTGCTTCTTCACCAGATAAACCAAATTCTTTTTGTAAAGTAACCATTAACTCGGCATCATCTCCAGAAAAGATAGCATGCAATACATTTTTTACACTTTCAAAAACTCCTTTTAATACTGAAGCAGCTCTTTTTACACCTCGCAGTGTTTCTATAAACTTATTTGCACCTTCATCGGACATCCCAATTTGCTTCTTAAGAATATCAAAAGCACTTTTTGTATCTCCCTTAAAGAAAGCAACTATCGATTGGATAACGCTTTTAAGAAAATTAAATCCTTTTTGTAACAAACCTGTTTTATGCAATACAGCTAATATCGCAACACCAACAGCACCAAATACAACCGCCAATGGAGCTAGTGCAGCGATTACAAGAAATATTGGCGCACCCAACAAAGCAATAGCTCCAGCTATTGCAGCAGCAACAGTAACTAAAGTACCACCAATAAAGACAACTGGTCCAATTGCTGCTAGTAATGCGGCAAATGCTACCGCTAGAAGTTTCACTGTTGGATTTGAGTTTAGAAAAGCATATGCTATTTTCTGTAGAAAATCAACTAGTTTTCTAAAGTACGGTAAGACCATAGTTCCTAGATCAATTGCAACACTCTCTAAAATACTTTTGAAAATTGCCCACTGGCCTGTCAAAGTATTCAATTGTTCTTTCGACATTTCACTAGCGGCACCATTAAAGTCATTTGTTGTCTTAACGAGTTTCTCAAATGCTTTATCTGATGTGTTGACAATTGACAACATTCCAGACATTGCTGTTCTACCAAAGATAGCATGTGCCGCTTGAATCTTTTGTTCTTGACTCAAATTTTTGAAACCTTTTCTAACATTCCTCAATACTTGCTGGAATGGCAACAGTTTTCCTTTAGCATCCGCAACTTTAATTCCAAGTTTATCCATCCACATAGCACCTTTTTCAGTTGGTGCAGCTAATCTTGCAATAGCTCCTCTTAATGTTGTACCAGCTCGAGATGCTTTAATTCCGTTATTCGCAAGCATCGCAATTGCTAACATCAAGTCATTCGCACTATAACCGGCAGCTCTTGCAATTGGTGTTACATACTTAAATGTTTCTCCCATCTTAAGTATGTTTGTATTTGAAGATCTTGCTGAATGTGCTAGCAAGTCAACAAACATCCTTGTATCTTCTGCTTTCAATCCTAATGCCGTAATTGCATCTGTTACGATATCTGATACAAAAGCTAAATCTTCTCCACTCGCAGCAGCTAAATCTAGTAACGGACTAATACCTGCAAGCATCTGACTAGTATCCCAACCAGCCAAAGCCATATATTCCATCGCTTTACCAACTTCAGTTGCAGTAAACTTTGTTGTTCTACCCATCTCCATTGCTTTATCTTTTAATTGCACAAACTCTTCTCCAGTAGCTTGTGAAAGTGTTTTTACACGAACCATCTGGGATTCAAAACTTGCCGCTGTTTTAACTATCTCAATACCCATCTTGATAATGTTTCTCGTAAAGAAATCTGTCATACGTCTACCTGCATTTTGCATTCCAATACCTAATGCACCGACAGACGCAATCATTGCAGCGGTATCATTTTTACTTCTTCTAACTTCTCGTGCGTAATCTCTAATGCCTTGTCGCAATGATTTGATTTGATTTTTTGAATTCGCTCCACCCTGCGTACGTATTCTAAGTATCAGTTCTTCTAAAGTCATTTTTTCCCTCCTCTCGAAAATTAAGTAAATATAATGGATATCTCGTTAGGGGCATAATATGAAAGGCGGTAAAATAAATATATGAGATATCCACTATAAAATTTATGAAGTTTTCTTTTTAACTGGAAGTGTACCATTATCAATTAAAGTTTCGATTGGTACTGCTCCATCAGTATCCAATCCATCTTTTGTATCTAATTTGCCACCATTCAATTTGGCTTGCATTTTATACTCTTCCTTCTTACGATTTTCAATCTTTCGCTTGAAAAGCATTAACTGTTCTCGAGTCCACTGCATACATTCCACTAGTGGAACTCCGTACTCGGACATGATCATATCGAACACGCCACTCCAACCAAATTCGTCTTGACTTTCTATTTTAATGCCCGGGTAAGGGCTAGTAAGTTTTTTAAGTAAGCATAGTTTACTTCAAAACATTTAGCTACAATTTTTATTACATCATCACGTGTAGCTTCTGTTTCAATTATTCTATCAAGAGTAACTTGCCCTCTTGTACCTACTTCTGCAATTGCTGGTAAATCTTCATGAATCAGTTCAATGATTTGAGAAAGCATGTCATCTATATTAATATCTTTTGTAATATCTACAGATAGCAAACCTTGAAATTTTTCTAAAGCGTTCTTTACAGCATCATCAAACTTGTTGCATTCAAGCCAGGGCAAGGCTTTTATACAAACATTTTCATCTCCTAATGGAGTATTGATTCCCTTATTCACCAATTTGTCTCTTTCACTTCTTTCTTGCATTTTTTGAAACACGGCTTGTTTTTGTGCATTATCCATATTAAAATCTCCTTTTTTTTTTAAAACAAAAGCAAGACGCAAATCTTGCTTTCGAAAGGTTAATCTATGTATATTTATATTAGGTTGTAGTGAAATCAAAGATTTCAGTTACTGCCATTTGTGAGTAATCCGACAACGCTTTACAATCTTTTGCAACAACTACCAAATAAGTACTTGAACCATCTAGATTTGCGCCTGGTGTCATCGTAACTTCATCAGTATCTGTTTGTGTAACAGTACATGATACAATTGTACCATCAACCTTGGTAAGAACAAAGTTTCCAGAATGTACAGAGTCTGGATGTATGTCTCTATTGAATGTGACAACTACAGTTGTACCCACAGCAATTCCACTAGCTCCATCTGCAGGAACAATTGAACTTGTTGCTAGTTGTGCAGGGGATCCATCTGTTGCAACTGCAGTTTCTTCCATATAATACCCTAGTTGCTCACCAGCACTTTTAGTGGTATCACACATTGCCATTACCATTAATTTAAAACCTAGTTTACCATTTTTTAGAAATTGCATTTCTAAATTCGGTGAAATATTTACCTTATGCAATCTTATTCTTATGTTTAAACTTCTGTTTGTACGCTTTGGTGCTGCGTACTCAAATACGTATTCTGTAAGTACAGTTTGTCCACCAAAGGGAAGTTTGTCATAACCTACTTGACCTGCTCCAGCAGCTTGTGTTGTTACAGTACCACCTGTACCTAACGCATACTTTAACATAGATGCACTTGCTTCATTCAAAATAGTTTCGAATGTACACGTTTCTCCTGGAACTGAATATCCTACGGGCGCAAGGTACTGATCTTGCTCAATAGGTTCAAGTTCTCCATTATACTTCAAAATTCCACCTTCAGAAGTTAAACCTAATGAAATAGGTACTGAATCTGGATTTAAAGTAACTGTACCAGGACCAACATGAATTTTTTCCGGTGTCATACAATCACTCCTTTATATTTTGATTGCAATGGATATGGTACAATGGTGAGAGTGCAAGAATCGAACTCGCGCCTCCAATGAACATTGGTACTCAACCTTGAGCAATCTCTCACCATGTCTATCTAGAATCCTCAGTACCACGAATAAAGTCAATTCAGAGAATTAGTCTCTTAAAGAATTTTGATTATATTAATATTATATAATAAAATCCAAGGAATTACAAGGGGAAATCAATATTTAGATAAAATAAATTCAGCAGAACCCAGTACTTGAACTCCTTGTGCTAATCCATGGTCAGTCTCAAACAAATCGGAAAAAGTTGCATCTCCAATGTTGGGATTGTGCAAACCATTACTCCAATTAGCTTCATCACTTAAAACTGCTACTGCAGCATCTCCATACCTCATTACATAACGATGCATTGTCTCTGCATCTACATTTACTACCCAAATAACAACTTCAAATCTAGCAATTCTATCTTGAAACTCATACTCATTTTCGCCATTAGAATTTTTTTGCATTGCAACAGTTAACGCTGGAAAGAGTGTCAACTCAGTAGGTAAAAAATTCCCAACTTTGTATTCTGCAATATTTGGTGCTAGATTTGTTGCACCTACAATTGATTCTAAAGTATCAACTTTAGAATCAATATTGCTTTCTAAAAACGATTTAATTGAATCCACAACATATTCAGAAGTCATATTTCCACCTACTCAAAAAGATATTTCTTTATTATGTTACTCCAACGCCTACGCTGTTCTTCTGTCATTTCGACAATCTTTCTTGCTGGCATCTTAGAAGTACCAGCTTGATGATAATGTGCTTTTGGATCTTTTGACCCGATTACTAATCCATCTCCAGAAATCAAACATACGTGTCCAGGTCCTTTACGTGTAAAAGAATTTCTCATATCTCCAGAAAAGACTAGAATTGGACGAGAACCCACTTTAGAAGTTTTCCAAGAGGCGTACTGATCTGATAACGGAGCCCAAGCACTTCGACCTTTAAAAGCACCAGAATTAGCAAAAACCTTATCCATATTGCTTCTGAAATCATCTGCAATGTCTTTGAAAACTGGTGTTAAATCGTCTAGGTGCCTCTCGAGTTCCGCTAGTTGAGTTATTAAACGTGCATCTCCAACT
>Ga0316579_10000110_pt1 | contig 21796 bp, 15 predicted proteins | sample J5NA_2_FD_203074 | JGI IMG/M metagenome (GOLD analysis project Ga0316579, IMG submission 203074) | Rhizosphere microbial communities from salt marsh grasses in Alabama, United States - J5-7_160517rDrA | ecosystem: Host-associated > Plants > Roots > Rhizosphere | place: USA: Alabama | collected... | reverse complement strand
TCGCCGCGCGGGCATCCCCCTGCGGCGGCATTCCGTCCCGCTTCACCACGATGAAAGGTTGTCCGTGTCGTCGGTCTCGACCTCCCGGCCTCTTCCGCCCGAGTTCAGCCATCCCGCCTTCCAGGAGTTGTTGCGCCTGGGGGCCGTCAACGGTGTCGTGGACGCCGCGGCCCTGCGGTCGGCCTGCGAGCTCGCAGAGGTGCCCATGCAACGGATGAAGGCCGTGCTGCGGGCCCTCGACGATGTCGGCGTGACCGTGGAGGTGCCTGCCACCCCCACCGGGCGGCGAGCGGTGGCGGCGTCCAGTTCCAGGAACTCCTCGTCCGCCTCCGCCTCGACCGCCAAGCGTTCCCGGTCCTCGAGCCGCAAGGCGGCCAAGGACGGCGAGGGGGGGCGGACCACAGCCCCCAGGACGACCCGCTCGTCGTCCAAGTCCGCCGACGACACCTCCCGTGCCGGGACCGCGATCGAGGAGGCCGGGCCCAAGGCGACCAAGCCGGCCCGGACCACAAGGACCACGCGTGCCAAGGCCGGGGCGAAGACCGCGGCCAAGACCCCGGCCCGGTCCGGCAGGACCGCCGCCAAGACGGCCAAGAACGCCAAGACGACCGGACCCGCGGCCAAGGCGGGCGACGTCGAGGACGCCGAGCTCGAGGCAGAGGTCGAGCTCGAGGACCTCTCGGTCGACGACCTCGAACTGGAACCGGCCGAGGCCGCCGAGACGGACACCGACGACGAAACGGACGGCGAGGAGCGTCCCACGCCCGACAAGGACGCCAAGGCACCGCCCACCGCGGAGGAGGACGCCTTCGTCCTCACGGACGACGACGATGACGCTCCGGCCCAGCAGGTCGCGACTGCCGGGGCCACGGCAGACCCGGTCAAGGACTACCTCAAGCAGATCGGCAAGGTCGCTCTGCTCAACGCCGAGCAGGAGGTCGAACTCGCCAAGCGGATCGAGGCGGGCCTGTTCGCCGAGGAGAAGCTCAACTCCGGTGCGCGGCTGGACTCCAAGCTCCGCAGGGAACTGCAGTGGATCGCCGAGGACGGGCGCCGGGCCAAGAATCACCTGCTGGAGGCCAACCTGCGCCTGGTGGTGTCGCTGGCCAAGCGCTACACCGGGCGCGGAATGCTCTTCCTCGACCTGATCCAGGAGGGCAACCTCGGCCTGATCCGGGCGGTGGAGAAGTTCGACTACACCAAGGGCTACAAGTTCTCGACGTACGCCACCTGGTGGATCCGCCAGGCCATCACCAGGGCCATGGCGGACCAGGCCCGCACGATCCGCATCCCGGTGCACATGGTCGAGGTCATCAACAAGCTGGCCCGGGTGCAGCGCCAGATGCTGCAGGACCTGGGGCGCGAGCCGACCCCCGACGAGCTGGCCAAGGAACTCGACATGACCCCGGAGAAGGTCATCGAGGTCCAGAAGTACGGCCGCGAGCCCATCTCCCTGCACACGCCGCTGGGGGAGGACGGCGACAGCGAGTTCGGGGACCTCATCGAGGACTCCGAGGCGGTCGTGCCGGCCGACGCGGTCTCCTTCACCCTGCTGCAGGAGCAGCTCCACTCGGTCCTGGACACCCTCTCGGAACGGGAGGCCGGGGTCGTGTCGATGCGCTTCGGGCTGACCGACGGGCAGCCGAAGACCCTTGACGAGATCGGCAAGGTCTACGGGGTCACCCGCGAGCGGATCCGCCAGATCGAGTCCAAGACCATGTCCAAGCTCCGCCACCCCTCCAGGTCACAGGTCCTGCGGGACTACCTGGACTGACCGGGGGCCATCGGACCGTGTTCGAGGACCGGCGGACCGTGCGATCGTCCGTGCGGTCGCCGATCACGCCGTCGCGCGATCGTGCCGGGGCGAGCGCCTCCCGGCGTGCCTGCGGACGGGGTGCATACGGACCGGCAGGGGACCCGGACCACCGGACCGGTGGTCCGGGTCCGAACGTCGGTGTCTGTGCTCGGCCGGTGTCAGCGTTCGTCGTCGGAGGCTGTGGCCGGGGTGTGTGCCAGTACGTGCGTCTCGTCCTGGATCTCGGCGGCGTGGGCTCGGAGAGCGGCTTCGTGGGTACGACCGTGGTGCGCGCAGAAGAGCAGCTCCCCGCTCCCCGGCAGGCTGACACGGATGTAGGCGCGTGCACCGCACCGGTCGCACCGGTCGGCCGCGGTGAGTGGGGCAGAGGCGGCAACGGCGGCAGCAGTCACGAGGGACCTCCTTCGGACCTCCTCCCGCACGGCGAACCGTGCGTCGGGTCGCCACGGTGGCGACGCTGATGTCCTCAGTGAACCAGTCGAACGCGTTTTCGGCACGGCTCGGCGGTCACCGTTCGCTGTCCGCGTAGTCCCCGGAAAGGGGACCCACACCCCTTGTGGACACGGAGAGTGACACCATGGGCTCTGTTCGATCATCCGTGGGACCGCCGCGAGCGACACTCCACCGATCTGCGATCTTTCGCGGGCTGTGGTTTCTCGTGGGCCTCGTAGGTCGTAGGCTCTGCTGACGGATGGCCGGGTGGGTCCCCACCTTCTCCCGGACAGGCTCGATCAGATGTACGAAGGCCGTGGCCGGCATCCACCGGACACGGAACGTGATCCATCCAGGGTGCTCGTGATCGGGCGCGGCGGATACGGTCCGATCGGACACGGTACCGCCGGGTGGCCTGCGTCGCCCGTACCGGGACCTTCCCTGGACAGCACGAGGGGTCCGCTTCCCCGCGGACCGTCCCGACCGACGAGGAGTACCCGACCGTGGCCTCCCAGCCGCCCGTCCGCACGGACAGCCGACCCGTCGTCATCTCCGGCCCCTCCGGGGGATCCCCGGCCCCGACCACGAAGTCGCGTCCCACGGCCTCGGGGTACACGGCCCGTCACCTGTCGGTGCTCGAGGGGCTCGAGGCCGTCCGCAAGCGGCCGGGCATGTACATCGGGACCACGGACTCCGCCGGTCTCATGCACTGCCTCTGGGAGATCATCGACAACGCGGTCGACGAGGCCCTCGGCGACCACTGCAGCCGGATCGAGGTGGTCCTGCACCCCGACGGGTCGGTGTCGGTGGAGGACGACGGCCGTGGCATCCCGGTGGACATCGAGCCGAAGACCGGCCTGTCCGGGGTCGAGGTGGTCTTCACGAAGCTCCACGCCGGCGGAAAGTTCGGGGGCGGTTCCTACACGGCCTCGGGCGGGCTGCACGGCGTCGGGGCGAGCGTCGTGAACGCCCTGTCGATGCGCCTGGACGTCGAGGTCGACCGCGGAGGCAGGACGCACGCGATGAGTTTCCGCCGCGGGGAGCCGGGCGTCTTCCAGGACCCGCGGACCGGCCCGGACCCCGAGGCTCCCTTCTCCCCGTTCGTCGAGGGTTCCCAGCTGCGCGTGCACCGTGCCCGGCGCCGCGGTGCCACCGGCACCAGGATCCGCTACTGGGCCGACCGGCAGATCTTCCTCAAGGACGCGGCCTTCTCCTACGACGAGCTGCTCACCCGGGCCCGCCAGACCAGCTACCTCGTCCCGGGCCTGTGCATCGTCCTGCGCGACGAGCGGGGCCTGCCGGGGACCCCGGGCCAGGACGGCCCCCACGAGGAGACCTTCTGGCACGACGCCGGCATCGGGGAGTTCGTGGAGTTCCTGGCCACGGACCCGGCAGTCAACGACGTGTGGCGTCTGAGGGGCGAGGGACACTTCACCGAGACCGTGCCGGTCCTCGACTCCCGCGGGCACATGACCCCGCAGGAGGTGCGGCGCGAGTGCGGGGTGGACGTCGCCCTGCGCTGGGGCACGGGCTACGACACCGAGGTCCGTTCCTTCGTCAACATCATCTCCACCCCGAAGGGCGGGACCCACGTCACCGGTTTCGAGCAGGCCCTGCTGCGGGTGTTCCGCAGGCTCGTGGAGGAGAACTCCCGCCGGCTGAAGTTCGGCAAGGACGACAAGCTCGAGAAGGACGACGTCCTGGAGGGGCTGACGGCGGTCGTGACGGTCCGCCTGGCCGAACCGCAGTTCGAGGGGCAGACCAAGGAGGTCCTGGGCACGGCGGCCGTCCGCGGCATCGTCTCGCGCGTGGTGGACCGGGAGCTGGCCGCCCTGCTGACCTCGACGAAGCGCGCGGAGAAGGCCCAGACGGGCCTGCTGCTGGAGAAGGTCGTCGGGGCCATGCGCACCCGCGTGACCGCCCGGCAGCACAAGGAGACCCAGCGGCGCAAGAACGCCCTGGAGACCTCGTCCCTGCCCGCCAAGCTCGCCGACTGCCGCAGCGACCAGGTGGACCGTTCCGAACTGTTCATCGTGGAGGGGGACTCGGCCCTCGGCACGGCCAAGCTGGCCCGCAACTCGGAGTTCCAGGCCCTCCTGCCCATCCGGGGCAAGATCCTCAACGTCCAGAAGGCCTCGGTCGCGGACATGCTCAAGAACGCGGAGTGCGCCGCGATCATCCAGGTGGTCGGGGCCGGGTCGGGCCGGACCTTCGACCTGGACGCCGTGCGCTACGGCAAGATCATCCTGATGACGGACGCAGACGTCGACGGTGCCCACATCCGCACCCTGCTGCTCACCCTCTTCTTCCGGTACATGCGTCCCCTGGTGGAGTCCGGGCGCGTCCACGCGGCCGTCCCCCCGCTGCACCGGATCGAGATCCCCGGCAGGGGCAGGAAGGCCGAGTACGTGTACACCTACTCGGAGGCGGAGCTCCACCAGGTCCTCGACCGGCTGGCCCGGCGCGGCCGGCGCTGGAAGGAACCGATCCAGCGCTACAAGGGTCTGGGGGAGATGGACGCCGACCAGCTGGCGGAGACCACGATGGACCCCCGGCGCCGTACGCTGCGCCGGGTGCGGGTCGCGGACGCCGCCGCGGCCGAGAGGGTCTTCAACCTGCTCATGGGCAACGAGGTCGCCCCGCGCAAGGACTTCATCGTCGAGGGTGCAGCCCGCCTGGACCGCGAGCGCATCGACGCCTGAGGGCACCCCGCGGGCACCGCGCTCCGACGCCCGGGCCCGCGAGCCGGCCCGTCCCGCGGCTCCGTCGGATCAGCGGGTGCCGCCGGGGGCGGCGAAGGGCCCGGGAACACCGTCCGCGGCGTTCCCGGGCCCCTGCGTGCGGGCGGTCTCCCGGCGCCCGCCGTCCTGTGCGCCGTGCTGCCCGTGCCCGGTCCGTACGGCTGCGCGCCCCTGCCGCTCCGGACGGAGGGATCCGGTCCGGTGGCCCTCGTCGAGGGATCCGCGGCCCGGGCGGAGCTGGAGCCCGATCGTTCAGGCGACGGCCTCTTCACCAAGGTAACAAACACGCTGTTAAGGTCACGACCTTTTGAACAGCCGGATGCCCGTGTCGTCCAGAGTCCGTTTCGTCGTCCGGAGTTCGTCTCCGGGGGATCCTGCCTGCCGGGTCCGCACAGGGACACGGCAGGCAGGGGGACCGGGCCGGGGGGACCGGACGGGCCCGCCCCGCGGCACGGGGGAGGTCACCCCACGACGTGGACCGCCTGGGGCAGGATCGTCCCGGAGCCGTCCCGGCGCCCGGAGGGCTCGGGCAGCTCCAGCGGGGTGCCGTCCTGCGCGGCCGCACGGGCCGGGGCCGGACCGCACCAGCCGAGCAGGAGCCCGTCCTCGCCCTTGAGGAACCGGTGGCAGCGCACGCCGCCCGTCGCCCGCCCCTTGACGGGGAACTCCGCGAACGGCGTGACCTTCGCCGCCCCGGTCTGGGTCCCGGGCAGGGCCGAGGAGGACCCGGAGATCGTGACGACGACCCCGGCCCACTCCCCGTCGGGAACGCTCAGGTCGACCGCCCCGAAGAACACGATCCTCGCCCCGGGGGACAGGTTGATCCCTGCCATGCCTCCGGCGGCCCTGCCCTGCGGGCGGACCTTCTGCGCCCCGAAGCGCAGCAGCTGGGCGTCGTCGGAGACGAACACGAGGTCGCACTCGTCCCCGGGCAGTTCGACGGCCCCGACGACCTCGTCCCCGGGCCTCAGGGAGATCACTTCCCACTCGTCCTTGTTGGACGGGTAGTCCGTGGCGACGCGCTTGACGATGCCCTGCGCCGTGCCGAGGGCGAGCCCGGGGGAGTCCTCCCGCAGGGAGCACAGCCCCAGGAGCCGCTCGCCCCTCCCGAGGGTGAGGAACTCCTCGAACGGCGCACCGCCGGACAGGACGGGGGCCCCGGCCGTCGGCGGCAGGACCGGCATCTCCACGACCGGCAGGCGCAGCATCCGTCCCTGGCTGGTGACGGCGGCGACGTCGCCCCGGGCCGTCGACAGCACGGTGCTGGTCACCAGGTCGTGCGGGGCCCTGCGGTCGCCGGTCGGCCGGGGCAGGGCCTCGTCCGTTCCGGTCCTGGCCAGCAGCCCGGTCGCGGACAGCATCACCCAGCAGGGGTCGTCGGCGACCTCCAGCGGCGTGAGCGGCCCCTTGCCGGCCGCGGCCGTGCCGGAGGACTCCAGCAGCACGGTGCGCCGGGGGGTCCCGAAGGCGTCGCTGACCTTCTCCAGCTCGCGGGACACGACGGAACGCAGTTTCCTGTCGCTGGTCAGGATCGCGGTGAGGTCCTTGACGGTCCTCTCCAGCGACCGCTTCTCCTTCTCCAGCTCCAGGGTGGACAGACGGGTCAGCCGCCGCAGCGGGGTCTCCAGGATGTAGTCGGCCTGGACCTGCGTGAGCTCGAACGCCTCGCACAGGCCGGCCCGTGCCTGCGCGGTGTCGTCGCTGGCCCGGATGATCGCGATGACCCGGTCGATGTCGGCCACGGCGACGAGCAGGCCGTCGACCAGGTGGAGCCGCTCGGTCGCCCTGCGGCGGCGGTGCTCCGAACGGCGCCGGACGACGTCCAACCGGTGATCGACGTAGACCTGCAGCAGCTCGCGCAGTCCCAGGGTCCGCGGCTGGCCGTCGACGAGGGCGACGTTGTTGATCCCGAAGGAGTCCTCCATCGGGGTCAGCCGGTACAGCTGCTCCAGCACGGCCTCGGGGTTGAACCCGCCCTTGACGCCGATGACCAGGCGCAGGCCGTTGGCGCGGTCGGTGAGGTCCGTGACGTCGGAGATCCCCTGGAGCTTCTTGGACTGCACCAGGTCCTTGATCTTCTCGATGACCTTCTCGGGGCCGACGAGGTACGGCAGTTCGGTGACGACGATGCCGCGCCGGCGGGGGGTCACGTTCTCGATGCGGACCGTTGCCCGGGTGCGGAAGGTCCCGCGGCCCCTGGCGTAGGCGTCGCGCACGCCGTCCAGGCCGACGATCCGCCCTCCCGTGGGCAGGTCCGGCCCGGGGACGTACCGCATGAGGTCCTCGAGGGTCGCCCCGGGGTCCTCCAGCAGGTGACGGGCCGCGGCCACCACCTCGACGAGGTTGTGGGGCGGCATGTTCGTCGCCATGCCGACCGCGATCCCGCTGGCCCCGTTGACCAGCAGGTTCGGGAAGGCCGACGGCAGCACCGACGGCTGGGTGAGCGAGGAGTCGTAGTTCGGCTCGAAATCGACGGTGTCCTCGTCCAGGCCCTCGGTCAGCAGCAGGGCCGCCTGCCCGAGGCGGGCCTCGGTGTACCGGTAGGCCGCCGGGCCGTCGTCGAGGGACCCGAAGTTGCCGTGCCCGTCGACCAGGGGGACCCGCAGGCTGAAGTCCTGCGCCAGACGTACGAGGGTGTCGTAGATCGCCGAGTCGCCGTGCGGGTGGAGCTTGCCCATGACGTCCCCGACGATGCGGCCGCACTTGACATGGGCCCGATCGGGGCGCAGACCCATGTCGGCCATGGTGTAGAGGATCCTCCTCTGCACGGGTTTGAGACCGTCCCGGGCGTCCGGCAGCGCCCGGGAGTAGATCACCGAGTAGGCGTACTCCAGGAAGGCGCCCTGCATCTCCTGCTCGACGTCGATGTCGACGATCCGCTCGGTGAAGTCCTCCGGCGGTTCTGCGGTCGACGCGCGGCGTGCCATCGTCTGGATTCTCCTAGCGGATCGGCGACGGATAACTGTCCCCGTGCAGCCTGCCACCAGTCCCATCCGCTCACCCCACCCGCCCCGTCCCGAGCACCTGGAGCGGGCGATCGTCGTCCGGGAGCGAACGGCGACGATTGCCCACGTCAAGTCGAAGGAGCACCTCCGGGGAACTTCAGGGACGCTGGGGCTGGGGTGGGCGGGGTCAGGGGCGCCGGGCCAGCCAGAGCAGGCCGACCGTGAGGTACAGCAGGCAGGCGGTCCAGCATCCCGCGGCGACGAGGACGTACGGCCAGGCGGTGACCTGCGCGGTCCGGGCGGTGCGGCGCAGGGCCCGCGGGGTCGTGGGGACCGGCCGGGGGCGTCCGGGCCGCAGGGCCGGCAGCCCGCACACCAGGGCGCCCGCCACCCCCAGCAGGCGCAGCGGGCGTGGCAGCGGCAGGATCACGAGGGGGACGGACAGGAACAGTCCGGTCGCGAGGACCAGGGAACGGCGGGCCGGACGGCGCGGATCGGGTGTGCTGCCCATACCGCGAGGATGCCAGGTCCTCCCCGGGGCGGCAGGCCCGCGGGGACGGCAGGTCGCATCACCCGCGCAGCGGGACGCCGAAACGCCCCTCGTGCACGACGTCCCGCGCCGGACGGCGTCCCCTGGCCAGGGACGGGGAGCGCCGGTCGGTCCCCGGGTGCCCGAGGGCGACCACCCCGACGATCCTGCGATCGTGCGGGACCCCGAACGCGTCCGTCACGGCCTCGACCCGCTCGCCCGGGACGCCGAAGAAGCAGCCGCCGAGCCCGGCGTCCACGGCCCCGAGCAGCAGCAGGAGGGCGGCCATCCCCGTGTCGACGTCCCAGTAGGGCACGGGCCAGCGCGCGGTGGACCGGTCGGTCCACCCCTTGTCGGGCTCGGCGTACCGGTCCAGGTACCTCTCGGGGTCGGACAGGCACAGGACCAGGCACGGGGCCGTGCGCATGCCCGTCAGCCAGCGGTCGGGCTCGCGGGCCCCTCCGGGATCGGTGGCCGTGGCCCAGAACAGGTCCCTGCGTTCCCGTTCGAGCAGGACCACGAAGTCCCGGCCCTGGCTGAATCCGGCGCTCGGCGCGCGCAGGGCCAGGTCGAGCAGGTCGGCGAGCAGGGAACGGTCCACGGGACGGTCGGGGTCGAAACCGCGGACCATGCGGCGGGCACGGACGGTCCTGGAGAATTCCACGTCCCCAGCCTCGCAAGTCCCTCGCGGGAGGCGCTCGCGGGTCCGACGCGGCCCGTCCACCGACACGGCAGGAGCGCTGCCGGCAGGTCGGCGGCGTCCCGCGTGCGTAGTGTGTCTTCGTGGTCCCGACGAGACGAGCCGATGCGCCGCAGTCCGGCGGAACCGGTTCCCCGACGCCCTACCCGGCGCACTGGGAGGCCGACGTCGTGCTCCGGGACGGCGGCACGGCGCACTTGCGTCCCATCCGGCCCGAGGACGCCGAGGGGATCGAGCGGTTCCACGCCGGGCAGTCCCCCGAGTCCATCCTGTTCCGGTTCTTCGCCCCCATGCCGCGCCTGTCCGCCCGGGACGTGCGACGGTTCACCCACGTGGACCACGTCGACCGGGTCGCCCTCGTCTGCACCGTCGGGGACGGGATCGTCGGTATCGCCCGGTACGACCGGGTCAGGCCGCGCACGGCAGAGGTCGCCTTCAACGTCAGCGACGCCCACCAGGGCCGGGGCCTCGGATCGGTCCTCCTGGAGCACCTGGCCGCCGCGGCACGGGAGAACGGGGTCCGTCGTTTCGTCGCGGAGGTCATGCCGGAGAACCGCAGGATGCTCTCGGTCTTCCGGGACGCCGGGTACGAGATCAAGGACAGCATCGACGACGGCGTCATCTCCCTGGGGTTCGACCTGGACCCCACCGAGCGCTGCCTGGCCGTCATGGAGTCCCGGGAGCACCGGGCCGAGGCCCGCAGCCTGCACGCCCTGCTGAACCCGGCCTCCGTGGTCCTGGTCGGGGCGAGCCGCCGCGAGGGCACCCTGGGCCACCGCCTGCTGTCCGACCTGCTCGGCGCGGGATTCACGGGCCGGCTGCACGTGGTCCACCCGTACGCCGACGAGGTCCTGGGCGTCGGCGCCCACCGCAGCCTTGCCGACCTGCCGGGACCGGTCGACCTTGCCGTGCTCGCGCTGCGGGCCGAGGAGACCCTCCCCGTGGTCCGCGAGTGCGCCCGGGTGGGGGTCCGGGGACTGGTGGTGCTCTCCGACGGGTTCGCCGAGACCGGCGAGCACGGCGCCGCCCTCCAGCGCGAACTGGTCCGCCTGGCCCGTGCCAACGGGATGCGACTGGTCGGTCCCGGATCCTGGGGGATCATCAACACGGACCCACGGATCGACCTGAACATCTCGCTGGAGTCCGATCCCCCGCCCGCGGGCCGGCTCGGCCTGTTCTGCCAGTCCGGTGCGATGTCGGTGTCCGTGCTGCGCGCGGCCCGGGACCGGGACACGGGCATCTCGACCTTCCTGTCCGCGGGGAACCGGGCCGACGTGTCGGGGAACGACTGCATGCAGTACTGGGAGGAGGACGAGCGCACCCGGGCCGTGGGCCTGTACCTGGAGAGCATCGGCAACCCGCGCAAGTTCTCCCGGATCGCCCGGCGCCTGGCACGGACAAAACCCGTCATCGTCGTGAAGTCGGGGACCTCGGGGCTGGGCGTTCCCCCCGGGCACGCGGTGCGCCCCAGCAGCGTCCCCCGCGAGGCCCTCGACGCGATGCTGCGCCAGAGCGGGTGCATCCGGGTGCAGAACGTCCACCAGCTGTTCGACGTGGCCCGGCTGGTCATCGACCGTCCGCTGCCCGCGGGACCGCGGGTGGCCGTCGTCGCCAACAGCCACGCGCTGGGAACCCTCATCGCCGACGCATGCCTGACCCAGGACCTGCAGGTCACGCACTGGCCCGTGCCCCTGCCGGGCCAGACCCCCCCGCACGAGCTGCGCTCGGCCCTCGAGACCGCGTGCGCGCACGAGCAGGTGGACTCCGTCGTCGTGGCCCTCATGCCCCGGCTGGGGACGGTCGATCCGGAGATCGTCGAGGTCCTGCGCGAGACGGTGGACCGCGCGCGGGTCCCCGTGGTCCCGTGCCTGCTGGGAACGGACGGGACCCTCGACCGGTCCGCCGGCCGGCCGCCCCTTGCCACCTGCCCGACCCCCGAGGAGGCCGTCAGGGCCCTCGCGGCCGTCACCTGGTACGGGCAGTGGCGCACCCGGGACCTCGGCCGCAGGGCCGATCCCCCCGGCTGCGACGCCGAGGCCGCGCGGGCGATGGCCGAGGGGCTCCTGCGCGAGTACCCCGGAGGGATCGAGCTGGACCCCCGCAGGGCGAGCAAGCTGCTGGGACTCTACGGGGTCCACCCGTGGCCGGCCCTGCAGGTGACCTGCCCGCAGGACGCCGTGGAGGCCGCCGACCGGTTGGGCTGGCCCGTCGTCCTGAAGACCACGGCCCCCGGCCTGCGCCACCGGGTCGACCTCGGGGCGGTCCGCCTGGACATCGGCACCCAGGAGGAGCTGCACGACGACGTGACGCGCATGCGCAGGATGCTCGCGGCGGCCGGCGGCGGAGGGGACCTCGTGGTGCAGCGCATGGCGCCGGCCGGGGTCGCCTGCGTGGTGCGGACCGTTGAGGACCCCCTGTTCGGCCCGGTCGTCACCTTCGGACTGGCCGGGGACGCCGACGACCTCCTGGGCGATCTCGCCCACCGGATCCCGCCCCTGACGGACGTCGACGTGGAGGACCTCGTGCGGTCCGTCCGCGCGTCCCCGAGGCTCTTCGGGCACCGCGGGGCGGAACCGGTGGACGTCGCCGCCCTGTCCGACGTGATCGCCAGGATCTCCCGGCTCGGGGACGACCTGCCCGAACTGGCGTCCCTCGAGCTCAACCCGATCGTCGTCCACCCGGCCGGGGCCGCCGTCCTGGGAGCGGCCGTCCGGCTGGCCCCGGCCCCAGGCCGCACCGATTCCGGACGCCGGGAGCTGACGACGGCACCGTGAGGGTCCGGCGGCGCGCGGCACGTTCGGGACGTGTGGCGATCCGGACCGGCGGCGGCGCGGCAGGCCCGGGAGTGACAGGATGGCAACGTGCGTGAGCGACATGTGCAGAGACAACCGGCGATGACGTACCGGTCCACGGACCTGCCCGCCCGGTTGCGCGCCGACATCGAGCACGCCGGGTACTACCCGGCCCTCATCTGTGACGTGCTGGAGGTCGCGCTCGCGGGCGAGGAGGTGCGCTCGCACCTGGTGCACCAGGAGACCACCTTCGACCGGGTCGAGGTGCGCAGGCACGTCACGGTGCTCGTGCTGACCGCGACGCGCCTGGTGGTGGCCCACGCCGACGACCACGCCCCCGACGAGACGAGCCCGGAACCGTACGCCTCGGCGTCGACCGAGGCCGTGCCCCTGCGCCGGGTGAACTCGGTGGTGCTGTCCCACTCCGTGGTCCGCCCGGAGCGCCACGACCCCGGGGCGGTGCCGCGGGAGCTGACCCTCGCCGTCGGCTGGGGCGCGATGACCCGGATCGACCTGGAACCGGCAGGGTGCGCGGATCCCGACTGCGAGGCCGACCACGGTTACACGGGGACCCTCGCGGCCGACGACATCACCGTGAGGCTGTCCTGCGACGCCGAGGGCAGGGAGGCGGTCTCGGACGCCGTGTCGTTCGCCCGGGCCCTGTCAGCCGCGACGGCGCGTCGGTGAACGGACACCGGGACGGCGCGTCGGTGAATGCCGGCGATCCGGGACCGACCGGGCACGACGGGCAGGGACCGCACCGGACCGCGGTCCCCGGGCTGGTGGACGTGCTGCCCGCGGCCGCGGGAGCGCTGGGGGCCGAGGCCGTCGACCTCGGGGCGGTCGAGCTGCCCCGGGCCCGTGCCGTCGTCGTTGTGCTCGTCGACGGCCTGGGGGAGCTCCTGCTGCGTCGCAGGGGAGGGCACGCGCCCTTCCTGCGCAGGCTCCACCGGGATCCCGGACCGGTGCCGCTGCGGACCCTGCGGGTCACCTACCCCAGCACGACGGCGACGGGCATGGGCAGCTTCGGCACGGGCAGGCTGCCCGGGCAGCACGGCCTGGTCGGCCTGGAGGTCCTCGACCCGGACCGTGACGTGCTCTTCAACCAGTTGGCCTGGGACCCGGAGGTCGACCCGCGCCGCTGGCAGCCCGTCCCCACGGTCTTCGAACGCCTGGCGCGGACCGGCCACCGGGTGGTCCGGATCGGACCGGCACACTTCGACGGTTCGGGGCTGACGGAGGCGGCGCTGCGCGGAGGACGGTTCGTGGCGGCCGGCGACCTGGAACGGGGGGTCCGCGCGACGCTGGCAGCGCTCCCCCCGCCGGGGAGCGGGGAACGGGCCCTGGTCTACCTGTACTGGGGCGAGCTCGACAAGGTCGGCCACGTCCACGGGTGCGAGTCGTGGCAGTGGGGGGAGGAACTGGCCCGGGTCGACGCCTGCCTGCGCCGGCTCGCCGAGCGGCTGCCCGGCGACGTCCTGCTCGTCGTGACCGCCGACCACGGCATGGTCGACGTCCCGCTGACCGACCGGGTCGACCTGGCCCACGAACCGGACCTGCTGGAGGGGGTCCGGCACGCCGGGGGAGAGCCACGGGTGCCCCAGCTGTACTGCCGTCCCGGGGCCGTCCCGGACGTCGTGGCGTCCTGGTCGGAGCGGTTCGGTGACACCATGGACGTCCTGACGAGGGCCGATGCGGTCGACCGCGGCTGGTTCGGGGAGGTCGGCGAGCGCGTGCTGCCGAGGATCGGGGACGTGCTCGCCGTGGCCCGCGGCCCCGTCGGTGTCGTGGACTCCCGGCGGACCCGTCCGGAGATCCTGGCCCTGCTGGGCCTGCACGGCGCCCTGACGGACGAGGAGGTCCTCGTGCCGCTGCTCGTGACCTCCGGCAGGGCCTGAGAACCTCCGGCGGGGCCTGAACGCCTCCAGCACCGCGGGGCTGAACCGCCTCCCGCCGGAGCCGGACACCCGTGGTGCCGTGCCCGGCCGGGGCGTCGGGCACGGCACGGGACCCTACCGCCCGCCGAGTTCCGTCGCCATGTCGAAGCTCGGGTGGGGCGGCTGGTTGTACGCGGTGTTCTGCCAGGCGAGGGCGACCCGGTACTGCAGGTCCTGCAGGAGGGTCGTCACCCGGCTGCCGGTGACCGTCCGCGTGGTGTGGATCCGCAGGGCCGTGTCGTCCGAGGTCGGCCAGACGACCTCCTCGCGCCAGTCGCCCAGGATGTCGCCGGACAGCGACGGGGTGGACTTCGTGCTGTTGTTCGAGTGGACCCCGGAGGCCGTCAGCAGCCTGGTGTCCGATCCGGTCCCGTACTTGTCGATCTTCGTGCCGTCCACCAGTTCCCGCTGGGCGTCACCGTCCCACCAGGCCAGGAAGTTCATGGAGGACGGTTTGCGGCCCACGGACACGCCCCTGACGTCGCGCAGCTGGCCGTCCCGGGCGGACCAGGACTCGGCTCCAGGGCTGGAGTCCAGGACGTCCGCCGAGACCCCGCGGCCGTTGTCCCCGCCGGTGGCCGTGCTCCACAGGATCGAACCGGTCCGGGCGTCCACGAAGACCGAGCCGGGCTTGGCCTTGTCCTCGTCGACCTTGAACATCTCCAGGCCGGAGCGCGAGGGGTCGAGATCGCCGACGTGCATGGCGTCCCCGTGGCCGACGGCAGTGTTCCACAGGGGGCTGCCGTTGTCGTCGATGCACATCGCGCCGAAGACGATCTCCTGCCGCCCGTCGGCGTCGACGTCGGCGACGGACAGGTTGTGGTTGCCCTGGCCGGTGTAGGCGCTGCCGGCCGAGTTCGAGTCGAAGGTCCAGCGCCGGGCGAGGGAGCCGTTGCGGAAGTCCCAGGCGACGATCACGGTACGGGTGTAGTAGCCGCGGGACATGACGACGCTGGGGTTCTGCCCGTCGAGGTAGGCGGTGGCCGCGAGGAAGCGGTCCACCCGGTTGCCGTAGTTGTCGCCCCAGGACGAGACCGTGCCCCGGGCGGGCAGGTAGTCGACGGTGGACAGCGCCCCACCGCTCTTCCCGTCGAACACCGTGAGGTACTCCGGGCCCGACAGCACGTAGCCGCTGGAGTTCCTGTGGTCGGCGGACGCCGAGCCGATGACCTTGCCCTGGCCGTCCACGGTGCCGTCGGCGGTCTTCGCGACGACCTCGGCGCGGCCGTTCCCGTCGTAGTCGTGGACCTGGAACTGGGTGTAGTGCGCTCCGGCGCGGATGTTGCGTCCCAGGTCGATCCGCCACAGCCGGGTGCCGTCGATCCGGTAGGCGTCCAGGACCTGGTTGCCCGTGTACCCGGACTGCGAGTTGTCCTTGGAGTTGCTGGGGTCCCACTTGAGGACGAAGTCCAGCCGGCCGTCCCCGTCGAGGTCCCCGACGGAGGCGTCGTTCGCGCTGTAGGTGTACCGCTCCCCCGAGGGGGTGGTGCCCGGCGGGGGCGCCTGGATCGGCACGTCGAGGTAGCCGTCGCCGAAGCGCAGGGAGGCCGGTGACGCCTCCTGCTCCGTGCCGTTCACCACGGCCCGGACCGTGTAGCTCGCTCCGGCCGGGCCGCCGTAGTCCCAGAAGTTGGTCGAGTCGGTGACGGGGGAGGAGCTGACCTTCGTGCCTCCCCGGTAGACGTTGAAGCCCGCCCGGGCGGGGTCGCTGCTCAGCAGCCGCCAGGAGACGAAGTTGCCGTTGCCGGACCGGGCGCTGATCAGTCCCCGGTCGAGGCTCTCCGTGCGTGCCGCCCGGGTCCGTCCGGAGGACTCCGAGCCTGTGGGGGCCGGGGTGGTGGTGGCGTGCGGGGACGCGGCCGTGCGGGAGGCCGTTGCGCGCGGGGAGGCGGCGTTCCTCCCCCCGTGCGACCTCACGGAGGCCGTGGCGGAGACCGCTGCGAACGTTCCCGCCGACAGCCCCACGGCAGCGACGGCGAGGACGGCCAGACGGCGGGGGCGGGACATGCGCGGCTCCTGGGGAACGGCGGATCGTTGTCCCGTGGGAGGCTAGGCAGTCGGCTCCGGTGGGGACAACGGCTCCCGACCACGGGCGACCGGAAACGCGCCCTGTGCATCGGATTTCCGACCGGATGGGGAGAAAATTCCTTTTTTGTTCTCGTATGTTCGAGAATATGACACTTTTCCTCCCGGGTGCGCTCACTCCCTCCGGGCGCCGAACACGATGTCGTCCCAGCTCGGGACGCTGGCCCTGCGGTTGCGCTTGGCGGTCGGCCGGGACCGGACCGTCCCCTCGGACTGGGGCGATTCCGCGGCCGGCTGCTCGCCCCGTTCCTCGTGGTCCCGGCCCGGCCGGCGGCCGCCGGCCGGGCCGGACGTCTCGGCGGCGTCCGGCAGCACGAGCACCTCGGCGTCGGAGGCCGCCCGGGGGCGGGATCGCGGCGGGTGGGCCGCCGGCGGCTCCAGCATCTCGTCGCTGAGCCGCTCCACGAGCTCCTCGACGAGATCGGGGTCCAGCCCCTGCGCGGGCCGGGCCGGCTCGTCCGGCCGGGCCGGACCATTGCGCCGGGGACGGCCGGGAACGCCGCGCAGGTTCTCCACGGCGGTCTCGAGCGGATCGTCGGGGACGCCCCGGGCCTCCTCCTCCGCTGTCAGCGGGGGCTGGCGACGGCCACGGCGTTCCCTGAGGGTGTCCAGCAGGTCGACGGCTGCCGCGCGGACCGTCGCGGATCGGTCCTGCGCGGTCCTGCCCGTCGGATCGGCCTCGACGTCGTAGACCCGGTCGGAGCCGTACCGCGCGCGGGCCTCCTGGCGCACGGGTGCCAGGCGGCGGGGGGGCACGGCGTCCACGGGATCGGGCCGTTCCTCCTCGGTCAGCAGGCGGGCCCTGTCGTCCCGGGGGGTCACGTGGCGCAACTGGGCGTCGTAGGTCCAGTGGGCCCTGAGCGTCCCCTCCGGTCCGGAGTGCGCGAGGCAGACGACCCAGGCGCCGTTCTCCTCGCGCCAGGCGTCCCATTCGAGGTCCGCCACGCCGGGCAGCCGCTGCACGATCTGCTCGTCCAGCGTCGGGGCGCTGCCGGAGCGCGCGGCGTGCCGGAGCCGCACACCCCGTGCCTGGTTCGCCATGAACTCCCGCTCCGCCAGGACCGGTCCCTCGAAACGGCGGATGCGTTCCAGCGGCATCCCGGTGTCCTGCGCGATCTCCTCGGCGGTCCTGCCCGCCCGGATCCTGGTCTGGATCTCCTTCGGACGCAGCTCGACCGCCGGGGACGCCGCCGCGACGGGCCGTGCGGGCACGGGGTCCCGCAGGACCGAGCGGAGCGCCTCGTCCAGGGGCAGCAGGTACCTCCGACCGTCGGCGTCCGACAGCTCCAGGTGGTCGCCACTGACAGTGATGCCGACGAGCGTGAGGTCCTGCATGGCTCATCCCTCCGGCTCCGTCCCAGGACGACTCTGCCATCTCCCGTGCAGGAACCGAAGCATGTTACCGGGCGTGGCGCTCGGGCCGCGGGCCGAGCGGCGAGTCTACCGGATGTGCCCGGCCGGTTCGGAGGTCTCGCACCGCCCGTCGGGAACGGCCACCGAGGGTGAGAGACGGCAGTCCGGGAGGTTCGTGAACTCCTCGGACGGCGGGATCCACGCAACGTGCAGGACACGCCCCCGGCGCGCGGGACTTCCCGGAGCTTGCGAGTATTCGTCGAATGAGCGACCCCCTTCGACCGTCCCCGGACGACAGCTCGGCCCGGCCGGCGGTCCCCGCGCGGCTGGACCCCTACGAGGGGGTCCTGCTGCTGTCCTTCGGGGGCCCCCGGTCCCCCCGGGAGGTGATGCCGTTCCTCAGGAGGGTCACGGCGGGTCGTGACGTCCCCCCTCAGCGGCTGCGGGCCGTGGCCGAGGAGTACCACCGGTTCTCGGGCCGCAGCCCCCTGAACGACCTGAACCGCCGGCTGCTGGCGGACCTGCGGACGGAACTCGGTTCCCGCGGGATCGGCACGCGGCTGTACCTTGCCAACCGCCATGCCGCCCCCTTCCCGGCGCAGGCCCTGTCCCTGGCGCGCCGCGAGGGGGTGCGCCGGCTGGTCGTGCTGCTCACGAGCGCCTACTCCAGCGATTCCGGCTGCCGGCGGTACCGCGAGGACCTGCGGGACGCCCTGTCTCAGGTCAACCGCGGGTCCGACCCGGCGGGCGGGCTCGGGGCGGACGTTGTCCGGCCCTGGTTCAACCATCCCGCTCACGTCGGCCTGTGGGCCGAGCTGCTCCACGGCGCGTTCCCCGCGGACCTGGACCCGGACCGGGTGCGGGTGCTGTTCGTCACGCACTCGATCCCCGTGGCGATGAACGACTGCTCCGGTCCGCGGGGCGGCGCCTACGTCGCGCAGCACCTCGACGTCGCCCGGACCGTCGCGGAGCTGGCCGGCCGGTGTCTGGGCAGGTCCGTGGGCTGGGACCTGGTGTACTGCTCCCGTTCCGGTGCGCCGGGCACGGCCTGGCTGGAACCGGACGTCTGCGACAGCATCCGGGACCTGGACCCGCGCACCCGCGCGGTCGTCGTCGTGCCGATCGGCTTCATGGCCGATCATCTGGAGGTCCTGGGGGACCTGGACCACCGGGCCCGGGCCGTCGCGCGGGACAGGGGACTGGACTTCCGCAGGGTGCCGACGGTCGGCTCCCGGCCCGCGATGGTCCGGGGGCTCGCCGACCTCCTCCTGGAGAGGGCGGCCCAGGCCAGGGGGGAGAGCCCGGACCTGCCGGTCCTCGGCAGGTTGGGGCCGGCCCCGGCGACCTGTCCGCAAGGATGCTGCCAGGAGGTGGTCCCATGAACGCGCTGCCGGACGCAACGGGAGGCCCGTCCGCCTCCGCCGTGGCCGAACTCGTCGCCCTCGCGCGGTCCTGCGCCCTGCGGGCCGGGGACCTCGTCCGGGCGGAGCGCCCGGACCGGCCGCAGGTGGCGGCGACGAAGAGCAGCCCGACCGACGTCGTGACCGCCATGGACCGCGCGGTCGAGGAACTGCTCAAGGACCTGCTGCTGCGGGCCCGGCCCGAGGACGGGCTGCTGGGCGAGGAGGACGGCGGCCGCCCCGGGACCAGCGGCGTCACCTGGGTCCTGGACCCGGTCGACGGGACCGTCAACTACCTGTACGGGCTGCCCTCCTACGCCGTGAGCGTCGCGGCCGTCCTCGGGAACCCCTCGGTCCCCGGGCAGTGGACCCCCGTGGCCGGGTGCGTCCACAACCCCCAGACCCGGGAGACCTGGACCGCCGGCGCGGGGCTCGGCGCCGAACTGGACGGAAGGCCCCTGAGGGTGCAGGACCCGCCGCGGCTGTCGGCCTGCCTCGTCGCGACGGGCTTCGGGTACCGCAAGGACAGGCGGGCCTCCCAGGCCAGGGTGCTGGCGGATCTCCTGCCCCGCGTGCGTGACGTCAGGCGTCTGGGGTGCGCGTCGATCGACCTGTGCATGGTTGCCTCGGGGAGGGTCGACGGGTACTACGAGCGCGGCCTGAACCCCTGGGACATCGCGGCGGGCATGCTCGTGGCGAGCGAGGCCGGCGCGGCGGTGCGGGGGCTGCGCGGGTGCCCGGCCGGTCCGCGGTTCGTCCTTGCTGCCGCGGAGCCCCTGTGCGGGCAGCTGGCAGCGTGCCTGGAGGACCTCGGCGCGGACGGGGACGGCGGCGGTGCGGGGGACGGCACGGACGCTTCCTGAGCGGGGCACCGGTCAGCGACCGGACGGTCCGGGTGGGGCCGGGTCAGGGACCGGACCGTCCTGACGACCGGTCCGGGTCCGGACCCGCCGTGACGGTCGGTTCCGTTCCGGCGCGCGGCACCGTGTCCTGTTCGGCGCGCAGCGCTGCGTCCTGCAGGTCCACCCGGAGGGGAGCCCCCAGCTGGGGCGCCCGCAGCCCGTGCTCGGCGAGCGACTCCTCCAGCCCCTCGACCTGCACCCCGTGCTCGGCCGCGACCCTCGCCATGGATTCGAGCTCGCCGAGTCTCACTTCGACCAGGTAGTCCTCGCCGGCCTGCCTCGCCTCGGTCAGAGCACGGCGGACCTCGGCGATCCTCCGGGTGAGTGCTGCGTTGAAATCGGTCACGGTCACCTCCTGTGGACGGTCGGATTGCCTGCGACCTTATGCCCTCACCCCGCGCGACCGCGACGTCGTGATCCACTGGTGCGCCGGCACCGGGGGCCCGCGAACCGGGTGCGCCGGCCCGCGGGCCCCGACGCGCCCGCGAACCTGCGCACGAGATCGTTCGGGGAATCGTTCGAGGAGCGGACGAACGGAACCTGTGCGCGGTTTTGGTGACCTGAGGTATGTAATAGTTGACATCGAGTTACATGTTGCAGGTGGGGTGTTGCCTGGGGACAGCGGTGTGACGGGCGACACGCGGGCGTGGCCGGTTAGCCAAGACAACACCCGTGGTGCAAAATCCCTCCGCCACCGCGGGCACAAAACGTCCCGGTGGCGCGTTACCGAGTCGCCGCCGCATCACAGCAGCGTCCGTCGCCGGACCCCCGACGACGATCCGTGCAGTACCGACCCGAAGATCAGGTCGTGGATCCGACCGATCCCGTCCCGAACCACCCGCACGACATCATCCGGAGCGTGACCCTCATGGCCGCCGACTACGACACACCGCGCAAGACCGACGACGAACTCAACGAGGACTCGATCGAGGAACTCAAGGCCCGGCGCATCGACAAGACCTCGAGCACGGTCGACGAGGACGAGACCGAGGCCGCGGAGGGCTTCGAGCTGCCAGGCGCCGACCTGAGCAACGAGGAACTGTCCGTCCGTGTCCTCCCGCGCCAGGCGGACGAGTTCACCTGTTCGCGGTGCTTCCTGGTGCACCACCGCAGCCAGCTGGCGGGCGAGAGGAACGGGCTGCCGATATGTCGTGAGTGCGCCGTGTAGGAACCGCGTCCGCCGGACGCCCGGGCCCACCGCCCCGTCCGGACCGCCGGTCGACCACCGGTGGTCCGGGCCGCATCCCGGTGGCCCGCCGGGGCACGGTCCCGGACCCCGACGCGTCCGCGGCGTCCGTGCCGGCGGGCGCACGCCGGGGGACGCCGGCGGGGACCGGGCGCCGCACCGGCCGCGAAGTCGGCCACGAAGAGAAGTCGGCTGTGAAAATGCCGACGATGAAGCGAAGCATCACATCGGGAAGCCGTCCGGTCGAGGACCGGACGACATCGGCCGGTCCGGACCGGCGGCGAGGAGGAGACCGTGGAGACTGCGGCAGCCGGCGACGAGGTGGAGGTGCTGCTGCTGCGGCTGGACCAGGACCTGGAACCGCCGGGGTACGCCTGCCCCGGGGACGCCGGTGCCGACCTGCGCACCGCGGTCACCGTCACCCTGGACCCGGGGGAACGGGCGGTCCTGCCCACCGGTGTCGCGGTGGCGCTCCCGGACGGCTACGCGGCGTTCGTGCATCCCCGTTCCGGGCCGGCGGCGCGGCACGGCCTGACCCTGGTGAACGCGCCCGGAACCGTCGACGCCGGGTACCGGGGAGAGATCATGGTCACCGTCCTCAACACCGACAGGGCAGAACCCGTCACCCTGAGGCGGGGCGACAGGATCGCCCAGCTGGTCCTGCAGAAGGTGGAACGCGCGCGGTTCGTGCAGGTCGCCAGGCTCCCGGGATCCGTGCGGGGGACCGGGGGCCTCGGATCGACCGGTGGTTTCGCCCCGGCCCCCGTTCACGTCACGGCACCCTGACCACCGTGCCCCCGCGCCCCGCCCCGCACCGGCGGTCCGCCCGCGGGTAGTCGCGGCCGTGATGTCGAGATCGTGTTCTTCCCGGCCTTCCGGCGGGGGGACGACTTGGGCAGAATCGGATCCGGTTCCTGCGACGCCGGGGCGTGTCCCCCGCGACCCGCGGGCCACGGGTGGCGCGGCACCGGGTCTCCC
>Ga0316579_10000109_pt1 | contig 21840 bp, 15 predicted proteins | sample J5NA_2_FD_203074 | JGI IMG/M metagenome (GOLD analysis project Ga0316579, IMG submission 203074) | Rhizosphere microbial communities from salt marsh grasses in Alabama, United States - J5-7_160517rDrA | ecosystem: Host-associated > Plants > Roots > Rhizosphere | place: USA: Alabama | collected... | reverse complement strand
CGGACACGTTGTCGAGCTGGAGATCCGCGATGACCTCTGTGAGCCACTGCACGCGTCGTTGCAGCGGCTCCACCAGGAGCACCGACAGATCCGGGCGCGCGGTGCCCACGACCAGGCCGGGCAGTCCCGCGCCCGAGCCGATGTCGGCAACACGCAGATCCCGAGGAATCAGCTCTGTGACCACCGCGCAGTTGAGGATGTGCCGTTCCCACAGGCGGGGGACCTCACGCGGTCCCACCAGCCCACGCTCCACGGCGGTGCCCGCCAGATGATCGGCGTACCGCCGGGCCAGGCCCGCGCGTTCCCCGAAGAGAGCGTCGACAGCTGGGCTCTGAGCCCCCTGTCCTGCCCCGGGTCCCTCCGACACGGCAGCCGAGGTCCTAACCCGCCGCGGGGAAGATCACGACCCGGCGTTTCGGGTCCTCGCCCTCCGACTCGCTCACGAGACCGTTCTCCGCGGCGACGTCGTGGATGACCTTCCGCTCGAAGGCCGACATGGGGTCCATGCGGACGGGTTCCCCCGAATCCTTGGCCTCCTGACAGGCCTGGGCCCCGACCTCCCGGAGACGGCGCTTCTGGGTCGCCCGATGGCCGGCGATGTCGAGCATGAGGCGGCTGCGGTCGCCCGTCCGCGACTGGACCGCCAACCGTGTGAGGTCCTGGAGCGCCTCGAGCACCTCACCCCGCTGGCCCACCAGGCGGCGCAGCTCGCGGTCGGCCCCGCCCTCGGCTATCACGGCCACGGAGGCCCGGCCGTTCTCCACGTCGATGTCGATGTCCCCGTCGAGGTCGGCGATGTCCAGCAGCTCCTCCAGGTAGTCCGCTGCCACCTCGCCCTCCTCCTCCAGACGACGCAGCGTCTCACCGGTCCTGGTGGTTCGGTCCTCCGCCGGGCCGGCGGCCTGAAGGTCGCCGGTCTCGGTTCCCGGCACGGCCTCGACCTCCGCCGGTTCCAGTGCATCCGTGTCGTTCACGGCGCTCCTCCTCGTCGTCAAAGAGAGGGCCATCCCGGGGCCGGTCTCGTCCCTGCCGTCCGGTGCGGACCCTGTACGCAGGTGCTGTCAGCTCGACGCGGCGCCCTTGGGGCGGCGCTTGCCGCCCTCGGCCGGCTTGCCGCCCTCGGAGGGCCGGGAAGCGGTGGACGCCTTCGCCGAGCCGTCCCGGCGGGACGCGCCGGAGGACTTGGGGCCCGATGCCGGCTTGGAGGTCCCCGCCGTTCCCCGCTGGCTCCGGGTCTGTCGCTTGGGCTGCTTGCGCTGCCCGCCGGAGGACTTGGAGGGGTCCGCGCCCGCCGTCCCGACGACGTCCAGGGCCGGCTCCGCTTCGGGAAGTCCCTTGCCACGACGCACGCGGCGTTCCTTCAGCGCCTCCTCCGCCGGGGACCCCGGAGCAGGCATCCGGCGAATCACGTAGAACTGCTGTCCCATGGTCCACAGGTTGGTGGTCAGCCAGTAGACCAGCACGCCGATGGGGAAGTTGATCCCGGAGACCGCGAAGATCAGCGGGAGGACGTACATCATGATCTTCTGCTGACGCGCGAACGGGTTGTCCAACGCGCTGGCCGGCATGTTCTTGCGCATCAGCTGATGCTGCGTCGTGAACGTCGTGAGGGACATCAGTACCACGAGCGCGATGGTCAGCAGCTTGGTGGACGTGGTGTCCGCCCCCACGAAGGTGTCGGACAGCGGGGCGCCGAACAGGCTCGCGTCGTCGACCTGAGTGACGAGCTTCTCGTCCAGGGGTCCGATGGTGTTGTGGCGGGGGATCCCGTTGAGGACCCGGAACAGCGCGAAGAAGATGGGGGACTGCAACAGCATCGGCAGGCAGGAGGCGAAGGGGTTCGTTCCTGTCCTGCGGTACAGCTCGGTCGTCTCCCGCATCATCGCCTCGCGGGAGGCCTGGTCGTTCTTGCCCCGGTACTTGTCCTGGATCTTCTTCATCTCCGGCTGGATCAGCTGGAGTCCCCGGGACGCCTTGATCTGCTTCACGAAGAGCGGGATGAGCAGGACCCGGATCACTATGACCAGTCCGACGATCGACAGGGACCAGGTCCAGCCGGAGGTCTCCGGGAGCCCGAGCCTCGTCAGTACCGTGTGGAATGCGACCATGATCCACGCGACGCCCAGTTCGAGCGGGTGGAGGACCGCGTTGATCACGCTCATCGCAGGATCGGCTCCTCGGCTGTCACGTGGCGGTCCGATCCGACGGACCGCTCACCTCGGGGGAAGGTACGGCAATGGGCATGTCCCGGGTCTTTCGGAGGAACGAGATCCACCCCACCGGGGTTCCAGGGGTGGCACCGGAGGATCCGACGCACGGTGAGCCATCCGCCGCGCAGGGCCCCGTGCTCGCGGACGGCCCCGACTCCGTAGCTGGAACAGGTGGGGTAGAAACGGCAGGTCTGCCCGTAGGTCGGTGAGACGAGGAGCTGCCAGAGCCTGAAGACGGCGATGAGGACCCGGCTCGGGATCCGGCGCAGTCCCCGCCACGGACCGACGAGCGTTCCTCGACTCATCGTCCGTCCCTTCGTGCGCCCCGGGACGCATCTCGATCCCGATGGTGTCCGTCCCGTCCGGCCAGGATCCGGTTCAACGCGGAGTCCAGGTCCCTGCGCAGCCGCTCTCCGGTTGCGGCGCCCGCGGCGTGTTGTGCACGTACGACCAGCAACCGTCCCCGGGGGATCCGGTCGAGTCTCTCGCGGAGCGCCTCCCGCAGCCTGCGCTTGACACGATTGCGGACGACGGCGCACCCGACCGCCCGGGAGACGATGAAGCCTATCCGGGTCGGTTCCGCGGCGTCCCCGTCGTGTACGGCGAGGTGAACAACGATCGTGGCGTTGCCGACCCGGCGTCCCGTGCGCACCGCTCGACCGAAGTCCTGACTGCGGCGCATGCGATGTGCCGGGGGCAACGCCACCGATCGTCTGTCGTCGACTCAGGCGGACAGTTCCGCGCGGTCCTTGCGCCTGCGCGCGCAGATGATGGCACGCCCCGCGCGGGTGCGCATGCGCAGCCTGAAGCCGTGGGTCTTCGCCCGGCGCCGATTGTTCGGCTGGAAGGTCCGCTTGCTCACCAGTTACTCCACGATCGCTATGCCAAGAGTGGACTCGTTGCTTGCGTACACCACGATCCCAGGAGAGCGTGAGGTACTCGGTGCTCGATCCGGATTGCCGGTGGCTCTGCAGAACGCACCGGTGACCTCCGCTGTCAAGCCTCAACACGGTACGGCCAGCCATGATGCAGGGTCAAACGCGCCGCTCCGTACCCCGAGCATGGTGGCCCGTCCCGTTCCGTACGAGAACGGGTGATCCGGACTGCCGCCGTGAAGAACACGGAACGCAACGAGGCGGACGGGGCCGGCGCGGAAGATCTCAAACCGGTTCGACGGTTGTCCACAGGTTCACGGATCCGGATGACCTGGCGGCTGGATCCTGGCAGGGTCGATTCATCGGATTTCGGCATCCACCGGGATCAGCAGGACCCGTGCTCGTCCCCGACACACCACCCGGTCCGGGAGCCGAGCACGCCCCTGGACCGGGCACCACCAGTACCGGGCCGAGGACGGAGTCGGGCACGGAACTCGTCGAGCGGGTCCGGCGACCGCCGTGTTCGTCAGGTTGGTCGTGTTCACGGTGTTGGTCACGGAGTGGGAAAGGACGGTCCGAGAGAGGAGGACAGCAGGCACTTCCCGTACCCTGACCGAGAAAAACAATCATCTGAGTTACTCCGTGGTCACAGTACGTAGAATCCAGGTCAGTCGCCCGGACACAGGCCCAACAGGCTATGGTCCTGTGGTGCCGGTTCCATGAGTAGTGCGACACGCCGCAGTTGACGGCTGGTGAGCATCGATTGAGGACCGTGATCGATTGGGGAGCGCCATGCACGGCCTGCAAGGACCTGCAGGAACAGCCGCTGTTGGGCACCCGGCGCTCGACTTCATGCACAGACTGTGGATAACTATGTGGACCAAGGTCCGCCCGCCCAGGAACCGGAAGGGAGGCACGCGGCGATGACAGCTGCCGGGGAGAGCTTCCCCAGCATCTGGCAGCGAGCGCTCAGTGCGCTCGACTCAGTCGGTATCACGCCGCAGCACCGTGCCTTCGTCAGGCTGGTGAAACCGGTCGGGCTCCTGGACGGCACCGCGTTGCTCGCTGCTCCCAACGATCTCACCAAGGAGTTCCTGGAGCAGCGGATGCGCGACGCGATCACCACGGTGCTCGCCCGCGATCTCGGCCATCCCGTCCGGTTGGCGGTCACGGTCGATCCCTCGCTCGCCGGCGGCGCGCAGCCCCCGCAGGAGGAGCCGGCCCGGCCCGTGAACTTCGACGAGCGCGAGGTGGTGGACGTCCGTCCCTACGACCGGACCGCAGACGTCCTGCCCGGACAGGTCCCGGTGGAATCGACCGACGTCACGGACCGGTTCTCCCCGGAGGGACGGTTCGTCGGCGAGAGCCCGTCACGTTCGGAGCACCCGTACGGGGACCGGGGCCGGAGTTTCGGCTCCCCGCCGCGGTCGTACCCCGGCCCCGAACATGGTTACGGTCACGCGCACCGGCCGTACCCGGACCCGTGCCCGCCGTACCGTGAGCCCGAGCCGGACTATTCCGACCGGCCCAGGTCCTACCCGGATCCACAGTCCTGCCCCGGTCCGCGCCGCCGTTCCTTCGACGGCCACGATGCCGGTGGGGCCGAGCCCGGGCGTCCCGAGTCCGAGCACCCCGGGGCAGAGGTGCTGTTCCGTCAGGCGGCGACCCGACCTTCCCCCCAGTTCCCCCGGGAGCCCGGCTCGTCCCCCGCTCCCGGTTCGAGGTCCTCGGACGTGTCCGGGGTCCCGGTCCCACCCCCGCCCGGCGCGGAACCTCCCGCAGACGTCGAGCGGGTTCCCGAGGAGGAACCGCCGTCCCGGGACCCCGCACCGCAGACCCCGGGACCGGCGCAGCCTCAGACATCCGACGTGTCCGGGGAACTCGACCCGGAGCCTGAGCGGGTCACGGGTACGCAGCCGGCAGCCGGCGGCCGGACGCCGGACACCTACCGGGGGGACTACCGGGACGAGTACGGCGACACCTACGGGGACTCCCTCTCCGATCGTTCCGCCCCCGAGCAGGACCGGCAGGAACGTCCCCTCGACAGGCCTCGCCCCGATCTGCTCAGAGCCGGTACGGGCCGTTCTTCCGGGCAGCGTCCGACGGCCGAACCCGCGAGGCTCAATCCCAAGTACACCTTCGAGACCTTCGTGATCGGTGCCAGCAACCGCTTCGCCCATGCCGCCGCCGTCGCGGTGGCCGAGGCGCCGGCCAAGGCGTACAACCCGCTCTTCGTCTACGGGGAGTCGGGGCTGGGCAAGACCCACCTCCTGCATGCCATCGGGCACTACGCCCACAGCCTGTACTCGGGGGTGAGGGTCCGCTACGTGAACTCCGAGGAGTTCACCAACGATTTCATCAACAGTATCCGGGACGACAAGGCCAGTGCGTTCCAGCGACGGTACCGGGACGTCGACGTGCTCCTCATCGACGACATCCAGTTCCTCCAGGGGAAGGTGCAGACGCAGGAGGAGTTCTTCCACACCTTCAACACGCTGCACAACGCCAACAAGCAGGTTGTGATCACCTCGGACGTCCCGCCCAAGAGGCTGGCCGGGTTCGAGGAACGGATGCGTTCCCGGTTCGAGTGGGGATTGATCACCGACGTCCAGCCCCCCGACCTGGAGACCAGGATCGCCATCCTGCGCAAGAAGGCCATCGGGGAACGTCTCCAGGTCAAGGACGACGTCCTGGAGTACATCGCCAGCAAGATCTCCACCAACATCCGTGAGCTCGAGGGCGCATTGATCCGGGTTACGGCGTTCGCCAGCCTCAACCGCCAGCAGGTGGACCTCTCCCTTGCCGAGATCGTGCTCAGGGACCTGATCCCGGCCGAGGACCCGCCGGAGATCACAGCAGCGACGATCATGGCGCAGACCGCAGCGTACTTCGGTCTCACGATGGAGGACCTCTGCGGGTCGTCCCGGTCACGGGTCCTGGTCAACGCCCGTCAGATCGCCATGTACCTCTGCCGGGAGCTGACGGATCTCTCCCTGCCCAAGATCGGACAACAGTTCGGAGGGCGGGACCACACCACGGTCATCCACGCCGACCGGAAGATCCGGCATCTCATGGCCGAACGACGCTCGATCTACAACCAGGTGACGGAACTCACCAACAGGATCAAGCAGACCTCCCACTGAGAACACACGCTCGGAACGTCCGGTGACAGGGGCCTCGTTCCAGGCATTCGTGGCCGAGGGCGTCACATCGCTCCCGTCGGGCCCACGAGTCACAGTCCTCGGCAGTCTTGTCCACAGGTTGTCCACAGGGTGGGCTCGAAGGGACGGCCCCGGGCGCCGGACAGCGATCGCTGTCCGGCGCCCGGGCCTGGCCTGGTCCGGTCCGCCGGCTCCGGTCCGTCACCGTCGAGCCGGGCCTCCCCTGCCGTCGGTGTCGAGGTTCTGACCTGGGCACAGGGGCTCCCGTCGCCAGGTGCCCGGCGGGGTTCCGCGATGAAGGGCGCGAGCCGGGGAGGGGAACCGGGGACAGCCGGTCCGGCTCCGCTCGTCAAGCCGGACGCTGAGAAAGAACGAACCATACACAGTTGGGGACAACCCTGTGGACAAACCGAGGGTTTGGCAGGACACCATCTCCCGACTTCCCCCGGTGCCACGGTCCCGTTCCCTCGATCGAGAAGAACAGGACCTCGAACAGGAACAAAGCACCCGTTCGAGCTGTCTTCCCCCGATCGGAATCCTCCTGCGGGAACGGTTGCCGCCCTGGTTCAGCGGCCGCTGAACGGGAACGGCCTTGCCGCCACCGTGCCGTTCCGGTCGCCGTGTCCTTCCGGACCTGGAAGGGGACGCACCGATACGACGAGGATCCATCGTACGGCACTGTTCCCCGGGACGGAGAGGCGGGCCCGTCCCGGGAGGGGAACGGGACCGCCGGCAGGGAGAGGGCGGCGGGAACGGACGGTCCCGGGACGTCCGGAGCGGTCCGGTGCTCTCCGGACGGGCGGTTCCGGACTATGACAGTCGTCACTTTGACCAGGGACGGAAACGGTCTCCCACTGCCCGGCACCGGCGTGTCGTCTCTTCCCCCGGCCGAATGGCTTGTGGGTAACCTGTGGACGGACTGGGAGTAACACCGTCTTTTGTGTGGACATCCAGGGGCCAAACCGTGCATGACTGTGAGGAACCCCGTGGAGGGCTTCCGTCCGTCCACGGCTCGTCCACCAAAAGGGCCGAGTTGTCGACAGCTCATCTACAGGGGTGCTCGGCGCTGAGCTGCCAAAAGGACGGTTCTCCACAACTTCCACAACCGTGAAGACAAACCCGAGACCAAAGTTTGGGTAAGGGCGATCCGCCCACAACCTCCCGGCCGAGCTCCGAGCGACCTGCCGTCTCCGGGGAGCCGTACCGCCGGAGGGCCGCTCGCCGGATCGAGTTCACCTCCGTCTCCCGGTTCGCGTACTGTCGTGCGCACGTGACCGAAGGGGGATGCCTCCGGTCGAGTCCGGGGGACGGCTCGGGACAGTGACACCGGTCATCGGCCGTCACCACCACACGTCCATGAGCCGATCTCCCCGGCTCCTGCCGGTACCGGTGCGCGGTTGACCACCGGCCGCGGAACGGCAGACGCATCGAAGGACACAGGCGCACACGACCGAGAGGCGGTCCCCGTGGAGTTCCGGTTGGAACGAGACGTCCTGGCTGATGCCGTGACCTGGGCTGCACGTGCCCTGCCCAGCCGCCCTCCCGTACCCGTGCTGGCAGGCATCCTGCTCGAAGCGGACGCCTCAGGGGTCCTGAGACTCGCAAGCTTCGACTACGAGGTGTCCGCCCGCGTCGAGGTCCCGGCGGAGGTCGCCGTTCCCGGCACGGCGCTGGTCTCCGGCCGGCTCCTGGCCGACATCTCCCGCTCGCTGCCGGCCAAGCCCGTCGACTTCGCCACCGACGGGTCCCGCATCGCCGTCACCTGCGGAGCCAGCCGTTTCACCCTGCTCACCATGCCGGTGGACGAGTACCCGACGCTCCCGGTGATGCCGCAGGCCTCCGGAACGATCCCCGGGGACCTGTTCACCCAGGCCGTCCAGCAGGTCACGATCGCGGCCAGCCGGGACGAGACCCTCCCGATCCTCACCGGGGTCCGGATGGAGATCGAGGGGGAGACCCTCAGCCTTCTCGCCACGGACCGCTACCGCCTGGCCATGAGGACCCTTCCCTGGCGCCCGTCCGATCCCCGGGCCAGCAGCATCGCCCTGGTGCGGGCCAGGACCCTCGCGGAGGTCTCCAAGGCACTGGGGGCCGCCGGGGACGTGACCGTCGCCCTGTCGGGGGACGAGGAGTCCGAACTCATCGGTTTCGAGGCCGCCGGGCGCAGGACCACCTCCCTCCTGCTGGACGGGGAGTACCCGACCAAGGTCAGGGCGCTCTTCCCCGATCGCTCCCCGACCCACGCCGTCGTCCACGCGGCCTCCCTGATGGAGGCCGTCCGGCGGGTCGCGCTCGTGGCCGAGCGCAACACCCCCGTCCGTCTGAGCTTCGTGGACGGGTCGGTCACCCTGGAGGCCGGGCAGGGGGAGGACGCGCAGGCCTCGGAGGCCGTCGAGGCGACCCTGGAGGGGGAGGAGATCCCCATCGCCTTCAACCCCCAGTTCCTCCTGGACGGTCTGGGAGCCCTCACCACCCCCTACGCGAGGCTGTCCTTCACCCAACGGCAGAAGCCCGCGGTCATCACCGGTCAGGTCGAACCGGACGGCCAGGACGACGACACCTACCGCTACCTGTTGATGCCGATCCGCCTGTCGGAATGACCCAGACCCGTCCGTCAGGGAACGATCCCGCAGGAGACGGACCTCCGCCTCCCCCTCCCGGGGAGACGGGCCGGTCGCACCACCCCCGTGGCGGGACCGGAACACCGGAGCCACCCGTCCGGTCGCTCCGCCGAACCGAGGGGAGAAGAGCATGCACATCGGACTCGTCGGTCTGGGCCGGATGGGCGGGAACATGCGGGAGCGCCTGCGCCGTGCTGGGATCCGGGTGACCGGCTACGACCGGGACCCGGCCGTGTCCGACACCGGCTCCCTCGCAGGCCTCGTCGAGGAGCTCCCGGCCCCCCGGACCGTGTGGGTGATGCTCCCCTCCGGGGCTCCCACCCGGGACACGGTGCGGGAGCTCGCGGGACTGCTGAGCGCGGGAGACCTCGTCATCGAGGGAGGGAACTCCCCGTACACCGATGACCGGCTCCTTGCCGGGGAGCTGGCCCCGGTGGGGATCGGGTACCTGGACTGCGGGGTCTCCGGAGGGGTCTGGGGACTGGAGAACGGTTACGGGCTCATGGTGGGAGGGAGCGTCGAACACGTCGAGCGGGCCATGCCGATCTTCGATGCGCTGCGCCCCGACGGACCCCGGGAGGAGGGGTTCGTGCACGCCGGGGAGGTCGGTGCGGGGCACTACGCCAAGATGGTCCACAACGGGATCGAGTACGGCCTCATGCAGGCGTATGCGGAGGGGTACGAACTCCTGCGGGCCAAGGATCTGATCACCGACGTGCCGGGGTGCTTCCAGGCATGGACCCGGGGAACGGTCGTCCGCTCCTGGCTCCTGGACCTGCTGGTCAAGGCGCTCTCCCAGGACGAGGACCTCCAGGACCTGCGGGGCCGGGTCGACGACTCCGGTGAGGGGCGCTGGACCGTGCTGGAGGCGGTGGAGAACGCCGTGCCGATGCCCGTCATCTCCGCGGCCCTCTTCGCCCGTTTCGCCTCCCGCCAGGAGGACTCCCCCGCGATGAAGGCCGTCGCAGCCCTGCGCAACCAGTTCGGGGGACACGCGGTGACCCCGTCCGAGGAGCCCTCCGGGGGATCCTCCGGCGCCTCCTCCTGACGACGCCGTCATGCGCCTGACCCACCTCTGCCTGGTCGACTTCCGCTCCTACGAGACCGTGGATCTGGACCTGGACGGCGGAGCCAGCACCTTCATCGGATCGAACGGGCAGGGGAAGACCAACCTCGTGGAGGCCGTGGGGTACCTGGCCCACCACGGCAGCCACCGGGTCCCCACGGACGCCCCCCTGATCCGTCACGGTCGGGACACGGCGGTCGTCCGGGGATCCGTCGAACGGGCCAACCGTTCCACCCTCGTCGAACTCCAGATCATGTCGGGCACGACGAACCGTGTCCGGATCAACCGGTCCCCCGCGTCCCGTCCCCGTGACGCGCTCGGACTGTTGCGAACGGTCCTGTTCGCCCCCGAAGACCTGGTCCTCGTCCGGGGGGAGCCCGAGGGACGGCGGCGTTTCCTCGACGACCTGCTGGTCTCGCGCGCCCCGCGCTTCGCCGGGGTCCGCTCCGACTTCGAGCGGGCCCTGCGCCAGAGGAACGCCCTGCTCAGAAGCGCTGCGGTCGCCCGGAGGACCGGCAGGGCCGACCTGCGCACCCTGGACGTCTGGGACGGCCACGTCGCGGCGAGCGGGGCAGAACTCGTCGCGGGCCGGATCCACCTGATCCGGATGATTACACCCCATGTCGTGCAGGCGTACACCACGCTCAGCGGCTGCGACGTCGAACCGCGCCTGGACTACCGCTGCACCCTGGGCGAGCCGGTCGGCCTCGACGAGACACCGTCCCGGCAGGCGCTGTACGAACTGCTGTTGCGGGAACTGGGCGCCGTGCGCGACCAGGAACTGGAACGGGGCGTCACCCTGATCGGCCCGCACCGGGACGATCTGGTCATCGGGCTGGGAGACCTTCCCGCCAAGGGGTTCGCCAGCCACGGGGAGTGCTGGTCCCTCGCGCTCGCCCTGCGCCTGGCCGGGTACGAGCTCCTGAGGGCCGATCCCGGACCTGACGGGGACGGGGAACCCGTGCTGATCCTCGACGACGTCTTCGCGGAGCTCGACACCGGCAGGCGGGATCGCCTGACCGACCTGGTCTCTGCGGCCGAGCAGGTCCTGATCACAGCGGCCGTCCCGCAGGACGTACCGTCGAGGCTGAGAGGAACGTCGTACACCGTGGAGTCCGGGCAGGTGCTGCGTGTCGAATGATCCCTCCGGCCCCGGGACCACCGACCCGTCCCGGGCCCCGAACGAGCGGGACTGTGCCGTGCCGCCGTCCGCCCCCGGTCCGGATGCGGTCCGGTCGGCATTCAACAGGGCCCGGTCGGCCGCGTCGGCCAGGGGGCTGCGCCCCGGATCGCCCCGGAACGCCTCGGCGGGACGGCGCCGTTCCCGTGCGAACGCCGATCCCCTCTCCGGTGCCCGCCCCGACGCCCGCGATCCCCAGCCGGTCGGTGCGAACATCGATCGCCTGGTCGTCGAACGGGGATGGACCGAGCCGGTCGCGGTGGGAGGTGCCATCGGCCGGTGGGACAGCGTCGTCGGTCCGGACCTGAGTGCGCACTGCGTTCCGGAGTCCTTCGAGGACGGCATCCTGACCGTTCGTGCGGAGTCCACGGCGTGGGCCACCCAGATCCGCCTGCTCCTGCCCTCGGTGATGCGACGTCTCGACGAGGAACTGGGACGGGACACCGTTACCAAGGTCGTCGTCCGCGGTCCGAGCGGTCCCACCTGGCGCCGGGGACCGCGGGTGGCACCGGGCAGCCGCGGTCCCCGGGACACCTACGGCTGACGCGGCCCCGCCCGTTGCGCGTCCGGGCGGACGGCGCTCTTCACGGCCGCGATTCGATATCACTCTTTCCGCGTCGTGAACAGGCCACAGAGCCGCAATCGACCCGCGGGGCGTAGGGGGACTCACGCGGACGTCCCCTGTGCCCTCAGACACGCCCCCAGGGGTCCTGGAGGGAACGGTCATGCCTGCGGACACGGTAGACTCTCAACGAGTACCGCGGTTCGGGGTATGGGTGTTCGGACAGGAACGACTGCCCGGCCGCGCAGGAGGCCCTTCCCGCCGCCCGCACTCACTGCAGCAGCTGCGATGGCGGCACCCGCGATCGCTGTTCTCCGAGCGCACAGGAGTCCGACGAACCGTGAGTGACCAGACTGTAACCCTCGTACCGGACGGTGCGTACGACGCCAGTGCGATCACAGTTCTTGAGGGCCTGGAAGCGGTGCGCAAGCGCCCCGGGATGTACATCGGTTCGACCGGCGAGCGTGGCCTGCACCATCTGGTCTACGAGGTCGTGGACAACTCCGTCGACGAGGCGCTCGCGGGGGTCTGCTCGGCGATCGAGGTGACCCTCCTGGCCGACGGGGGGGTCCGGGTCGTCGACGACGGCCGGGGGATCCCGGTCGACCTGCACCCGGCCGAGAACCGGCCGGCGGTCGAGGTGGTCCTCACGGTCCTGCACGCCGGCGGCAAGTTCGGCGGCTCGGGGTACGCGGTCTCCGGCGGCCTGCACGGTGTCGGCCTGTCCGTGGTCAACGCGCTCTCCTCGCGCCTGCAGGTCGAGGTGCGGCGCCAGGGCTCCGTGTGGCGGCAGGAATACGGCGACGGTGTGCCGCAGGGACCGCTGGAACGTGGCGAGGACGCCTCGAGCACCGGGACCATCGTCACCTTCTGGCCCAACCCGGGCATCTTCGAATCCGTCTCGTTCGACTTCGAGACCCTGCGCACCCGGTTCCAGCAGGTGGCCTTCCTCAACCGGGGTCTGCGGATCACCCTGATGGACGAACGTCCCTCCCACGTGGACGAGGACGGAACGGCCCCGGTGTCCGACTTCCGCTTCGACGGCGGGCTGGTGGACTACGTCCGGCACCTCAATGCCTCCCGGCGCAGCGAGGTCGTGCACAACGACGTCATCACCTTCGAATCGGAGGACCTCCCGCGCCGGCTGTCCGTCGAGATCGCGATGCAGTGGACGGCGGGGTTCGCAGAGAGCGTCCACACGTACGCCAACACGATCAACACGCACGAGGGCGGCACCCACGAGGAGGGGTTCCGGGCTGCCCTCACGACCTTGATGAACGAGTACGCCCGGGACAAGGCGATCCTCAAGGAGAAGGACGAGAACCTCACCGGTGAGGACATCCGGGAGGGGCTGACCGCCGTCGTATCGATCAAGCTCGGGGAACCCCAGTTCGAGGGGCAGACCAAGACCAAGCTGGGCAACACCGAGGCCAAGGCCTTCGTGCAACGAGTGGTCCGCCAGCACCTGGCGGACTGGCTCGACAGCCATCCGGCCGAGGCCAAGGAAGTGATCCGCAAGGCCATCCAAGCTGCCGCCGCCAGGGTCGCTGCCCGCAAGGCCAGGGAGGCCTCGCGCCGCAAGGGACTGATCGGCGGCGGGGGACTGCCCGGCAAGCTGGCGGACTGCCAGTCGACGAATCCCGAGGAATGCGAGATCTTCATCGTCGAGGGCGACTCGGCCGGAGGCTCGGCCAAGAGCGGCCGGGATCCTCGGATCCAGGCGATCCTGCCGATCCGCGGGAAGATCCTCAACGTCGAGAAGGCCAGGATCGACAAGGTCCTGGCCAACCAGGAGGTCCAGGCGCTCATCAGCGCCTTCGGGACCGGGGTCGGCGAGGAATTCGATCTCGCGAAGATCCGTTATTACAAGATCATCCTGATGGCGGACGCCGACGTCGACGGGCAGCACATCACGACACTGCTGCTGACCCTCCTGTTCCGGTTCATGAGGCCCCTCGTGGACAACGGTCACGTGTACCTCGCCCAGCCACCGCTGTACAAGATCAAGTGGTCCAAGGGGACCCCCGACTACGCCTACTCGGACAGGGAACGGGACGCCCTGGTCGCCGCGGGGCGTGCGGCAGGGCGCAAGCTGCCGAAGGAGGAGGGGATCCAGCGTTACAAGGGTCTGGGGGAGATGAACGCGAGCGAACTCTCCGAGACCACCATGGACCTGGGCAAACGAGTGCTGCTGCAGGTCACCTTGGAGGACGCCGCCGCGGCCGACGAGATGTTCTCCGTCCTGATGGGGGAGGACGTCGAGAGCCGGCGGTCCTTCATCCAACGCAACGCCAAGGACGTCCGTTTCCTGGACATCTGAGCGGTGCGGCGAGATCGGTCCTACCGGGCCGACCCGCCGGCGGACATGTTCCGTACACCGCAGAACAGGCCCGAATCCCTCCGTGGTTGCAGCAGTGCAGCAGCCGGCCAGAGTGAAGGACGACAGTGACCGAGCAACCCCCGATCGACCCGAACTCCACGTCGCCGTTGATCTCCCCGCAGCGCATCGAACCGATCGACCTGCAGCTGGAGATGCAGCGCTCCTACCTCGACTACGCGATGAGCGTGATCGTCGCCCGAGCGCTGCCCGACGTCAGGGACGGGCTCAAACCGGTCCACCGCCGGGTGCTCTACGCCATGTACGACGGCGGTTACCGTCCGGATCGGGGGTTCTCGAAGTGCTCCCGGGTGGTCGGGGACGTCATGGGCCAGTACCACCCGCACGGCGACTCCGCGATCTACGACACGCTCGTCCGTCTCGCCCAGTCGTGGTCCCTGCGGTACCCGCTGGTCGACGGGCAGGGCAACTTCGGGTCCCCGGGCAACGACCCCGCTGCCGCCATGCGGTACACGGAGTGCAAGATGGCGGCCCTCGCCCTGGAGATGGTCCGGGACATCGACAAGGACACCGTCGATTTCTCACCCAACTACGACGGCCGTACCCAGGAACCCGTCGTCCTGCCGAGCAGGTTCCCGAATCTGCTGGTCAACGGTTCCGCCGGCATCGCGGTCGGCATGGCCACCAACATCCCCCCGCACAACCTGCGCGAGGTGGCCGACGGCGTCCAATGGCTCCTGCGCCACCCCGAGGCCCGCGACGAGGAGCTCCTGGAGGAGCTGCTGCGGCGGGTGAAGGGCCCGGACTTCCCGACCCATGGCCTGATCATGGGGACCCGCGGGATCGAGGACGCCTACCGCACCGGGCGCGGCTCGGTCACCATGCGGGCGGTCGTCGAGGTCGAGGAGATCCAGGGAAGGACCTGCCTGGTCGTCACGGAGCTGCCCTACCAGGTCAATCCCGACAACCTCACCGCCAAGATCGCTGAGTTGGTGGACTCCGGGCGGATCCAGGGGATCGCCGACCTGCGGGACGACACCTCCGGCAAGACCGGGCTGCGGATCGTCATCGTCCTCAAGCGCGACGCGATCGCCAAGGTCGTTCTGAACAACCTCTACAAGCACACCCAGCTGCAGGACACCTTCGGGGCGAACATGATCGCCCTGGTGGACGGAGTTCCCCGCACCCTGAGCCTGGACAAGTTCGTCCGCTACTGGGTCGAGCACCAGATCGAGGTCGTCGTCCGGCGTACCCGGTACCTGCTGGCGGAGGCCGAGCAGCGGGCCCACATCTACCGCGGGTACGCCAGGGCGCTGGACGCCCTCGACGAGGTCATAGCCCTCATCCGGCGCTCGCCCACCGTGGACGAGGCGAGATCCGGCCTGATCGCGCTGCTCGACGTCGACGAGACCCAGGCCGACGCCATCCTGACCCTGCAGCTGCGCCGGCTGGCCGCGCTGGAACGCCGGCGCATCACCGACGAGCTGAGCGAGATGGAACGGCAGATCGCCGACTACAACGACATCCTCGCCCGTCCCGAACGGCAGAGGACCATCGTCTCGGAGGAACTGTCCACCATCGTGGAGCGCTTCGGCGACGAGCGCCGCACGACGGTCCTGCCCTACGACGGGGACATGGACATCGAGGACCTCATCCCCCAGGAAGAGGTCGTCGTCACGATCACCCGCGACGGCTACGCCAAGCGGACACGCTCGGACGCGTACCGCGCGCAGCGCCGGGGTGGCAAGGGAGTGCGAGGGGCCCAGCTGCGCAGCGACGACGTCATCGAACACTTCCTGGTGACGACGACCCACCACTGGTTGCTGTTCTTCACCAACCTGGGCCGGGTCTACCGGGCCAAGGGGTACGAGCTGCCCGAGGGCGGTCGGGACTCCAAGGGCCAGCACGTCGCCAACCTGCTCGCCTTCCAGCCCGGGGAGCAGATCGCGCAGGTCATGGACATCCCGGACTACCAGACCGCCCCGTACCTCGTGGTGGCGACGAGAGAGGGACGGATCAAGAAGACACGGTTGCCGGAGTACGACTCGAACAGGTCCGGGGGCGTCATCGCCGTCAACCTCGTGGAGAGCGACGAACTGGTCTCGACACGGCTGGTGGACGACGGGGCCGACATCCTGCTCGTGTCCCGCAAGGGGATGTCGCTGCGTTTCACCGCGGACGAAACGGCGCTGCGTCCGATGGGCAGGGCCACCTGCGGGGTCACGGGGATGAAGTTCCGGGGCGACGACGAACTCCTGTCCATGGACGTGGTCCGCGACAACCATGCCTACGTCTTCGTCGTCACCGAGGGCGGGTGGGCCAAGCGGACGCCGCTGGACCAGTACCGCGTCCAGGGCAGGGGCGGGCTGGGGATCAAGGTCGCCAAGCTGACCGAGGAACGCGGGGTACTCGTCGGAGCGATGATCGCGGGGGAGGACGACGAGGTCCTCGTCGTGATGGAGGGCGGAAAGGTGGTGCGCTCGGCCGTCTGCGGTGTCCCGGCCAAGGGCAGGGACACCATGGGGGTCGTCTTCGCGAAGCCGGATCCGGGCGACCGGATCATCGCGATCGCGCGGAACAGCGAACGGAGCCTCGCCGACGACGACGCGCCGGAGGAGGAAGGCGACGGTGTCCACCAGCAGCCCGTGGAAGGAGTCACGGACACGGGCGAGAACGGCGCCGGAGGGATGAAAGGCACAGATCCCGCATGACAATCCCCCGGCTCGTTACGGGTAACATCGATGGTCCAGGTGTCGTCAGCAGCAGGTCCCGCTGTTTCAGCGATGGCCGAGTGGGGGGCTCCGATGGCATTCCGTCGAGGTGTTTCGACGTCCACGGAGGTGAGGCGTGAGCCCGTCCGAGCAGACCTATCGGCCGGCAACGGCCCCCCAGGTCGCCGGTCGTCCTGGGGACGGCCCCGGGGCTGATTCCGGTAGGGGGCAGATGCAGGCTCCGGCGTCGTCCCCACGGCCCGACGCCCCTCGGTCCCCCTCGGCGTCGCCCTCTCCCCCCGGACCGAGAATGGTCCGGTTGACGGTCGCCCGGGCCGATCCCTGGTCGGTCCTCAAGCTCTCCTTTCTCCTGTCGGTCGCTCTCGGGATCGCGATGGTCGTGTCGGCGATCATCCTGTGGACCCTGCTGAAGTCGATGGGAGTCTTCGACGACCTCAACGGGGTCCTGCAGGAGATCGGTGGGAAGAATTCCCCCTTCGACATCTACGACTACGTGGGCCTGGGGAGGGTCATCTCCCTGACGACCTTCATCGCGGTCATCAACGTGGTGATCATCATGGCGCTCTCCACCCTGGGAGCTTTCCTGTACAACCTGTCGTCGAACCTCGTCGGCGGGCTGCAGGTCACTCTCTCCGACGACTGACGTCGCACGGGCGGAGCGGTCCGCGAGTCCGGGACGCTCCGCCCTTCGTCCGGTTGCGCCGCCCCTGGTTTGGGATGTCCACCCGGCCTGCGGTAGTCTCGTGCCCGCGAGTTCGAGGGCCTATAGCTCAGACGGTTAGAGCGCTTCCCTGATAAGGAAGAGGCCGCTGGTTCAAGTCCAGCTAGGCCCACCACTCCTGGCCAGGCACGATGCCCTGGAACCGAGGCAGGAGTCCTGCAGCTGGCCCTACAGTCGCCAGTGCGGCGGCCACGAACCTCCACCGGCTGTGCGTGGTGTCGCACACCGCCCTGCGGCGTTGTCGTCGTCACCGATAGCGCCGCTACCGGCTCCTGCTCCGCCTTGCCGGCCGGGCGTGCGATCTCGCTCGCCACGGCGAACGTTCGTGGCCACCGCCCGTGGGCCGAACGGACACGAGGGCCCCGGGACCGCGGTGGCCCCTGTGGCCTGTTCCGGTCGGTCCAGACGCAAGCTCCTGCCCTCCGGACGCCTCTTCCCGAAGCGGATCCTCTGGTCGTTCGGTGGCGCTGCGGGGCGGTCGAAGGCCTGTGCCGGTCGGGAGAGAGAGCGTTCCCGCCGGTTCGAGGTCCGGTAGCTCCTCCGGCGCCGACCTCCTCGGGGCGTGCGAGGCACAAGGGGACACGGGCCCTATACTCGGATGTGTGAAGAGCACCCGCTGCGGTGGCGGCACTGCTCTGACGACACCTCCGGCTCATGCCGGACATCCGCGTTCGGATCGGATGGGCGACAGTTCCGAGGAACAACAGCGACCTGCTCGATCCGTTCGATCGCGGTACGGTGTTCGGTGACGTGGGTACTGCCGGTTCCACCGGACAGCCCGAGGGGAGGACACGGTGAAGAAACTTCTTGTCCTGACGCTGCTGGCCGTCGCCGGTTTCGCGATGTGGCGAAAGGTCGAGGCCGACAAGGCGGAGCAGGCCCTGTGGGCGGAGGCCACCGACTCCACGGACTGATCCGCACCTGACCACCGAGGGCCGTCCCAGGACGGTGCACCTCACGGGGACGTGGCGCAACTGGCAGCGCACCTGCTTTGCAAGCAGGGGGTTACGGGTTCGAGTCCCGTCGTCTCCACCCGTCGAAAATTCGGTGTGTTGCCTCTGCGGTCTCCTGACCGGGGGTGGAAGGGCATGATGTGCCCACGTCCGGTGCGTCCGTCGGCCGTGAGCGAGTTGGAGAAGCTCTCCGTCGAACGTCTCAATGCCTACCGCAAGAAACTCTTGGCGCTGGAGGAGCCCCCGGCCCTGCCCGATCGGGCCTCGGACGATCTTGTTCACCTGGATCCTGACCGGTTGTCCTTCAAGGAGGATCCTGCACCGCTGCCCCTCCGCAGACGCCTCGCGCGGACTCAAGGTCGGCCCCCCGGCCGCCGAAGAACCCCGTGGCACGAGTTGCCTCGGGAAACGATGGTGCGTGCGATCCCAAGCACTCGCCGGATCGGATCGTGTCCCTCGGGAATCGGGTCGGACAGGGATGGGGCTTGCACATGCTCGCGCTCGTGATCGACGATTCCTCGACGATGAGGCGACTGCTCACCGGTCTGGTCGCCCCCCTGGGATTCAACGTCTACGAGGCGGTCAACGGCCAGGACGCGCTGGACCTGCTCATGGAGTGCGGGACCATTCCCGACATAGCCCTGATCGACTGGAACATGCCTGTCATGAGCGGACTGGAGTTCATCCGGCACGTCAGGCAACTCCCCGAGTTCCGGTCCATGACCCTCATGATGGTCACGACCGAGAGCGAGCATTCCCAGGTCGTCCGGGCCCTGGCAGCGGGAGCGCACGAGTACATCATCAAACCCTTCCCCCCCGAAGTGATCCAGGAAAAACTCGCATATCTGGGCCTACTGCCCGATTAGTGCTGTCGGGCGGGGGGACTCCTCTCGCGGGTACCCCTCGTTCCCGGGACGTCGGGCGTATAGCGTGAGTTCAGCTCCTGCCGAGGGGCGCGGACGCACAGGTGCGTACAACTCGTTCGAACAGCTCGCACGGGTCGCGGACGGGACCCGTCCGGTACCCGGTGCTGTGAAAGGGGACGCAGGTGGAGTACTCCGAAGTCATCCGACGGCGTCGTTCCATCCGACGGTTCCTCCCCCGGGAGATCCCGGACGGGGTGATCGAGGACGTGCTCGAAGCCGCATGGTCGGCTCCGCAGTCCGCCATGTCCCAGCCCTGCCACTTCGGTGTGGTCAAGGACAGGGAACTCAGGTCGAAGCTGGCCGAGGCCGCGGCCGGTCAGAACTGGATCGGCGAGGCCCCGGTCCTCCTGGCCTTCTGCGTCAGCATCGCCAAGGACTTCTCGGTGGCCTCGCCGGACAACCTTCCCGGGAACATCGGTCGGGACCGTTTCGGCAACGACCTCGTCGAGTACCTGGGAGCGTACAAGGACAACCGCGCGATGAGGATCTTCTGGGAGAACGGCTCCCCTCTGATCCCCGGGCAGCAGGCGTACCTGGCAGCCGTCTCCCACGGCCTGAGCGCCTGCTGGGTGGGGCACCTGGACATGGCCAGTGCCGGCAGGATCCTGGACCTGCCCGACACCATGGTCTGCCTGTACCTGATGCCCCTGGGCTACCCCGCGGAGGAACCGGGGGAGACCTGGCGCCGCCCACTGCCGGATCTCGTCTTTCATGATCGTTGGCGGGGCTGACCGACCGGACCCGGGGAACACGATCCGTCCGCGACCGGGGACCGGTACCCGATCGCGTGGGTCTTTCACGACTCCCCGGCCTCGGACGGTGACCCATCGGCCCCGGCCGGGCACGATCGCCCGCCAGACACACTCCTTACGGATCTTGTGTCCTGGGTGACCTGCGAGAACAGCGTTCCCTCACCGTGGGGGAGCATCGTTCCATCAAGTGGGTCAACTACATGAGAACTTAACATAAAGGACATCTTGTTCCGAAACAGTCGATCACGTACGTTTGGGTCATGGGAGCGCTCCCATCATGGGGCGCCTCCACGAGGGATCCAGCGGGCGGCAGCTGGTGACCGGTTCCGTGGCGCGCCAGTCCCGGGACCGATCGAAATGCGTGGACTCCGATGTCGGGAACAGCATGGCTGCCGTCGCCAGGCTCTCCTGTCGGACGAGTGTCCGTCACATGGCCCGGGTGACACCGGCCCGCACGATGCGTCGTGCGAACCCGTGTGGATGGATCCGGACCTGCGACGATCCACGTACGGCCTGCCGTTCGTGTCCCCCGGTCATCTCCCGAAGCGCGGTCGGGACGTGTCTGACTCCCGATCGCCGACATAGACGTCTCGAGGAGTTCCCCTCATGTCACGCACGTTACTGTCAGGGTCGACTGTTCCAGGAATCCGGCGAGGGCTCGCCGCGGTCGCCGCGGTTTCGTTGGGCTCCGCTCTTCTCGTCGCGGCATCGGCTCAGGCCGAGGCATCCTCCGAGGGCGCCGCCGGCACCCAGGACGCCGTGGTGGACAGCAGCGCCCATGTCGACAACCCCTTCGTGGGCAGCAACCGAGCGACCACCTACGCCTCCTCCCACTTCCAGGGCAAGGGGTACGTGAACCCCGAGTGGTCCGCCAATGCGAAGAAGGACGGTGGGAGTGCGATCGCGAACCAGCCCACGGCTGTGTGGCTGGACCGGATCGCCGCGATCGAGGGCACGGAGAACAGCAGCTCCAACGGGAGCATGGGGTTGCGGGACCACCTGGACGCCGCCCTGGAGCAGGGCGCGGACTACGCGCAGTTCGTGATCTACGACCTTCCTGGTCGTGACTGCTCGGCGCTGGCCTCCAACGGCGAGCTGGGACCGGACGAGATCGACCGGTACGAGAGCGAGTACATCGACCCGATCGCCGAGATCCAGAACGATTCGAAGTACGCGGATCTGCGGATCATCAACATCGTCGAGATCGACTCGTTGCCGAACCTCATCACCAACGTTGCCGGACGCGAGACCGAGACCGAGAACTGCAACACGATGAAGGCGAACGGGAACTACCAGAAGGGCATCTCCTATGCCCTCACCAAGTTCAAGGGCAGCAACATCTACAACTACATCGACGCCGGCCACCACGGCTGGATCGGCTGGGACGACAACCTCAAGTCCTCGGCCAAGCTCTTCGCCGAAACCGCGAAGATGTCGACCCGTGGCATGAAGTCCGTGGACGGTTTCATCGTGAACACGGCGAACTACTCGGCGACCAAGGAACCCTTCATCAAGGTCACCGAGGAGTCCCGGCAGACCAAGTGGATCGACTGGAACCGGTACGTCGACGAGACCGCCTTCGCCAAGGCCATCCGACAGGAGCTGGTCTCCCTCGGGTTCGACTCCAAGATCGGAATGTTGATCGACACCTCGCGCAACGGGTGGGGCGGTCCGGACCGTCCGACCAAGGCCAGCTCCTCCAGCGACATCAACACCTTCGTCGAGGAGTCGCGGATCGATCGT
>Ga0316579_10000108_pt1 | contig 22276 bp, 18 predicted proteins | sample J5NA_2_FD_203074 | JGI IMG/M metagenome (GOLD analysis project Ga0316579, IMG submission 203074) | Rhizosphere microbial communities from salt marsh grasses in Alabama, United States - J5-7_160517rDrA | ecosystem: Host-associated > Plants > Roots > Rhizosphere | place: USA: Alabama | collected... | reverse complement strand
GCGGCGGCCGATCATGACTATAACGCTTTCTTCATTGAGGAGATGAGTTTCCGAACGCAGCATATGCTGCCCCCATTCCGCCGCATGGCCAAGCTTGAACTTGCCGATCCACTGGCAAACCGGGGCAAGCACCAGGCGGAACAATTAGCTGAAGCCTTACGGCAGGCGGTGCGTGTCTTGGGGTTTGGATCGACGGAGATCATTGGTCCTGTTCCACCCTATTTCAGCCGTGTCGACGGCCGTTATCGCTGGCAGATTATCATCCGTTCGTCAGATTTGTATGCTATATTAAAAGAGGTTCCGGTTCCTCGACCCTGGATTGTGGATATTGATCCGGTAACTACGCTCTGAGTCCCAACTCTGTGTGCGACAGGAAAATACCCCCGGACGGACTCGAACCATCATCGATCGCTTAGGAGGCGATTGCTCTATCCTTTGAGCTACGAGGGCGTAAAGGTGGAAATAACTTTAAAAATTGACGGTAAGAGTATAACAGAACATGAATAGCCAAGCGACCACGCAGCCCCTTCCTTTTTTTGTCTATGGAACACTTATGATCGGCCAGCCAAACGATTATAAATGGCGGGATTGTATCCAGAGTTTTGAGAGCGCATTTATTAAAGACTGCCGTCTTTTTGATTTTGGTTACTATCCAATTATGACCAATGGGGATGGAGGAAGCGTTGTCGGGCAGATCATAAACTTAAAAAAAGAGTGTTACATCCAGATACTTCAGGATTTAGATTTTTTGGAAGGTTTTGATCCCGATCATCCAGAGAACTCAAATTTTCTGCGTATAAGAGCGCGAGTTGTTACAACCGCGGGAGGGGAACTGGAAGCTTGGACTTATGTTGGAAAGGGATCAAAGGTGCAAAATTTACTACCTATCGAGAGTGGAGATTGGGCAAAACACATGACTGAGAAATCCGAGATGATAACCACCTGGTGGAAGGAGATCACGATTGTATGGGATGATTTTCGCCGGACCACTGATTCCAGACAATAAACATCCGTTGACGAAGTGTAAATGGTTGCCGCCCGGCACGAAAACAGTACCATATGTTGTTGGTAAATAATAAAAACCCAGGTTGTAAGCCGGCTTCTGGTTTAAGCGGCCTGGTCAAATGAATTCCCGCTGTTCCGTATATTGCTGATTGAGATTAAACGGAAAAATGTAATGAAACGAATTGGAGTCTTAACGAGTGGGGGGGATGCCCCTGGAATGAATGCCGCGGTGCGCGCCGTGGTGCGCTCGGGATTGAACAGCGGCGCTGAGGTCTACGCCATATACGAAGGATACCAGGGTATGGTAGACGGAGGAGAGCAAATTCGTCCCATCGGCTGGAGTGATGTTGGCGGTATTCTGCAATTGGGTGGAACAGTCATTGGTTCGGCACGCTGCGAGGAATTTCGCTCGCGGAACGGCCGTCGCCAGGCTGCTTGTAATCTTGTCCTGAACGGTATTACGGCCCTCGTTGTTATTGGTGGGGATGGTAGTTTGACCGGCGCCCATATATTGCAGCGCGAGTGGACCGAACTGCTGGCTGAACTGGTCGAAACCGGCGAGCTGTCAGCAGAGGAAGCACAATCCGCCCAGAACTTAACCGTCGCCGGACTTGTCGGTTCCATCGATAACGATTTATATGGCACAGACATGACGATTGGTGCTGATTCGGCCTTGCAGCGCATTGTTGCCGCAGTAGATGCGATATCAAGTACCGCTGCCAGTCATCAAAGAGCGTTTGTCGTTGAGGTTATGGGCCGAAAATGTGGTTATCTGGCCTTGATGAGTGGTTTGGCGACCGGTGCAGATTGGGTACTCATTCCCGAGGCGCCACCTATGGTGGAAAATTGGGAAGCAAAGATGTGTGATGTCCTGATAAAAGGGCGGGCTGCGGGTCGTCGTGACAGCATCGTCATTGTCGCCGAGGGAGCTCAAGACAAAGACGGTAATCCAATCACCAGCAGCCAGGTGCAAAAAATCATTGAGGAATTCACAGGCGAAGACACGCGTGTAACCGTCCTCGGGCATGTGCAGCGTGGTGGATCGCCCAGCGCCTTTGACCGCAATATGAGCACCCTGTTGGGAGCGGATGCTGTGGAGGAGGTGTTGTCCGATACTGTTCAAGAAGAGCCCGTTGTTATCGGCCTTCGGGGGAACAAAATAACAAGGACACCTCTCAGTGTTTGCCTTAAACAAACCTGGGCTGTCGCCGAAGCGATCAAAGAACAGGATTACGATCGCGCCATGACCTTAAGGGGCGGCAGCTTCAAAGATTCTTTCGAGATTTTACGCACGATGGTGCGTTCTTTTCCCCATGCTCCCGTTGAAGGTCAAAAACGATCGCGTATCGCCATTATGCATGGCGGCGGCCCCTCACCGGGCATGAATACGGCTGTGCGCGCCGCTGTACGTCTGGGAACCGATCGCGGCCACACAATGTTTGGCGTACAAAACGGCTTTCGTGGTTTGGTAAATGGTGAAATCGAAGAAATGGATTGGATGAGCGTTGCCGGTTTTGCCTCGATGGGTGGAGCCGAACTGGGAACGAATCGTTACCGGCCACTGGGCCGCGATTATTACGCCATCGCCAAGACTTTGGAAGAGCACCAGATCGAGGGCCTTATCTTGATCGGAGGTTGGTCGGGTTATTTATCGATGCTCGATATTTTTGCCCAGCGTTCGAATTTCTCTGCTTTTGATATCCCGATGGTTTGTATTCCGGCGACAATCAATAACAATTTGCCGGCGACCGAACTGAGTGTCGGTGCAGACTCGGCCTTAAACAGCATTGTCTGGGCTGTAGACCGCATCAAGCAATCGGCCGTAGCCTCGAAACGGGTCTTCGTTGTGGAGGTGATGGGCCATTATTGTGGATACTTGGCCCTCATGGGCGCCATGGCAACCGGAGCAGAACGCGCATACCTTCATGAAGAAGGGGTTTCATTGACTGACATGGCATATGACGTTGAGCGTCTCGATGTCGGTTTTAAACGCGGTAAGCGTCTTGGTTTACTGATCCGCAACGAGATGGCCAATGAAATTTATTCCACTTCATTTATGCATGCGCTTTTTGAGGAAGAGGGTGGTGACTTATATGATGTTCGGCAGGCGATCCTGGGTCATATGCAGCAAGGTGGTGATCCATCACCATTCGATCGCATTTACGCCACGCGCCTGGTAGCGGACAGTATCGATTACCTTGAAAAGCAGATTGGTGATGGTGATTATGTCAGCGCCTGTGTCGGTCAGCTGCAGGGTAAGATAAGATTTACTGATTTTAGAGATATTCCCAGGCTGCTGGACATCGAGCACAGCAGGCCTAAAGATCAGTGGTGGATGTCGCTAAGGGATATCGTTGCTCTCATGGCCCAAGCCGTGCCGCAAGAATTAAAACATATTGGATTGAAGTAAGGAGATATTGAAATGGCAAGCGTGAATAACACCAAAGGAGTGATCGCTATTTTGACGGGTGGCGGTGATGTGCCGGGTTTGAATCCGGCAATTCGCGCTGTCACAATTCGCGCCTTGCGTGAGGGTTATAAGGTCATCGGCATTCGTCGCGGTTGGGCAGGCGCAGTGGAGATTATCCGGGATAAAAATGCGGACAATACCAGCTGCTACACTGAATTATCTGATGAAATAGTTAACAAAGCCGGGCGTACAGGTGGGACCTTTCTGCACAGTTCGCGAACTAAACCCAGTAATGTGCTCAAGGAAGATGTTCCTCTTCACCTGCAAAACGAGTATACGGATGAAGTTAATGACTTAACTCCGGAAGTGCTCAAGAACTTGGATTGGCTGGGCGTCGATTACCTGATTCCAATTGGCGGTGATGATACACTGAGCTACGGTGTGCGGCTTTACCAGGAAGGGATGAAGGTTGTGGCAATTCCCAAAACCATGGACAATGATGTTCCAGGGACGGATTACTGCATCGGTTTTAGCACCTGTGTCACGCGCATTATTGAGATGACAAACCGCCTGCGAACCTCGGCCGGATCGCATGAACGGTTCCTCGTCCTGGAAGTTTTCGGCCGTTATGCAGGTTTTACGGCTATGCTGCCGACTATGGCCGGCGCTGCCAATCGCTGCGTTATCCCGGAATACGAATTTGATATCGAGAAGTTGACTGGACTGCTGACAGAAGACCGCAGCAAAAACCCAAGCCGCTATTCTGTTGTCCTGGTCTCCGAAGGCGCCATGTTTGAGGGTGGCAAAATGGTCTTTCAGGATGCGGAGGAAGATGCCTATGGACATATGAAGCTTGGCGGCATTGGCGAGATTGTCTCCGCGAAGTTGAGGGAGCTGTCACCGAAATATAATAACGGACGGCGTATTAATACCATTTACCAAAAATTGAGTTATCTTGTCCGTTCGGGTGATCCTGATGCGATTGATTCTATCGTACCCATGGCTTATGGAAATCTTGCCCTCGATCTCATCCTGGACGGCATTCACGGCCGTTTGGTGGTCCTCAAAAACGGCCGTTACGATAATATGCCCATAGATGTTGTGACCAGCACCAGCAAGGTTGTTGACGTTGAGAGCTTCTACAATAAGGATCGCTTACGTCCGCAATATAAAAGTTTTGAGATGAAGCCTTTGTTTATTATGACCAGCGAAGCCTGAGCCTTTCCCATTCCGGCATGGCTGGTTTTCCAAAATTCTATTTCACACTGTATCGCTTATTGATTCCGCGCGAGTAATATTAATTACTGGAGGATTTAGTTAATGAAAATCGGTATTTTGACTGGGGGCGGTGATGTACCCGGCCTAAACCCTTGTATTAAAGCCGTTGTCAATCGTGCCGTGGATGAAGGGCACGAAATAGTTGGCATCCGGCGTGGATGGGGCGGGTTGTTATGGTACAACCGTGATGACCCTGAAACACATAAGTTTATTATCCCTTTGGATAAACAGAAAGTGCGGACGGTGGATCGCACAGGCGGCACGTTCTTACATACAAGCCGCACGCATCCCGGTCGTGTCCGGCCCAATGATGTACCTGACTTTCTACTCGATCCGGAGCATCTTGATGCGGAAGCCCAGGACAAAAGTCTACGTGATTTTACACCCCATGTGATGAGTAACCTGGAATATCTAGGCATTGATGTCCTAATCCCCATTGGTGGAGACGATACACTCAGTTATGGAGAACGTCTGCACAGTGAAGGTATACCCGTTGTGGCTATTCCTAAGACAATGGACAACGATGTGTATGGTACGGATTACTGCATTGGCTTTAGCACGGCCGTCACGCGTAGTGTCCATCTGATTAACCAACTGCGGACAAGCGCGGGTTCACACGAGCGTATTGCCGTCATTGAGTTATTCGGCCGTAATTCGGGCGAGACCAGTCTTATCAGCTCTTACCTGGCCGGCGTCGATCGCGCCATCATTTCTGAGGTGCCATTTGATCCGGAGATACTGGCTGAGTTTGTGATAAAAGACAAAAACTCGAACCCCAGCAATTACTGCATGGTTACTATCAGTGAAGGGGCTCACATGGTCGGCGGAAAAGTCGTTGAGTTTGGTGAGGCGGATGCTTATGGCCATCGAAAATTGGGCGGGATTGGCGAAATCACCGGCCAGGCCCTAAAAGACCTCACTGGTGAAAATATCATTATTCAACGCGTCGCTTATCTGATGCGTTCAGGTGCGCCGGATGCTCTAGACCTGATGGTCGGATCCAATTACGCTCACCTGGCCATGGATTTGATTACCAGCGGATCCAGCGGCAGAATGGTCGCATTGCGCGATGGAACCTACACGCACATCCCCATGAGCACCGTCACCAGCGGCGTCAAACGCGTTGATGTTGACGAGTTGTATGATTCCAAGCATTACCTGCCCAAGGTCCGTTCTGTGTTGGGTAAACCCATGTTCCTCTATTGATCTGAAGAGATCTAGTTAGGACCAATTATGAAGTGCAGGATCATTTATGATTCTGCACTTCTTTTTTACGAAATTTCTACGTTTGCGATACTTAAAAATACTATTAGCTTCTTGACAGTAGCCTTACCACAATTTTACAATTGTTTTAACCGGTCGCTTCGGGTGACCCGTTAACAGATGAATGATGAGGATGTCATCACAAAGACAATTTAGGGACTTTATAGTTCAAAGCGTAATAGAACGCATTGATGACAAAAAAGGGAAACACGCCCTTAATCTATTCGCTCGGTCTTTGCAAGCCGGCGAAGCTCTCTCTGTTCAGACTACCCATATCGTGTCAATAAATAAACTCGCAAAGAACCCTGGTGAGTTTTTTGTCTACCACTGGGGATCAGGTTATTGGATTTGAAATTTGCTATTAGCCGGCAGGTAATTTAAATACCCTAAGGGGGTAAAGCGGCAGTTAATATTCCTGTTTGGCCTTGTTGGAGTTTTCATTAACATATGAATCGGATTTTTCTTAGTCCAACTGTAGTTCTTTTTACAATCATTCTTCTTTTCTTAACCGCTTGTCAGGAACCTGCCAGTACTCTCAACCAGGAACCGATAATTGATCAGGATGCGCTTGTTAATTCCGTCGTAGCCACGGTGGTCGCCCAATTACCGCAGCAGACAGAGACGCCGGAGACGGCTGAGCCGCTGCCTACGGTAACTAACGAACAGGCTGTCACTATGGATCAGACCCTGGAAGACCAGCTGATAGATATTTACAGGCGGATCAATCCCGCGGTTGTGCATATTTTTGTATTCGATGACTTAGAAGGCACATCGTTACCGTTAGGCACGGGAAGTGGTTTTGTTTTCGATCGTGAAGGATACATCGTTACAAACAATCATGTTGTCGTCGAAGGCGACTCTTTTGAAGTTGTCTTCGCCGATGGGTCACACCACAGCGCAGAATTGGTTGGCGCAGATGTAGATAGTGACCTGGGTGTGCTCAAAGTTGATGAACTGCCGGATGGGATCGTGCCGATTTCCCTGGGCGATTCTAATAATCTAAAAGTTGGCCAGTTCGTTATTGCTATCGGCAATCCCTTTGGTGAAGCGGGCTCTATGTCTGTAGGGATAATTAGTGGTCTTGGTCGTACATTAGAGTCACAAAGAATTGCCGAGGGAGGAGGGCGTTATTCATTACCAGAGGTGATTCAGACCGATGCCGCGATAAATCCTGGTAATTCCGGTGGGCCCTTGCTTAATCTCGCCGGCGAAGTAGTCGGCGTTAACAGCGCCATTTCAACAAGGACCGGGACGAACTCCGGTGTTGGTTTTTCGATCCCCGTCAATGCCGTGAGACAGATTGTGCCGCAGCTCATTGCTGATGGCGTTTACGTTTATCCCTACATAGGGGTACGAATGCTCACGCTTAATCTCGATCTCCAGGAACAACTCGATCTAAAACAGGCCACCGGCGCATATGTCACGGAAGTGACTGAAAATTCACCCGCTGCAGCTGCCAGCCTGATCGGCGCGAATGGTCCTGGGGGGGATCTGATCGTTGCCGTAGATGGCAATGAAGTTCTCAGTTCAGATGATTTGATTGCTTACCTTGTTTTTGAGACGGAGGTCGGGCAGACGGTGGATTTGACCGTCCTGCGCGATGGCGAAGAAAAATTGATTCCCTTGACGCTTGGAGAACGGCCGTAAGCTGTTCCCCACGTCAGTATTTGTCCGGACAATAGGGTTGTTGGCGACAACCATTGTCCGAATTATCTTATCGCTTGAGCCGTTTATGGGGGCGAATCAGACGGTAAATACCCACAAGTACGGCTCTCAGTAAGTAGCTTTGGAGGTATGCATGTTCACACAGGATCAACTTCAAGATCTGATAAATTATAATGCCAATGGAGAAGGCGTTGTCAGTGTCTACCTTGATACAGACTGTTCTCAACAAACCGCCGAAACTATTAAGCTCCAGGTACGTGGGATGCTCCGCGAATTGAACGGAACCTATGGTGATGATGCCGAAATCATCGAGCGTTATCTGGATCATAGTTATGATTGGACAAAACCGGGTCTGGCTTTGTTCTCTGCCGTCACTCGCGATTACTTCCGCGCATTCCCAGTCGCCGTCTCTTTTCGCAACCGGGTGCGCGTCGGCCGAAAGCCCTATGTAAAACCACTAGCCCATTTGTTGGATCATTACGCTTATTATGGCGTTATCCTTGTTGACCGTGTTGGCGCTCGCTATTTTGAATATCATCTCGGCGAGCTACTGGAGAGCGAAGGCGTTATGGGCGAAGATGTACGCCATCTAAAGAAAGGCAGCAGCTCTTCATCTGTCGGCATGCGCGGAGGAGCACGCGGTGCTCAGGGCGGCAGCCGCCATGAAGAAGAAGTCGTGCAGCGTAATATGCGTGACTCTGCCGCCGCTGCAAGCCGTTTCTTTTCTAATAAGCCTATTCGCCGCCTTTTCATCGGCGGTACGGCCGAGAATGTCGCCCAATATCGCGAACTGCTAACCAAACAATTACAAAGCCGCATCGCTGGAACATTTGCGATGGACATGACTGCCGGCGAGCATGAAGTTCGCGATCAGACATTAACCATGCTGCGTGACTATAATACTGAACGGGAGCAAAAGCTGGTTGAATCCATGATCGCCGGCGATGCCAGAGGGGCGAAAGGCATCACCGGGCTGGATGACACCCTGCAAGCCGTGTCTGATAAGCGCGTAGCTACCTTGATCATCAGCGACGGGCTGCGTGTTCCTGGCTATGTGCAGGATGACAATGGTTTTGTGGTCGCTAATCTTGCTCGCAGCCCATTGAGCGATCAGGAGCTGCAAGAAGTCACGGATGTGATCGATTCGGCCGTTGCCTATACACTTGCTCAGGGTGGCCATGTAGAGGTTATTAGTGATAACCCGGACCTTGAAGCAGCCGGCCGCATCGGTGCTATCTTGCGCTATTAGGATGAATACTGAAACTAATTTGTTGAGTGATTAATGAGGGGGTGCAGGTTAAATACTTGCACCCTTCTCTTTATAAAAGGTTTATTATGTCTTTAAATTTTGTTGCTGACTTACACAATCATACAACAGCTTCCGATGGTGAATATGCACCTACTGAATTGGTCAAGAAGGGGCATGACCTGGGTTTAACGGCCGTTGGCGTGACCGATCACGATACCCTGGCCGGCCTGGATGAAGCACTGGCTGCCGGTAAAGAGATTGGGATCCACGTCGTGCCTGGTGTTGAAGTGTCGCTGCGTTTTCGCCGGCCTTACTTCACCGGTACGCTGCATTACTTGCTCTATATTCCCCGCGATCTATTAAAGGATGAAGAATTTCGCCAAATTGCCACGGATATCCTTTCCCAGGGGCGCGGCGCCGGACTTGTTCGGGCACGTGTACAGGCTATCAATGAGGAATTTGGTCCGCGAGGAATCAGCCCTTTGTTAGAACGCGATCTGACGGCCGAGGAAATAGAAGCGTACGCGCCCAACGTCACGCGCCGCCATTTTGCCGAGGCGCTGAAAGAGAATCATGGCCTGGACAGAGAACAGATCAATATGTTGATCGGTAACGACAGTGTTTCCTATGTCCCATCGGGCATTGAGCCTTTCCAGCTGACGCCGTTGCTCAAGAAATACCCGCAGCTTGTGCGTGTCTTCGCCCATCCTGCCGCCGGTTCCTATCCGGGAGAAAGCCTTTATCGCGAGGTGCTGCCGCCCGTTGAAATCGTCGAAAAGCTGATGCCTGAGTTTTTGGATGAAGATCTGCTGGGTCTCGATGGTCTGGAAGTTTACTATCCCGGCCATGTACAGGAACATCGCGACTTGATCACCGGCTGGGCGGCCGAGTATGGCTTAATCGAAACAGGTGGTTCGGACTGTCACGATCCCGTCGACCGGCCATTAGGCGTCGACGGGCTAGATGCGGACAGGTTTGTCATTTTACTCGATCACCTGGGCGAACAAATTCTTCTCTCCTGAAACTCGAAGAGGTTTTGATTCGGACCTTGGTACGTGAATAAGGTATGCCCACTTCCCAGTTCATCACAAGTTTACAAAATCCACATGTCAAAAACCTTGTACGCCTGAGCAATCGCCGCCATCGCGACCAGCTTGGCCGGACCGTAGTCGAAGGGGTGCGCGAGGCAGCTTTAGCCTTACAAAAAGGCTTTGTACCTGTCGAAGCCTTCGTTTGTTCAGACTATCTAGAAGCAGCCGGATCACAAAGCTTGATTGGCCAATTAAACCAATTGGCTTCCGGCAGTCAAACCCAACTTTTTGAAGTGACGCCGGATGTTTACGATAAGATGGCCTACCGCAGCGGGGGCGGCGGCATCCTGCTTGTTATCCCTTACACAAGGCGAACATTGGATGATCTACCTGCTGCAGAAAATCCCCTCTTAGCGGTAGTAGATGGTGCAGAGAAGCCTGGCAACCTGGGCGCTGTTTTGCGTACGGCCGATGCCGCCGGTCTGGATGCCCTGCTGCTCACTGGTACAGAAGGCGAAGGTACCGATATCCACAATCCCAATGTTATTCGTGCCAGTCTAGGCGCATTTTTTACCGTGCCCGTGGTGACTACAATCAGGGAGGAGGCTGTCACTTGGCTGCGCCGGAATCACGTCACAATCGTTGCCACGACGCCGGATGCACAAGAGATTTATACCGATGTGTCTTACTCCGGACCAACGGCCATTATTATGGGTAGTGAATCATCAGGTCTTGGTCCTGAATGGCTGGACGCGGCCGATGTCCTGGTGCGTATTCCCATGGCCGGAGAAGTGGACAGCCTGAATCTTTCCGTCTCCACGGCGCTTGTCCTTTACGAAGCCCTTCGACAGCGAAATTCGATGAGTCCTGGTAGCGTTTTAGATGGAATTGGCGCATAATTCTTACACACCCATTTGTTTATTTAACAATTTGAAAACCCAATAGATAGGTTGAGCATTTTCAAGCCAGTATCGCGACTGCTCAATCCAGGGTTTGCTGCAAATCAATTTAGTTAAAGGAGAATACACTATGTCAAAGACTGTAAAAGTTGCTGTCACCGGGGCGGCAGGTCAGATCGGATATGCCCTGCTGCCATGTCTTGTCCAAGGGAGGGTGTTTGACCCGGATACGAAAGTGGATTTGCAGCTTTTAGAGATCACGCCTGCCTTGCCCGCTTTGGAAGGTGTTGTCATGGAATTGAATGACAGCGCGTTCCCATTCTTAGGTAATGTAGTCGTCACTGATGATCCCAAAGTAGCATTTGATGGCGCTAACTGGATACTGATGGTTGGCGCAAAGCCACGCAGTAGAGGAATGGAACGCGGCGATTTAATTCGTGATAATGGCCCAATTTTTACGGGCCAGGGTCAGGCGATTAACGAGCGTGCGGCAGATAATGTTCGCATAGTAGTTGTTGGTAACCCTGCTAACACGAACGCCTTGATCGCCATGAACAACGCTCCCGACGTCCCTCAGGAGCGTTTTAGCGCGTTAACCAGGCTCGACCAAAATCGCGCTTATGCTCAGCTGGCGCTCAAAGCGGGCGTTACCGTCAATGACGTCAGCAATGTCACCATTTGGGGCAACCACAGCGCGACTCAATACCCGGATGCCGAAAATGCATTGATAAACGGTAAACCCGCTTTTGACGTGATAAGTGATCATGACTGGCTGCGCGATCAATTTATTACCAACGTCCAAAAACGAGGTGGGGAAATCATCCAGGCACGAGGTAAATCCTCAGCCATGTCAGCCTCTGTTGCCATTATCGACCAGATGAACAGTTTCATTAACAAGACGGAGGAAGGGAATTGGTTCTCTGCTGCTATACCCTCCGATGGCAGCTACGGCATTGACGAAGGTCTAATCTTCTCCTTCCCGTTAACCAATGACGGACAGGGCAGTTATAGTATTGTCCAGGATTTGCCGCTTAGCGATTTTGCCCAGGAAAAAATTCAGGCAACCCTAAACGAGCTGCGCAAGGAACGCGAAACGGTTTCCGATTTGTTATAACTTGTAGCTGCAACTATTAACTAACAACGAGGCGCAGGTTTTATTGTTAAAACGTGCGCCTCTTTTCTTAAGAGTAAGTCCTGGTTATGAATTCCTCGCCCACAAAAATTAAAGCCATCCTTTTTGATTTTGATGGCACACTGCTTGATTCCTTCCCTGCTCATTATGAAGCTTTTAAAGTGACTCTGGCCCACTTTGACGTCGAAGTCACGCCCGAATTATACAAACAGACCTATTCGCCAAATTGGTTGTCTGTGTATGAAGCGTTCGGTATACCGCAAGATAAATATGAGGAGGCCGACAATATATGGCTGGCCGAGGCGCGCAAGCACAAACCGCAGCTTTTTCCTGAAGTACGGCCGTTGCTGGAGTCGTTAAGAGACGAATATAGCCTCGGCCTGGTCACATCCGGCTCTCGTGGTCGTGTCTTGCGCGACCTGACATCCACGGGAATTCGTGAATATTTTCAGGTTTTAGTCACCGGGGATAACGTCTCCAGACCCAAGCCCGATCCCGAAGGTTTGCTAATTGCCCTGGAGGAATTAACCCTACAACCAGAACAGGCGCTCTTCGTTGGCGACGCTCGCGAAGATTATTTGATGGCCCAGGCCGCCGGCGTACCCTTCATGGGCGTCATCGCCGGCTTTGCCACGGTAAGTCAGGTTAAAGAGTGTTCCTTGCTGGAAAACCTCAGCGAATTAGTTTCATTGGTCGAAGAGAGATATTGAAAGGAAATTCGTCTCACTCCCTTCGCCACCAGGGATCCAGAGCGTACTTTGGCTTTAATCCTCTATGGCGCTAAATGGTGATTGAGCTTTTATTATGGCCCGTGTTCAAGCAAATATTCCTGTAGTTCAGGCAGTAGAATAAGAGAGCGCTCGGCTTGATCGCGCCGTTTCACCTCAACAGCCCCTTCGGCCAGCCCGCGCGCGCCGACAGCGATCCGCCAGGGGATGCCCATCAGATCGGCGTCTTTGAATTTAACCCCCGCATTAAGATTGCGGTCATCGAAAAGGACTTCAAAGCCCGTCTCTTGAAGTTCGCTGTAGAGGTTTTCCGCGGCCTCGATCACGTCATCTCCCTTGCCGAGATGCATGAGGTGGATCTGATAAGGGGCTACGCTGTCCGGCCAGATGATGCCGTCCTGATCATGATGCAGCTCTACGATAGTGGCCATCAGGCGATCCAGGCCGATGCCGTAGGAGCCCATAAAAATGAACTGCTGTGCCCCGTTTTCGTCCAGGTAAGTCGCATTAATGGCCTTGCTGTAGCGTGTTCCTAACTTGAAGCAGTGCCCCGCCTCAATGGCCCGTTTTGCTTCCAGACGGCCGCCGCACTTCGCGCATTGGTGGCCGGTATCGGCCTGGGCGATATCGGCGATCCTCGTGACCGCGAAGTCTCGGGGATAATTGGCACCGCTAAAGTGATAGCCGGTATCATTCGCGCCGATGACAAAATTGCCCCCATTTTCAATGGAGGGGTCGGCGATCACCAGGATGCCTTGCTCACCCAGTTCCGCGGCCACTTGCAGACCGGCAGGTGAAGCATAACCAGGTACGGCACCGGCATCTTCGATCTCGAATGCCGTTGCCGCCCGCAGCTCGCCGCCGCCAAGAGCATTGGCCAACTTAACTTCATTGACTTCCAAATCGCCGCGTACCAGGCCGAAAACTACACGGCCGTTCGCTTCAACCTCTCCCCACGGGTACCACCAGTAAAAAACAGCCTTGATCGTTTGCTCTACCGGCACGCCAACGTAAGCAGCTACATCGGCAATAGTCTGGCAGTTGGGCGTGGCCAGCTTTTGCATCTCATCCAGTATTTTGGGTGCAGCCCCTTCACGCACGAATTCTGCCGCCTCTACATTGGCCGCGTAATCGCAATTGTCGCAGCGAATAAACAAATCCTCACCCTGATCGTGTGGAACGACGAACTCCTGCGACGCCTTACCCCCCATCGCTCCCACATCAGCATTGACCGCCAGAGCATCCACGCCGCAGCGGTTAAAGATATTAAAGTAGGCCTGCACCATATGGGGATAAAAAACGTCCAGCGCTTCGGGGCTGGTATCCAGGCTGTAGGCATCTTTCATCACAAACTCGCGCAGGCGTAGCATGCCACCGCGCGGACGAGCCTCATCGCGAAACTTCTTGCTTATGTGATAAACAACCTGCGGTAGATCACGGTAGCTTTCGATTTCACTCAGAGCCAGGTTGACCACGATCTCTTCATGGGTAGGGGAAAGACAGTAAGCACGGCCGCCGTAACCCTCCAGTTTCATCAGTACATCGACGCTGTACCAACGCCCCGACGCCTGCCACAAATCGGCCGGGTGCAGGTTAGGCATCAACATTTCCTGGCCACCGATCGCATCCATCTCTTCTTCCATGATGCGCTGAATATTGCGCAGCACGCGAAGGCCGAGCGGCATAAAAGTGTAGATACCGGAGCTTACCGGGCGTACGAAATTAGCGCGGATTAGGAGCTGGTGGTTAATCAACTCCGCATCTGCCGGAGCTTCGCGTAATGTCTTTCCGAAGGCACGTGAAAGTCTCATAGGATTTCCTGTTTGTTGTCAATCCTTATTTTTGAAGAAAAGACCGTAGATCATAAGGAGAATGGCCACGACAACAGCCACCATCACCATGGCTGCCATAAAAAGAAAAAGCAGGTCGATCAGCGAAGCGGTAACGCTTTCCATTTGTTCCGCTTGACTATGCTGGTTCCGCTAATAAGCACGGCCGAAAATTGCGATCCGAGTTGCCTGCTTGCCGGTGTAGAAGCATGTGCCGGTTCCACCTGGCTGGTCAAAGGGGATACAGCGCATGGTAGCTCTCGTCTCCTCCTTGACCTGCAGCTCATCCTCATTATCCCCGGCCCACCATACTCGCGCGAAGCCGCCTTCTATGGCTTTCTTGAAATCTTCGTAGTTTTCGACGTCGTGAGTATGCTCGTCGCGGAATCTCGTCGCTTTATCCAGTAAGTTTTGCTGGATTTTCTCAAGCAGGTCACTGACGGTTTGGGCGATTCCATCTTGAGAAACAAATTTTTTCCCGTCACGGCCGGGAATATCACGCCGGGCCAGGGCTACCGAGTTCTTTTCCACATCGCGCGGACCGATTTCGACGCGCGTAGGCACACCGCGTAATTCCCAATCGTTGAACTTAAAGCCTGGACTCAAATTTTCTCGATCATCAACCTTGACGCGTATGCCTACCGCTTCCAATTCGCCCTTGACCCGTTCAACTGCCTCCATAACCGAAGATTTTTCCTCTTCTTTGCGGAAGATGGGCACAATTACGGTTTGGATCGGCGCCAGTCTTGGCGGCAGCACCAAACCCTGGTCGTCGCCATGCACCATGATGATCGCCCCGATGAAGCGCGTGCTCAAGCCAAAAGAGGTTGTAAAACAGTATTGGAGTTCGTTGTTGGCATCCAGATATTGGATATCGAAGGCGCGGGCGAAATTATCACCCAGATTGTGGGACGTGCCCGACTGCAGCGACTTGCCGTCGCCCATCATCGCTTCAATGGTTTGCGTATCATTGGCGCCGGGGAAGCGCTCCATCTCCGATTTATGGCCGGGGATTACGGGAATGGCCGCCTCGTTGATCGCAAAGTCCGCATAGGCATCAAGCATCATGCGCGTTCGTTCAGCCGCTTCTTCGGCCGTGGCATGGGCTGTATGTCCTTCCTGCCAATAAAATTCGAGCGTGCGTAGGAAGAGTTTTGTGCGCATTTCCCAGCGAACAACACTGTTCCAAAGATTAATTAAGATCGGCAGATCACGATAGCTCTGGATCCAATCCGCGTAGGCATGGCCGATGATCGTTTCTGATGTCGGGCGGACAACTAACGGCTCAGCCAGTTCTTTGCCCCCGCCAATCGTGACGACGGCCAGCTCTGGGGCAAAGCCTTCAACATGCTTAGCCTCTTTTGCTAAGAAACTCATGGGGATAAACATCGGAAATCCGGCATTTTCGACCCCCGTGGCTTTAAAACGCCGGTCCAGAGCCGCCTGGCAATTTTCCCATAAGCTCCAACCATAGGGCTTGACGATCATCGTGCCGCGGACCGGTCCATAAGTTGCCAGATCGGCTTTGACAACGAGCGTGTTGTACCATTCGTTGAAGTCTTCCTCTTGTGATACCAGTTTGTCTTTTTCTGCCATTTCCTTTGTAATCCTCTTAAGAAGGTCATCTGGCTGTGACCTTTATCTATAAATAAGTAAGACTTGAGTATAACAGTGCCAAAATGGCCCGTCAAAGCGCGGAGCACTCATAACAGACTAATTTACAGGGGAAAATTTTGCCTTATATAATCAAATGTTCTAGTATCGCCAGGACATTGATCAGACAATAATGCTTGATGCCTTGAGAGGGTATGGTGAAAACACCCAGGGGATCAAGGAAAAAGCAAAGGAGAATTGAAATGGCTTACGCACATACAAACTCAAAGGGAAACACCTATTATCTACACGGCCGTGAGACGACTTTGAAAAATGGCTCTAAACGGACTCTTTACTTCTTTTCCAAAGAGGTTAAGGATGGCGCATTGGACGCGGTTCCAGAAGGGTACGTCGTCAGCGAAAGTAAGAACGGCCTGCCTGTTCTGAAGAAAGCCTAGTAATTAAACTTCCCTTTATTTTGAATTAAAAGCCTCGCCTAGTTGGTCGGGGCTTTTCTTGTATGGACTATTTAATGCCCTTCTTTTGTTAGCTGAGAAACTGGCAAGCGAATCCTAAATTTGTTGCCTCGAAGGTCGTTGCGTGTTATAGTCTTCATTCGTGCCCGCAAAGCGGGCTCTCTTTTTGCAATCGCAATGCAAATTACGACCTTAAATAAAGATAATTAATAAATTTATTGGGTTCCAGGTTAAAAATTACCCGGAATCTTTTTTACCGCGAAGTTATTGGTGTGAGGGATAGCGGGTTGCGGTTCCCGCGTTTGGAGAGTAGGTCATGTCAGACGTATTGTTAAAGGCTTTTGATAACGAAGATAATGCGGAACATCCGCAGTTACACATTGGAGACAATGTAACCGTTCATCTACGAATCAATGTTGGCGAGCGGAATGAACGTGTGCAGGTTGTTCGCGGTATCGTGATTCGTTTGCGGAACAGCGGCAATAATCGGAATTTCACCGTCCGGCGTATCGCCTCTAATGGCATCGGTGTGGAGCGTACTTTCCTGCTGCGATCACCACGCATCGAAAAAATCGAAGTGCATCGCCATGCGCATGTACGGCGCGCCAAACTTTATTATATGCGGGGACGTACGGGTAAGTCGGCTCGTTTGCGCGAAAAACGAATTTATAACAACTAAGACATACAGTTCGCAGTGTTTACTGCTGCGTGTTGAATTGGGCCGTAGGCCTGATCGCGAAACAATCAGGGTGATGAGCGGCAGCTTATCGCCCTGTTTTCGTTTAGGAAATTGAGCACTCATTGGTTTAACAGGTTAATATGGCTAATTCACCAACTCTTTCTTCAAATGACTCAAAACGACCCTTGATTGGATTGACAACTTATCGCAAAATTGCCGAAGATTCCGGTGCCCCTCTTTATGGATTGATGCGTTCTTATGTTGACGCCGTCGCAGGGGCTGGTGGTATTCCGCTTCTGATTCCCCTGGGCCTGGATACGGATGATTTATTTGCGATTCTAGAGCGTGTCGATGGACTTATCCTGCCGGGTGGCGGCGATATCGATCCCGAAGCTTACCGCGGGTCGCCTCATGAATTGGTGCGGGGCATTGATGATGATCGCGACCGGGTGGAAATCAACCTGGCGCGGAAAGCCGTCAAAACCGAAAAACCCTTCCTAGCTATTTGCCGCGGCCACCAGGTTCTCAATGTAGCCCTCGGTGGTACGATGTGGGAAGACCTTGCCTCGCAGATGCCGGGCGCTATCCGCCACGATTATAACGGCGAAGGCATGCGAACAGATCGGCCGCATACTGTCCAGCTTCGTAAAGGTTCGCGATTGGCAGCTATTCTAAATAGTGAAGTGACCTCTGTGAACAGCCTGCACCACCAGGGCTTGCGTGACCTGGCGCCGGAACTCACCGTATCAGCCACAGCACCCGATGGGCTTGTTGAAGGAGTTGAAATCGAAGGCCATCCCTTTGCTGTTGGCGTGCAGTGGCACCCCGAAAACCTGGTGAACGTTGACCCGGCTATGCACAAACTTTTCGTCTCACTGGTCGAAGCTTCTGCCAATACTGTTTATTAGTTCTCAGACAAGAAGAATAATGAAAAACCGATTGTTAGAAATAATGTGGGACTAACAGCAGACTAAATAGAGGATGAAATCAGTTAACGGGGCGATCGGTGTATTTGATTCCGGCGTGGGCGGCTTATCCGTTTTACGTCATTTACGAAAAGAATATCCATACGAAAACCTCCTGTATTTCGCCGACCAGGCGCATGTTCCTTATGGTTCGCAAAAGATCGCCGATATTCAACACTACAGCGAAGAAATTACCCGTTTTTTGATCGATCGAGGAGCTAAAGTCATCGTTGTAGCCTGTAATACGGCCTCCGCTGCAGCGCTTAATTATCTGCGCGAAACATTTCCCCAAGTTCCGATTGTAGGCATGGAACCGGCGGTCAAACCAGCGGCAATGATGACTAAAACGGGTAAGGTTGGAGTCCTGGCCACACCGGCGACCTTCGCCAGCCCGCGTTATAGTTCGCTCATGATCCGTTTCGCCGAGGAAGTTGTCGTTTATGAAGATCCTTGTGTGGGACTGGTTGATCTGATTGAACAGGGACGCTTAGAAGCATTGGAAACGGCCGACTTGCTGCAAGGAGTCCTTCAACCAATGCTGCAAGCAGGAATCGATACGCTCGTTCTGGGCTGTACTCATTATCCCCTGGTTCTACCACTCATTGAAGAGGTAACAGAAATAAAAAGCGGTAATCCGATAACGATCATTGATCCGGCCCCCGCCGTAGCACGCCAGGTTGGTCGTGTCCTGGCTCAATTAGGATTGGAAGCTTCCCCGGCGCAAAGCGGTTCGGTTCATTTATTTACCTCGGCCGATATGGGTACCCTTGGGCCTTTGGCCAAGCATGCCCTGGGTGAAGAGTTCCCATTCGTTGAAATTCTCTGGGAGAATTCGACATTAGAAACTGCCAGATTAGACAGCCTCTAGTATAATGACATAATGATGCTATATTAAGCGTACGGCCGATATGACCGGAACCCGGAGCATCTGCGTCAATGGTGTGTTTAACAGGAGGCTATGAGGCGACGTAATCCCGCGCGTTGGCGGGCTATGGAAGCCCGACTTGGAAGAGAATCGGAAATATGGATGGCCACGGTGCGTTACGATGGCCGCCCTCATCTGGCGCCATTATGGTTTGTTTGGCTAGACGAAAAGATCTATGTCTGCACCGGTTCAGGGACGCAGAAATTCGCCAATATGCGCACAAATCAGAATGTGGCGCTGTCGCTGACCGACCCGCTCAATGTGATTATCATCGAGGGAGAGGCGCATGTCGCCTCCCGAGAACAAATCGATAAATTAGCCGAATACTTTTTCAATAAATATGAGTGGGATTTTCGCTATGACGACAGCGAAAAATGGCAATTAGTAGAGATCACGCCCTTGAAGATATTAGCCTGGGGAGATGGTTTTGATGAGAGCGAGGGATCACGTCTATTATGAGAAAACCGGCATTTTTACCCCCAGGTCGCCAATTCTTACACGAATCCAATCATTGTTGACTAAACTACGGGCAGTTACTTTGGATAAAAAGCTCTCCTCTGATCTTTGCAGCACTATGGAATGTTGCCTGATCAGGTGTACCCCTTGCTACAAACTTTAGAATCAGGGTGAACTTTAGCCAAACGAGGAAAAATAAACTATGCGATTTGATCGATTTACAGAACGCGCCCAAGATGCAGCGGCGCGTGCCTATGAAATTGTACAGCGTTACGGCCACACGCAGGTAGATACCGAGCATCTGCTGTTGGCCATTTTGGAGCAGGAAGACGGCGCTGTTAACCAGATTCTTGGAGAACTGTCGGTTGATGTTCTGGAAATGAAAGATCGTCTCGATGAAGATCTGCGAGCCAGCCCCAAAGTTTCCGTCTATGGCGGTGGAGTTGGACAGATTTTTTATACGCCGCGTATTCGCACCGTCTTGGAATTAGCCCAACGGGAGGCGAATGCGCTTAAAGATGAATTTATTTCCACCGAACATATCTTCCTGGCTATCTTGGGCGAAAGAAATACACCATCAGCGCGGATATTACAGGAGTTCGGCGCCACGCGGGATCGGGTGATGAGCGCGATCCAGAGCCTGCGCGGCGGTCAGAAAGTAACCGATCGCCAGGCGGAAAGCCGCTATAGGACGCTTGAGAAGTACAGCCGTGACCTGACGCAGATGGCCCGCGAAGGCAGGCTTGATCCCGTTATCGGCCGTGATAATGAGATACTGCGCATTATCCAGGTCTTGAGCCGGCGTACTAAGAATAATCCGGTGTTGATTGGCGAGGCCGGCGTTGGAAAAACGGCTATTGTTGAAGGTTTGGCCATCAAGATCACGACCAATGACGTGCCGGAAAACCTGCTCAATAAGCGTGTTGTAGCCCTGGACTTGGGTGCCATGATCGCCGGCAGTCGTTTCCGCGGCGAGTTCGAAGAACGGCTTAAAGCGGCGATGGAAGAGATTCAGCGCGCTCAGGGTGAAATCATTCTCTTTATTGATGAGCTGCATACTGTCGTTGGCGCCGGTTCAGCGCAAGGCGCGATGGATGCCAGCAATATGTTGAAGCCGGCTCTCTCTCGTGGTGAACTTCAGGCTGTCGGCGCGACGACATTGGATGAATACCGGCAGTATATCGAGCGTGACAGTGCTTTAGAACGTCGTTTCGCACCCGTGTTTGTCGATGAACCATCCGTTGAGGATACAATCGAGATGCTGCGGGGCTTGCAGGCGCGTTACGAAGCCCATCATAAAGTCTCTTACTCCGATGAAGCTCTTGTGGCCGCGGCTAAGCTTTCTTACCGTTATGTAACGGATCGCCATCTGCCGGATAAGGCTATTGACCTGATGGATGAAGCGGCGGCCAAATTACGTGTTGCCCTTTATACACTGCCGCCCGAACTTAAGGCGATGAAGCAGGAGATTGATCAGTTAGCCCTGGATGAAGAGGAGGCGCACACTGTTCGGGATTACGAGCGCGCCGCGCAACACCGGGCTGAACGATTACGCCTGGAAACGGAGTTTGCTGAGCACCATGCTGCGTGGCAGTCCGACCACCAACTTGATGAAACGGTCGATGCCAATGATATCGCTGAGGTTGTGGCCAATTGGACCGGCATCCCGGTGACGCAGATGATGGAAACTGAAGCTGACAAACTACTCAATATGGAAGAGCGTCTTCACGAGCGAATCGTCGGCCAGAACAGGGCTATTGAAGTCCTTTCTGACGCCATTCGTCGCAGCCGATCTGGATTGAGTGATCCCAGACGGCCGATTGGTTCTTTCATCTTTTTGGGCAGCTCAGGCGTGGGTAAGACGGAACTAGCCAAGGCCATGGCCGAATTTCTCTTCGATGATGAAGATGCCTTGATCCGCGTTGATATGAGTGAGTTCCGCGAGCAGCATACGGTAAGCCGTCTCTTTGGCGCGCCTCCCGGATACATTGGCTATGAACAGGGCGGCCAGCTAACCGAACAGGTTCGCCGCCGGCCTTATTCTGTGGTCCTTTTTGACGAGATTGAAAAGGCCCATCCCGATGTGTGGAACGCGCTCTTGCAGCTGCTTGACGACGGCCGTCTCACCGATGGTCAAGGGCGCGTGGTCAACTTCCGCAATACGGTCATCGTCATGACCAGCAATGTTGGTACTTCCTTTGTGAAACGATCCGGCGCGCTTGGTTTCATGGGCGGTCATGACAAAGACGAAGCGGCCGATCACAAGCGCATTGATGATGCTTTGAAGAAGACCTTCCGTCCCGAGTTCATCAACCGCATCGATGAGATCATCATTTTTGAGCCGTTGAGCCAAGAAGATGTTGTAGAAATCGTTAATTTGCAGATGCACGATGTCCAGGCCCGCCTGGCCGAGCAGGGCGAACTGACGATTGAACTCACCGATGAGGCTAAACGTTGGCTGGCGGAACAGGGATATGACGAAGACTTCGGCGCACGGCCGTTGAAGCGCGCCATCCAACGTTTCGTTGAAAGCCCGCTTTCTGTGCGCTTGCTCAAGGGTGAGTTTAAGCCAGGAGATCGCGTGCATATCGATGTCGATGAAGAAGGTGATCAATTAACCTTCACTAAATTGGAAAGTATGCCTGCACCCGTTGAACAAATCGAAGAAAGTATAGACAATGCGTAAATAAAAG
>Ga0316579_10000107_pt1 | contig 22302 bp, 18 predicted proteins | sample J5NA_2_FD_203074 | JGI IMG/M metagenome (GOLD analysis project Ga0316579, IMG submission 203074) | Rhizosphere microbial communities from salt marsh grasses in Alabama, United States - J5-7_160517rDrA | ecosystem: Host-associated > Plants > Roots > Rhizosphere | place: USA: Alabama | collected... | reverse complement strand
TTCAGCGGGAAATGGCGGTTGCCTATCTCGATGCCGGGAGTATCGGTGGGGATGAGGGCGCAGGTGATCCCCAACTCCTGACGCTTACCCAGTAGACGATCCGGATCATATAGTTTGAAGGCCAACCCCAGCACCGTCGCTACCGGCCCCAAGGTGATATAACGCTTTTCCCAATTGAGGCGGATACCCAGGGTCTCTTTCCCGGCGAATTCACCACGGCAGACGATACCGGTGTCGGGGATGGAACTTGCATCGGAGCCCGCCTCCGGCCCGGTGAGGGCGAAGCACGGAATTTCCTCGCCCCGAGCCAGACGGCCGAGATAGTGATTCTTTTGTTCCTCGGTTCCGTAATGCAACAACAACTCGGCGGGTCCCAGGGAGTTGGGCACCATCACCGTCACCGCCGCGGTAATGCTGCGCGTGGCGATCTTCATCACTACCGCGGAATGGGCCAAGGCCGAGAATCCCAGGCCGCCGTAGCTGGTGGGAATGATCATGCCGAAAAAGCCATTGTGCTTGATAAACTCCCACACCTGAGGCGGCAGATCGAAATCCTCCTGAGTAATACGCCAGTCGTCCAGCATTCGGCACAGCTCTTCCACCGGGCCGTCGATAAAGGCCTGTTCTTCCGCCGTCAAGCGGGGCGGCGGCGTCTCCAGTAATTTGCGCCAAGCGGGACGGCCGCTGAACAGTTCAGCATCCCACCACACGGTGCCGGCCTCCAAGGCCTCGCGCTCCGTTTGCGACATGGCAGGCATGGCGCGGCGCAGCAAGGGCAAGATCCGATCGCTGATCATGGAGCGACGCAAGGCGGTAAAGGTAAATGCGACCATCACTGCACTCACCAGCCATGCCGCTATCAGCAACAACACGGGCAAATGCAAAAAAGCCGTGCTCAAAACCGTCAACGTCAGCACGATCAAGGCACTGAGGCGTAGCGACAGGCGCCAATAGGCTAAAAACGCGAGTATCAACAAGCCCAGAAACATCCAAATCCCTGTCGTCATGACCGTCCTTCTTTCTTCCCTAACCAAAAAACCGGGTCTTTATCCAGGCCTACCATCTCGGATAGGCTTTTTGAACCCTTGTCCAAGGGTTCGTTCAGTCTTGGCTCGATGCGCTCATTACCCAATACCACCGGCATCTTGACGGAGGGTTGCATAGGATCGGGAACGAAGCAATCGTTGGCATCATTGCATACCACACCGTCCTTATTCCACGGCAGTTGCCGATAGAGGGCAATATCATCCAAACCCAGGATGGGATATTTGATGATGTCGAAGTACGGAGAATCGTCAAAATCGCGCGGCGTATACAGGCGGGGATTACGCTTATAGAGCTCGAGTTTACCGTCCTCGCCGCGGCGCACCAGCGGCATAACGGGATAATTCACGCTGGCAAAGGCCGCGGCGATCATAGAGGAACACACGGTGCGGGTGGGTACGCCTGCGTGATATTCAAATAAGGTAGAGCGCCAACGGCGCGGCACTATGGGATAGGGATACATGAAACGCGCCAGATCCACCATCTGCCGGAAATCGTAATCGGTACCCAGGTGATGGGCGGCATAACCGATGATGTGCCGGGCATCCTGCGGTGACAAGCTCTTGGGACGGCAGATACGCATATGTTCGCCGCGGTACTTTGACAAGGGCTTGATCAGCGTACCCTCCCCCAGCAACGCCTCGATAAGCAATTGTTCGCTCGGATCACCCTGGTAGAATTTCTCGATCAAGGCACGCAAGCCGGGATCATCGATGTCCTGTAAGCGCCCGATGTATAGGGCGGAGTGAGTCCAGATGGTCTGAGTAATGGTTTTGATAATGTCACTGACGCGGCTCCGACCTTCCACCAACAGCACGTCGCAGGGGCGAATCTCCACCGACAGATGCGCGAAATCACATAATGGCATCTCCGGTCGGTCGTGCTCATGCACCAGCCACTCGGTAAACTTTTTAACCAGCCAGCTCTTCAAGCCCACGCGCCGCCTCCTCAGCCATCTCGATGCGCTCACCGCTCATTTCAAGACGGATTTTCCACGCGCCGATGCCTAAATAAACCATCCTTACTCATTGTACTCCTGCATCTTATGGCTATCGGCATTTAGGCCGATTTTATTAATGGTAGCGACATCTTAGGGCCACACAGCGCCGAACGTAATGAGCTTTCTTACTGGGCCCGACATGACCCTCTTATTCGATCCGGACGGGTCTTGAAAATATTGGTGCGGCTTCATGGCATGGGCATCCATCTCTCCATCGATGACTTCGGAACCGGATATTCATCCCTCGTCTATCTAACAAAGCTGTCTGTGTCACAAATCAAGGTGGATTGCTCCTTCGTCATGAACATGATTCAAGATCCGGATGACGCCTTCATCGTCCAATCCACCATTGATCTTGGCCACAATCTGGAATGTCAGGTAGTAGCGGAGGGCGTGAAGAATATAGAAACCCTAGAATGACTTAGGGGAGTGGGCTGCGATCAGGCCCAGGGATAATATTTGAGTCGCCCCTTGCATTACCAGCTGGTTCGCCCAATCGCAGTGGAGAGCCCCTTTGGCCCACGGCACGCCCGTGGCTCCCCGCCATCCGCTTGATCTACCTCCGCAGCAGGCATTTTCCTAGAAGTCATCGAATTTACCCGTCCTAATAGGCGCTTATTAAGCATAGGCAGGTCCAGGATAATGACATATAATCACCGGCATTTAGCGGATTCCTCACCGGGCCGCTAAATTCGCCGCACCGCAGGCAACCCTGTACTTGGTAGTATGCAACACCCGCCCCGTTTCAACAGGAGGCAGTTATGCTACGCGAAAGCCGGGAGAATGAACGCAAACCCCTCGTCACGCCTGATAAGGAAGTTATCTTCTTTATCGAATCGAATGGAACACGCTATCCCTTCGACAAGGTGAATGATGTCTCGGTTTCCGGCGCCGGCATCCAATTACCCGTTGCGCTCACGCCCACCAGCACCATCGTATTGGGTTTCGATCAAGATGATTACCAAGTCCGCGTACAAGGGACCGTGGTATGGTGCCAGGCCCTGCAGGCAGAATCATTCAAGGGCTCGCAACAACGCAATTACCGGATGGGCGTTCGCTTCAATCCACTGGATATGAAAAACAGCTCCATGTTGTTTCTGGCATTGCGAGAATTCATTGATCCCTTCGGCGCGAATTAATCCGCAAGCCTCAGCATTTCACGTCTCCCTCCACCAACAAGTCAAAACTACCGCCCTTAATCGGCAATGATCTCGCCGACGCTGATCACTTTGTCGCGCCCCCCAGACTTGGCCGCATACAAGGCCCGGTCGGCATGTCCCACCAATATCTCCCCGGGCAATTTACTCACCCCGCTATTCGTCTGCGGATTGTAGGTCGCCACTCCGATTGAGATGGTGACGTGAAAGGGCTGACCTTCGAATGTGGTGAAAGAGTGTAACGCTACGCTGTGGCGGATACGTTCGGCCACTTCGCAGGCTTCGGCCATGCCGCTGCGCGACAACAGTGCGGCGAATTCTTCCCCGCCGTAACGTGACAGTACATCACTACCGCGCAATTGTGCCCGAATCAGGGCGGCCACTTCACGCAGTACATGATCGCCGACCTGGTGCCCATAGTTATCATTCACCCGCTTAAAATAATCCACATCCAATAACAGGCAGGTCAGCTGAATTCCTTCGCGAACGGCGCGCTCCAACTCTTCATTGAGACGCTGATCGAAGAAGCGGCGATTGTTGATTGCGGTCAGAGTATCGGTCAAGCCTTGCCGCTTGAGGCGCTCCAGGTTGGTGGCATTCTCAATGCAAATCGCCACGACCGCCGCCAGATATTCTAGGAAATCCGTACTAACGCCTTTAATGAAACGCTCGGCGTTATAACTGCCGATATTGAGGCTGCCGATCAGACGGCCGTGCCGCACCAAGGGCAAAAGCGCGACGCTGTTGGGGGAGCGACGCGTAGAGGCGAACAACAGACTGTGTTGTCTGGTCTTGTAGGGACCCAACAAGGGAAATAATGAAGTAGGAAACAGGCCATCGAGATCATCATCGTGGGTGGCGAACAGCAGACCGGCATGGTCGTGCAATTCTACGCCTTCCTCTTTTAAGATCCGTCGCACCTCGTACTCGGGATCGAGCAACAGTAAGGTCACCACATCCCAATTGAACACTGCGGGATTGGGATAAAGGATATCCTGGATCAGCTCAAATAAAGAATTGAGACCAATCAGACGCAGGGCATGAGCCTGAAAGCGCCGCATCTTGGACTCATTCTTGTGTGCCTGCGCGAGGTAATCCTCCAGACGCCGCCGCAACATCTTATTTTCGGCGTGAATGTCCTTGACCGCATGTTCAGACATGGAGAGTAGTCGCTTCGTGATCGTCGTTTGGAAATATCGGATATTACTGATGGGAACGCCGGGTCTTTTCCACCGTCTGTTCCCGCGTCACCAACTTGGCCAGCTGGGCCAATTCATCGGCAAGCAACTCGACCACATCGTCCATGGTCACAATGCCCTGTAACGAACCCAACTCGTCCACCACCGGCAGGCGCCGCACTCCGGCCTGGCGCATGCGCTGCAGGGTTTCCCACAATTCATCGCTTACCCGTGCGGTCAGCAGCTTGGCGCCCATGATATCACCCACCATCACGCTGCCGATCTCCACACCCTCGCCCAAGACCTCGACGACGATATCCCGGTCGGTAAGCAAGCCCAGCGGCACGCGCCGCCCTTCCCGTTCATCGCAGACCACCAGGGCACCCACGTGATACTGGCGCATGAGCCGCGCCGCCTCCTGCACGGAAGCATCCTTGTCAATCACCACCACATCGCGATTACAGATATCACCGATAGACATGGCCCACCTCCCGTTCCTGCAGTGAATACTCCATGACGGAAATGAGCATAGCACAGCGGAGCAGCGCTGCGGCAATGTGGAAAGGCGCTGAGAAGGGGTCGTGGCCGGTATTGGATAAAAGCACTTTTCACTCAGCCTGTTATAATATGCGCTGCGACTGCAGTTCGAACCCGTATCCCGTGCCCGACTGTCCCCGCAACGCGTTGCGGCTGAGGAAATTTGGCGGCTATAAAAACATGATGCAATCCCATTTCTGGCTGCGCGCAACCCTATTCCTGGCGATCGTCCTGGGTTTTTTCTATAACCTCCACGCCATTCCGCTGTTCGACCTCGATGAAGGCGCCTTCAGCGAGGCGACCCGCGAAATGCTGCTGCGCGGCGACTTCATCTCGCCCTATCTCAACGGTGTGCCGCGTTTCGACAAACCGGTGTTCATCCATTGGCTACAGATGGCGAGCACGACACTTTTCGGGTTTAATGAATTCGCCCTGCGTCTCCCTTCGGCGCTGGCGGCAAGCCTGTGGGTGGCGGCCGTATATGCCTTCCTGCGCTCTTTGAAAACAGAACGCATTGCCCTTTTCGCTGCCATCGCCATGGCGACCTCCCTGGAGATTCCCATCATCGCCAAGGCCGCCACCGCGGACGCGGTCCTCAATTTATTCATAACCACCGCCATGCTCACGGCCTATCTGTTTCATCACAGCCGCCGCCGGCCCTGGCTGTACACCACTTTTTTGCTGATGGGTCTGGGTTTTCTCACCAAAGGACCGGTAGCGGTGCTGATTCCCGCCGCCACTACCTTCATGTTCTATCTCAGCAATAAGGAGTTACGCACCTGGCTGAGCAGCGTCTTGAATCCCATCGGCATCGTGATCTTTCTCGCCGTCGCACTGCCGTGGTACATCGCCCAGTATCTGCACCAGGGTGAGGCGTTCATCGACGGCTTTTTTCTGAAACACAACATCGACCGTTTTCAGGACGCCATGGAAGGCCATAGCGGCAATGTATTGTACTATTTCCCGGTGGTATTGCTCGGGGTATTGCCCTACACCAGCGTGCTGCTCAGCACCTTGACCCGGATCAAAAGCCTGTGGCAGGACGATCTCGGTCGTTATGCGCTGTTGTGGTTTGCCTTCGTCTTTATTTTCTTTTCCTTTTCGGGCACCAAATTACCCCACTACATCGTCTATGGTTACGGCGGCTTGTTCATCCTCATGGCGCTGTCCAGCGAGCGCATGCCGGGAAGGGGATGGCTGCTGTTACCGCCCTTATTGCTGTTCCTGGCCCTGCTGTCATTGCCGGAAATTATCGGCTTCGCGCTGCCCACCCTCCACGACGCCTATGTCCGCGACATGCTGGGGCACTATGCCGAGTATTTCAGCTCGGGATATCGCTGGTTCTTCTTGGCCGCCGCCGCCGTGACCGCTTATTTCATGATCGATGCCCGGATTCCCAAGCTATCCAAGCTATTTGCCAGCGGCCTGCTGACAGTGGTGGGTTTCTCGGCCTTCGTCATGCCGGTGGTCGGCGCCTTGCAACAAGTCCCTATCAAGGAGGCGGCATTGTTCGCCAAGAAGCATGATTACACCGTGGTCATGTGGCGCCTCAATACCCCCAGTTTCGATGTCTACAGCCAGCGCCTGGTGGAAAAGCGCGATCCCCGGCCCGGCGACGTGGTATTGACCAAGTCCGTATATTTATCGCAACTTGGCAAGGTGGACGTGTTGTATCAAAAAAATGGGATCAGCTTGGTTCGCCTGCTTCCCGACACGGTACCGCACTAAATATTGCCACCTGATTCGGGCCATATGGATCTCACCACCTTTCAACCCTTTCTCAACTGGATCACCGCTCACCCCAACTGGGCGGGCTTGGCGGTTTTCATCATCTCCTTCAGCGAATCCTTGGTGGTGGTCGGCCTGTTCGTGCCCGGGGTAGCCATGATGTTCGGTATCGGCACCCTGGTGGCCATGGGCGCCCTCAATCTGTGGGTCACCCTGGCGTGGGCCGCCGCCGGCGCCGTCGCCGGGGACAGTCTCAGCTACTGGTTGGGACATCATTATCAGGATAGGCTCAGAGACGTATGGCCGATCCGCCGTTATCCCGGCTTGATGAACCGCGGCGAACAATTTTTTCAGCGGCACGGCGGCAAGAGCGTCTTATTCGGGCGCTTCGTCGGACCGGTAAGGCCGATCATTCCCACCGTGGCCGGCATGTTGGGCATGCCCCCATCCCGTTTCATCATGGTCAACGTACTGTCGGCCATCGCCTGGGCACCCGCCTACACCCTCCCCGGCGTGGTGTTCGGCGCCTCGCTGGGGCTGGCTTCTGAAATCGCCTCGCGGCTCACGGTATTGGTGCTGGTGGTATTGGTGATTCTGTGGTTCTCCGCCTGGCTGGTCTACCGCATCTACCTGTTTCTGCAGCCCCGCGCCACCCAGATCCTGGAACGCCTACTTAATTGGGGGGCCGCCCATCGTTATGCCGGCCCCGTCGTCACCTCGGTGCTGGATCCGCAACAATCGGAAGTACGCGGCCTGATCATCCTCGGGACCCTGCTGATCGGCATCGCCTTGTTCCTGGTCACCCTGGGCCATGCCCTGTTCGGTCCGACCCTGACCCTGGACAACAAAGCCGTCTTCCACTTACTGCAAGGGCTGCGCGTCCCTTGGGCGGATCGCCTGATGGTCTTCTTCTCCGAGTTGGGCAGCCGCACGGTATTACTCAGCATCGCCGTCGTCGTCATCGCATGGCTGGCCTGGCAACGGGTGTGGCTGGCGGTCATCCACTGCATCAGCGCCGCCGCCTTTGCCTTCATACTCACCATCGCCCTGGATTGGAGTCGCGATGCCCCATTGGACAACCTGGGCGCCACTTGGGCCAGCGGCCCGGTGGTGATGAGCACTGTGCTCTACGGATTGCTCGCGGTGATGGTGACTCAAGGTCTGCACGGTGTGCGCCGCTGGGTACCCTACGCCGCGGTGGGCATGCTCATGGCGGCCATCATGCTCTCGCAGTTATACCTGGGCGCGGCGTGGCTTTCACAAGTGACGGCCGGTGCCTTGCTGGCATTACTGTGGCTCATCATCCTGGGTGCCGCCTACCGCTTGCATGCCGCCGTTCCCGTGGCGCCGCACCGCTTGACCGCCGTCGCCTTCCTCACCCTGCTGAGCGCCACCGCCGTGCAAACCAACCTGCACTATGAGCGCGATGTCAACCGCCTCGGCCCGCATCGCACCATCATCCCCCTGGACACAACGGCTTGGTGGCATTCGGCATGGCAGGACCTGCCGGCTTATCGCATCGATCTCGAAGGCCGGGGCAAACAACCCCTCACCGTACAATGGAGCGGCCCGCTGACGCAATTGAGAATGCAATTAACGGCAAACGGCTGGCAGACCCCGCCGCCGCTTAACGGCCGCAATATTCTGCAATGGCTGCGTCCGGCGCCGCCCTTGCTTGATTTGCCGCTGCTGCCTCAGGCACATGACGGTCGCTTCGACGTCTTGCGGTTGATGCACACCACAGCGAACCCGCAAGAAGCGGCGGTACTGCGCCTGTGGTCGGCGAATTATGTTTTGCACGCACCGGAGAAACCATTATGGGTCGGTACCGTCACCCTGGTGCATGCCAGCACCCACATTCCGTGGCTCACCGTCCCCATCACCGGCACCGATTTTATTGCGCCATTGCGCCTGTTTCAGACTACACTGAGCGGAATAGACTGGAAAATCGTGCACCGCCCGACCGAACACGATATGCCATGGAATGGTAAGGTGGTGTTGATGCGAGACAAGGTCGCAGCGGAGAATCCCTGAGTTGAAAAATCGCGCCTTTTTAGCTCGCTTGAACTTCGCCTGGTCGGGGATACGCAGCGCCTGGCGCAGTGAGGCGAGCCTGCGAAGCCACGTCTGGCTGACCGTACCGTTACTAGTAGTATTACTGATTCTGAGACCGGCATTGTTATGGTGGGCCCTATGCGGCGTCATGGTGAGTCTGGTCATTGCCGCGGAGCTCATCAATACCGCCTTGGAACATTTGGTGGACCACCTGCATCCGGAACAGCATCCGCGCATCAAGATCGTCAAGGATTGCGCGGCGGCGGCGGTACTGATACTGAGTGCAGGCGCAGTCTGGGTCGCGTTGTTGATGGTGTTTTCTACCCTTTAAGCGCGACAGGCCGCTACGGAATCTGTTCTCGTTTCCGTATTCGCTTATCCGATCACCGGCTGCGATACAACGGTTCGAGACCGACATCCTGGTCTTCGACCTTTTGCCTTTGCCCGGCTTTATGCTCAGTGAATTGTTGCCACAAGTCCTGTCCCAGCCACGCTGACGCCGTTCGTGCATAGAGCGCACGATCCAACTCAACCAAGGCCTCAGACAAGGGACGGGGGCATCGTCGCGCCACTGCGGTGAGGCTGATAGGTGGATTCTCAGGCCAGCGGTGCCGCGCCCAGGCAAGCACCGCGCCCTTGGTCTGGGCAGCGTCGTTGGCGAGACAGCTTGCCTGCAGCTCCTTTTCCAAGCGCCGAAGTGAATCCTGTTCCACGGACGGTGTTACCACTGCGGGCACGGCGCGTTGCCGCGACCGCCACCACCAGGCAAGCACCGTCACCAACCAGCCGAGGCTGAGCGCCAGTGCAATCCAGGGCCAGGACCCAGTGGCGGTGTGCGGCGGTGGTAAGGCCTGGGACGACGGAGCTGGAGCCGTAACCGTTTTTGGCGTTTGTGGTGCTGGAGCCGGGGCGTTCACCATAGGCGCGGGCGGCTGAGTCACGTTGCTGCCCGCCGCTGCAGGCAGGACGGTGAAAGTGCGAGACGGCAAACTCGCCACTTCCATTTTATCAGCGGCGGTGTTCCACCACGTGATCTTGATGGCCGGCAAGGTAACACTACCCGCTTGGATGGGAATGTAGGCGATTTTCTCGGTGCGCAAGCCGGTCACGCCTGAGCTGTCCTGAGTATCCTTCAATGCCGGTTGATCCGGATACTGTTTGAGGCCGCTGATGGCGCCGCCATCGAGTGCTGGCAATTGCGATGCGGTGAGGCCGTCGGCCATGACGGCGATGGTACGGGTCACCGCCTGGCCGACCATGAATTTAGGCGGGTCCGGTGACCAGTTCTCGTCAAGCTCCAGGCTGCGCGCCGGCAACCATTGGCTGCCGTGAAAGGCGGCGGGTATGGGTTTAACGTCGATGTGCTCGGTTTGGGACCGCAGGCGCTTGTGGCGGGTGCTTTGATTGAAGGGATCGAAACCGAACAATCCGCCACCGCCACCGCCCTGGACGATATCGCCGTCGAAGACCAGCGGCGCAATGTCGAGGCTGCCGCTCTTCTGCGGATAGATGGCGTAGCTGCGCTCGATGACCTCATAGCGCATGCCGTTACGCAGGGTTTCAAAGTCCTTATCCTTACCCAGCTTCTCCACCACGGCGTCACCACCGGGCAGCGTCGGTGCCGACAAGGTGGAGCCGTTGGCCAGATTCACCGCGCGATAAAGACGCACGGTGTAAATCACTTGCTGCTGTACATAGGCGGTGCGCGGCGCGACCTTCACCTCCAGAAACAGATCGCCGCTTCCCGGCGCGGCCTGGGCCTGACTCGCCGGCGTGACGGTTACGGTCAGGGGCTGGGTCTGCTCGCTGCCGACGCTGATAGCCGGAATCTGCAATTGGCCGCTGTGTTTTGCCATCAGGCTGATCTGCCACTGGGTCTTGCGGCTGACCGAACCGTTAATGATGCTAAGACTGTTGCTCTTACTCCGTCCCTCCACATCGAAATCCTGACGCAACGGTGACAAGTCGGGACTGCCATCCACGTCGCTGCTGCTCTCCAGCGTCAAGGTGAAGGATTCGTCTTCCGCCACCGGGTTGCGATCCACATAGGCCTGAAGCGTGGCCCATGCCGGCAGCGGAGCCAATGCGCATAACATCACCATTACCAAGCCCGTGGCTCGCGTCAGCTTGCTCATCACCATGGTTTCGCCTCGCTTTGCTGAGATTGATACTCACGTTTGTATTGATACTGAAACTTGCGGCGCCACAAACCGCCAGGATCGTCGGGGATACGCCGCAGCCACTGAGCGGTGGCTTGTTCGGATTCACTGGGAGATTGCTGAGCTTCGCCGGCTGCCTGGGTCGGCATATCGTTCAGGGCGGTCTGCTTCCCCTGAGCGCCTTGAGGATTCTGTTGGGTGTCTTGCGCGTCCTTACCGGTGACATTATTGTGTTGTCCAGAGGTCTGCTTGGCGGCCTGTTGCTGCGCGGCGGAATTGGGTTTGTTACCGGCCTTGTGGGACGGGGCCGGGTTCGCGGCTTGATCCTTGCCCTGTTCGCCCTTCGCCTGCTGCCCCTGAGCTCGCGCTTGCTTGCCCTTGGTCCCAGCCTGTTGTTGGCCTGCTTGTTTCCTGGATTGTGTGTCGTCTTGCTGTTGCTGTCCCTGCTGCTGTTGATCCTTGCCGGCGGATTTATTTTTACTCTGCGGTGGCTGCAGCCACTTTTTCACCAGGTCGCGATTGTAGGAGGCATCCTTGAACTCAGGATCGAGTTTCAAGGCTTCCTGATAGGCATTCAAGGCCTGTTGATACTTGCCCAGGTGCGCCAGGGCATTGCCGCGATTGTAAGCGGCGGCGGCACCGGGTTGTTTTTCGAGATCCTTGAGCACCGCCTGATAATCACCGGCCCGGTAGTGGGCGGCGGCACGCCACTGGGGATCCTGGAACAGCTTGGCCGCCTGCTGCGGTTGCTGCGCCGCCAGCGCCTGTGCGCCGCGTTGATCGGGGCGTTGCCACAGATCATGCCAGCCTAAGGCGTAGGCGCTGCGCGGCATGGGCAGCAAGACCACCGCACACAACAGCAACAAATAGCCGCGGCGAAAGGCCATGGCCGCCAAGGGCAACAGCGGCAGCAGCAACCACGGCCCCGTATCACGCCATTGATCACTCTTCATATCCGCCACCTTCTGCGCTTGTTGCGACGGCCAAGCACTATCAAAGGCAGTTATCAGGTCATTGGTGTCGCTATCGCCTGTCGCCAGGTGACGATAGATACCGTGTCCCTCCGTGGCCAAACGGGCAAGCGAAGCCTCATTCAGTTTGGGCAGCACGATGGCGCCGGCGGCGTCCTTGAAGAAGCCGCCGTCCGCCATGGGAATGGGCGCGCCGTCGGCGGTGCCCACGCCCAGCACCGAGAGTCGATAACCAGTGGCCACCAATTTCTTTACCGCGGCATGCAAGGCATCCGGCACATCATTATCGATACCATCAGTAATCAACAGCACGTCGCCGCGTACTGCGCCGGATTGTTGCAGCAAGGCTTGCGCCTTGGCGATGGCGCGGCTGGCGCGGGAACCCTGGGCCGGCATCAGATCGGTAGTCAAACTGGATAATTGGCGGGCGATGGTGTCGACGTCATTGGTCAAGGGTGTGACCACGAAGGGATCGGCGGCATAGACCACCAGCGCCGTGTCACCCTCCTTGCGCCGTGCGAGGATGTCGCGCAGTTTGAACTTGGCCATCTGCAGGCGACTGGGCTGCAGATCGGCAGCATCCATGGAGCGCGACAGATCGAGCAATACCACCAATGCCGCTTCGCGGCGGAACACCGGCTGCTGCAATTTGCTCCACGTCGGTCCGGCCAAGGCGGTGATGGCGAGCACACCACAGAGGGCGATCGCGGCGACGCCCCGCGCACCGCGCTGCTTGCCACCGTCCATGAGTAAATGCGGCAACAGGCGCGGATCGACCACCGCTTGCCAGCTGCGGGCGGCGCGGCGACGCTGCCACAATAATCCCAGTAGCGCTGCTAACGGTAGCAGGGCCAGAAACCACACGGGACGCAGAAAATGAAAGCTGTGCATCAGCGTCTCCCCTGTAACCATAACAGCGGCGTCGCCATCACTAGGGCCAGAGCCAGCGGCCAGAAGAATAGGCCACGCTGCGGGCGAAAGGTCTGCTTGTCCCGATCCACCGGCTGCAACTTATCGATGACGGCATAGATCTTGTTCAACTCCTGGGTATCACGGGCGCGGAAATACCGCCCACCCGTGGCCTTGGCGATGGCGCGCAAGGCCCCCTCGTCCAAGTCCTGGGAAGGATTGACCTGCTGCATGCCGAACAGCGAGGGCACCATCACCGAGTCGGCACCTATACCAATAGTGTAAATGGTGAGGCCCTCCTTGGCCGCCAGCTTGGCCGCGGCGATAGGATCGACTTCACCGGCGTCATTGGCGCCGTCGGTGAGCAGGATCAGCACCTTGTTGCCCTTGGGATGGCGCTGCAGTTCCTTGACCGCCAGGCCGATGGCATCGCCGATAGCCGTCTGCTTACCTGCGAGACCGATGACCGCTTCCTGCAACAACGTGTTCACGGTCTTGCGATCGAAGGTGAGCGGTGACTGCACATAGGCGTGCAGTCCGAAGAGGATGAGACCGAGGCGGTCGCCGACACGCCGCCGGATGAAATCGCCGGCGATAGCCTTGACAGCGGTGAGGCGGTCCACCTGTTGGCCGTGGAGGGTAAAGTCCTGAGTACTCATGCTCCCGGACAGGTCCACCGCCAACAAGAGGTCACGGCCGCTCACCGGCAAATCGATGGGCTGACCTAGCCACACCGGCCGCGCCGCCGCACTGACCAGCAGCAGCCATGCCGCCAGCGCTGGCCACCACAACCAACGGCGTCCCCGCACCGCAGCGAATCGACTGTCGTCACCCAGGGCGAAAGGACTTACGGCCGGTACGCGCAATGCCGCCTCTTCGACGGCGGGGGCGGGCCGCAGCAGATAACGCGGTAGCAGCGGCAGCAGGGACAGGACAAACATCCACGGCCATTCGAAATGAATCATGGCGCACCCCTGGCGGGAAGCTGTTTGATCCAGCGTTCGCACAAGATGAGTAAGGACGCCGTATCGACTTCGATATTGCTTGCATAAGGTCCGCTGAGCAGTACCCGGCCTGCTTCCGATTGAAATGCCTTGCCGTCACCCAGGCTGTGATCGAGAAAGGCCAGCCAGGCCTCGCCGGTGAGTGCTGCCACATCGTGACGCGGAAAACGGCTGATCGCCACCCGGCGCAACAACACCGACAGGTCGCGCAACAAGCGCTCCGGTGCCGCGTCGCGCAGCCGTGCCAACTCCGCCAGCGCCTTCGCCCGCCAGCGATTGCGACGACGGCGCGCGTAGAGCACATAGGCCATGCCGGCGGCGATCAGCACCAGCACCAACACACCCCACCACCCCGGCGCTGGCGGCCACCATGACACCGCCGCCGGCAGACGAATATCGTGCAATTGACTCAGATCCGGTTTCATCGCCGTAATCCCAAGCCGCGTTGCAATACCGCCAAGGGTTCGTCGGCGGTGGAGAGAGACAGCAGCGTGACGCCGTGATCGCGACAGAAACCTTGCAATTGGGTCTGACGCGCGGCGAAGTGACGGCGATAACGTTCACGCCGCTGCGGATCACCGCTTTCCACACTAAGGATGCGCCGGCCATCACTGACTCGATAGCGACCAGCCGGCGGCAAGTCCGCCTCCAGTGGATCATGGACGCTGATGAGAACCACGTCATTGTGACGGGTAAGTTGCGCCAGCTGGGCCGCGGCCGGCGTGTCGAAGGCGTCGAAATCGCTGAGCAGAAAGATGAGGCTGCCCGGTTGCGCCACACGGCGCAGGCGCAACAGCGACTGCTGCAGCGCTGCGGCGGCCGCCTGCTCATCGCTGCGCCGCTCGGCACACTGCCAAGCCGGGTGTGCCGCCAGGCGGCGTAGCACATGCATGAACGGCGGCTGGCCGCGTTTGGGACGCAGTTCATCGTGATGCTGCTCGTTGAAGATCAATGCACCGAGACGGTCGCCGTTATGCAGCGCACTCCAGCCCAGCAATGCGGCGGCCTGAGCCGCGCGCACCGCCTTGAAGGCGCCGCGGGTCGCAAAGAACATGGCGGCGCGCAAATCGATCCACAGCAGTACCGCCCGCTCCCGTTCCTCGCGAAACAGCTTGGTATGGGGTTTGCCGCTGCGCGCGGTGACGCGCCAATCGATGCTGCGCACGTCGTCGCCCTGCATGTAGGGACGCACTTCGTCGAATTCCATGCCGCGCCCTTTGAACAGAGACAGATAACTGCCGCTGGTGAGTGCGCGTGCCCGGCGCGGCTGCATCGCCAGAGAGGTGCTGCCGTGATGGAGAGCGAGCAACGACGCCACGCTGACCCTTACTACACCGTCGCCGTTGTCGGCGGCCGGCGCAGCGGTCCCTGCGGCGGGAGAGGCTACCGTCTTGCGGCGGCGTAAGGCATCGATCATGGCACCGGGATGAGGGTCAGCAAGGTCTCGATGACGTGATCCGGCGTGTGGCCCTCCGCCTCCGCTTCATAGCTGAGCAACACGCGGTGGCGCAGCACATCGTAGGCCATGGCCTGGATGTCCTCGGGTCCCACATAATTGCGACCGGCCAACCAAGCATGGACGCGGGCACAGCGATCGAGGGCGATGGTGGCACGGGGACTGGCACCCCATTGCACCCAGCCACCGAGCTTAGTGCTGTAGCGCGATGGGTCACGGGTGGCCAGCACCATCTCGATAAGGTAGCGCTCCAGGTTGTCGGACATGTAGACGGCCAGCGCTTCTTCACGCGCCGCATACAATGTCGCCTGGGAAACCTTGGGAGCGGCCACGGCCGCCGACTGGGTGGTCGCCGCCTCGCGGCGCGCCAGTTGCAGGATCTGTCGTTCCGTCTCCGCCTGAGGATAATCGATCTTCACGTGCAGCAGAAAGCGGTCGAGCTGCGCCTCGGGCAGGGGATAAGTACCCTCCTGTTCGATGGGATTCTGCGTCGCCATCACCAGGAACAGCTCGGGCAAGGGATAGGTGGTGGTGCCGACGGTGATCTGTCGCTCCGCCATGGCCTCCAGCAAGGCTGATTGCACCTTTGCCGGCGCGCGATTGATCTCGTCGGCCAGAATCAAATTGTGAAAGAGGGGACCGCGCTGAAATTGAAAAGAGCCGTCCTGGGGGCGAAAGATATCCGTGCCGGTAAGATCCGCGGGCAGCAGGTCGGGCGTGAACTGGACGCGGTGGAAATTGCCCTCGATGCAGTCGCTCAGCACCTTGATCGCCCGAGTCTTGGCCAGGCCCGGCGCCCCCTCCACCAGAAGGTGACCGTCCGCCAACAGGGCGATCAGCAAGCGGTCGACCAGGTTTTCCTGACCCAGGATACGTTGTGAAATCTGTTGCTTTAAGCGCAGAAAGGCCTCTTGCGTCGGGGACAGCCCGGACTGTGCCTCCAGTGTTGTTGTTGTGCTCATCGTCAACCCCGTGAAAAGAAAATCTGAATTTCGTTATCTCGTTTGGACTTCCAAGCCGCACACCCATAGTGTATGCGTGCTGCCAATGGCAATAGCCGTCACCCTGAACGGCGAGCCTGTCCATTTCCAGCCGCCCCGCGCCAGTGATTCATCTTCGGTTTCACGCTTACAGTCCCGGATTATTTTCTTATTCCTATGGGTATTACCCAGAGAGAACGACGCCCGTTCGCCGGGGCTCGGTATCCCGAGGGTACCCAGGACCACTACGCACCCTGAACAAGCTCATTCAGCCCCGATCAAGGTCCGGTTTCCCTTCCAGAGCGTACGACAGGCGGGGGCGCGGAAAGTTTCACGGATCAGCCGCACGGGAACGGGGCTTCGTCCCGTTCAGGTTTACTGTTACCATCACCGATAAGAGACGGATCGCGACGCAACGGGAGGAGTGCCATGGATGCCACGTCGATAGTAAGCCTAGTGGTTATCGCCGCTATCGTCTTTTACATCGTTTCGATTTATAACCGCCTTGTCACGCTGAAGAACCGCTTCAAGAATGCCTTCGCCCAAATTGAGGTGCAGCTGAAGCGGCGCTATGACCTGATCCCCAATCTGGTCGAAACCGCCAAGGGCTATATCAAACACGAACGGGGGACGCTGGAAGCCGTTACCGCGGCGCGCAACGCCGCCGCCGGCATACTGAGCCACGCCCAGGCCGACCCGGGAAATGCGGAGGCGATCAAGTCCCTGAGCCAGGCGGAGGGCACCCTCGCCGGAGCGCTGGGCCGCATGAATATGGTGATGGAGGCCTACCCGGATCTCAAGGCCAACCAGAACATGATGCAACTGTCGGAAGAACTGACCAGCACCGAAAACCGAGTTGCCTTTGCCCGCCAGGCCTTCAACGACGCGGTGATGGAATACAACACCTACAAGCAATCCTTCCCGCCGCAGATGTTCGCCAATATGTTCGGCCATGGGCCGGACGCGAGCCTGCTGGAATTCGAGGACCACGCCCAGATTCAGGCAGCGCCCAAGGTTTCGTTCTGATCTGATCGCGGCCCATGAATTTTTTCGAAGCCCAGGCCAGGGCGAAACGCCAAACCAGTTGGATGCTGTTGCTGTTCGGTCTCGCGGTGGCAGGGCTCATCGTCCTCACCAACCTGTTGGTGATGGTGCTGATCACCTACAACCGCGATGCCCGGCGTTTCTCCGGTGAGACGTTCTGGCAACAGTTCGACTGGGGCCTGTTCACCACTGTTGCCGCGGTCGTCACCATCCTGATCGTTCTCGGCAGCGTTTATAAGATAGTGGCGCTGTCCGGCGGCGGCCGCGTCGTTGCCGAGATGCTGGGCGGCGGCTTGATTCCGCGCAACAGCGACGATCCAGCGCAGCGACGCTTATTAAACGTGGTGGAAGAGATGGCCATCGCCTCCGGCATCCCGGCGCCCCCGGTATATCAGTTGAACGATATGGGTATCAACGCGTTCGCCGCCGGTCACTCACCCAATAATGCGGTAATCGCGGTGACGCGCGGCGCGCTCACCTATCTCAATCGGGACGAGCTGCAGGGCGTGATTGCCCACGAGTTCAGCCACATCTTCAACGGCGATATGCGCATGAATATCCGGCTGATGGGCATCCTGCACGGCATCCTGTTGATCGGGCTGGCAGGTTATTTTCTATTACGCTCCACGGCTTTCATGCGCAGCTCGCGCAATAGAAACGGCGGCAATGTCGTGGTCGCGCTGTTTGCATTGGGCGCCGGGCTAGTAGCGATCGGCTATGTAGGTTTCTTTTTCGGGCAATGGATCAAGGCGACTGTGAGCCGCCAGCGCGAGTTGCTGGCGGACGCCACCGCGGTGCAGTACACGCGCAACAACGAAGGCATCGCCGACGCCCTGAAAAAGATTGGCGGCTCTACTTGGGGTTCGTTGCTGGATAATCCCTCGGCGCAGCAATACAGCCACGCCTATTTTTCGGTGGGTGTCAAAGGTTTTTTGCAAAGCCTGTTCGCCACCCATCCCCCCCTGGCGCTGCGCATCAAACGAATCGAACCCCGCTGGGACGGCAAATTCATCGAACCCAAGGTGCAGGAAATCGCCGCGGACACGGCACCCGAACACATCGCCGTCGCCAAGGCAACGGTGATGGCGGGGGCAGTGGCCGCGGGCATGTTAAACCCGGACGATGCCGTCGCACTGGTGGGCAATGTCAAACAGAAACATGTCGATCTGGCTCGGGACATTCTGGCATCGATTCCCGAACCATTGCGCCAGGCCGCTGAAGAACCGTTTGGTGCAAGAGCGGTGATTTACGGTATGTTGCTCGACACCAGACCCGAGGTTCTGGCCAAGCAACAGGCCCTGATGGCGCATCTGGCCGACCCCGCGGTGATGCAACACACCAAAGGCTTGCAGCCGTATATGCCCAAATTGCCGGAGGCAGCGCGTCTGCCATTGGTGGGCGTGACTATGCCGGTACTCCGCACATTGTCCATGGAGCAATACCGTCGCTTCCGCGCCGTGGCAGGGGCATTAATCGCGGCGGACAAAAAGGTAGATCTGAAGGAATGGATCCTGCAGCACTTCCTGATCCGGCAACTGGACGAACACTTCAATCTGCGCCAGCGACCCAAGGCTAAATACAGTTATCTGGGTGCGGTGAAACAGGAAACCGAAGTTCTGCTGTCGCTGCTGGCCCACACCGAACACACTGACGATACCGCCGCCGAACAGGCCTTCAAGGTCGGCATCGCCGCGGCGGGCACGACGGCCCTGAAGTTCGTACCCCGCGAGCAACTGAGCCTGGATAAGCTGAACGAGTCCATCGACAAAGTTGCGGAACTCAAACCGCTGCTGAAACCTCGCATCCTCAAGGCCTGTGCCGCCTGCCTCATGCATGACGGTCGGGTTACTATTCAGGGACAGGAACTATTGCGTACCATCGCTAGTTGTCTAGAAAGTCCGATGCCGCCGCTTGCATAGGCAAGGACGTATACCTCTTAAGTAGCTTCTAAACAAGTCGTCATATCGGCGGAGGAGGGGATCCAGGATCTTATCAAGTCAAACGCAATGACAAGCTATTCAGTGCTTCAGCTGCATAAACAAAAGTAAATATTTGCTGCGCATCTCAAGGTGCTATCCTATGACGTAATCTTTTGCCCGCCAGTATGACCGCAACCTCTTCGCCGCTTAGGCGCGCTTTAAGCGATGGCCGCCCCTCGGGAACAAGCACCATATCCAGACTATGCCAGCCGGCATCCAGATTCAGCGCTATAAAAATCTGCTGATCTTGGCCTGCAATCTCATTATCTATCTTAGTCTGACCATCGATTTCCACGCTCAGCCGCCCCCGGGTACCGAGGGCCAATTGATAGAAACCCGATTTACTGACCTTGAATTCCCCAAGCAGATGCAGGGAGTCCACCGTCTCTTCGTCTTTGCGCAACTCTTTAAAGCGCCCGTTCAGTCCTTCAATGACCTGAGCATGATCCTTGCCCGCCTGATCATGCACCAGCGCCTGCAGGCCTACTTCATAGCTGGCATCGACCATATTGGCGGCGAGTTGGTGGAGGGGTGGCTCGATGGTGATCGCGGCCCCGCAACTACGTGCCGTGGCACCGTCCGGATAAGATGCCCGTGCATATAACGTCACCTTGCCCATCCCCAGAGAGCGGCTGTCAACAGTAGTTGACCAGCGCCCGTCTTCCACCTGAGCGGCACCCAGCAAACGCGTTCCCTGATAGATCTGAATACGCCGGGCATCCGCCGCCGAACCGGACAAGACGATATCATCACCCAAGGCCACAGGCTTCTCTGGTCTGTGTACCTCAACCTGATGATGGCCATTATTCACGACAACGGGGATACGCCCATACGAGCGTGTTTCGATAGGCGAGTCTTCAACCGCGACCAGGCGGAGATCGTGGCAACCGTCCTCTACCGTCCTGGTATCCCATAGAAAAACATCCCAGGGCGCCACTACATCCTTATACCGACCATCGACCCACAACTCCAGGTGATGAATCGGGTGATCGCCTGCGGGCTTTATGCGCGGCTTGAGCAATACCGTGTCATGCCAGGTGCGCCTGACATCCGGCGACTCAAGACTCACGGCGGCAAAATGGGCAAACGGGCGCGCCAGCGGTTCGCCGACAACGATCAGCTGGTAAGGCGCCTCGACACTTTCATAAAAGGCCTCTGCCAGAGAACTGCCGTCGGCATAATGAACATGCAGGGCCGGCACCGGAAACTTTGCCTGGATGCTGTATGGCTCCGCCACCGCACCACTCGAACCCGCCGCCCCGTATCGCAAAAATTCAGTCAGCTTTGTCTGAGCGGAATTATCGAAATCGCCGCCATAGCTGGTAAGGGATTCGGCAATCGTCCCCGGCAACATTCGACTGTGTGACCTGCCCCAAGCGAAACGCCGGGTCCCCGCGACGATGCCAATGATGTCCTGCTTGTTTCGCGGAACGATGCCGTCCTGACCGTCTTGTCCCTTGGTCAATATTTCGGCGCGATATCCCCTTTGTTTCAAGGCCGCTACCGTCGCATAGAACGCGCCCTCGCGGGTCTGGGCGCGGATATCCGAATTCTCCATCAGATATACCGTGCCGTCTGGAAACCGACCGTCACTGGCAACTGAGGTTCGAAGATAGTCCAGAACTTCCGGCAGACTATTGCCGCGCAGTCCCGTATAAGCCAGATCCGTGGCGAGATAATAGCGGTCCAGCGAGTCTTCTGCATTCGAGTGAACGACCGGCGCTACGCCGCTGGTCCAAATATAATGACTGCGAAAACCATGGGCGGCTTGATAGGGACCAGTTTGAAGCCGCATCCGTTCAAGCAACCCGGAAAAGCCGGGATGCGTATGCAATGGTAATAGCAGTCTATCTCTGCTGGCCAGCAGACTATCGGGCCAGCCTCTATCTACAGACTTGGACAGAGCTTTCATCGCCTCATCGCTGCGTCCCAACGCTGCCAAACCGCGCGCCAGCTCAAACCAAGCGTCATCGCTCCATGGGTAGTCCTTTACGAGCGCCTGCAATGACGCGACGGCTGTTTCGTAATGCTGCTGCTTCTTCAAGCCCTTCATGGCATTTTTGATGACTTTTAATTCGCCATCGCTGAGCGGGCGGGGCGGGAGGGTGCGGGGTGCGAGATCGCGACGAAAGTAGCGGTTCACACCGAGATAGCCCAAGTTCTCGCGCTCAACCCGCCGGGCGAAAAAGGTGAGGCCGGTAAGCGAGGCATAATGGCCAAGATGGCGATTATTGGGAAGCTTATAGGCCTTAAGATCGTTCTTGAAATCCACACGATAGGGAAAATCCCCCGAATAGGCGATGGTGTCGATCTGATCCTGCAGATGGTGGTCGGTAATATAGTCACGGATGGGCTTCCAGATTCGGTTGCGGAATTGCTTTATATCTATCGAATCCGCGGCCGGCACATCGTCCAGCCACACCACGTGGGACGCTGGAATATCGCGCATCCGCACATAGGCATTGGCGATCGTCAGCGAGATAGGCGATGCAGCATTAACCACCACCAGAGTCGTCTCCGGACCACCGCCCGCCCAAGCCGTCGACAGTTGCAGCACCCATACCAGTACCGCCTGTACAAACAGCCGGATCGCGGCCATTCGCGCAACCGCAATACATCTGTACCATAGCTTATGAAATGTAACTTCTGGCATTAGACAAAACGAGGCAGGAATCAACATTTACAATATATGAACTATAACTCACCTGTAACCACGTTTTACAGACGCAGTGATAGGTGGAATTCTGGACTCAGTCACAGCGAAGACTCAACTCTCGGATCACTCCTTCGATCAGCATCGCCTCTGGCCTTCAAGCGCTTCCTTTCCCATGCGCTTTTGCTCCACGCGTGCAAGTTCTCGGAGCTTTGGGAAATGGAGTTTAATAGATTCCAATATTTTAGCTCGTGCGTCATTTGCCACTTTTTCGGGATATACGGCAAGGAACCATAGCTGAAATACTTGGAACTCAAGCGGTGAGTTCGTATTAAACCTCAAGTAATCCTCTGCCGCGAGAAATATAACGTTGTCGCATTTCTGGTCATCAAATCCGTCAAGCTTATCGTCTACATCTTGATCAGCATGTTTATTGAAGTTGCGAGAT
>Ga0316579_10000106_pt1 | contig 22310 bp, 19 predicted proteins | sample J5NA_2_FD_203074 | JGI IMG/M metagenome (GOLD analysis project Ga0316579, IMG submission 203074) | Rhizosphere microbial communities from salt marsh grasses in Alabama, United States - J5-7_160517rDrA | ecosystem: Host-associated > Plants > Roots > Rhizosphere | place: USA: Alabama | collected... | reverse complement strand
ACTGTCGGTCTATTACATGTCGGCCATCACGATACTAAGGATCAAGCGCATGCAGCAGTGGATTTTTCTATCCGTCGCAATTGTTAGCGAAGTTATTGCGACATCAGCGTTGAAGGCATCGGAAGGTTTTACCCGCTTATGGCCCTCAGCTATTGTTATTGTAGGGTACGCAACCGCCTTCTTCCTACTCTCGCTCACTCTTAAAACCATTCCAGTCGGGGTGGTCTACGCGATCTGGTCTGGTGCCGGAATCGCACTAATTACGTTAATTTCATGGGCTTTCCTTGGACAGTCTCTCGACCTTCCGGCAATCATCGGTATGATGCTCATTGTGGTCGGCGTCATTATCCTTAATCTGTTTTCCAATACCTTGCCCCACTCATGAGCCGGCTTTCACAGGATGGTCAAGGACGATACAGGAATATAAATGCTTGATATTACTTATTGATAGGGGGATAAAATGGATGTTCTCGGACATGCCCGGATGCAATACTATTTTCCGATGCAAAACTGACTGAAGATTCTGCCCAGTAGATCGTCGGAACTAAATTCGCCGGTAATCTCACTCAATGACTGTTGCGCCAAGCGTAAATCCTCCGCCAGCAATTCTCCGGCGCGCTGTTGAGTGAGTGCAGTTCTGCCGTGTTCCAGAAAGCGTGCGGCGTCCTGCAAGGATTCGAGGTGGCGGCGCCGGGCCATGAAGGTCGCCTCGCCGGCGGAGTGATAGCCCATGGATTCTTTGAGGTGACGCTGCAACGCAGCCAATCCCGTGCCATGCTTGGCGGAGATTGCTACATGCTCGCCGAGTTCGTCGTGCCACTGCTCCGCATCCCGGCCGCTGAGATCGATCTTGTTATGCGCCACCGTTACCGCCAGATCCCTGGGCAGCCGCTGCAGTATCTGCAATGCCTCAGCGCTCACCCCGACTTGATCGTCCACCACCAGCAATACCCGATCGGCCTTAGCAATCTCCGCCCAGGCACGTTGAATGCCCTGACTCTCCACCGGATCGCTGCTGTCGCGTAGACCCGCCGTATCGATGATATGCAGGGGCAAGCCATCGATATGAATGTGTTCGCGCAAGACGTCGCGGGTGGTGCCGGGAATGTCGGTGACGATGGCTGCATCGCGTTGTGCAAGCGCGTTAAGCAAACTGGACTTGCCGGCGTTAGGTTGACCGGCTATTACCACCGTCATACCGTCGCGCAACAACCGCCCTTGCCGAGCGGCGGCCAGCACCTGTGTGAGATCGGCGCTTACTGTATCGAGTTGGGCGGCGATGTGTCCGTCCGACAGGAAATCGATTTCCTCTTCGGGAAAATCGATTGCGGATTCCACGTACAGGCGCAGTTGGATCAGCGCTTCCACCAAGGCGTGGATACGCGCCGAAAAGTCGCCTTCCAGGGAACGCAATGCACTGCGTGCCGCTTGCCGCGACGCGCTGGCGATGAGATCGGCGATAGCCTCGGCCTGCACCAGATCCAGTTTGTCATTGAGAAAGGCGCGTTCGCTGAATTCACCGGGTCGCGCCGGACGCGCACCCAGGGCGCATACCCGCGATAACAGCATGTCCAGCACCACCGGCCCGCCATGACCGTGCAATTCCAGGACGTCTTCACCGGTGAAGGAATGGGGTGCGGGAAAGAACAGTGCGAGTCCGTGATCGAGAGGCGTGCCATCGTCATCCCGGAAGGCCAGGTACTCGGCCAAGCGCGGTGCGGGGAGCCGTCCGCAGATGTGCGCGGCGATGCTGCGTACCGCGGGCCCGGAAGTACGCACGATGCCCACGCCTCCTTGACCGGCGGGGGTCGCCACAGCGGCAATGGTGTCACCTGCCTCAAGCATAAAACTAAACCCGCACCGCCCCGGGTCGGCGTACGCAAGCCTAGCCCTTGGCGGTGGCCTTCTCCAAGCTATTGGTAATGTACCACTGCTGTGCGATGGAAAGGACGTTGTTCACCACCCAGTACAACACCAGCCCCGCCGGGAAGAAGGCGAAGAACAACGTGAACACCACCGGTAAGGCCATCATGACCTTGGCCTGAATGGGGTCGGGCGGCGCAGGGCTGAGCCGCTGTTGCACAAACATGCTGATCCCCATGATCAGAGGCAGCACATAGTAGGGATCCTTGGTGGAAAGATCGTGGATCCAGAAGATGAAACCGGCCTGGCGCAACTCCACGCTGCCCAGCAATACCCAGTACAGGGAGATGAACACCGGAATCTGAACGACGATAGGCAGACAGCCGCCGAGAGGATTGATCTTCTCTTTCTTGTACAACTCCATCATCGCCTGGCTCATACGCTGGCGGTCGTCGCCGTAACGTTCGCGGATCTGAGCCATCTTGGGCGTCATGCGCCGCATATTGGCCATGGAACGATAACTGGCCGCTGACAGCTTATAGAAAGCCAGCTTGATGAACATGGTGAGCAGGATGATGGACCAGCCCCAATTGCCCAGCAGTTCGTGAAGGTGTTTGAGCAGCCAGAAGATCGGCTTGGCAATGAAGGTCAGCAGACCGTAGTCCACGGTAAGTTCCAGATGAGGTGCCACCGCCGCCAGGTGATCCTGCAGTTTGGGCCCAACGTAGAGTTGGGATTTGAAATCGCCCTTGCCGCCGGCCGCAACGGTTTGCTCCGCCGAACTCATACCCAGCACATACAGATCGTCGCCCAGAGATTTGCTGTAGAAATGATTGGTCTCTTCCTGGCCCGGCACCCAGGCCGCTATGAAATAATGCTGTACCATCGCCGCCCAACCACCTTTGAGATCACGGTTGAAGGCCTCTTTTTTCATTTCGTCGAATGACAGCTTTTGATATTTAATTTCCGCACTGGAGACGGCGCCGCCTATGAAGGTGTAGACGAAGCGGGATTGGCGCTCGACGCGCGCGCGTTCAAACTGTCGATACTGGCGACCTTTCCATATCTGTTTACCGTTATTGCTGACCTCAAAATCAACATCCACCACATAGCTGTCTCGATGAAAGGTGTAGGTCTTGGTGACGGTAATGCCCTGATCACTGGTCCAGGTCAAGGGCACTTTCAGCTCATTGGCACCCTTCGCCAAGGTGTAATCCTTCTGCGCGGCCTGGTAGAGGGAGTGATGATTGGGAGCGGCGGAGGACGCCAGCAACCCGGATTGTGCGACGAAGATCTTGGCGGTATCGTCGTTCAACAATTGAAAAGGCTTATTAGGCTGATTGACCGACACTGAATAGTGCGGGAACTTGACGTCGCGCAAGTCTCCGCCGCGCGTATCGATCTCCGCCAGGAATACATCGGTCTGCACATGAATCCGTTCGCCCTTCTCCAATCCGGCATCAGCGGGAACCGCAGCAGCGGCGGGCGTCGATGTCGATGCGGTTAGACTTGGTTTCTGGTCCATGCCGGCAGCCGGCACATCGCCGCCGGTGGGCACGGCGCTTTGCGTTGCCGTGGGCGCCGGCGTAGTGTGCGGCGGTGTCCCGAAATCTTTCTGCCAGGCTTGCCATAACAGCAGAATCACGACGCTGAGTGCAACGAAGAGTAAAAGGCGTTGGTTTTCCATATTGATTATGATCGCCTAGGTAGCTTTTCGGGTACCGGATCACAGCCCCCTGTGTGCCAAGGATGGCAACGGGCAAGCCTGCGCACGGCTAGCCAAGTACCGACAAAAACTCCGTGTTGGGTGATAGCGCCCTCGGCATAACAGGAACACGAGGGATAAAAACGGCAATTATTGCCCAGGAATGGGCTCAGCAATAAACGATAAACCCGGATTAGATAGACGAGGACCTTGCGCATTGCTCAAGTTTCTTCCAGTGCCCTTCCAAACTCGCAAACAATCCCTTGTTGGTTTGCTTAACCACATCGGGCCGCGCAATCACTACTACATCCCAGCCCTTGAGCCGTGCCTGCTGTAAGCGGAAGCTCTCGCGAACGATACGCTTGATGCGATTTCTTGCCACGGCCCTGCGGGCCACGCGGGTAGAAACTACGATTCCTATGCGCGGATAATCAAGGCTGTTGCCGCGCGCCAAGATCGTTAGTCCTCCCCCATACATCCGCTGGGTCTTATTATCAAAGACACTTTGATATTCGCTCGATTTGACCAGCCTGTTGCGCCGGTAAAAGCACCAGCGACATATACTCAAGGTTAAACGGGCACGCTTTAAGGAGCTAACCGCACCCGCCCTTTTGCGCGGCGGTTCTTGATAATTTGGCGCCCTTTAGCGGTACTCATGCGCGCACGGAACCCATGCGTACGTTTACGATGAAGATTACTGGGTTGAAATGTGCGTTTCATAACTATGCCCGTCTAAACAGATTGCAAAAAAGATCCCACCCGGGGCAATACTGCTCTGCGATGACCGGTGCCGGTTGTAACCGGCCGATGCCACCTGAGGCCAATATTTTTTTATTCCGGGGACTCAATTGGAAAGCGCGGTAGAGTAACGATTTTTTCCGATCTCTGTCAATAGAACCGTCATTTGCACGGTAATCTGGGTGTGGATAACTCGGCACAATCGGTATAGACTGCCTAGCTCTCTCGAAGGCGAGTCGAGAATCAGGATGAGGGAGATTGTGAGTGGATTCGTCATTATGGCAACGATGCATAGATTATCTCGAGACCGAACTCTCGCCCCAGCAGTTCAATACCTGGATACGACCCCTGCATGCCGTGGAAGAGGGGGAAACCCTGCGCCTGCTTGCCCCGAACCGTTTCGTATTGGATTGGGTAAATGAGCGTTTCTTTAGCCAAATCAGTGAAATCATTACGGGTCTGAAGCAGGGATCACCGCCGCAGCTGGTTCTGCAAGTCGGCTCGGCGACGCCCACGGTGACGCGCCCGCAAGTGGCAACCATCGACAGCTCAAGCCCGCCGTCTGCCGGTTTCCGCCGTAAAGGGGACAGTAGTCGCGTCCCGTCCAATTTGCGTCCTGAATTCACCTTTGATGCCTTTGTTGAGGGTAAATCCAATCAGCTGGCGCGGGCGGCATCCATTCAAATCGCCGAAAATCCCGGGACCGCTTACAATCCGTTGTTTATCTACGGCGGTGTCGGTTTAGGCAAGACCCACCTGATGCATGCCGTTGGTAACATGATGCTGAAGAAGAAACCCTCTTCGCAGATTATCTACCTGCATTCGGAGCGCTTCGTCGCGGATATGGTAAAGGCTCTGCAACATAATGCGATTAATGAATTCAAGCGCTTCTATCGCTCTGTAGACGCCCTGCTCATCGACGATATTCAATTCTTTGCCGGCAAGGAACGCTCTCAGGAGGAATTTTTCCATACTTTCAATGCCTTATTGGAAGGCCATCAGCAGATCATCCTGACCTGTGATCGTTACCCCAAGGAGGTGGACGGCCTGGAGGAACGGCTCAAGTCACGCTTCGGCTGGGGCTTGACCGTTGCCATCGAACCCGCCGAGTTGGAGACCCGGGTGGCCATTCTCATGAGCAAGGCCGCGCAGATGAATACCGAGCTATCACCGGAGGTGGCGTTCTTTATCGCCAAACGCATACGCTCCAATATCCGTGAGCTGGAAGGCGCATTGCGCCGTGTCGCGGCAAACGCCAAATTTACCGGCCATAGCATTACCCTGGACTTCGCCAAGGAGGCACTGAAGGATCTGCTGGCATTACAGGACCGGCTGGTCACCATAGAAAATATTCAAAAAACGGTAGCGGACTACTATAAAATTCGAGTCTCCGATCTTTTATCGGTGCGGCGCACGCGTTCAGTGGCACGCCCGCGCCAACTGGCCATGGCCTTGGCGAAGGAGTTGACCAATCATAGCCTACCTGAAATCGGCAATGCCTTCGGTGGGCGAGATCACACCACCGTCTTACATGCTTGCCGCAAGATTCTCCAGTTGCGTGACCAGGAAAACCGTATGCGCGAAGACTATATAAACCTGTTAAGAACACTGACGAATTGATGTGTACTAACTGTTGATAACTTTCACCGGAAAGACTATGACCATGTTATCCACATTTCATCCCCGGTATAACAACAGGACTACATGTGATTTATACCGCATATTGATAACAAGTTAAGTAATTGAAATTTAAATATTGTATTGGTGATTTCCGGCTTATACACAGTCCTAACTATAGCAATAACTAATCTTAAATTAGGTTAAAGATTATGAAATTTACTATACAACGCGAATCTATACTGAAACCCTTGCAACTCATCGGAGGTGTGGTGGAACGTCGTCAGACCTTGCCCATCCTTTCGAATGTTCTGCTCAAAGCAGATTCCACGCAATTGACCATGACGGCAACCGATCTGGAAGTGGAATTGGTGGTTTCCACGAACCTGGATGGTACGGAGGCAGGGAGTACCACACTTCCTGCCCGTAAATTCATGGATATTTGTCGGGCGTTGCCTGACGGTTCCAGCTTGGAAATCGCCTTGGATAAGGATCGTGCTGTTATTCGTTCGGGAAAGAGCCGATTTGTCTTGGCAACCTTGCCAGCCAGCGAATTTCCTGCGGTCGATGAGATTCACCCCCGATTTAGCTTTTCGATTAGCCAAAGTAAATTAAAGCGCCTCATAGAACGCACACAGTTTGCAATGGCCCATCAAGATGTAAGGTATTATCTGAACGGCTTGTTGCTGGAGGTGGCCAATAGTGAGTTGCGGGCGGTGGCGACCGATGGGCATCGCCTGGCCTACTGTCAACAGGAATCTCCTGTAGAAGCTGATGAAATTCAACAAATTATCGTCCCGCGCAAAGGCGTGATGGAGCTGCAGAAGCTCTTGGCGGAAAGCAATGAGCTGGCCGAAGTCGAGATCGGTGCCAACCACCTGCGGGTCAGTAGCGATGAAATGCGTTTCACTTCAAAATTGATTGACGGTCGATTCCCGGATTATCAAAGGGTGATACCCCAGAATACGGATAAGGTTGTGGTTGCAGATAGAGAGGGACTGAGACAAGCGGTGCTGCGTACCTCCATATTAACTAATGAAAAATACCGTAGTATCCGCTTACAGCTTGAACCCAAAGCTTTGCGGGTCCTGGCGCATAATCCGGAGCAAGAGGAAGCAGAGGAAGAGGTAGCGGTTGACTACAGCGGCGCCAATCTTGAGATTGGGTTTAACGCCACTTATATCCTGGATGCCCTGCAGGCGGTCGCCGATGACAATGTGGAAATTCGTCTGTCCGATTCCAACAGTTGTTGCCTGATAAATGCGCCCGGGGTTGATGACTGTAAATATGTCGTCATGCCGATGCGTTTATAGGACTATCCCGGCGATATAGGGATACCATACCCAAAGTGGTTTCATGGGTTTAACCCGATTAGAAATCAGTAATATTCGAAACCTGCAAGCCGTTAGGGTCGACCTAAAACCGGGGTTTAACGCCCTGTGCGGGCCAAACGGCAGCGGGAAGACCAGCTTTCTCGAGGCTGTCTACCTCCTGGGTCGCGGCACCTCGTTTCGAAACAAAGATCTCAGCCGTATCCTCCCTAGTGGCGTCCAGCAATTCTATGTATCGGGTAAATTGGACGCTTCAATGACCACATTAGGTGTCGAGTTTCAGGCAAGCGGGATTCAGTTCCGGGTGGCCGGTCAAAAGGCTCGCGGTCGGCTGGAATTGGCCGAGCATCTACCCCTCCTTTTTATCAGCCCTGAAAGCCAGGCCCTGGTCTCCGAAGGACCCCAGCAACGGAGACGCTTTTTGGATTGGGGTGTGTTCCACGTGGAACCAGAGTTTCTACCGGCGTGGCGCTTGTACCAGCGTGCGCTCAAGCAAAGAAATAAATCCTTAGGTTCTCCTGGCGTGGAGACGGCATGGGATTCGGAGTTAGCGCGTACCTCGGAGTTAATTACCCAGCTGCGCAGTGACTATTTAGCTCGCTTGAGCCCTTATGTTGAGGTGTATTTGCAGAAACTCGTAGGATTGGAGGGGGTTTCGTTGAATTTTGCGCCTGGCTGGCGGCAGGATCTTAGCTATTTAGAGACCTTACGCGCCTCGTTGCCTCAGGATCGTGAATATGGCTTTACGCGTCAAGGACCACATCGCGCCGATGTCGTCCTGAGAATAAAGAACCGCCTTGCCCGTGATACGCTGTCTCGTGGTCAACAAAAACTCCTGGTCTTTGCTCTTCTCTTGGCCCAAGTAGCCTTGTTGAATGAAGTTGCCGCTATCCAACCACTGATAATGATCGATGAATTGGCGGCCGAACTCGATGTGGCCCACCGGGAGCGCGTGTTGCGGGTCCTAGCCGAATTAAAGGCCCAAGTTTTCATCACTGTAACGGAACAACGGGCCTTGATTCAGGATGATAAGCTTCCAATTAATTGGTTTCACGTGGAACAGGGACGGATAAGCCCAGCCGAATAAATTTACCCACGGACGTCACGCCTATCTTGTTGTTATTAATAACAAAATAAGTACATATTCCTGTGCAAAAGTGCTATAATGCGGCGCTGCTGATAGGGATATGTAATGAGTGTAGAAACACCAAGCTATAATTCTTCTAATATCAAGGTCTTAAAAGGGCTTGATGCCGTGCGCAAGCGTCCCGGTATGTATATCGGGGATACGGACGATGGTACGGGTCTGCATCATATGGTGTTTGAGGTGGTGGATAACGCCATAGACGAAGCCTTGGCCGGTTACTGTTCGAAAATCGTGGTGACCATTCATACCGACGGCGCAGTAACGATAACCGATAATGGACGGGGTATCCCCGTGGATATCCATCCTGAAGAAGGACGTTCCGCTGCCGAGGTCATCATGACGGTGCTGCATGCCGGCGGAAAATTCGACAGCAACTCCTACAAGGTCTCCGGCGGTTTGCACGGCGTGGGTGTGTCGGTGGTCAATGCCCTGTCGGAAGAATTGCAGCTCACCATCCATCGTGATGGCAAGCTGTACAAGCAGACCTATCATATGGGCAATCCCGATGCCCCCTTGGCGGAGATGGGGAGCAGCGATATCACGGGAACCATTATTCGCTTTAAGCCCAGCAGCACGATCTTCACCGACATCGAATACCATTACGACATCCTCGCCAAGCGCTTGCGAGAACTCTCCTTCCTGAATTCAGGGGTGCATATCGAACTATTCGATGAGCGCAGCGAAAAAAAGGACATATTCAAATACGAAGGCGGTATTCGCGCCTTTGTGGAGCATCTCAACCGCAACAAGAATCCGCTGCATCCCTCAGTGTTTTACTTCTCCACGGAACGCGATCACATGGTCGTGGAGTTGGCGATGCAGTGGAACGATTCCTATCAGGAAAACATCTTTTGTTTCACCAATAATATTCCGCAGCGCGACGGCGGCACGCACTTGGCCGGCTTCCGCGGCGCCTTGACGCGCACCCTCAATCAATACATCGAAAAGGAGGGGGCGGCGAAGAAGGCCAAGGTGGTCACCAGCGGCGATGACGCCCGTGAGGGCCTGACGGCGGTATTGTCGGTGAAGGTCCCCGATCCCAAGTTCTCATCTCAGACTAAGGACAAACTTGTGTCCTCGGAGGTGAAGGGGGTGGTGGAATCCGCGGTGGCGGAGAAGCTCCAGGAATTTCTGCTGGAAAAGCCGGCGGAGGCCAAGGCCATTACCGCCAAGATCATTGATGCGGCACGCGCCCGTGAGGCGGCGCGTAAGGCGCGGGAGATGACCCGTCGCAAAGGGGTGCTGGATATCGCCGGTCTGCCCGGCAAATTGGCCGATTGCCAGGAGAAGGACCCTGCGCTCTCCGAGCTGTTTCTCGTTGAGGGTGACTCGGCGGGCGGTTCCGCCAAGCAAGGCCGCGACCGTCGCTATCAGGCGATACTGCCGCTCAAGGGCAAGATCCTTAATGTAGAAAAAGCTAGATTTGACAAGATGTTATCTTCTGCCGAGATAGCGACGTTGATCACGGCCTTGGGCTGCGGTATCGGTCGTGAGGAGTACAACCCGGATAAGCTGCGTTACCACCGGGTGATTATCATGACCGATGCCGACGTAGACGGCTCGCATATTCGCACCTTGTTGCTGACCTTCTTTTACCGCCAGATGCCCGAACTGATTGAACGCGGTCATCTTTATATCGCCCAGCCGCCCTTGTACAAGTTGAAGAAGGGTAAGCAGGAGCGCTACGTCAAGGATGATAACGAGTTGAACAAGCATCTGCTGGAAGCGGCCTTGCAGGATGCGCAGCTGATGGTCAATGCCTCGGCCCCGCCGATCAGCGGTCAGGCCTTTGAGGATCTGGCCAGCCGTTATTTGGCGGTGATGGCGACCATCGATCGGCTGGCGCGGCGCCTGCCCGTCACGGTACTGGAGGCAATGATCTATATGCCGCCGCTTGCCCCCGGGGAATTGCAGGATAAAGACAAAGCTCAGGCCTGGTTCAGCGAGCTGCAGAAACGTATCAACCGTGAAGTCAGCGGGGCGACGCGTTACGATATCCGCGTGGAAGCGGAAGAGGGCGGCGACGGCAATCACGCCACGGTTGTCGAGACCGCCCATAGTGTCAGCAACATTCGTGTGCTGCGTGCGGAATTTTTCGGCTCGGGCGAGTATCGCGCCATAGTTGAGTTGGGACAACAACTGGACGGTTTGCTGGGTGAAGGGGCCTACATACAACGCGGCGAACGGCGTGCCGAGATCAAGAGCTTCAAAGAGGCCCTGCAATGGGTCATGGATGAGGCAAAACGCGGACAGCATATCCAGCGCTACAAAGGCCTGGGTGAGATGAATCCGGATCAACTCTGGGAAACCACGATGAACGCCGAGTCGCGGCGTTTATTGCAAGTCAACATCGAAGACGCCGTGGCCGCCGATGAAATTTTCACTACTCTAATGGGCGATCAGGTGGAGCCGCGCCGCGACTTCATCGAAAAGAACGCCTTGTCGGTTGCCAATCTCGATATCTAGCTTAGTGACACCTCAAGCATTGCCGATCCGCTTCCTGTGCGACTGTGGATCGGAATTTGCGACGAGTTTAGCTAGCAACAAATTTATTGTTTAGTCAACGATTGTGAAGGGACTTAATTCCGTACAGGAACCAAGGTGGCGCCCAGCAGGCCGACATCCTGGTTTAAGATAATAGAAACCGGCATTTGCCTTACAAGCGGTGACATGCGCCCCTTGTTTTCATAATTTGCCATGAACGGTCCCTCGCGCATCTTATCTGCGAGCTTGGCGGCGATGCCGCCGGCGATATAAATCCCACCGTATGCCAAACTTACTAAGGCCAGGTCTCCCACCACCGAGCCATAGATGGCCATGAACAGCGCTAAGGCCTGCTCCGCGAGAGCGTCACCCTCCTGCGCCAGATGGGCGATGGCGGCTGCCGGATCGGCTTGCTCCAGGATGGTATGAAGCTCGGCGGCATCTCGCTGGCTACGCTGCCCGAGGAAAGCGTAGATACGGGCAAGACCGGGTCCGGATACCAGACGCTCATAGGAGACGCGCTGGAATTGGCTTTGCATATAAGCGAGCAACTCCGCTTGCAGGGTATCCGTAGGCGCAAATTGGACGTGCCCGCCTTCCGAGGCATAGGCGCGGTAGCCTCCGCCACACCAGAACAGCTGGGCAACGCCCAGTCCAGTTCCTGCACCTACCACCAGCCGTGGTGCCTCACTCTGCGGTTTTCCGGGATGAAGAACGGCGAGGTCTTCCTCATGCAGCACCTCGATGCCGGAGGCAGTGGCATAGAAGTCATTGATCAGGTGAACGCGCGAAAGTCCCAGCAGTGATTGCAGGCGGCTCTCGTCGAGTTGCCAGGGCAGATTGGTGACCCGCGCTTGGCGAGGACCTTGCTCTGGGGCGTGTATGGGGCCGGCAATCCCAAAACAGGCGCTGGCGATATTCTTTGCCACCGTAACGGGTATACGGTCGAGACAGTCGCGGAGCAGGGATTCAAAATCCGCATAGTCCCGGCTGGCAAACCGCTCCCGGTGCAGGACCTCGACTTTACTGCCGCGGACCTCGGCAACTTGCAGGAGAGTCTTGGTACCGCCGATATCGCCGGCGAGTACCTTCATGAACGCAATTCTTCGGGCAGCTGCGCCGCGGCTGCCTGGTCAAGATGCCACTCCAGCATTCCCTGTGGATTTATGAGCTGAACCGGGTAAGGCGGTGTGCGGCGCGTTGCGAAGATGTCGCAGATGATGGGCGCCTTGGCGTCACCGCTTACCAGAATCAATACATGGCGGGCATGATCGATGACCGGCAAGGTGAGGGTGATGCGCCAACTGTCCAGTTTCTCCACATGGACGGCTTCGACCAGGCGCGCCCGCTCGTGTAAAACCGGGGTGGCGGGAAACAAAGAGGCGATGTGGCCATCGCTCCCGACGCCCAGCAACAGCAGATCGAACTGCACAACCCCTTGCGCTGATAGCGGCAAATTAGACGTTAGCTCTCGCGTATACGCGCTGGCCGCGTCATGCGGGTCCTCCAGCTCTCCTTCGATGCGGTGGATATGGGCAAGGGGGATGGCGACGTGGTCAAGTAGGGCTTTCTTAGCCATGCGAAAATTACTGTCATTATGATCGGGCGGGACGGTACGCTCGTCTCCGAAGTAGATATGCACGCGATCCCAGGGGATGTGCTCCGCGAATTTGGGGTGGGCAAGCAGGCGATAGAGGCTGCGGGGTGTTGAGCCGCCGGAAAGAGCGACATGAAATATTCCACGTGCGCTAATGGCTTCGTTGGCGATTTCCAGCCAGCGCTTGGCCACTGCTTCTATTAAATCTGCATCGGCATGTATTCGTAAGTCTCCAATGAACATCGCTTGTTACTCCCGTGTAGTGCATGCGCCCTTGCTTGGAAAGTATAGCGTGATGGGACGCCCTTGCAGGGTAAATCTCCCCAGCTATGTACACAAACGAAGCGCCAATCGCGCCTGTGTAACGAATTGCAGTAGATTGCGTTGGTCGGCCTCATCAATGGAGCGCCCCGATACAGCACAATCCGCATAGAAAAATCCTACAGCTTTTTCCTGGTAGCGCAATGATGCGACTACGAAGCTGTGCGCTTTGGTCTTTTCGACAAAATCGGAGGGCAAAAGGTTTCGCTGCATGCTGTCCTCGGGGTCGCTGACCAGTAATTCTCCCCCTTCCATGAGTGTCTTGGAAAATACATCACTGGATGGATTGATCGGGAACGAAAAATATTGTTTCAATGCATCGCCGTCGCTACCGGACGCCAGGCGGCCCACGTATTGACGGCGGTCCGGAGTAACCAGACACAGCAGTACGCGCTCGAAGCCGGCGCCGCGATTGATCCCGTCCAGCACCTTGATGAAGACCTCGCTGAGACGCGCCGATCGAGTGATAAGGTCGGTAATTTCCTGGATTATTTGTAGCTGTAGCATGGAGTTGGCGTGTGTTGGCGTGGCTTCATCCGGGGACGCTGCCTGTGCTACATCCGGGTGTATAGCGGTATTTGGCGGTGATGACGAGGCAGACGTATCATTGGTATGGATTCGATTCGATGGGGACGAACTTGCGGTTGCGGGTTTAACATTCTTTGCCGATAGATTTGCGGGTGGCGAGGCTTCGTTCGTATTCTCTGTGGCGGATTGCTCGTCCATGCTTGCATAGTATGAGAATTGACGTGCCCATTTGTTGCGCAATGTTCCATCGCCACTGCTTAATTGGGGCTGCAGCAGTTTTTTATTGAGGCCGTATTCGGAGGCCAGGCTGCATGACATGCGAAATGATTCGCTCAGATAATTTTCCACCATCCCGTCGTTGAGCCCCGTGACCTTGGAGATGATCTCCAGAGTATCAGACATCTGGTCATTGTCTCCGGTGTCGTTATACAGATTATCCAGCAACTGATGCGTCAAAGAGGTGATAGAACTGTTGAATGAGACACGATCTTTAACGGGCCTGCTAATTTTTGACGGTGAAGGCGCCATGGTATTGACCACGGCGGGTGGAAATTCCCAACTGGTAGCCAATTCCTGTGATATGTGGGCCATGGAGGTGCCGAGTACCGTTTGCTCCGCTTGCGCACGGCTGTGACCTTCAACGCGGACAAGTTCTAATATGTGCAGGTATTCATCCGGCAGGACATAGGCTACCGTGATCTCTCCCAGATTGTGCAACAGCGCGCACACATAGCTTTCTTCGATGTCCTTTACGCCACACTTATCCGCGATGTCGCGCACAAAACCTGCCGCCAAATAGGATTTCACCAACATCTTGCCCATCTCGACGCTGGGATTGGCATCTTGAAAACTTTCGATGAGCTTCAGGGTGAGGGTGAGGTTCTTTACCGTATCGAAACCGAGAACGATCACGGCGCGGGAAATCACGGAGATTTTACCTACGCCGCGGTTGTAATAGGCAGAATTGCCGAGGCGCAGCAATTTACTGCTGAGATTGGCATCTTTGAGGACCTCCTTGGCGACACTCATGGCATCGCTGTCCGGGTCCGAGCTCATGCGGCGGATTTTGTTGATGGTGGTGCTGAAGATCGGTAGATCGCCCAGGCGCTTCATGCCCTCGGAGATTCTCCCCATGGTTTCTTCATGGCTGGGCGTCGTGGTGAGCGGTGTTGGCGCGCTTTCCTGCTTGTTACTCATCTCATCGACATGCGGGATGGTAGACACTGCGACTGGTCCCTTTCCTTAGGAAGTAGTGTTGCTACTTTTTCGGGAAATTCAGTCGATTACTTGAGGCGGGAGATTTAAACCCCCGATATTAGAGGCTTACCTTCCGGTCAAACCGCGGCTGCGTCCCGTACCAGGGTGACGAAGCTATATGAATAGCTGTTTTCGCCGTCGGCGCTGTGGTCCTCCCGCGCAATTTCGCGCCATTCGCCTGGATTCCAGGCAGGGAAAAAGGCATCACCCGCGAAGTCATGATGGATTTCGGTGATGTAGAGGCGTTGCGCCCGGGGCAGCAATTGTGCGTAGAATGAGGCCCCGCCGATCACCATGATCTCCTCCGCTTCCCCACCGGCCAGCAGTGCTTCCGCAATGGAGCGGGCCACAGTTACTCCCTCCGGATGAAAATCAGGATCTTGAGAGACTACGATATTGGTGCGACCCGGTAAGGGTTTGCCGATGGAGTCGAAGGTCTTGCGACCCATAAGTATCGGTTTGCCCATGGTGAGGGCGCGAAAGTGTTTCATATCGGCGGGCAAGCGCCACGGCAGTCGATTCTCGATGCCGATGGCGCGGCCTTCGCCCATGGCGGCGATGAGAGAAATGATCATGTTAGCGCGCGCCAATCAGCTGGTAGGTATCGATGATGAGCTTTGCTCATAGTCATGCAGCCTTCCTCTACAGCTGCGCGCTGAGAATCCCGCTTCACACCGCCACCGGTGCCTTGATGGCCGAATGGCTTTGGTAGCCGACCAATTCAAAATCGTCGTAACGAAAGTCGAAGATGGAGGTGACCGCCGGATTCAGCAGCATGCGCGGCAATGAAAAAGGCGTACGCTGCAGTTGCAACTCGGTTTGCTCCAGATGATTGAGGTAAAGATGGGCATCGCCCAGGGTATGGATAAATTCACCGGCCTGCAGGCCGGTGACCTGCGCGATCATCAAGGTCAACAGTGCGTAGGAGGCGATGTTGAAGGGAACGCCCAAAAAGATATCAGCGCTGCGTTGATAGAGTTGGCAGGAGAGCTTGCCCTCCGCCACATAAAATTGGAAAAAGGCGTGACAGGGCGGTAATGCCATGTGTTCGATGTCCGCCACATTCCAGGCGTTAACGATCAGGCGCCGCGAATCGGGGGTCTTCTGGATCTGTTCAACCACCTGGCTGATCTGATCGATGTGGGCGCCGGCGGGGGTCGGCCAGGAACGCCACTGGTAACCATAGATAGGGCCGAGTTCGCCGTCCTGGTCGGCCCACTCATCCCAGATGGTGACGCCGTTGTCGCGCAGATATTGAATATTGGTGTCGCCGCGCAGGAACCACAGCAGTTCGTGGATGATGGAGCGCAGGTGCAACTTCTTGGTAGTGACCAGCGGAAAGCCGGCGGCCAGGTCAAAGCGCATCTGATGGCCGAATACGCTTAAGGTGCCGGTGCCGGTGCGGTCGGTCTTGCGTGCGCCGTGACTTTTGACGTGGCGCATTAAATCGAGATATTGCTGCATGTCTTCAATCCGCTGTTATCAAAGATAAAGACGCTATCATCGCCCCTTACGATACGCCCACCATAATAGCCACCCGCCGGCGATGATCAGCGGTGTAGAGAGAATCTGGCCCATGGTGACCCAGCCGAAGGCGAGATAACCCAGCTGGGCATCGGGCATGCGTACGAATTCTATCGCGAAACGGAATAGACCATAGCACAGGAGAAACAGACCGGACACTGCCATTCTGGGGCGCGGTTTGCTCGAAAAGAACCACAGGATAGTGAATAACACCAAGCCTTCCAGGAAGGCTTCATACAGCTGCGAAGGGTGGCGCGGCAACGGTCCGCCGGTAGGAAAGACCATGGCCCAGGGCACATCGCTGACCTTGCCCCACAGCTCACCGTTGATGAAGTTACCGAGGCGGCCCGCCCCCAGGCCGATGGGCACCAGCGGCGCCAGGAAATCCGTGACTTCGAAAAAGCTCTTGCCAATATGCCGCTTATAGAGGGTCATGGCCACCAGCACGCCGATCAGGCCGCCGTGAAACGACATGCCGCCCTCCCACACCTTGAATATGCGCAGCGGCTCGGCAAGAAAAACCGGCAGGTCGTAAAACAGCACATAACCGATGCGCCCACCCAACACCGCCCCCAAGGCGCCGTAAAATATCAGGTCGCTGATCTGTTGGCCGGTCCAACCGGAATCCGGGCGCTTGGCCCGCCGCTGTCCCAGCCACCAGGCCGTGCCGAAGCCGATGAGATACATGATGCCGTACCAATGTATTTTGAGAGGCCCGATGTGGACGGCGACAGGATCGATGTTGGGATAGGTCAGCATGGCGGGAAAGTATACCATCGCCGCCGCCGACCGCATGGAGACGAATGGGTGTGCGCGAAATTTATTTAGATGTTGCCATAGCGCGAATGTAGCTGCATAACCTTATTCACGTAGTGTACGGTCTCCGGATAAGGAGGTACGCCGCCATAACGGAGCACGGCCTGTTCGCCCGCATTATAGGCCGCCACGGCGAGACGCACATTATGGCCGAAGGTCTCCAGCAGGTCCCGCAGGTACCGAACACCGCCGATGATATTCTGCTCAGGATCGAAGATGTCGCGCACGCCGTAACGCTGCGCGGTGTCCGGCATGAGCTGCATCAGGCCCGAGGCGCCTTTGGCTGACACGGCGTGGACGTCGAAATCGGACTCGGCATGGATCACGGCCTGTACCAGCGACTTGTCGACCGCATAGTCGCGGGCCACATTATTAACGATGGCCTCCAGCTTTGGTGACAGGGTGGCGGGCTGCGTCTGCTTGCCATAGAACACCGTCTTGGGCGGCGCGGGGTGTTTATGTTCCTTATAGGCAATGCGGAGCTTGTAGTGGGTGTTGTTGGGGCGAATATTAGTGTAGTTGAGCACGCCGTTTTCATCGCGATAGGAATAGATGTCGGCATGCGCCGGCAAAGAGCCGGCGACTAGGGCCAGCACGACGATGATCTGCGGAAACCTCAAGGGCATACTCACGCCTCTTGTTTGTTATGACTGCTGTGACCGGAATAGCATGCTAATTCCGTCAACTGGGCCCGAAATCCCTATGGTCTCCTTACACTGGGCTCCCCTCTATAGCGGGTATTTATGCCATGGCTTGAGGGCCGGTGGCAAGCAGGAATCGGGCCAGGGCCCTTATCGGCTTAATTGGGTAACACCCGGCAAATGAAGGATTTTAGATACTCGGTTTCCGCCACCGCGGGGAGCAAGGGATGGTCGGGACCCTGATGGCCTTGCTCGAGAACGAGCAGCTGGCGGTCCACATGGCGGCTGGTTTGCAACAGGGTTTGCTTGAGATTCTCGCGCGTCAGGTGATAGGAACACGATGCCGAGACCAATATACCGTCCTTGGACAACAGTTGCATGGCGGCCTGATTGAGGCGTTGATAGGCGGTTTGGCCGGCGTGAAAATCCTTCTTGCGCTTGATAAAGGCCGGCGGATCGAGAATCACTACATCGAAGCGCTCCCGCTCCGCGCGCAGGCCCTTCAAGACTTCAAAGGCGTCGCCGGTCTGGCTACGGATCCGTGATGCGACTTGATTGAGTGAGGCATTATGCGCAAGCTGCGCTAGTGCGGCATCTGAGCTGTCTACACACATTACTTCGGCCGCACCGGCTACCGCCGCCTGCACACCCCAGCCGCCGATATAGCTGAATACATCCAATACGCGTTTGTCACCGACATACTGCTGCATGCGGGCGCGATTGAGGCGATGGTCGTAGAACCAGCCGGTCTTTTGCCCGGAGAGGATAGGTGCCTCGAAACGCACCCCGTTCTCTTCCAGGGATACCAGGTCGACGGCGTTGCCTAACACGGTCTCCACATAATCGTCCAGCCCTTCCAGGGCGCGGCCGCTGCTGTCATTTCGTAGCACGATGCGCGCGGGTCGGAGCACCTCTTGCAGTGCGATCAAGATCTCGTCCTTTACCCGCTCCATTCCCGCGGTATTGATCTGGACCACCAAGGTATCACCGTAGCGGTCGACGATCAGGCCGGGCAGGCCGTCGCCCTCGCTGTATGCCAGGCGATAAAAGGGTTTGGCGAACAGGCGCTGGCGCAGACTCAAGGCCACATTGAGACGATGTACCAGCAGTGATTTTCCCAACACATAGCCGGGATCGCGGCTCACCAGTCGTCCGCAGATCAGGGAGCGGGGATTGACATAGCCGTTGCCCAGGCTCTTGCCGCTACTGTCCTGAAAGTTGACCAGTTGTCCGGATTCGAAGCCGTGGAGCGGGGTGGAGACAACATCCACTTCGTTGCTGAAAATCCATACATGGCCGGCGCGAATGCGACGGTCTTCGTTTTTTTTGAGGCGCAACGGAGCGAGGTCCACGGAGGCGTACTTTTCGTGTTCATGGGCTGGGGGTGGCCAAGCTTAGAGAATTATTGGTCGGAGGGCAATTGCCTACGAGCCTAGGTCAGGCCTAAGGCCCAGCACACCAGCGCCGAGAAGACCAAGGCGAGGAGTGTGACGGCGATGAGGTATTCCATGGTACGTCCCTGTTGAGCTTTGTTATAGACTTAAACGGTCAATTAAGGGAGACTCTTAGCAAGCAGCGCGCCAATTGGATAACATTCATATTTATCAATATGTTGGGCTCGTCATAGCAAGCCTGCGACAGCGCTGTGTGTTCTCGAATAGAGACAGCGTGCGGCGCGAAAACGGCTAAACGCCGGAGTGGCGGTGGATTATCGCTGTCGCAATTCGGCTACAACAATTGATGATGCCCGGCGTGAACCGCGGAGCAAAGCATTGGTCGCTTTTACGGTGCTCGCGGCCGTAGCGGTGCAATGAACAGCTAGGGTGTCTCGCCTTAGTCGCTTGCTTCCTTACGTTTACGCTGATACTCGGCATAGCTTTCGCGCGGCGGGCACCTGCTGGATAAATCCTGTTCACACTGCTGTTCGCGCATATTCTGCAAGGTCTCGAAGGCGGTCCGTTTGGCGGATTCGCTGGAAAAGCCTTGGAGGATGGCGATCGCCAAGGCCGCCACTACCGCATAGGGTTTCATCGTGATTCTTGTGCTCATATAGGACCGTCCGTAGCGTATCGGCCCGATATTCCGCATTAATCCCAGCGGCCATGACCGGGAATGTTGATCTCCTCTTCGCTGAACGAGCCTGCGGCGGCGCGCGTATGGCAGACCTGGCACTTGCTGAATGATTGCACTTGCGGATTGTCCTTGACCAGGCGCTGCGGCACCTCGCGGTGTTCCCGTTTGAAGAAGGGCGTCTCGGTGATACGCAGCGGTGTGGTATGAAGGACCGATCGTGCAATGCGTTGCGAGAGCCGGTTTCGTACTTTGTCTGCGGCATGTTTCGCCAGGTAGGCATTGAGCGATTGCGCGACATCCGCGCCGAGTTCGGCATTCTCACCGAAGTGATCGCTAAGATTGGACAGCAATTTCTCCCAGGAACGGGCGGGCAAGAGGCCGGGAGGATAGGCGAAATGACAGGCTCCGCATTCATCCGCGTATTGCTTCTCGGTGGCGGGCATTACGCCACTGCTGGCGTCATCTTCGTCGGCTATGGCCGGCAGGGTAAACAGGATCATGGTCGATATGCCGACCGCGTACAGGATACGAGGTATGCTAATCATATATAGTTCCTTTCATCTTCAATGTAAGGGCTATTGATTACGCAAGTAAGAAAGCAGATCGCCTTTCTCTTGCGGAGTGCATTCCCGGCCCACCACCCATTTGCAATTGCGCTTAAACCATTTCTCTATGAATTTGGCATCGGTCAAACGTTCCTTGTTCACGGACGGCGCCATGGGGTCAATGACTTTGCCGGTCCGGACATGTTTGCCCTTGGCGCGCAAATCCTGGCCGTGGCAGGTGGCGCAGCTCCGAGTTTTGCCCGCTTGTTTGGGATCGGCGTGGCTTTGGTGCCATAAGTCGTCGCCCTTGCCTGCACTGAAATCCTTGGCGCCGGCGGCTTGATAAGTATTCAACAAGTCGTCAACGACATCGGCGGTGGCGATATTGGCCGACAACGCGGCGCACAGTGCAATCGAGAGTATATGTATCTTCATATTAAACCCCCCTTAAAATTCATTGTATCGCTTTAGGCAGTCGCATGCCCGAATCTTCAAATGTACCCTGTTCGGCATCGAGATGACATGCCCCGCAATTAGCTTTGTTCTTGACCTTGGGCAGTTTCCAGATAGTCGCCGGGATGCCTTTATGCTTCTTTTTCCAATAAGGCGTGTCGGTGATACGCAACGGCGTTTGATCCGGGGACGTCGTGGAACTGATCTTCCAGGCGGGTTCCGAGAGCCGGCTCTCAGCGGCATTCTTTACCAGGAAGGCGGTGATCTCCTTTGTGGTGGCATCATCCAGCGCCAAGTCCTCGCCGAAATGTTCGGCCTGTTCGGCCATGAGCTTTTGCCACGACCTGGCGGGCAACAGGGTAGGATGATAGGCGAGGTGGCATTCCCCGCACTCCTCGCGCCAGGTAGCATTGTCAGGTAATACCGGTCCTTGGAAGGGAATGAAGGGTTTGTCGGGCGCGGTATTGAGATAGCCCTTGAAATAGAAGAAGCCGGAGCCCGCGACGGCTAAGACCATGATGACGCCAATGTTGGCATAAGGCGAATCGGTGGCTTCCCCTTTGCAGCCGAATTTGTAGCCGGTGATCATGGCCAGGACCAGGTTTTCCCGGTGCAGGAAACTTTCCGTTATTACGCCGATGACGTGCAGGATGGTCAAGGCTAGCAGCAGCCAGGCGGTGCTTTCGTGTATCTCCTTTATATTGGTGCCGGCGGCAAACGCCATCATGCCCTTAAACGGGCCATGCTGTTCTTCGCCGCCCAGGGTGAAAAACCCGGCGATGGAGACCACGAAGCCCAGACCGATCATGAGGAAGATCGCCCAGCTCCCCGCGGGGTTGTGACCGACATGTCTGGCGGCTTTGCCTGTCAGCAGGGCGCGCAGATAGGCCGACACCGACGGCCAGTCATAGGCGAAGGCGCGAAACCGCGCGTGACGGCTGCCCACCATTCCCCACAGCAGGCGGAAGCTCAGCAAACCGAAGAAGGTATAACCGGCAAAGGTATGCGCGTAGAGGTAACGATTATCGTCGAAGGTCAGCCATGCACCCGCAAAGCTTGCAACCAGCAGCCAATGGAAGATGCGGGTCGGAAGATCCCATACAAAGATACGCTGGTGTCCACCGGCTTGGTGCTCGGACATGCAGTTCCTCACAGACGATAATGCACTCTAACACTCTAGCAAGCGTAAAGAGATTCGAATACCTCAGTAGCTGCCGGGTTTGGGCCAGGCGATGGGTTTGTAGCGGATGCAATGACGCACATAAAGGATACGCAGAGTATTGCCGTCCGGGGTAATGGCGGGAACGGAGGGCAAGGGCGTGCACTGGGAGAAGGCCAGGGACAACTCGGCAGGGACAGTCGGTGATGCGCTTATCCACAAGCCGTCATGTCCCGCCTCGCGGTCTATGCTGGGCCATAAGTCATGTTGATTGAAGCGTCGTTCGGCGTTGCCGGCCACGTACACCGGGATTTCATGCGGCCAGTAGAACGCCACTTCGGCGGCCATCTTGTAATTGGGGGTGAGAATAAATTGCACCGGCGGCACCTCGCGACTCAGCGCCGCGACAGGTTCGCGCCAGGCCTTGGTGTCCTTGAAGGGGTCCTGGCGGTTGGTGAAACCGAAGTCGTACAAGAAATAGATGAGCGTCATGACCGCCAGGGAAAAACCG
>Ga0316579_10000105_pt1 | contig 22518 bp, 21 predicted proteins | sample J5NA_2_FD_203074 | JGI IMG/M metagenome (GOLD analysis project Ga0316579, IMG submission 203074) | Rhizosphere microbial communities from salt marsh grasses in Alabama, United States - J5-7_160517rDrA | ecosystem: Host-associated > Plants > Roots > Rhizosphere | place: USA: Alabama | collected... | reverse complement strand
GTCGTGACGGGCGGGATCCGGCTCGAACGACTCCAGATAGACCCGCAGGGTTGCCCCTTCGGTGCCGGTGCCCGACAGCCGGAATACCAGGCGCGAGCCTCCCTCGAGCCCGATGCGGATGCCCTGCCTCTTGGACACGCTCCCATCGATGGGGTCGGTGTAGGCGAAGTCGTCGGCGTAGGCGACCCGGTAGTCGCCGAGCTGGCTGCCGGGTAGCCCCGGCAGCAGGACGCGCAGGTGATCCATGAGTCCCTCCGCGGCCCCGCTGTCCACCGCCTCGTAGTCGTGGCGGGTGTAGTAGTTGCGGCCGAAGCGGCGCCAGTGCTCGTGGACGATGTCGGAGACGGACTGCTGGCGCACCGCGAGCAGATTGAGCCAGAACAGCACGGCCCATAGGCCGTCCTTCTCCCGAACGTGGTCGGAGCCGGTTCCGAAGCTCTCCTCGCCGCACAGGGTGATGCGCCCGGCGTCCAGCAGGTTGCCGAAGAACTTCCAGCCGGTGGGGGTCTCGAAGCACTCGACCCCCAGTGCCTCCGCCACCCGGTCGGCGGCCTGGCTGGTGGGCATGGAACGGGCCACGCCGCGGATTCCCGCCTTGTAGCCCGGCGTGTGGTGGGCGTTGGCCGCGAGCACCGCGAGGCTGTCGCTCGGGGTGACGAAGAAGTTCTTGCCCAGGATCATATTGCGGTCCCCGTCGCCGTCGGACGCGGCGCCGAAGTCCAGGGCGTTGGGACCCTGGGTCAGGGCCACCAGATCATGGGCATGGGCCAGGTTTGGATCCGGGTGGCCGCCGCCGAAGTCTTCCTTGGGCTCCCCGTTCATGACGGTCCCGGGGGGCGCCCCCAGGCGGTTCTCCAGGATCTCGACGGCATAGGGCCCGGTGACCGCGTGCATGGCGTCGAAGGCCATCTGGAAGCTCCCGGAGTTGAAGAGCTGGTGAATGGCGTTGAAGTCGAAGAGGGACTCCATCAGGGCCGCGTAGTCCGCGACCGGGTCGATCACCTGGACCTCCAGGGGACCGGCGTGCATCGTGCCGATCTGATCGAGGTCGGTGTCCGGGCACTCGATGGTGCGGTAGCCGTCGATGGTCTTGGTTCGGGCGAAGATGGCGTCGGTGACGGACTCGGGCGCGGGTCCACCCGCGGCCACGTTGAACTTGATGCCGAAGTCCTCGTCGGGACCGCCGGGGTTGTGGCTGGCCGAGAGGATGATCCCGCCCTGGGTCTTATACTTGCGGATCACGCAGGAGGCGGCCGGGGTGGAGAGGATGCCCCCGCGGCCCACCAGCACCCGGCTTACCCCGTTGGCGGCCGCTATCCGCAGGATGGTCTGGATGGCCTGCCGGTTGTAGTAACGGCCGTCTCCGCCCACCACCAGGGTCCCGCCCTGGAGCTCGGTCTGGGTGTCGAAGATGGCCTGGACGAAATTCTCCAGGTAACCGGGCTGCTGGAACACCCGGACCTTCTTGCGCAGCCCGGAGGTGCCCGGGCGCTGGCCCTCGAACGGCGTGGTGGAGACGACCTTCGGTTCCATGTTCAACCCCTTGAGTCTCGTGTGATTGCCTACATTGAAGGAGCGCGGGCGGGTAGGGCGGCTCGGCGCGGGCCTTGCCCCTCGAGGGCCGAGGCGCAACCTTCGCATTGTAACCCCGCCCGGGGTTCGACAGCACCCGGCGGCGTGCGCTAGATCCCGAGCTCGCCCCGCTGCGGTCGAAGGAGCACGGCCAATAGACCTGCAGAAATGCCTAGTTACGTAAACGTTCAAGAATGCCTTAGAGGTTGCCAAGCGTCATGACAGTCGAAGCCCACAAGGAAACACTGGAGTTCAAGGCCGAGGTGAGCCAGGTCCTGGACCTGGTGATCCGCTCGCTCTATTCGAATAAGGAGATCTTCCTGCGCGAGCTGATCTCCAACGCCTCCGACGCGGCGGAGAAGCTGCGCTTCGAGTCCCTCTCAGACGACGGGCTCTACGAGGGTGACGGCAACCTGCGCATCCGCGTGAGTGTTGACAAGGATGCCGGCACCCTGACGGTCTCGGACAATGGGGTTGGGATGAGCCGGCAGGAGGTGATCGACACCATCGGCAGCATCGCGAGCTCCGGCACCCGCCGCTTCTTCGAGAGCCTGACCGGGGATCAGGCGAAGGACAGTCAGCTCATCGGCCAGTTCGGGGTGGGCTTCTACTCGGCCTTCATCGTCGCCGACAGGGTGACCCTGGTCTCGCGCCGGGCGGGACTGGGGCCCGAGCACGGGGTGCGCTGGGAGTCGGACGGGCGGGGCAGCTACAGCCTGGAGACCCTGGAGAAGGCGGGACGCGGGACCGACGTCATCCTCCACCTCAAGAACGACGAGAAGGAGTTCCTGGACGCCTGGCGGCTGCGCTCCATCATCGGCAAGTTCTCCGACCACGTCGCCATCCCCGTGGAGATGCAGAAGGAGCACTACGGGGACGAGAAGGACGAGTCCGCCGATTCGGATCAGGGGCCGGAATGGGAGCAGGTCAATCGCGGCATGGCGCTGTGGATGCGCAACAAGTCCGAGATCAAGGAGGAGGAGTATCACGAGTTCTACAAGCACATCTCCCACGACTTCGAGGACCCCCTCGCCCACGTGCACAACCGGGTTGAGGGCACCAACGAGTACACCACTCTGCTGTTCGTCCCGAAGCGGGCCCCCTGGGATCTCTGGGACCGGGATCAGAAGCACGGTGTCAAGCTCTATGTTCGCCGGGTCTTCATCATGGACGAGGCCGACAAGCTCATGCCCCACTATCTGCGCTTCGTGAAGGGCGTGGTGGACTCGGATGATCTGCCGCTGAACGTCTCCCGTGAAATACTCCAGCACAACAAGAAGATCGACACTATCCGTCAGGCCAACACCAAGCGGATTCTGGGCCTGCTGGAGACCCTGGCCAAGGACGAGCCGGAGAAGTACCAGACCTTCTGGAACGAGTTCGGCCGGGTCCTCAAGGAGGGGCCCGGGGAGGACTTCGCCAATCGGGAGCGCATCGGGGCCCTGCTGCGCTTCGCCTCCACCCACGGGGAGGGCGAGGCCCAGACCGAGTCCCTGGACGGCTATATCGAGCGCATGAAGGAGGGTCAGGACAAGATCTACTACATCACGGCCGACAGTCCGGCGGCCGCCCGCCACAGCCCCCATCTGGAGGTCTTCCGCAAGAAGGGGGTGGAGGTCCTGCTCCTGTCCGATCGGGTGGACGAGTGGCTGGTGAGCCATCTGCACGAGTACAAGGGCAAGCACCTGCAGTCGGTCACCAAGGGCCAGCTCGACCTGGGCGCGCTGGCGGACCAGGAGGAAAAAGAGAAGACCGAGAAGGCCGCCAAGGAGCACGGGGACCTGCTCAATCGGCTCAAGGAGACCCTGGCCGAGCGGGTCCAGGAGGTCCGCGTCTCCACCCGACTCGTGGACTCCCCGGCCTGTATCGTAGTCGGCGAGCACGATATGAGCGCCAACCTGGCCCGGGTGCTCAAGGCGGTGGGTCAGGAGGCGCCGGACCAGAAGCCGATCCTGGAGCTGAACCTGGACCACCCCCTGGTGCGGCGCCTGGAGGGCGAGAAGGACGAGGCGCGATTCAAGGACCTGGGTCTCATTCTCGTGGATCAGGCCGAGCTTTCCGAGGGTGGCCAGCTCGACGATCCGGCGGGCTTCGTGGGGCGGCTGAACGGCCTGATGATGAGCCTCCTACTCTCCGGTCGCTGAGCGCTCGACGACGACGGCGGCGACTCGGCCTGCTTGCCGGGCGCCGCCGGCTTCTCGTCTCCCGCTTTGCCCCTCGCGTCGACTCCCCGACAAGAGGCGCCCTCGTCATGTCGCATTGCCTCCAGGACCAGGTCGGTCGGCCGGCAATCGGCTGATTTCTCAAGGCGTCATGGTGCGGCACGGGTCTTGCTAGATTGGGTGTCAACCCATCTTCGAGGCCTGGTGCATGCCGCCCATGTCGCCCTTTGTCACGATCAACGACACCACCCTGCGCGACGGGGAGCAATCGGCCGGGGTGGCCTTCACCCAGGACGAGAAGATCGCCATCGCCAAGGGCCTGGTGGGCCTCGGGGTGTCCGAGCTGGAGGTGGGCATCCCCGCCATGGGCGAGGATGAGCGGGACTCCATCCGCGCCGTGGCCGACCTGGGGCTGCCGGCCCGACTCATGGTCTGGGCCCGGATGCTCCCGGCGGACATCGCCCAGATCAGCGGGCTCGGTGTCCAGCTGGTGGACCTCTCGATCCCCCTCTCCGATCAGCAGATCGCCTCCAAGCTGGGTCGCGACCGGGCCTGGGTGCTCGAGCAGATCCACCGCCAGGTGCGCGCCGCCCTGGACCTCGGGATCGAGGTCTGCGTGGGGGCGGAGGATGCCTCGAGGGCCGATCCCGAGCTCCTGTGGCGTGCCGCGGAGGCCGCGGAGGAGGCCGGGGCCAGCCGGTTCCGTTTCGCCGACACCCTGGGGGTGCTCGATCCTTTCGGCACTTACGAGCGGGTCCGGGACCTGCGGGCGATCTGCGACCTGGAGATCGAGATCCACGCCCATGACGACCTGGGCCTGGCGACCGCCAATACCCTGGCCGCCGTGCGGGCGGGGGCGACCCACGTCAACACGACCGTCCACGGGCTCGGGGAGCGCGCCGGCAATGCGGCCCTGGAAGAGGTCGCCATGGGACTGAAGCACATCCTCGGCGTCCGCACTGGGCTCGACCTCTCGCGTTTCTCCGCGCTGTCCCGTCTGGTGGCTCGTGCCTCCCGCAAGCCCCTGGCCTGGCACAAGAGTCTGGTGGGGCGGGGCGCCTTCACCCACGAGGCGGGAATCCATGTCGACGGTCTGCTCAAGGACCGGCACAACTACCAGGGCATCGACCCCGCGGAGGTGGGGCGGCGGCACCGGCTCCTGCTCGGCAAGCATTCGGGCACCCGGGGGGTGCGCCAGGCCTATGCGGAGCTGCTGCGCCTCGAGCTGGACCCCGAGCAGGCGGCCCTGGTCCTTCCCCTGGTTCGGCGCTTCGTCACCCAGACCAAGCGCGCGCCCGGACGCCGGGACCTGCGCCGCTTCCTGGCCGAGATCGCGCCGCCCCCGACCCAGGGCCAGTGAGCCCCGGAGCAAGATTCGATGGATCTCCAAGACTTCAGCGGCGAGGACATGTACTTCGACGAGCCCGTTACCGCGGAGGTCGAGGATTTGCTCGCCCTGGCGGCGGAGCGCTACGGCGATGGTCCCGAGGCGGGGGGCGCGGAGCAGGCCCTGCTCCGGGCCTATTTCCTCGAGCCCGAGCACCTGACGGTGCTTGTGGCCCTTTATCGCTCCTTCTACTACCGGCGGTGCTACCGCGATGCCCTGCTGATCGCCGAGCGGGCCATGACCGTCAGCGCCCGGCGGCTGGGGCTACCGGTCCGGTGGCAGGACCTCGGGGAAGGGGATCTGGGCCGCTCGGTCTTGATCTCCATGACCCTGACCCGCTTCCTGCTCCTGGCGCTCAAGGGCTCCGGCTATCTGCTGCTGCGCCTCGGCGATCCCGCCGCCGCGCTGGCCCGTTTCGAGAAGATCGCCGAGCTCGACACCAGCGATCGGCTCGGTGTCCAGTCCCTTGCCGGTCTGGCCCGCGAGGCGCTCACTCGCGCGGAGGTGGAGCGGCTGGGGGGCACCGTCAGCTATCTCGTCCGCTAGGAATCTCGGCGGTCACGCCGCAATCAGGCCGAAGACAACCCGGAGGCACCATGATCGACGACGACTTCGAAACCGACCTGGATGAGCTCGTGAGCGCCGAGGACTTCCTGGACTATTTCCAGATCCCCTATGACCCCGGGATTGTCCAGGTCAATCGGCTGCACATCCTGCAGCGCTTCCACGACTATCTGGCGCAGGTCGAGGAGATGCCGGATGCGACGGATGCGCGATGGAGGCTGCATGCCGACCTCCTGGGCGCTGCCTACCGGGACTTCGTGGTCTCGGACGCCCTCACGGAGAAGGTCTTCCGGGTCTTTCATTCCCATCGGCCCGATCCCGTCAGTATCCCGGTGGAGACGCTCCTGGGCCAGCTGACGGGGTCGCGGTCCCGGCCCAAGGGAGAGCCCCATGCGGCCTAGGTACGACTATGGAGACGAGGTGCGGGTCCTGCGCAACGTGCGCAACGACGGCACCGTTCCCGGGGTCGACGTGGGCAGGCTCCTGGTGCGCCGCGGCAGCACCGGCTTCGTACGGGACCTCGGGACCTTCCTCCAGGACCAGATCATCTACGCCGTGCACTTCCTCGCCGAGGGTCAGCTGATCGGGTGCCGGGAGGAGGAGCTCCAGCCCGCCTCGGCCCCCTGGACCCCGAGCCGCTTCGAGTCCCGTGAGCGCGTGGCCGCCCGGCTGCGCCTGGGCAGCGGGGGCCGGGTCCTGGTCGAGCGCGGCGAGGTTGGGGAGGTGCTGCGGGTGCTGCGGGACGCCCCCGGGGGGGTCTCGTACCACGTCCTGTTCGAGGGCCGGAATACGCTCCAGGTCCCCGAGTCGGCCCTCGAGCACGTGGGGGAGCCGAGCGTTCCGACGCCCCTGCCCGCCTGACCCCGCCCCGATGACCGATCGCACGGTTGGGCGAGCGGGATTGAGCGCCTCGAGCAGACCCGCGGATCACGACCACGCCGAGGCCCTGGAAGGGGTCGGGCGTTATCACCTGTTGCGCGCCGCGAGCGAGCGCTTCCAGGCGGAGCCCGCTGCGCTGTCCGAGGAGCAGATGCGGGAGGCCCGGCGACGGGCCCGGCGGAGCCTGGAGATCGAGGCGCTCGTCCTGGATTCTTCGGAGGCACGGCAGATCGTGATCCCCGCGCAGCAGATAGAGGACTCGGTGGCGCAGCTGCGCGGCCGCTATCCGGATACCGAGGCCTTCGTGGCCGATCTCGGTCGCAACGGTATGGACCTGGAGACACTCGCGGCGGCCTTGCGCCGGGAGCTGATCTTCAATGCCGTCATGCAGCGTGTGGCCGCACGGCACGCGCGGGTCGACGAGGTCGACGTGCGGCTCTACTACGAGCTGCACCGGGAGCGATTCACCAGCCCGGAGCGGCGCACCGCCCGCCACATCCTGATCACCGTGAACGACGCCTTCGACGAGAACCGCCGCGACGCCGCCTTGGCCCGCATCGAGCGCCTGGCCGAGCAGCTGCGGGAGCGCGCCGGTGCGCTCGGCAAGCGCTTCGCCGCCCTGGCGCGGCAGCACTCCGAGTGCCCCACGGCCCTGGAGGAGGGGCGCCTGGGCGAGGTGAGGCGGGGCCAGCTCTACCCGGAGCTCGACGCGCTCCTGTTTCGACTCGAGGAAGGCCGGGTCGGTGGTCCAGTGGAGACCGAGCTCGGCTTTCACATCCTCTGGTGCGAGCGAATCCATCGCCAGAAGACGCTGGCCTTCCAGCGGGTGCGAGAATCCATCCGTCAGGTGCTGGAGGAGCGCCGCCGCCGCGACTGCCAGAAGGCCTGGCTAGCGACGCTGCGGCGTACCGCGGTCGCGGGGCCGGAGACGGCCCCTTAGGCGTCCGACCAGCCCGCGGCCGACTTCCAGCTCCCCGCTCCCCGGGGGGGAGGACGATCAGTCCCGGTCGCGCCGCTCCACGGTCTCCGGGTCGGCGGTGATGGGGCGGTAGATCTCGACCCGGTTGCCCTCCGCGAGGACCGTGTCCAGGCCCGCGAGCTTGCCGAAGATCCCCACCTTGTTGCGTGCCAGGTCGATCTCCGGGAACTGATCGAGCAGGCCGGAGCGCCGGATCGCCTCCTGAACCGTGCTGCCCTCCGGCACGTCCAGCTTGAGCCAGGTCTGCTTGAACTTGTCCGCGTAGGCGACGCCGATGTGCATGGTCGGAAGTCCTCGTGTGGCGCGGGTCGGGTTGGGAGTGGGAGGCTAGGCGGGCGTCGCCTTGGCCCGCTCCAAGGCCAGGGCGCGGCGGCGGCTGCGACGCTCGACGACCCGCTTGGCGGCGAGCAGGAAGCCCAGGGCGAGGAAGCCGCCGGGGGGCAGGATGGCGAGCAGGAAGCCCCGGTAGTCCGGGATCAGGTGCAGCTCCAGGGGGGCGAGGGCCGGTCCCAGGAGCTGGGAGGCCCCGGCGAACAGGGTGCCGCTCCCGATGACCTCGCGCACACCCCCCAGGACCACCAGCACGGCGGTGAAGCCCAGGCCGGCCATGAGCCCGTCGAAGACCGAGGCCCCGACCGGGTTCTTGGAGGCGAAGGCCTCGGCCCGTCCGAGGATGGCGCAGTTGACCACGATCAGGGCGATGAAGAGCCCGAGGACCTTGTAGAGCTCGTGGGCGAATGCGTTGAGGCCCAGGTCCACCAGGGTCACCAGGGTGGCGATCACCACGATGTAGACGGGGATGCGCACCTCGGCCGTCACCGCCGGCGCCAGGAGCGCGATGAGCAGGTTGGACGCCACCAGGACGGCCGTCGTGGCGAGCCCCATGCCGAGCCCGTTGGTGGCGGTGCCCGTCACCGCCAGGGTCGGGCACAGCGCCAGGCCCTGGGCCAGGATCACGTTGTTGCCCCACAGGCCATCGCCCGCGATTCGGCCCCATTGGATGGGGGCCCCGGCGCTCGTTTGGTTGCTCATGGTGTGCTGCGACCCTCGTCGTTGACGTCGGTTGGCGGGGCGAGCAGGGTGTCCCGGTGTGCCGCGAAGAGGAGCAGACCGCCCTTGATGGCCCGCACGACACCCCGGGGTGTGATCGTGGCCCCGCTGAACTGATCGAAGTCGCCCCCGTCCTTCTTGACCGCCCAGCGATCCTCCGGGGGGTCTCCCAGGGACCGCCCGTCGAATGCGAGGATCCAGCCGTCCTTCGCCACCTCGATCTTGTCCCCGAGCCCCGGGGTCTCCTTGTGGGAGAGCACCCGGGCCCCGAGCATCCGACCCTGGGGGTCGAGCCCCAGGATCACCTGGATCGCACCCCCGTACCCCTGACCGGTCACCTGGAAGGCGACCGCGGTGACCGCCCCGTCGCGAAGGCCCCGGTAGACCCGCACCGGTGCGCCCTGGGCGGGCTCGATGGTCAGGGCGTCCGCCACCAGGTCGTTGTCGTGCAGGGACTCCGGCACGACCTGGGCCAACGAGGCCTTCAGGTCCTCCGCCTGACGCAGCGCGATGGGCTCACGGGTGAGCCGGTCGGCGACCACCAGCAGGGCGGCGGCGACCAGGGTCACCAGCCCGAGCAGGCCGGACTGATAGCCGATGTGCCTGCGGTAGGCGGGCTCGACCGGGCCGGCGGCCCCGGTGCTCGCCGATGTCGTGCTCATGGGCGTCTCCCCGTCTCGTCGCCGTACTCGAGGGGGCCTCCGCGGCGGTCGCGCCCATAGACGCGCGGGCGCACGTAGTGATCGATCAATGGCGTGCAGGCGTTCATCAGCATCACCGCGAAGGCCACCCCCTCCGGATAGCCGGCCCAGGTGCGGATGCAGAAGACGAGGAGCCCGCAGCCGGCCCCGAAGATCAGCTGGCCGGTCTTGGAGACCGGCGAGGTCACCAGGTCCGTGGCGATGAAGAAGGCCCCCAGCAGGGTGGCCCCGGAGACCAGGTGATAGACGGCGTCAGGGTACCGGTCGGGGTCGATCAGGTGCGTGAGGGTGGCCAGCAGGGCCAGGGCGCCGAGCATGGAGACCGGGATGTGCCAGGTGATGACCCGGCGGTAGAGGAGGAAGAGCCCCCCCAGGAGCAGCAGCACGGCCGAGGTCTCCCCCAGGCTGCCGCCAATCGTGCCGAGGGCGCTGCGCAGGGGGTCGTGGGCCGAGGCCAGCGCGGGGCCGAGCTCCAGCCCCCGGGCCAGCTCGGCGCGCACCTGGCCGAGGGTCGTGGCCCCGGTGAGGCCGTCCGGGACGACGCCCCCGAAGGTGACTGCCAGGCCCTGCTGGAGGCCTAGGGCCTCCTCGGACCACAGGGGGGCCTGGGTGGCGAAGCTGGTCATCTCCACGGGGAAGGCGATCAGCAGGGCGACCCGCGCCACCATGGCGGGGTTGAAGAGGTTCTGCCCGATGCCCCCGAAGACGTGCTTGGCGAGGGCGATGGCGATCAGGCTGCCGAGGACCCCGATCCACCAGGGCGCCGAGGGGGGGAGGGAGAGGGCCAGGAGCCAGCCCGTGACGAGGGCCGAGCCATCCATCAGGTAGGGCCGCACCGGCTTGTCGGCGATACGCAGACACAGCGCCTCGACCGCGAGGGCGGCGGCGACGGTTACGGTGAAGAGCAGGATGGCCGGCCAGCCAAACTGGCCGAGGCCGAAGGCCGTCGCCGGCAGCAGGGCCAGGGCCACCAGCCCCATGGTGCGACCGACGCTGGCGCCCGAGTGGGCGTGGGGGGCGGCGACGGGTGTCTCGGATGCGGTGCCCTTGACGATGAATTCCGACATGGCGTCAGGCCCCCACCTCGCTCTCCGCGGCCGCCGGCTTGGCCTGTGGCCTCGGCCTGGACGCCGCCTCGCGCTTGCGTGCCGCCATGGCCTCCCGCTTCGCGCGCTGGATGGCCTCGATCCGCTCGGCGCGCTGCTCGATGAGGCGGCGGGTCTCGGTCTGCTTCTGCTTGGCTCGCCCGCGGGCGGCCATCTCCCCCTTCGCGTAGTTGAAGTACTGCACCAAGGGGATGTGGGCGGGGCAGACGTAGGCGCAGGAGCCGCAGCCGATGCAGTCCATCAGACCGAGCCGCACCGCGCCCTCCAGATCCCCTGCGCGGGTATGGGCGGCCATCTCCAGGGGCAGCAGGCCGCAGGGGCAGGCGCTGACGCAGCTCCCGCACCGGATGCAGGGACTCGGCTCCCGTCCCCGGGTCTCCGCGGCGGTGAGCGCCAGGATGCCGTTGGAGCCCTTGACCATCGGGACCCGGGTGCTCGGCAGCGGCTGGCCCATCATCGGCCCCCCGCTCACCAGGCGGGCGGGCTCGACCGTGAAGCCACCGCACTGGTCGATCAGCCACTGCACGGGGGTGCCTAACGGGACCCGCAGGTTCCGCGGCCTGGCGATCGCGGCGCCGCTGACGGTCACCACCCGGGACACCAGGGGGTGTCCGAGCCGCAGGGCCTCGTGGACGGCGAAGGCGGTGGCCGGGTTGTGCACGACGACACCGATGTCGGCGGTCAGGCCGCGGGCCGGCGTCTCGCGCCCGGTGAGCGTCTGGACCAGGTGCTTCTCCGACCCCATGGGGTAGCGCATGGGCAGGGAGACCACCGAGATCTCGGCACCGCTCGCACCGAGGACGGCGGCCGCGGTCGCCATCGCCCCGAGGGCCTCCGGCTTGTTGCCCTCGATCGCGATCAGGATCCGGCTCACCCCCAGCGCATGGGCCATGATCCGGATGCCGTCCAGGACCTGCCCGGGTCGCTCCCGCATCAGGCGGTCGTCGCAGGTGAGGTAGGGCTCGCACTCGGCCCCATTGATCGCCAGGGTATGGAGCCGATACTTCTTGCGCAGGTTGAGCTTGACCGCGGAGGGGAAGGTGGCCCCACCGAGACCGACGATGCCGGCCGCGGAGACCCGGGCGGCGATCTCGTCTGGGTCCAGGGAGAAGGGGTCCGGCGCCCCCTCCGTCCCCTCGAGCCAGCGGTCCTCGCCGTCCGGCTGCAGCGTGATGGTGGGCACCGAGAGACCGGAGGCGTGGTGGGCGTGGTAGCTCCCGATCCCCATGATCCGCCCCGACGTGGGGGCATGGACCGGGGCCGAGATGGCCCCCTGACTGTGGGCGATCAGCTCGCCCTTGGCCACCCGCTGGCCCCGGCGCACCGCCGGGGCGGCCGGCGAGCCGATGTGCTGCTGCAGCGGCACATGGAGCAGGGGCGGCAGGGGCAGGCGCTCGATGGGCTGCCCGTTCGACAGGTGCTTGCGGTCGTCGGGGTGGACGCCGCCGCGGATCCGGAAGAGTCTCATGGTGTCACCTGACGGGGTGCGCGGCGGGACTGGGCCAGAACCAGGTCTGGAGGGTCGGGGCCATCGGGCGCATCTCGATGCACTCCGTGGGGCAGACCTCGAAGCACTTCTCGCAGCCCGTGCAGGCGTCTGCGAAGACGCTGTGGATCATGTTGTTGGCCCCCATGATCGCGTCGGTGGGGCAGCGCTTGAAGCACTTGCAGCACCCGATGCAGAGGCCCTCGTGGATATGGGCGATCTTGGGGGCGTTGTCGGCGACGCCGCTCAGGTCCAGCGTGACGCCGAGCAGGCCGGCCAGCTCCTCGGCCAGGGCGCGTCCGCCCGGCGGGCAGGCGGTCGGCGGGGCGGCCCCGGAGGCGATGGCCTCGGCGGCCGGTCCGCAGCCCGGATAGCCGCATTGGCCGCATTGGGAGCCAGGCATCAGCTCCGCCACCCGGGCGGCCAGCGGGTTTCCCTCCACCCGCAGGTAGCGCGCCGCGAGCCCGAGCAGGCCGCCCAGGGTCAGGCCGAGAAGGGTGATACTGCCGATGGCCGCGAGCATGGACGGGTACCTCCAAGCGGTGTCGTTGGCGTTGACCTCAGGCCAGCCCGGCGAATCCCATGAACGCCAGGGACAGGAGCCCGGCGACGATGAAGGCGATAGGCTGCCCGGCGAAGGCCGCCGGCACCTGGGCCAGGGCGAGGCGCTCGCGCAGCCCCGCGAACAGCACCATGACCAGGGCGAATCCCAGGGCCGAGCCCATCCCGAAGAGCAGGCTCTCCATGAACCCGCGCCCTTCCTGGATGTTGAGCAGGGCCACCCCCAGGACGGCGCAGTTGGTGGTGATGAGGGGCAGAAAGATGCCCAGGACCTGGTAGAGGGCGGGGGAGATTCTGCGCACAGCCATCTCCGTGAATTGCACCACCGAGGCGATGACCAGGATGAAGGTCAGGATGCGCAGATAGCCCAGGCCCAGGGGCTGCAGCACCAGGTGCTCCAGGAGCCAGCCGGCCACCGACGCTAGCGTGAGGACGAAGGTGGTTGCCAGGCTCATCCCCAGGGCCGAGTCCAGCTTGCTCGACACCCCCATGAAGGGGCACAGCCCCAGGAACTTGACGAGCACGACGTTGTTGACCAGGGCGGTGGCCAGGATCAGGAGCAGGTAGTCGCCCATGCCGTTCGGCTCCTCAGGGTTAAGGGGGAGGGTCGGTGGACGCGCAAGCCCCGGGGGACCCTCGCCCACGGGTCTGCAAGGGCGGTGCCAGCGGCTCTCGATCCGTTACCCGTGCCTCATTGCGGCGCGTCCGCGGACGCGGTCCGGTGCCAAAGGGTGCAGGCATCGCCCCGGTTTCGGCAGCGATTCAGGCGCTGGGGCGAGGTGCTTTCTCGCGGGGCGGGGGCCTGTCGCGCCTGCGACAAGCCCATGGGGGGCGTTGGATGGGCTTGTCGCAAACGCGACATCGAAATCGCCCGGGCCGGGTCGCTTCTCGGGTCTTCGATCGGGGTGGGAACCGCGTGGGGGCTCCATATCGTGCGGTGGGGGCATGTGTCTTGCAGGGGATACTGCCGATCAATGCCCCGCCAAGAGAGCAGGAGAGCCCCGTGTCAGTGAGTCAGACCTCGCAAGCCCCGGACCAGACCGTCGTCAGCGCCCTCGGCCAGTTTCTTGCAGCGCCGCCGGCCGGCACGCCGGCGGAGGTCGTCGAGGCCCTCACCCTGATGGCCGGGAACCCCTCGGACCCCTTGCCGCCGAGGCTCTTCTTCGAGGCGGTCGAGCAGGCCCCGTCGGCCATCTCCATCACCGATGTCAAGGCCAACATCCTGTATGTGAACCGTGCCTTCGAGGTGCTCACCGGCTACCGGCGTGCCGAGGTGATCGGGAAGAACGAGTCCATCCTCTCCAGCAACGCCACCCCGGACAGCATCTACCAGCACCTGTGGCGCACCATTCAGCGCAAGCAGACCTGGACGGGCACCCTGGTCAATCGCACCAAGGATGCCGGGGATTACCTGGCGGAGCTCACCATCGCCCCGGTGCTCGACCAGGGCGGGGAGGTCAGATATTTCCTCGGGGTGCACCGCAACGTGACCCGGGTCCACGAGCTGGAGGTGGCCCTGCGTCAACAGAAGACCCGAATCGAGGCGGTCCTGGACGCCGCCCCGGTGGTGGTGGTCCTGCTCGATGCGGACGGACGGATCGTCCTCGACAACCAGGAATACAAGAAGCTCTACGGTGACCTCAGAGGGCGCGAGCCGGCCGAGGTGCTGCGCGCCGCCATGCACGAGCAGGCGGGCCTGGATCCCCTGGCGGAGTGTCTGGCCGGGCGCGGCTTCAAGGACCTGGAGGTGCGGATCGAGACCCCGGGCTCCGGCGGGCCGCGCTGGTTCGCCTGCACCGGCACCCCCGCCGATGAATTCGATTCGAGCGCCCGCGGCTATTTCGGGCGCAACACCAAGGGTGAGCGCCGGATGCTGCTGCTCGCCAACGAGATCACCGCGCGCCGGCGGGAGATCGAGCGGGCCCATCTGGAGCACCTGCGCGCCCGGCTCGCCGAGCAACAGCTCCTCCACGGCATGCGCGAGGCCCTGGCGGCCGCGATCTACCAGATCCAGACCCCCATGAACGTGATCCACGCCGCCGCCGCCATGGCCCGCAGCGGCACCGCCCACCTGGACAGCCTCGCCGGGATGCTGGAGCAGATCAGCCGCTCGGGGGAGCAGGCCCTGTCGGCCCTCCGGGCGGCCCTGCCGGAGGAGCCGCGCGAGGCCGGCGTCATGGTGAACATCAACGAGCTGCTGCGTCAGGTCCTGGAGCTGGAGACCGACCGTCTGCTGGCCGCCGGTATCGTGGTGGACTGGCGCCCCGCCCCCGTCCTCCCCCAGCTCCCCGGGCACAAGAACCAGCTGCGCTCGCTCTTCAAGCACCTGATCGACAATGCCATTCATGCGCTGAACGAGTCCGGCCGCTCCCATCGGGACCTCCTGCTGGCCACCCGCGCCGTCCCCAGCGGTGTGGAGGTGGACATCCAGGACAACGGGCCGGGCATCCCCCTGGCCGATCGCTATCGCGTCTTCGAGCCCTTCTACATCGGTTGGCGCAATCGCCGTGGCAAGTCCGGCATGGGCCTGGCCCTGAGCCAGGAGATCGTCAACGATCATGGGGGCTGCATCGAGGTGGACCCGCAGTTCCAGGACGGCTGCCGTATCCGCCTGTCCCTCAACGCGGCAAGGGCCGACGAGTGAGCGTGCACGCGCATCGTGACACGAGACCAGACCCCATGACCTGGGATGTCAACGAACCCGCCGGGTCCGAGGCGGCCCGGCGGCTCGGCCTGCTGGAGATGGAGCTGGCCGCCCTCTTCGAGGTGAGCAGTGTGCTCAGCAGGTCACTCAACCTGCGCGAGACCCTGCGCGAGGTCCTGCGGGTCCTTCACGACCGCGTGCGGCTGCGCTACGGCCTCGTGGCCCTGCTCGACGAGGACAGCGGAAACCTACTGATCAGCGCCCTGCACCAGGATGAGGCCGCGCCCTTCGAGCCGCTGAGCTATCGCCCCGGCGAGGGGGTCATCGGCCGCATCCTGGAGCGCAACGAGCCCTGGATCCTGAGCCGCGTGGAGGAGGAGCCGCGCTTTCTCGATCGCCTGGGTCTCTATCGGCGGGACCTGCCCTTCATCGGCGTGCCGGTACGGATCGGGGAGGGAGCGCCGGTCGGGGTATTCGCCGCCCAGCCCCTGGGCAGCGACGGGCTGCTCGATGAGCGGGCACGCTTCCTGGAGATGGTGGCCAACCTCATCGGGCAGGCCGTGCGGCTTGCCCGTAGCGTCGAGGCCGAGCAGAAGGCCCTGCGGGAGGAGCGTGACACCCTGCGCCGCGAGGTCAAGGGGACCCATGGCTTCGACAGCATGATTGGCCACACCGCCCCCATGCGTCTGGTCTTCGAGCAGATCCGCCAGGTCGCGAAATGGACCACCACGGTGCTCATCCGGGGCGAGTCCGGCACCGGCAAGGAGCTGATCGCCAACGCCATCCACTACAACTCGCCGCGCGCCCGCGCCCCCTTCGTCAAGCTCAACTGCGCGGCGCTACCGGACAACCTGCTGGAGTCGGAGCTCTTCGGGCATGAGAAGGGGGCCTTCACGGGCGCCGTGAGCCAGCGCAAGGGGCGCTTCGAGCAGGCCGACGGGGGCACCCTGTTCCTCGACGAGATCGGCGAGATCAGCCCGGCCTTCCAGGCCAAGCTCCTGCGGGTGCTCCAGGAAGGGGAGTTCGAGCGGGTGGGGGGAGGCCGTACCCTCCGGGTGGACGTGCGGGTCATCGCCGCGACCAACCGGGACCTGGAGGCCGAGGTGCGCGCCGGGGAGTTCCGCGAGGACCTCTACTACCGCCTCAACGTCATGCCCATCCGCATGCCCGCCCTGCGCGAGCGCATGGAGGACCTGCCGGATCTGGCCCGCTTCCTCGTGGTCAAGGTGGCCCGTGTGCAGGGGCGCGAGCTCACCATCACCGACAGTGCCCTGCGGGTCCTGATGCGCCATCACTGGCCGGGAAACGTCCGGGAGCTGGAGAACTGCATGGAGCGGGCCGCGGTGATGAGCGAGGACGGCGTGATCGACAGGGACACCATCGAGCTGACCGGACTGGACGTGAGCGCCGCCGCGAGCATTCCGGTGGCCCTCCAGCCGGAGCACCGCCCCGCCTCGCCCCCAGCCAAGGACCTGGACGACCCGGACCTGGACGAGCGCGAGCGGGTCATCGCCGCCCTGGAGGAGGCCGGCTGGGTCCAGGCCAAGGCCGCGCGCCTCCTCAACATGACCCCCCGCCAGATCGCCTACCGCATCCAGACCCTGAACATCAAGGTGCGGCAGTTCTGACGGCTCCGTGCCTTGGTGCCTGATGCCCCTCTAGGCCCCGGTCAGCTCACCCGCCGCGGAGCCCTCCATAGACCCGCTGTCCGAGGTCTCTGCCGGCCCCCTGTCCCCTCCGACGAACGTCCCCGGGCGAATCCCCAAGCCCCGCCAACATCGCAATCGGCAGTCTTGCCCGAGGCGAAACGCTGTCAAGGCCGATAGGGTAGCGACAGGGCCAGGGATCGGCCGATCGCCACCGCCGCTCCAGATCCCCGGGGTGGCGGCCCTGTACCTGGAGATGCCAGTCGAGATGAGACCGTCGAGCGGTTGAATCGGTAGCGCTTTGCGCTCAGCGATCAGCGCCAGGGTCGCACGATCAGCGAGCGGGAGCGCACCGGGCTACCCTGCGGCGGCAAGCCGTGTGCCGCCCGTACCAACAGGAAGGCCCATCAGGGCGTGCACAGTTCGTGAGGGACCTGTGGAGGACGCAGACCGGCCAGTCTTCCGCCACGCAGGTGGCCGAAAATGACGCTGCGCCCTTGCGCCGCGGGGCAACTCGAATTTTTTCGAGGCGCCCTTGTGCAGGCATCCGGGGGAGCGACAGGAAAAGCCTTGAATTTACTGTGGATTATGCTAGAGTGCGGCCTTTATCGAATGATATCAAGATGTAACGGCTTCGCCACGGCGCCTTCCCCCCCATGAACACTCCCCGCGGGATTTGGTCACGAACCCAGCTGGCACGCTTGAAGAGCGATCAAAATGATCATAGAGACCTGTCAGCGTAACCCACCTGCAGTTGATGCCCTCGCCATGCGGACCGCGGCCAAGGAGAGGCTCGCCGCTTGTGCGAATATCCACAATCTGTTCCATCGAGTGTGTCTCTTGCACAGGCTCAACCGGCGCCACAGTGGCGACTGGCACGGGAGCTCGGCCCTCCACGCCCTGCGCAAGCACTGAGGCGACACCGGCGCCGGTGTTGATCAGCCGGTCAACCTGGGGTAGTCCGTGTAGCCCTGGGCAGCGCCGCCGTAGAAGGTCGCCGGATCGGGCGCGTTATAGGGGCCGCCGGCACGGATACGCTCGGGCAGGTCCGGGTTGGCCAGATAGAGCCGGCCGAAGGCCACCAGATCGGCGTCGCCCCTGGTGATCTCGGCTGCGGCGCGCTGCGGGTCGTAGGCGCCGTTGAGCATCAGGGGGCCGCGAAAGCGCGGGCGGATGAAGGGTAGGATGGCCTCCATCTGGGGCGCGGCCCCGCGCATCACGTCCGTGTCGGCGGCGTGGAGATAGGCGATGCCGAGATCGTTCAGGCGCGCCGCCACGTGGCCCTGGGTCTCCGCCGGGTTGGCGTCGGCGATCCCGTTGAGGCCGAACAGGGGGGCCAGACGGATGCCGACCCGGCCCGCGGGGATCTCGCCGAGCACCGCCTCCATCACCTCGAACAGGAAGCGGCAGCGGTTCTCCAGGCTGCCGCCGTAGCGGTCCGTGCGCCGGTTGGTGTTGCTCGCCAGGAACTGGTGGATGAGATAGCCGTTGGCGGCGTGGATCTCTACCCCATCGAAGCCCGCGGCCAGGGCGTTGCGGGTGGCGCTGGCGTAGTCCTGCACCGTGGCGCGGATCTCGTCCACCGTCAGCTCCCGGGCCGGGGACACGGGGGTTGGGCCACCCTTGCCGTCGGCCCCCACCACGAACACCTGGCACTGCTCGCAGGGGACGGCCGAGGGCGCCACGGGGGCCTCGCCCGGGTGCAGGGACTCGTGGGACATGCGCCCGCAGTGCCACAGCTGCAGGAACATGCGCCCTCCCGCGGCGTGGACCGACTCGGTGACCCGACGCCAGCCGTCGGTCTGCTCCGGGGTGAAGATGCCCGGGGTGAGAGCGTAGCCCATGGCGATCCGGGAGATGTTGGTGGCCTCGGAGATGATCAGCCCGGCGCCGGCGCGTTGGGTGTAGTACTCCGCCATCAATGGCGTCGGCACGTTGCCGGGCTGGCCCGCGCGCGAGCGGGTGAGGGGGGCGAGGACGATGCGGTTGGGCAGGGTCAGCTCGCCCACCTGGACGGGGGTGAAGAGCACATCGGTGTTGGACATGGGGCAGGGCCTCGGTTGCGAAGGGATAACTCCTGCCAAATCGGGTCGGGCCCGGGGGAATACCAACCCCGCGGCGTCGGTTTTCCATTAGGGAGAGGGCGGAGGCGGGGCGCAGCCGGGCTGCGGTTTGCGTCAGCGATGGCCTGGGGCTGGTTGGTTCCGCAAAGTAGACAGAGAACGACAGAAGGAGAACGAGGGCTCACACGCCTCGGCGACACCCGTGTCGAATCTGGCGGATCGGGGTCCGATCCTTCCGAGAGAACCCGGCGCAAAGGTGATCGCTGAAACCCCCCACTGCCACATCCTCCTTGACGTATACTTTTCTTACTATGTAAGAAAAGGAGGCGATCGATGTCGACCGTGACCGTATCCGACAAGGGTCAAGTCGTCATCCCGGCGGCCATTCGCCGCCGGCTCGGCATCGCCCCGGGCAGCAAGCTCGACTTCGAGCTGGAGGGAGACAGCATCCGTGTGCGGTTGCGCAAGTCCATTCCGCCGTCGCGCGTCGAAGACGGTTTCGGCCTGCTGCGCTGTGCGCTCCCAGGGGAACGCCGGCTGGCGGATTTTGACGTGGCCGACGCCATGTGCAAGGACGACAATGATCGCCCTTGACACCAACATCCTTGCCCGCTTCTACGTCGAGGATCCGGGGGACCCGGAGGCGGCCAAGCAGCGTGCGGTCGCCCGCCGGATCATGACGCAGAGCCCCAGCCTGTTCGTGCCGATCACGGTGGTGCTGGAGCTGGAATGGGTCCTGCGGGCCTTCTACGGCTTCGATGCCTCGCAGATCGCTCGTGTTTTCGAGCATCTGCTCGGACTCGTGCACGTCAACACCGAGGAGGCGGAGCGCGTGGCCGCGGCACTGCCCCTCGCCGCTCAGGGCATGGACTTCGCGGACGCCCTGCACCTGTCGGGCAGCACCCATTGCGAAGCGCTATACACCTTCGATGACCGGCGATTCGCCCGGCGCGCGCGAAGGCTCGCCGACGGCACACCGGTCATCGTCCCCACCGATATGACCTTCAAGGAAAGCGACCCCCGCTGATCCACCGCGCCCCCTGAGCATCACGACCCAGACCCGTGTCCGAAACTGCTTCTCCTGGTTGCACCTGACCGACCTTCACTTCTGGCTCGACTGAGCCCCGGCGGAACCCTGCGCTAATTCGACGGCGCCATGCCCCCGTTCCGGCATAGCGCGTCATCGGCCGCTTGTGCCCATGCCTACAGACCAACGCGCATGGGGCTGTCGCGTTACCGACAAGCGGGAGTCGGGGCGGGGATAGCCCTTTTTAGATCAGACGCATAGAGATCTCCTCCACATGGGCACGCGGTTTGCTATGTCCTGCCTCGACGGGAATGTTGGGCCCACCGGGTCGGCCCAAAACGTCTGGAGGCAGCATGTTGGAGTTGAAGGTTTTGGGCCAAGAGGGGGACGCGGCCAGCGCCGGGGGGTGCGCCTCCAGCGGTTGCGGCAGCAGCTCCGACGCGCTCTCGCACCTGCCGGAGGCGGTCCGCGCCAAGGTGCACAACCACCCCTGCTACTCGGAGGAGGCCCACCACCACTACGCCCGAATGCACGTGGCGGTGGCGCCGGCGTGCAACATCCAGTGCCACTACTGCAACCGCAAGTATGACTGCGCCAACGAGTCCCGCCCCGGCGTGGTCTCGGAGCTCCTGACGCCGGACCAGGCGGTGAAGAAGGTCCTGGCGGTGGCCGCCAACATCCCCCAGATGACGGTGCTGGGGATCGCCGGTCCAGGAGATCCGCTGGCCAATCCGGAGCGCACCCTTTCCACCTTCCGGGCGCTCTCCGAGCAGGCCCCGGACATCAAGCTGTGCGTGTCGACCAATGGACTCGCACTGCCTGATCTGGTGGATGCGCTCTGCGAGCACAACATCGACCACGTCACCATCACCATCAACTGTGTCGACCCGGACGTGGGGGCCAAGATCTACCCCTGGATCTTCTGGAAGGGCCGCCGGATCAAGGGCCGCAAGGCGGCCGAGATCCTGATCGAGCAGCAACAGAAAGGGCTCCAGATGCTGGTGGAGCGGGGCGTCCTGGTGAAGGTCAACTCGGTGATGATCCCGGGCGTCAACGACGCCCATCTCGAGGAGGTCTCCAAGGTCGTTAAGGCCAAGGGCGCCTTCCTGCACAACGTCATGCCCCTGATCGCCGAGGCCGAGCACGGCACCTTCTTCGGGGTGATGGGCCAGCGCGGACCCACCCATGAGGAGCTCCAGACGCTCCAGGACGCCTGCGCCGGTGACATGGCCATGATGCGCCACTGCCGTCAGTGCCGGGCCGACGCGGTGGGTCTGCTCGGCGAGGATCGGGGCGACGAGTTCACCCTGGAGAAGATCGAGTCCATGGAGATCGACTATGCCAAGGCCATGGAGGAGCGCCGCCAGGTCCATGCCGCCATCGAGGCCAACCGGGCGGCCCAGCGCAAGCGCACCGGCGAGTCCTTCGTCTCCATCGCCTCCCTCAAGCGACCCAAGCGGGAGACCCGTCCGGTGCTGATGGCGGTGGCGACCGCCGGCGGCGGCCTCATCAATCAGCACTTCGGCCACGCCCGGGAGTTTCTGATCTACGAGGCGACGAGCCAGGACGTCCGGTTCGTCGGCCACCGCAAGGTCGACCTCTATTGCTCCGGCGGGGACACCTGCGGGGACGCCGAGACGGCCCTGCAGAAGACCATCCGCACCCTCTCGGGCTGCGAGGCGGTGCTCTGCTCCAAGATCGGCTACGAGCCCTGGGGCGTGCTGGAGGAGGCCGGCATCGCGCCCAACGGGGAGCACGCCATGGAGCCCATCGAGGAGGCGGTGGCCGCGGTCTATCGGGAGCTGGCGGAGCAGGGGGCCCTCGATGAGCCGGCTCCCGCGACGCTGCGCATGACCGCCTGAGCCGAGCCGAAAGGAGCGCGACCCAATGGCGATTCAGATCATCGAGGGCTGCGTCAACTGCTGGGCTTGCGAGCCCCTGTGTCCCAGCCAGGCCATCTACGAGGCCAAGCCGCACTTCCTCATCGATGCCCGCAAGTGCACCGAGTGCGTGGGGGATCACCCGGATCCCCAGTGCGCCAGCATCTGCCCGATCGAAGGAGTCATTCTCGACGGTCTGGGCAACCCCTTGAATCCGGCCGGGTCCCTGACGGGCATCCCGCCGGAGCGCATGGCCGCGGCCATGGCAGAGATCCAGGCCCGCTAGGGATGGCAGGCGTGGGCACCCTGGTCTTCTACGAGAAGCCCGGCTGCGTCTCCAACGCCCGGCAACGGGCGCTGCTCGCCGGCCTGGGCCATCGCCTGGAGGTCCGCGACCTGCTGGCGGAGCCCTGGACGCCCGAGCGTCTTCGGCCCTTCTTCGGCGATCGGCCCGTCGCCGCCTGGTTCAACCAGACTGCCCCGCGGGTCAGGAGCGGGGATCTGCCGATCGACCGGTTGACCGAGGCCGAGGCCCTGGCCCTGATGGTCGCCGAGCCCATCCTGGTGTGCCGACCCCTGATGGAGCTGGATGCCCTCAGGGCCTGTGGCTTCGAGCCCGGCCCCCTCCTCGATGCCCTGGGTGTCGTCCTTGCACCGGATCAGGACCTTCAGTCGTGCTCACGGATCGCCGCTCCGGGGGAGGGCGCCGAGTGCCCCGCGCCGGACACTGCCGGGGGGAGCCGGGGGTGATCGTCGATGCCCAGATCCCGCGGGGGGCGGAGCCGGGCCAGCCCCTGAACGTCGCCAGCCA